>ERZ808258.538-NODE-538-length-14421-cov-2.782751_pt1 | contig 14421 bp, 11 predicted proteins | sample MGYA00521280_ERZ808258 | MGnify/ENA primary metagenome ERZ808258 (study PRJEB31516, sample SAMN03275585) | gut metagenome | biome: mammalia-associated habitat; material: feces | host: Papio cynocephalus | place: Kenya | collected 2012-07-19 ...
ACGGTGATGTTCTCACTCCAGCTATTGTCGCCAGCTTTCTTCTGGTTTAACAAGAACTTGCGCGCGCTTTCCTCATTAGGGAATGTGGCGTATTCACGTTCCGTTCCGGGTGCCCCTTTCTTGATTACCCTGGCCAGCTGGTCGGGGTTGTTTTCAAGCATACGTGAATAGTTTTCGCGTAATGCTTGAGTATCAAGCGAGGAGTCTAGCATGCCAGCATATTTCTTGGCACTGGTAAGCTCTTTTTCCACCCCGTTAATGGCCTCGTAGATGTCATCACCAATGCCCCCGGCTTTCCATTCCAGAGGAGTAGCCGAGCCGGCTCCGTTAAAATAACTCTTAGAGTCGGGCAGGGCCCATCCGAATGCTTCAGGGTCATCGATACCAAGACTGCGATACAGCTCACGGTTGCGTTCCGTATCTTTAACGCGAATAGTATTCCAGACCGTGCCGTCAGCATCTTGACGAAGAGTAGTGCTGCCCTCGTACACGTCAAAGCCCTTGCGCCGAGCCGCATCGATGCGCCCGAAATCGTCCACGCCGGCCCGCACAGCTTCATCACTGTCGAATCGTTTAAGTAACTTCTGCACCGGCTTCAGTTTATTGATAACCGTCAGCTTATTCTCGTCACGCATACGACTAGCCAAAGACCCAATCTTGCCAATCGTGGCACGTATCGGGTCACCCTTAGCTTTATGCGACCAGGGTACAAAAGCCGTAGCCAGGCCGGCCGCTTTGGTATCCGTGCGACCGTAGTTCTGCACCAACGTTTCTGTCAGCTCGGAAGCCGTGCCGGTCAGCTCGGGCAAGTACTCTTTCTGGGCCGTGACAAAGCTATCGTTAGCGGCTGCAGTGAGTGTTGCACTGCGTTCCTGGCCAGCCCGAATAAGGTAGGCTGAGGTGTCCGGGTCAACATGTTTCTTGAAACGTATCTCGATAACGTCGTCAGGAATCTTAGTTGGGTCATAATTGAACTTGTCGAGTGCATCGTACGTTTCGCCCGTGTGTCTGTTTAGATAGATGGCTTCTTCCTCTTTATTGTAAAACCGTTCACGTTGCGTGGGGCTCTTTTTCATCTTCTCGAGACTCTTCTTAATGGCCTTAGCATCACGCACATACGGTGTACGGAATTCACTGCCGCCGCGCTCGAAACACGTCTGATGAATGTAGTTGAACAGTTTGTTGCCCTCCGGTGTTTCAAGCAATTTCTCATCTAGGTTCAGTTCTTTCCACATGCTCCTTTTGTAGTTCTTGTAGGCCTGGCCAAGTAGAGTATCGGAATGGTCCTTAATTATAGGGAGAGCCTCCTTGAACTTTGAAAACGAGCCACCGGACTGGGCCAGTTTTATGCCCTCAGCGGCCAGCGCGGACTCGTGCTGCAATTTCTGCAGCGTCAAGTACTCTGTTGCGTCTGCCACAAACCGCGCTTCATCTCCGAACTGGGCATAGTACCCTTGGTCCCAGAGCTCCTGGAACGCCTGGCGTGCACCTTGGGTGTTTCGTTCCTGCAGGGCAATGCGCACTTTTTTAGCAGCAGCTCCGTACTTGAAGCCTTGCAGAATACCACCCATTGTTCCGCCTACTACCCAGTTCTGGCCTATAGCCGGGACGTCAAAGTGAGTGCTTCCGTCCGGCTCTTCTTTCGTACCCCACCAGCCGACCAGCAGAGCGTCCTGTACAGCACTCTCGGCAACGCCACGTGTAGCTATGCCAGCCCCGGCAGAGATGCTAATAGCACCGCGTGTTGAGGCCGTGGCCAGGGACGTATCCATGTTGAGGCCTTTGACGAAGTCGCCGACCTTACCTGCCTTGGCACCGTACTTGCCAGCAATCTTTGCGGCGATAGCCCCCGTAGTCTTTGTAGCAATTTTGCCAGCCACGCTACCGGGCATCCACATTTGCGAAAGTTCGTAGATGGCCGGGTTGTCCTTGGCTTGTTGCTGCAAGAAGTTGGTAACACCAGGAGCCAGTTTACGGGCAAAGTCCCAGGCCGCGTCCTCGGCACGTACCCAACGGTCCCCGCCGAAAATAGAAGCACGGATTTTATCTACATCGTCAATCGTGCTTGGAACAGCCGTAGCCAGGCCGGCCCCAACCGCTACTGCTGCACTACCGACAGCTTTAGCCGTTTCGACCGGTTTGTGCGTGATGTTGAAAGCGAACTCGCCAGGTTTCTGGGCAAGCTGCCAGGCTGCACTAGCGATGTTGGCCAGGACGTTGCTGTTAGCTTCGTCATCTGGCCCGGCCTGGCCGTCCATAACCGTGTTGGCTATCTGGGCCGAAGCCGGCGTGGGTATCACGCCGGCAGCATCTGTACTATCTAGCTCGTAGGAGTCATCGTAGCTGATGGTGTCATCAGATGTACTGAAACCACCAGAGAAAATATCGTCTTCCATTAGTTACCTCCCGCAGGAACAGCTGTTCCCACAATTTGTTTAGCATTATTTATGGCCGCGTTTAGCCCACTAGTAATTATGTTTTCCACGCCTGCCTGGTTAAGAGCCAATTTAAACATTGCGACACTAGCAGGTGACGTAGCCAACTGGGCCGCTACCTCGCTACGAAGCTGGTCCATGTTCAGTTCGTAGGCCGAGGGGTACGTGCCGTCCAGCTTAGGCATTGTCATGTACTGGTTGACCAGTTCTGTGCAACGTCGCGTAATCTCGGCTGTGGCTGCCTGCATGGCGTTGAATTTTACACCGTATCGACCGTCTTCCGAACGCACAAGCTCGTAACCAATAGCGTTCTTTGAACGCGTCTGCTGGTACACGCCAGGTCCTATCTGTTTGATGTATCCTTTAGCCATCTGGTCAGCCAAGAAAGTATTATCTACCTTTATGGTACGAACAGCTTTACTGGCGTCACGTGCCACGTAATCGACCATGGCCGCCGTTACCATACTTTTGGACAGCTCCCGGTCCGTAATAGCATTAGCCTGTTTGTAGCCCTGGATAGCATTGGCGATAGTAGAAATATCGCTTACGCCAAGTTGCACCGAAAGATGTCGTGCTACTTGTTCATCCAGTTTCTCACCCTTGCTAATAGCTGTCACGGCTTTCTGCAGTTCCTTCATCAGCTCTGGCGAGCTTTCCTGGATACCGGCCATGACGCGGTTCGCTTCAGACTGCAGGCGTTCCACCATGGGGCGCATAATTGCAGACATGCCAGGAGGCAAGCTGTTGCCGCCCTCTTGCAGGACCTGCACTGCGTCCACGTTCTTGACACTATCGAAGCCTGCTTGGTAGTACTGGCCAATGACACGGTCGCTAGCTGCGGAACTTTTCTGCAAACGTTCTACGGTATCACCAAGAACTTCGGCCGCATTAGCCTGCATGTCCGAGTTATCGAAGAAAGCAGGCTGGCCCGTTACAGGGTCGATTACCTGCATATTAGCCGTGTACGCAGTAGCGGCCGCGACCAGACTATTCTTGGCGTCCGCGTCCAGGATACTCTGGCGCAGATTATCATTTTGTAGCCGACTAAACGCCATAGCTGTGCCGCTGAGTAACTCAGCTTTGTACTTGTTTTCGACAGCATCACGAGAACCAAGCAGCCTCCAGGCCGCGGCCAGGTCGCGTGAGTTAAACACGGCAGAGCAGAACGCCATAGCTTTACGTTTGCTCATCGGGTCACGCTGCGGGTCCTCGTTAAAGTTAACGAGGTTCGTGATGTGCTCCCGTACAGCCGGGATGCGCATCCCCACCATCATGCGTCGAGCAGCGTCATGGTTCATACCATACTGCTGCTCCAGAGCATTAGCGTAGTGCAGGTCTGCAGCAGCCCATAGATTGTCGTTCAAAGCCATGTCCGATAGCATACCTACACCCTGGTTCAAGTCAATGCTGCCCGCCATGATTGCACCATGAATGTTCTGGGCCGTGCCGGAGGTAATGCGTGTCTTCATACGGTCCGGAGCCTTTTCCAGCTTCTTCAGCATTTCGTCCACGCTCTTCTGCTGTACTTCCATGTTCTTCTGCAGTATAGCAGCGCGGTCTTTGTCCGAGGCCGAGAGGAAAGCAATACCCTGTCGGGTATGCTCGGAAGTATCTACAACCTCATCTGCGGCATGATTTTGCCAACTGCCCAGGCCGGCCCCGAAGTACTGTTGACTTGCCCGTGCCAGGTTAGACTGGATTTCGGCATCGACCGCGGCCTTGATAGCCGTGCTTTGTTCATAGGACGTGCGAAGTTTGACGATGCTGTGGCCATATTGCGTAACCGCTGTCTGGTACAGGCTCAGTGCTGCTTGCGTATCCGGGCTGCCGTCATGGCATACTTGGTTGTAAATCATTCCGGCATAGGCCCGCATAGGGTCAAATCTACGTTGAAACATGCCCGGCGTGATAGACCGGATATATGCTTCGCGCTGGTCGATATCAGCCTGGACGCGTGCCTCAGCTTGTTGGCGGTACCGTTCAAGGAACTTGGGCTCCTCAATCTCGTGTGCCTCTTCACCAGACATCTTATCGCGTACCGAAGTACCAGAAGAAGCCCCGGAAGACTGGCCGGAAATTACCGTGCCGGTAAAGGTATCATCAAGCATGCCAGGCTGGCTGGGCGCCCGAGAATCATTGATTACCGGTGTCATCGGAACGTTATCGCCCTGCGGCGTAACAGCCTGCGGTGCGGTTACCAAGTCAGTAACCTCGCCGGTGTCGGTGTTATATAGTTCTTCTGGCTGTTCTGCCTGGCTGGTGTTAATGGCAGCCTGGCCACGGCCGTAATAATCAACCGCTTCTTGCACTGAGTCGTTTTGCGTTAGAGGGTTAACAGGGTTCTTTTCCCGCATAGGGTTAAAGTACCTATCGTTGGGCTGAATTTCCGGGGTTGTAGGAAGACCTAAGTCCGGAGCCACATGCGGTTCTTTTACGAAGCTATCAAATAATCCCATCTTGTACCCCCTTAATCGCTGTCAAACAGCGAGCCAACTGTTCCGCCCATTTGCATGCCTGCACTAGCCGCGCTCGGGCCGCCAGCGAAGAAACCGATAGTGCCACCAGCGATAGAACCAAGTGCCGAGCCCCAGTTCTTTTTCTTTTTCTGGGTAACCTGCGTCTGGCCAAGCAGCTGTTCAAGCAGGTTCTGGTACGTCGCCGTCTGATTACCATACTGGTTCAGCAGGTTAGTAAGTTGCGTCGTGTTGTAGTTCGCAATCTGGTTTTCAGCTTGCGCGTTAATATCTGCCACGGCCGAGGCTGTAGCCTGTTGTGCTGCACTTTGGGCCGCAGTGTTAAAGGCCGAGCCGGCTTTCGAGGAAGCAGCAGAAAGCAGCTGCTGTTGAGCCTGGTTAGCTTTCTGAGTAGCGTTCTCGCGAACAGCCGAAGCATAGGCCTCGGGCTGATAGGCATCAAGGAGCTTCTGCAGAGCATCCTGTTCCCTGGCGTAGTTCTCGGCCGCGCCACCAGCGTAGAGATTTGCTGCACTACGCAGGCCGTTAGCCTGGCTACCCAGCAGGTCAGTAATTGTGTATTTAGCCATGTTCGTTCTCCTTATTTGCTAGAGGCTATGCCAGAGGTAGGAAGAAGCTGAGCTTGGGTAGCACGTGAATAGGTCTTGTTACTGCCTTTACCGGAGAAGACGAGCTGTTCCGGCGTTGTGAAAGAGCCCATACTGTTCGCGGCCGTTTCCAAAAACTTCTTAACGGCACGCGGGTCATCCCAAGAGTCACGTTCTTTGAACGGGTCCATGCCGGAAGCTTTCATCTTTGAAATAGCTGCGTTAACGCGATACAGATTTTCCTGGTCGGTTAGCGATTTATCAAGCTTGATGCCGGCCAGCTGCGCCATCTGTTGCAAGTTAGCCATGGTAACAAGGCCGCTTTGGTCAGTCTGTAAGCCCTTGTAAAATTCCGAAGCGCGCTTATACGTGTTGTCGAATTCCTTACCAAGTTCTTCTTCCGACTTCTTTCCGTCTAATTTCCGCTGCCCTGCAATGTATTCTTGACGCTTGACCGTGTAATCTTCATCGGGAATGACTTTGTTTTCTGCGAACAGCTGCAGCTGCGAGGCATTGTATTTGGAACCCTTTGCCTGTTTTTCTTCCTTTTTCTTTTTCTCGGGCATCTTGGATTTCTCGTCCTTCTTTTCACCTTTGGTTTTATACGTCCCTAAAGAGCCAAGAAAGCCCATGCCCTCCGAGTCCTCTTTGCCAAAGTTGTAGTCTTTAGCATAGGGAACTTCATCTTTGGGTTGACCCAGCAGGCCCCACAGATACTGCCAGCCGGCGCTCTGTTTGGCTTCATTTGGTGTAGGATTAGCCATGTCGTTGTCCTTTCAACTTTTCAGATGCAAGAGTACGGAATGCCTCAGTCGTGTCGGCGAAAGAGGCTCGAGAAAGCTTCCAAAGTAAACTGTTCTTTGGGTAGCTAATCTCTGGCCGGTCGCTCGGTTTGCGTTTTGTCTTTGGCTCTTCCGCCTCTTGCTGTTCTTTTGGTTTAGTTATGCGGTGCATCACGTATCCAAACATGGCGCACTGCAATAACATCTGTGCTATTATTAGGTATAACATATTCGTGCCAACTCCTCAATGTAAATTCAACAGATTCTACGGAAGAAAGACATGCCCTCGGCGAGGAACAATGTCCAGGTGAACCCAGCCCTTCGTGAACATGGGATTTTCCATGTACAGGCCGAACTGGGGAAGATAGACGAGATTGTTAAGGAGCCAGTTACAGAACTCACCGCTCCTATCCCGTAGGTCAATAGCCCGGCAAGTGCAATGTGCACTATTAGACGCCCCGCCGATATCGGCGTTATGCAACGGTGTGCGGAAACCGGACGTTACGATGAGCGGTTTCATGTACAGGTTGCGTATCCGATTTACGCGCTGCAAGAGGTCAAGAGCATTGCGCTCGTGCATCTCGGACGGGTAAGGCAGACCGCCCATATATTCATCTTCCGTGATTTTCCATGTGCTCTGATTCATGTGCATGGTATCCTGTTTCTAGATTGTTAAGCCTGTGGTGGGCCGAGCGTGTGCTTTCCTCACACCTGGCCAACCGGGTTTGTATTTCTTGGTAGTCTTTAAGCTGGTCACTCAAGGCGTCCTGCTTGTATTCGACTACCGCAAGCCGTCGGTCCATCTTGGCTATAAAGCACCAGAAGGTGATTATGTAGCCTGCAACAGACACGATTGCGTCAAGACTTAGCGTCCACTGCATCTTTCAGATGTCCTTCTGCTATTCGGTTCATAGCAAGAGATTGCGAAAAATACTTACGTTCTGCAAATTCCTGCTTCTTTCCGATGTTGAAATTGTCCACGGGTCTGAAGTAACCCATGCATCTGGTCCATATCTCACATGGTTGCCTCTCAGCATCATCGAGTTTGATATCGGTTTTTTCTTCCTTGTTGTCTTCCATTTGTGCCTCCTCTGCACCGTTCTCACTGCTTCACTGTCCGTGCCATTTCTTCTCCATAACCGGAGAGCTCCATCACCGCCCGTCCAGAAGGGCCGGCCTTTCGGCCGTCCCTTACTCTCTTTCCGTGCCGGCTTCGCCGGCCCTACTCCCGCTCGCTTCGCTCGCTCCTCCCTGCCGGCTCGGCTTATCGCCTCGCCGTCCACAGTGTGCCAGCGTCGCCGTATCACGCGACGTGAACGAGATACTAGGGCCCGGCCGCGGCCAGGAAAGTTAGGCTTTCGGCTTTTTCAAGACAGACAGCTTTTCGATTACGGCTGCGATTTTGGCCACGATTGCATCGTCTTTCGTGGACGGGGTCAGTTTCGTGATGGCCGTCGCCAGGGAGACTGCGATACCGATGACGGTAAACAGGTCGTCCCAGTGGGCCTGGATGTATGCGAGTACTTCTTGCATGTTATTTCTCCTTTGTGCAAGAGGGCCGGCCCGGAAAGACCGGCCCTTGGTTTACATTTAGATTATAGCAAAGGTGACGAAATTAGTCAATGTAAGTTTGTCAGCTAGCAGCTTTATACAAAGTGACGACGATGGTAACTTGAGCCTCGGCTATGCCAAGCGTCGGGGTAACTGTCAACTCACCGCTGCCATTAATTTCGTCTGCACACCCGACCTGCACTGAGGTGTTGGGTTTATTCGCTGCTATGGTATTGGCTAGACGGACACATCCAACATAGCTACCGCCAGAAGGTGCCAGAAGAACGATAGGCGTACCGCTAGTCACCACGCCATTATAGGTAACTGTATAAAGAGTGCCATTAGACAGCGGCTCAATTTTAACAGACTGGGTAACCGTGGCAGAAGACGAAATTTCTATGCGTGCGTTTTTAGCATCGATGGCATCCTGGACCCAGGCTGTGTTAGGGACGATAGTAGAGTCGTCAGCAGCCTCTGGCATGCTGGACAAAATTCGCACATCATCGTTAAACTTGATGCGCTCGCCTACATTGGCACTTCTATTAAAATCAAACAGCCAGTTGTATTCATCGCGCATACAGTAAAGTCTGCCAGAATTCCAGCCCAGCTTGACACTTGCGTTTAATTCGGCCTCTGTCTCAAGGATAAATGCCTGGCCTTCTACACCGTCACCAACTGTTAGCTTGTGCATAGTAGACTCGCCAGAAGCTATAAGCGTGCCCTGGAAGCTGGCATCAGTGATGAAAGTAAACCCGCCGGTATCTTTATTAAATGTCAAGGCAGTACTGGTGCCACTTGTTTCCTGCTTAACAAAAGAAACATTATTGTTAAAGAATGACGGGCCATTAAAGTTCATCGTATGCGTATCGTCACCGCCTTCACCGAAGTTGGCAGCACCTTTAAAGGACAGGTAGTTTGCAGTGAAGTCAACCCAAGTGCTAGCTCCACCAGGGGCACCGCCTGCAGACATAATCAAGTTATCATTAGGTATCTTGATATCTGGGTCTTCCGCATCATCTGTATAGTACCTGCTGTAGATGTTGAACTTATTGTAGTCTGTGGTATTATTCATGTACCAATCAAACTGGCCAGTATCGCTAGCATTATAGCCACCGGTTAAATTAGACAAGTACACACCTCTGGAATTGGCGTAAAGCATATCCACAGTGGCAGTAGAAAACCGTAACGCGTACGGACTAAGGTAGGCACTAGAGCTGGTACCTGCCGCCTGCACTGAGTTGACAACAAGGTCGGAGGTGGCAGTAATGGCGTCCTGCTTATTGATTACCATGCTGGTAAGGTTAGCGACAACGTCGTTAATTGTATTGGCCCCAGTTGCGGTGTTGATGGCAATATCCTCACCAGTCAATACTACCGCACCGGTTTTACCATTAATGCTTTCCACAGCTCCACCCGAACTACCGCCGCCAGTTGCCGAGATAACATTGCTATCTGATATCGAGATACCCTCACCTGCAATGAGCTTGGGCTGGTATTCCGTCAGTTTGGTGTCAACAGCACTAGTCGTGGCATAATTAGTCAGCTCAGTATTCATTGCGTTCGTGGTGACGTAACTGGCCAAGTCACTTGTCGAAGCCGCGCCAACGTCAGATGCAGATAGAACGACCTCGCCGGTTTTACCATTGACAGAAGATACAGCTCCACCCCCAGAACCACCGCCGGCTGCCGCTATGGCAGCATTAACCCACTGTGTGGTAGCTAACTGTATGCTATCATCATCAGCAGCAATGTTGGCGGAACAAGAAACTGCACCGGTAAAATCTGTTGCAAAATTATGCGTGGCTTTCAAATCAGTTCTAGACAAGCGAATAGCCGTAGGTGAAGAGAACTGATAGCCAATATGAATATCACTTGCATTGATAAGTAGGCCCTCACCATTTCGCCCTATAATGCTACCAACTAAGGTGCCAGAAGGCGCAAATTCTACCGTGCCATCTTGACTTGCCATAGTAAGCTTACCAACAGTGCCGGTGGAGGAGTCTGCCAAAGTAAGTGTATTAAGGCTAAGTGAGGTGTCCTGCCCAATCTCGTCCTGCTTACCAGTAAGCTGCGTAGATAACGCAGTGTAGTCTTGATATAAGGTGTTTGAGGCGTTCGGGTCTGTCTTGATGTCCTGGCCAGACAGAATGACCTCACCGGTCTTGCCATTGACGCTATCAACTGCATCCCCTCCAGAACCACCACCACCAGTTGCAGAAATAACGTTGTCCTCTGATATTGTAATGCCGCTGCCTGCCGTGAGCTTGGGCTGATAGCCGGCTATAGAAGAAGATACGTTTGCTGCAACAGCAGCTTGAACCCACTTGGTATTTGGGACGTTGGAGGATGAGTCAGAAGCATCCATAATATCCGGCACGGTGGGAGTAACACCAAATGTGGCCAGCCATTTACCAGTTGTAGTAGTATCAGAACGCAAAACTTTGAACGGTATGCCATCGGGCGTATAATCGTTAACTAGGCCAATCTGCAAACCGTTTGCAAATTTACCAATTAGCTCGCTGTAAATGTACCTTGTGGTTGTGTAAGCCTGCGAAGCTGCCGAACCAAGGCGGATAGCCATAGTACCATTAGTGCGCTCGCCACCATCGAAGTATGTGAACAACTGCGCGCCAAGTTTCACTTCGTGCCCACCAACGTCCAGATAAGACGACGTGTTCGTACCTGTATTCTCGGCAGTCACCAGGAAGTAAGAGCTATCCGTGTCAGATTTGGCTCTGTGCGCAAGTACGGATAAGGAGCTCGTAGTGCCTCTTGTACTTGTATACGTACCGAAAACGTTTAATGAGCCGCGAACATACAAGGTAGGATTAGTGGTTGCATCATCATCTACAGTGTTCGTGTATATAAACGCGCTCTCGTCAGTACTTCTGTTCTTAACGTACAAGCCATTGTTAAGGTGCACCGGCAAGTCACAGTACAAGCCATGCGTCCATGGCAATTTAACGTAGTCCTGCAAGCCAACAAAGATGTCGACAGGTGATGAGTCTGTATCGCCCACTGTAAAATCCATCCTGCCAGGAACGCTAGTCCACATACGCCCACTTGTCATGCGTAGCTGCGTGGGATAGCTACTTTCAGATGTACGAATATCCAGCAATATGCTACTTGTACTGCCCTGCGTGGCAGGTGCAACTGTGATACTAGCAGTTTCTGCACGGGACGCTGAGTATGTAGCATTTAAAGAGGCCCCATCAGTAGTCGTAGTGATTTTCTTGCACGTAATTTCACTATCCGGGTCAATTCCTCCGCCACCCTGCTGGATTGCATTTTTGACCCAGGCTGTGTTAGGGACGCGAAAGCTATTATCTTCTGGCTGCAAGCTGCCTGTTACTTCCAGTTTCTCAAAACTTGCCTCGCTGGGCAAGCCAGACGCGACAATATCATTCGCTACTTGAGCCCAACCTTTAGCAGAGTGCTCACCGCCAAGACTTGCTACGTCCTCGTCACTACCTTCAGCCCAGGTTTGAGCATCTTCGACCGCATCAGCTGCTTGAGCAAGAATACGTTCACACTCCTGCTGCAGATTTGAAATTTCGGTCTGCTGTGCATTGACGCGGTCAATCAGCGTTTGAATATCAGCTAAAGCCTGGGCTACGTTGACCTCTGTTTGGGCAATACGAGCCAGAACGTCATCGCCAACCGCCTGGACGGCTTTACCGTCCTCAATCAAGAACAAACTGGCTACATGCGGCGTGGTAGTATCATTGTACCCGATGAAAAGCGTGCGGTTGTATTTGTCTTCTGTATTCCAGAAGTTCCAGTCGTCCTCGGACTTTGCAATTACCGGCAGCTTCCACTTGAAGTAAGCCTTTGCCGGATTTCTTATTTCGTTATCAGCCATTGTTTAGCCCTCCGTTGTAGTAGCTGTTACAGCATGTTTTGCAGGGTACTCAATCATAGACTCAATACCGGCTGCAAATTGCCCACCATTGCCAGTAACAATATACGTTTGTCCTTTGGCTACAGGTATAGTGTACGTGAATGTGTGGTGAAACCCGCCTCGCTTTGCTGTGTGGTACCATTTTTCAGTAAGAATACGTACACCGTCTACTGTCATATTAATTTCACTCCATGCTTCACCGGCAGCTGTCCAAATTATAACGACATAGCAGTCTTCATCTGCTGTGTACTTCACTTTACTTTGCCGGCCTTTGCCTTTAGTAACGTCCATGCCAAACCCGGCTAGCGTGGATAGGTCCCCGGCTTTCATCTTGCGGTCCTTGGGGTCAACGTACAAGTAGTTCTTTTCCGGCAACTCAGCATCGCTTTTCATGGCCGGTCCAAATAACTTGGTCCAGACATTATCTCTTTGCGTTTCCGATATCTGGTCCGCGTTGTTCATGTTCATTGCGCCGAAAGTATTTAATGCATTGTTCATACTTTCCTGTGTCACGTTCGTGAGGTCTTTCAGAGCATAGTCGCTCAAGTCGCTAACAGTGGGTTGTACCCATCCGTTAGGCGTAAGACCATCATGGACGTGTATGGCCCGGGTCAGCGTATCAACGCTTAGCACCCCGGCCGGGTATGTACGGTACTCTTGCGAGTGGTCGTACATAATATTGTGTATTCGTAACGTCATAACGTTCCTCCTCCTAAGAGTGTTGCACGAAGCTCGCTTAACTTGGTGGCGCCACGCACGCGAACCTCGTGGTTGTTTGCACGGGTATTGCCCGTGAAAAGATTTTGTTTCTGGTAGTTAAAGCTTTCACCGTTTACTTTGACCTCGACAGGCTGTGCCGTAGTCTGCAGCCAGTCCTCGTCGGGCAGGGCGTTGCAGTTATAGTCACCGTCGCCAGTGTTGCAGTCGATGTCCCGGTCATCCGACCCGGCATACTCGTAAACCAGCAGGTTCGTGAGTCTGGTCTTCTGATTAGCATCGTTCTCGTTAGCCCGTATACCAGTGAATAGTACGTCCGGTACAAGGTACTCAGACGTAATCGCTGACTGACTGCCATACGTGACCGCCCAGCCGTCCTGCACGTCCACGATATCGTCCCAGTTGTTGACAGCGTCATAGTACAAGTCCCAGGCCGGCATCAAGTCAATGGCCAAGTCCTGCGGAACCTCAGTGTCCTGCTTGCAGGGCAAGAAGTTGCCATGCTCTTCCCAGAACTTCTGGTACTGGTCACCCCAGGCCGGCTCGGTCGGAACATCTTCCAAATCGAACTCACCGTCCGGGTTCATCAGTTCAAAGTCTACATCGTACATAGCGCCTTCACTGTACCCGGCTGGAGCCTCGCCCACGAAATAACCGTTGTACTCTTGCACAGGGCAATCGATTTCGTTACCTACATCGCAGTGCAGGATATTGTCCGGGTAGACCATCTTAGCATCGTTACCGCTAATTACCAGGTTCGTAGCCAAGCTTAGCCTGTACTGGTTGCCGTAGGCATCAATTGCTATACTCGTTCCCGGTATCAGCACTACCCATTTCTGCTTGGTCATCATGCCGAACATCTGCGACGAAGCTTCCATGAAGTAAATGTTCGTCGGTGTTTCAAATGCAATATAGCCCCCGAAGAAGTTGTAAGCTTTGACCTTGGTCCGAACCTCTTCGGCCTGCCCGATGAACGGGTTAATGGTCTGCACCTGTGCTGTCGCGGTAAGCTGCGATGCAATCGAAATCTTGCACAAGCCACGCCCCTTGAAGATGGCCAAAGGCTCAAACCCGGCCGAGGAGCACTGGCCGTACGGGCTCATAAGCACATACCCGGGCAACAACGAGGTCTGAAACGAAAACGGGATTTTCGCATTGCTCGTATTGGCCGCGACCAGAATACCGCGTGTTGTATAGATGACGAAGCCGTCCGGGCTCTTGCCCAGGGCCTGCAGCTCACCATAAGCTCCTAGTACGTTAATGGCCTGGCTACCCGCACCGCTGCCCGTACTCGAAAAGTCCAGTGGGTCCGTGATACTTGACCAGGATACCGTGTCGTTCGTGCCCAGTATCAAACGCATGCCGGCGCTCTCAACTCGTAACGGTGTATAGGGAAGTCTTGTTGTCACGTCCTCTACGCTTCTCAGCGTCCCGTTAATTCGCCACACAGCATGGCCAGCACAGCACAGCCAGTAATCACCCTCCATGAAGGTGCTACTCCATACCGTGTCGTCTTCATAGTTGTACCCGGTAATGGTGAACAGGTATTCCATGCCATGTTCCGTTTCCAGGTAGACCCGGCCGTCTGCTATCATGATGCTATTCAGTACCGTGGCCTGCATGAGCTGCGGCGTAGTCAGTCGAAACTTGTGTGCGAACTGGACTTCGGTGCCGTAGCCGGCCTGCAAATGCGTACCAACCGGGATATAGTTATCCATGCTGGACACGGCAAGCTCTCTTTGCCGCGCAACGGTACCGGGGGCGAACGTGACGGTGTTAGTTTGTATTGCTACAATAGCACTCATGTTGTCCTCCTTGTTGTTCTAGAACAGTATCAGAATAGCAGAAGTAGAAAATTTATGCAATGTAAAAATAAAAGGACTAGCCTTGCGACTAGTCCTTTCTTTTATGCCCGGAAATACAAGCGATATGCATTGGTATAGCTGCCACCCTTGAACAGCCGGACGGGCGAGG
>ERZ808258.539-NODE-539-length-14420-cov-3.533519_pt1 | contig 14420 bp, 7 predicted proteins | sample MGYA00521280_ERZ808258 | MGnify/ENA primary metagenome ERZ808258 (study PRJEB31516, sample SAMN03275585) | gut metagenome | biome: mammalia-associated habitat; material: feces | host: Papio cynocephalus | place: Kenya | collected 2012-07-19 ...
CCACCGTTGGCACCGTCAAACCAGACCTCGAAGATGTCGCCATAGTTGCTGAGCAACTCCTTGAGCTGACGCTTGTAATACTCAACATAATACATTGCTAATGATAATAATTTAAAATATGAATGATAGTATAATCGTATATGCTATTTCTTTAATATGCATAATATTACTACCTTAAGTTTCGGATTCAACATAATTGGCTGCCGCTCGTCTTTCTTGAATCCGCTGCCGTTTTTATAGGTTGCGCCACGCTTACAAGAAGGCATGTGTTTGGGGTCTATTAGGCCATGCAAGCAGAAAGTCTGAGTGTAGGCCAGGCTTGCTAAAAGGCTACAAAATTACAAGGTTACAGGTTACATTAAGGTGGTTGCGATATGCGTGATGGTCTAACGGCAGAACCATCTCAAACAAAAAGCCCAAACTCCCAAGTGGCACGTGTGAGCTCCTTGGAGTTTGGGCTTTAAGGTCTTGTTTTCTTTTGGCCTTCGGGTGAGGCATCCGGATCAGTTAAAGTAGTATTTCACACCGACCTGCATGCTCCAGCATTGGTCAAACGACTTGTTGAAAGACCAGGTCTCGGTGGGGTACTCGCCGTTGACCCTGTTCATGGAGAACACAGGCTGGCCGTTGACGACCTTGTCCACCTTCAGAATCTGGCCATTGCCGGAGTTGGCCATGTTCTTCTCCACTCCCCACTTGGAGTTGAAGAGATTGCCCACATTGTGGATGGCCGCCGAGAGCTCCAGCTTGTGGTTGACGCCTCCCGTCTTCAGGGTGAAGTCGTGCTTCCAAGCGAAGTCGAAGCGGTGGACCCAGGGAGCGCGGGCCGAATAAGCCTCGGCATACTCGCCCTTATGCTTCTTCAGATAGGAATCTTGGCCAACATACTTCCAGAAGGCCACACGGTCCGCGTCAGACGAGAACTGGATTTCATCATCGTTACGAGGGATGTACATCAGGTCGTTGGATATGCCGTCACCGTTGAGGTCGCCCTTGTAGTAGTAAGTGTAGCCTGCGGGGCTATAGCCCTGGTAGAACAGCGAGAAGTGGTCGTGCTTCTTCCAGGTGTAGCTCACACTGGCAATGAAACGGTCAGGGATGACATAGTAGGAGTTTTGCACCGCGGCCAGGTTGGGTCCGTCGACGGTGTAGAGACCCGCCCACGCAGAGGTGGCGTTGTTGCCGGGCATGCCGCTCACCTCCTTCATCACGGTGTGGGTGTAGGCGGCCATGAGGTCGAGGTTGTCTATCGGCGTGAGATTGGTGGTCAAGTTGAAGGTCATGCCGTGGCCCCTGTGGGTGTTGGTCAGCACGCAGGCGTCGTTGACGTTCACGCCGTTGATGTTCTTGCCGTAGTAGTTGAACACCGACGGATAGACCAGGCGGTTGTCGGCTCCGCTGAGGCGTTGCCAGTTGTCCACGTCCGCGGTGTTGATATTGTAGTTGGTCAGCATTACGTCGTTGAGCTTCTTGGTGTAGATAAGTTCACCCGTCACGCTCCATGGGAAGCTGATGGGGATGACATAATCGACCGCAATGGACGACTTCCACACCTGTGGCATCTTGAAGTGGCGATCCACACCTGCGATGGACGAAGGCAGGGCACCCTCTTCGGGCGTGATGGTGGTGGGAGCGCCGAGCTTGTCGACAATCTCATTGGGGTCGGTGATGATGGAGCCCGCAAAACGGTCGAGACGCGCGTCGCGGCTCTTCACCGTGCCGTCGTTATTGTAGGTGGTCACAGCGGTGGCCATGCCTTGCACCATGCCCGAGTTGGTGGGCATGTTGGTGAAATAGACCAGCGGCAAGCGTCCTGCGAACAGGCCCGTTCCGCCACGCACCTTCAGCGAGCGGTTTCCGAAGACATCCCAGGTGAAGCCTACTCGCGGCGAGACCTGGATGTTGCTCTCGGGCCACGCGCCCGTGTCAATGTGGCGACCGCCAAAGTCGAGGGCGTAAATGGCGTTGTTGCGGATGATGTCGTCATCGTCAAACGAGATGTTGTCGAAGCGGATGCCGCCCGTCAACTTCAGGTTGTCAAGCACGTTCCACTCGTCCTGCAAGTAGAGGCCATACTGGTTGAAAGCCACCTGCGCCATAGGCTCTCGCTCACCGTTGTAACCGTAAGAGACGGCCACTGCCTCTGGGGCTGCGCCATTGAGAAAGTCATCGATAGAGCGATAGCGGTAGTAGCCCGTTCCGTTGCGCATGTAGGAGTTGTTGGCCAGCTGGTGCTCAAAGTTGACACCAGCCGTGACCTTGTGCGCCCCGGCGTACCAGGTGAAATTGTCGGTAAGGGTGGTAACCTTGTTCTGCACCTTGTTGTTGTAGCTGAAGAGCTCATATCCCAGCGACATGTAGGGTTCGAGCGTCTGCGTCACGGAACCATCGGCAGCTGTGGTGTAGCCGTTCATGATGTCGATGAACGGGAAAGGACTGGAGTTGGAGCCTCGCACATCCTCGATGTTCGAGTAGGTGAAGAGCAACTGGTTGGCGAAGTGCTCGCCGAAACGGCTGTTGAGGTCAGCGCTGACGGTCGTGATCTTGTTGTCCTGCGAATACATCGAATTGGAGAACGCCATGGAGTACTGGCTCAAGCGGTTCATGCCATAGAGGCGGTAGCCCGTGTTGCCCGAAGTGCCGTTGGTGGCGTTCCACGCCGTGTTCTTCGTATGATTGAAGCGCACGGCCAAGTGATGGTCTTGGGTGATGTTCCAGTCCAAACGGCCCAACACCTTGAGATTGTCCTCGTCGGCGGGGAAGCTGGAGTAAGAGCCTGGATCATAGCCGTATTTGCTTATCAGGAAGTCTTTCACCCTCTGCATGTCGGCCACCGTCGTGCGCGACACATAGTTGCTGGCATCAGCGGGATGCTCGTCGTCGCTGGGGCGCCATCGGTTCACCACCATGGGCACCTTGCTATACTCCACATTGGCGAAGAAGAACAACTTGTCCTTAAGGATGGGGCCGCCCATGGTGAAACCGTAGGTGGTGTTGCGCACGCGGCCGGGGTCACTCAGTGACACGTTGTCCACTCGGTTGCCATGCATGTTCTCATTGTTGTGATAGATGTAAGCCGTGCCCTTGAAGGTGTTGGTGCCGCTCTTGGTGACGGCGTTGATGCCTCCACCGATGAAGTTGCTCTGGCGTACGTCAAATGGGGAGACCACCACCTGTATCTCGTCAATGGCATCCATCGAGATGGGCGAGCCGCCACCTGGCAACGCGTCGGACAGGCCGAAGTTGTTGTTCATGTTGGCTCCGTCGAGGGTGAAGTTGGTGGAGCGGCCGTCGCCACCGGCAAAGCCCATGCCGTTGGCATAGGGTGAGATGCGGGTGAGGTCTTCGATGGAACGGGTGACCGTGGGCATGTTCTGTATCTGCGCCTGTGAGATGTTGGTGGTGGCACCCGTCTTTTCGGCCGCAAACTTGGAGGCCGTGGCACTCACCACCACTTCGCCCAGCTGCTGGGCGTTCTCTGAGAGGGAGGTCTCGAGCTTGTAGACCTCACCCAGCTGCAGGGTGATGTTCTTGAAGGTCTTGGTCTGATGGCCCAGATAACTGATGGTGACGGAGTAAGGGCCACCGACACGCATGCCCTGGATGTTGAAGCGTCCGTCTGCATTGGTGGCTGCCGCATAGCGTGTGCCTGAGGGCTCATGCACCACCTGTACCGAAGCGCCAATGATGGGCTCGCTGCTTCCGCTGAGGCTCACCTTGCCTGTCATCGAGGACGTGGTGACCTGCGCCATCAATGAGGCTGCGGAAAACAGCACCAGAGAAAGCAGGAAAAACAATCTTTTAAACATAAGAAGATATAATTTAGATGAATAATGTGGGACACGTTAGCGCCAACGTACCCGTTTTGGGTGCAAAATTAGATATAATAAACCAAATTAACGTTTGTTCAATAAAAAAACTTGCTACTTTCCATCATCATGTAGCATCACAACCAGCTTATAAATGGGAAGGAGGTGTGCCCTCGCGAACGAGAACACACCTCCCTAAGCGTCTATACTAAGTCAACCTACTCGGTGCGGCCATTCAAGTTGACAATGTATGCCTTGTTGCCAGGAGTCTCGGCGGTGCCGTTATAGACCGTCAGCGGACCATAGATGGTCACGTTGTCGCCCTCGGCAATCTGCGCGTCACCCTCTACCCACTTGCGGTTGCCAAGATAGAGCACGCGGAAAGCCTCGAAGTCCTTGGCCTTATCGTCGGCATAAGTGCCATCGGAAGAGATGTAGAAAGATGCATTGCCATAGTTGGCGTTGAACGTGCCGTTGTTGGCAATCTTCGAGATCTTGCCTGCGACATACACGTTGGCAGCCGTGCCAGCATGGGCGGCAGCGATGGCGCCCAGGTGGCGGCGGTGCCGATGCCGTTGGCGTCGGTGGTCACACCGTTCACGCTGTAGACATAGCCGTTGGCCGTCTCAGCCACACCATTGTACATCTTCACCGTTGCACAAACCACAACCTCGGCTCCAGGGGCGAGCTGGCCGTTTCCGGCAGCCCACTTCTGGTTACCCAGCCACTTGACGCGGAAGGCTTCGAAGTCCTTGTCGTAGTCGTCGTTGTACTGGCCGTCTTCCGACATCCAGAACGAGCCATTACCATAGGTGGCACCAAACTGGCCATTGCTGGCAAACTGTGACACGTAGCCCTTGATGTAGACCTCTGTGGCCGACGTATTGTTGCCCAGTGTCTTGATGTAGGCGATGGCCTCATCCACGGTGAAAGGCACAGCCTTCGTGCCGGAGAGGCCGGCCTGGCCCACCTGCACCTTCACGCTGGAAGAGTTGGTGGAGTTGCTTGAAGTGAAGGTCACATCGGCGGTGCGCGCTGCGCCCGTGTTGCCGCTGGCGCGGAACGTGACCACGGCCGTGTCGGCAGGGTTGGTCTCAATCTTAGAGGGCACACCGGCGATGAACTGCGTCTTTGCCACGTGCAACCAGCTCTGGGCTTCCTCAGCTATCTCAGGATAGACACCGCTACCCTTGTAGGCTACCTTCACCTGATACTCGCCACCGGCAGCGGGGATGACATTCTCCGTAGAGCTGACGACCTTGACGAGCGACTTCTGGATCTTGAGCACGGTCACGTTGACCAGCTCGACGGTACTGCCATAGGTAGTCTTTGGACCCTCTATGGTGACGATGTCACCCTTCTCGATGCCCAGGCTTGAGAAGTTCTTCTCCTTGCCGTCAGCGTCGAGTGTGCCGTAGACGTAGACCTCACCCGTGCCGTCGTTGATGTAGAAGTTGCCATAGGTGGTGTTGGCAATGTCGGTGACGGTGCCACTGGTGCGGTAGGTCTTACCGTCAGGACCGGCCAGCACCTCTGCGCAGGTGGCAGTGACGGCCTCCAGCGAACCCTGGCGGACGATCAAGAACTGGGTCTTGTCACCCACACCAATCTGCAGCACCTGCTCACGGCCGCCATTGGTGGCGTCAGCATGGAACACGACCTGCGTCTTGCCAGCCTCGCCCGAGAGCGTGGAGGCGGTCAGCCATGTGGGAAGCTCGGCGAGGAGGTCCTTCTTGTCGGCATCCTTGCCTATCACCACCGACTTCTGGAACGCCCAGTCAGCAGCGGCGTTGATGGTCACCGTGTCGTTACCACCACCCTCTGGGATGGACAGGTAAGTCTTGCTGAGAGAGATCTCTCCAAGCGTACCGATTGTGTTGTCATCCGAGCAGCCCGCAAACAGAAGCGCGCCCAGGACGAAACTTAATAAATATTTCAGTTTCATAAAATTCAAACTTTAACTTTAATGTGTCTGGATTAGTTGAACATATACTTTACACCGATGGAGGCGTACCAGCACTGGCCGATGACAGGATTGTAGACGAACGTCTTCACGTCGCCATTGACAGCCTTGGGTGTAGAGAACACGGGGTAGCCCTCAGCGTCTGTGTGGTCATACTTCAGGATACGGCCTTCGTTGAGTGAGGGGTTCATATACTTGGACACGCCCCAACTGTCGTTGAAGAGGTTCAGGAGGTTCTTCACATCCATGGAGAGCTGCAGGGTGTGCTTGGTCTGCCCGAACTTCACGGTGAAGTCGTGCTTGTAGCTCACGTCGATGCGATGCACCCAGGGATTGTAGACGCTGTAAGCCTCGGCATACTCACCCTGGTGGTTCTTCAGGTAGCCATTGGCGTGCACATAGTCCATGAAACGCTTCTGGTCGTCGAGCGAGGTGAAACGGAACTGGTTATCGGCCACCTGCTTGTCAGTCGGGATGTAAAGGGCGTCATAGCTGTAGCCGTCGCCGTTCATGTCGTTGGCCAGCATGTAGGAGTAGTTGTAACCGCCACGCCAAGTCTCATAGACCAAGCTGTAGTGGTTGCCGCTGCGGTCATGGGCCGTAGCCGAAAGGAAGAAGCGGTCAGGCGTAGTGTTGATGCTATTGTGCAGTTTGATGCGGTTGGGTCCGTAGACGGTGGGCACATACGTGAAGGCCGACTCGGCGTTGGAACCGGGCAGAGAGGTCACCTCCTTGTTCACCTGGTGTGTGTAGGCGGCTGTCAGGCTCAACCACTTGGTGGGATCGGCCTTCACCTGCAACATGGCAGACCAGCCGTAGCCACGGCTTGTGTTCTCAAGCACGAAGGCCTTGGTAGCCGTGCGGAAGTCAGAGGGGAAGATAGGACGGTTGTCTACGCCGTTCCAACGGGCGAAGCTCTCGGGGTCGCGCATGCTCCAGTCGGAGATGGAAGCAGCATTGACCGTCTTGTTGAAGATGCCCTCGGCGGTCACCGTCAACGGGAAACCGACAGGGATGGAATAGTCGACTGCAACAGAGGTCTTCCATACCTGGGGCATCTTGAAGTGGTGGTCCACAGCAGCGATGGAGCTGGGAACAGTGCCTTCCTCAGGAGTGATGGTGGTGGGATAGCCCATTGCGCCCAACTTGTTGTAGAGGGCTGAGATGGTGGCGTGGCCCTTGTCGTCGGTCACAAGACCGCCTGAGAACTCGCCGGCGAGAATGTCATTGACAGACGTGTAACCATGCTCGTTGGCAAAGTCGCGGACGGCAGAGGGCAGACGGTTGAAGTTGGTGCTGGGACCAAGCTGCATCTGATACTGCACCATGCCAGAGTTGGTGGGCATGTTGGTGAAGAACACCAAGGGCAGACGGCCCGAGAAGAGGCCTGAGCCACCACGGACGATGAGGCTGCGGTCTTTCATCACGTCCCACGTGAAACCGACACGCGGAGAGAAGGTCAAGCTGGAAGAAGGCCACTTGCCAGTATCGATGTGACGGCCGTTGTAGCTGAGCTCCTTGATGGCGTTGTTGGTCATCAGGTCACCATTGTTGAAGAAGATGTTGTCGATGCGCAAGCCGTAAGTCAACTTGAAGTTGTCGGTAGCCTGCCACTCGTCCTGGCCATAGATGCCAACCTTGCTGTACTGCACGCGTGCCTTCGGGCTCATCTCGCCATTGTAACCGTAGGTCAAGCAGACCACCTCAGGCGCGGCGCCATTGATGAAGTCGTCAACGCTGCGGTAGCGATAGTATCCGGTGCCGTTACGCATGTATTGGTTGTCGGCCATCTGGTGCTCAAAGTTGATGCCTCCCATGATCTTGTGATTGCCCATGTAGTAGGTGAGGTCATCCTTGATGTTCCAAGTGGTGTTGTGCACGGCGTTGTTCCAGGTGAAGAGCTCATAGCCGAGCGACATGTACTGCACGTTCTGTCCAGTGCCGTCCTGGATGTCGATGAATGGGAACTCTGATGAGTTGGAGCCACGCACATCATCCTTCTTGGCGAAGGTGGCGAGGAACTGGTTGGAGAGATTGTCGGAGAAACGACTGTTCAAGTCGAGAGAGAACGAATGAACCTTGTTGTTCATCGAATACATGGTGTTGGAGAACGCCATGCTATATAAAGAGGTGCGTGAATAAGGCGAGCGCGTGCCACCGTCCATGGACGATGCGTTGGGGGCCGTCCAGTTGTCGTTGTTCGTATAGTTGTAACGGAACGCCAGCTTGTGCATGTTGTTGATGTTCCAGTCGAGACGGGCCAGCAGCTTGGTGTTGCTCTTGTCAGCAGGGAAACTGGTGTAGGAACCGGCATTGTAACCATACTTTTCGGCGACGAAATCCTTGACGCGCTGCATGTCGGCTACGGAAGCATAAGACAAACTGGCGTCCGAATCGCCGACACCGTCCTCGGAGGCGCGCCATGTGACAGCCTCGGAAGGTGTCTTGATGTACTCGGCGTTGACGAAGAAGAAGAGCTTGTTCTTGATGATCGGGCCACCGAGGGTCATGCCGTAAGTGGTGGAGCGGTCCTTGGCGCGAGCCAGGGCGATGGTGTTGCCGTCGATGGCATCGCCACGCATGTTCTCATTCTGATGGTAGATGTAGGCCGTACCCTTAAAGGTGTTGGTACCACTCTTCGTAATGGCGTTCAGGCCACCACCGATGAAGTTGGTCTGGCGCACATCGAACGGGGAGATGACGACCTGCACCTCCTGGATGGCGTCCATGGAGATGGGGTTACCGCCACCGGGAAGGTTAGACGACAGGCCGAAGTCGTTGTTGAAGTTGGCACCGTCGACGGTAAAGTTGGCCGTACGGCCATCGGCTCCGGCAAAGGTCATACCGCTGCCGCCATAAGGGGAGAGACGCGTCAGCTCGCTGATGGAGCGGTTGACGGTGGGCATGTTGGCAATCATCGAATTGTCGATGTTGGTCGACGCACCCGTCTGCTCGGTGGTGAACTTAGTTGCCTTGGCAGCGACTACGACCTCTTTCAGCTCATTGGTCGCCTCGCTGAGTACAACTGGCAGATTGTAGGTCTGAGCAAGCTCCAGCTTGACTCCGGTGAACTCCTTGGGCTGGTAGCCGAGATAGCTCACCTTGATGGTGTAAGGACCACCGGGGCGCATACCGTTGATGGTAAACATACCCTTGTTGTTGGTCACAGCCTGGTACTTGGTTCCCGAGGGCGTGTGCACCGCCTCGATGGTAGCGCCGATGACGTCTTCGTTGTCGGCGGTTACCTTACCACTCAAACCAGAAGTTGTAATCTGAGCTGTCATTGATGTGATGAAGCAAACCATCAATACAACCAGAATAAGCAATCTTTTCTGCATAAGTTTGATGAATTAAGATTATAAATATGGGGATAATCCCCGTTCTATGTGAATGTTTGCAAAATTAGTAATTTATCGCCACACAGCACGTTACAGACTTGTGAAATTTTATGCTGTTTATATGAATTTCTCAGCATCGAGCCTTCAGCGTCTCCACCTCCTGCAACCACAGTGACGACACCGCATCCGACGGCATGCGCCAGTCGCCACGCGGACTGAGGCTCACCGATCCCACCTTGGGCCCGTCGGGCAGACATGAGCGCTTGAACTGCTGGTTGAAGAAGCGACGGCAGAACACTCCCAGCCAGTGGATGATGGTGCCATCGTCGTAGTGACCCACGGAAGCGTCGTTGCCGTTGTTGGTGCCGAAGGCTTTCTGTGCCAACAGGAAAATCTTGCGGGGGCTGAAGCCGTGGCGGAGGAAATGGTATAGGAAGAAATCGTGCAACTCATAGGGGCCCACGAGGTCTTCGGTCTTCTGCTTGATCTGGCCATTCTCATCAGCGGGTATCAGTTCGGGTGAGATGGGAGTGTCAATGATATCGCGAAGCACTGAGGCCGAAGCGTCGTCCACGGTTTGGGCCACATGGCGCACGAGATCCTTGATGAGCGTCTTGGGCACAGAGGCGTTGACCCCGTACATCGACATGTGGTCGCCATTGTAGGTGGCCCACCCCAGCGCCAGCTCTGAGAGATCGCCCGTGCCGATGACCATGCCGCCGAGCTGATTGCTCAGGTCCATGAGGATCTGCGTGCGCTCTCGCGCCTGCCCGTTCTCGTAGGTCACATCGTGCAAGCTCATGTCGTGGCCGATGTCCTCGAAGTGTTGCGTCACACTCTTGGCAATGCTGATCTCGCGGATGGTGACGCCGAGGTCCTTCATCAGGTTGATGGCATTGTTATAGGTGCGGTCGGTGGTGCCGAAGCCGGGCATGGTCACTCCGACGATTCCCTTGCGGTCCATCTTCAACTTGTCGAAGGTCTTTACGCAGACCAGCAGGGCCAGCGTGGAGTCGAGCCCACCACTGATGCCGACGACCACGGTCTTGGCGTGGGTGTGCACCAGGCGCTTGGCCAGTCCCATGACCTGTATGCTGAGGATTTCTTCACAAGCCTGGCGCATGGTCTCATCGGAGGGCGTGAAGGGTTGTGGCTCCACGTGGCGCTCCAAAACAAAGTCGCGCAACTGCGCAGGTTCGGCCTCGACAAAACGAATGTCTTCTCCGATCATGCGACGTTGCGCGTTGACGAACGTGGTGTTGTTACGGCGGTCGGCCCTCAAGGCCTCTACGTCTATCTGGGCCTCCACCACCTGCCCTTCGAGCGAGAACCGCTGCCCCTCGGCCAGGGTGCGACCATTCTCATAGATGAGTGCGTTGCCGCCATAGACCACATCCTGGGTGCTCTCACCAAAGCCTGCCGAACTGTAGACATAGGCGCTCATCGTGCGGGCGCTCTGCTGCGAGAGCAGGCTGGTCAGGTAGTCATGCTTGCCCAGGAGCTCATCAGAGGCCGAGAGGTTGAAGATGATGTCGGCGCCGGCCAAGGCCAAATGGTTACTGGGGGGCGTCGGTGCCCATACATCCTCGCATATCTCTACGCCGAAGACAGCGCCATCGCCGGTACGGAAGAGCTGGGGAGCGGGTGTGACCGTCACCACACGGCCCGCATAACGGATATTCATCTCACGCAGGTCTTGCAGGGAGGCAAACCAGCGTTTCTCATAAAACTCATTGTAATTGGGAAGATAGGTCTTGGGGACTACCCCCAAGATTTTGCCTTTCTGGATGACGATACCACAGTTGAGCAACAAGTCGCCCGCCACGACGGGGGCTCCGATGATGCAGATGATGTCCAACTGACGTGTGAAATCAAGCAAGGCCATCACGCAGCTCTCTGCAGCGTCGAGCAACAATTGCTCGCGGAAGAGGTCCTGACATGTGTAACCTGTGATGCATAGCTCCGGGAACACGATGATCTCCACACCGCGTCCCTCTGCCTGGGCTATCATCGTTTCCATCTCTTTCGTGTTATACACACAATCGGCCACCTTCACAGAGGGCACAGCCGAGGCCACTTTGATAAATCCGTACTTCATCTTAGCAAAATTCTCGCTCCTTTCACCAGGAAATATTAATGTTTTGCAAAGTTAGCCAATTATTCTTAATTCTCATGTCTATTCTCAAAAAAACTCTAAAAAAACATGCAATTTAGATGCCATAAAAACAAGCAGGCACCTCCCAATAGTCCCTATATCAAGAGAAGGGTAACTTTTGGTCCTATAAACATCGTCGCGTCTTTTTACCATAAAGTTTGTTCGTGATTTCTGTTGAAATAGCAGAAGAAAAAACGTTTTTCCAAAAGGCGATGCCCTAAAACAGGACTTCGAGTTGCAAAAAGATGCCGAATCGTGTGTAGATAGTTGCCTGACGACAGGATGAAACATGAAGTATCAAGCGGCCATCTCCCAGGGATGAGGGCTCAATAGGTTAGCTATCAAGGCGAAATGAGTTTCTTTTCTATGCGTTGTTTCTGAGCCATTTTTATAAAGCTCTGGATCTTAGCATATTACAAAACTCTCCGTTTTTCGCTATTTTCGTCCAATGACCTTCGCATTGAGCGAGAAAAGAGTTTTTAGCATATAGTTTGTCCGTTTTTTGTTTACCCGAGATTTGGGAGCATCATTCCGTCTCTTGTTTCAAGACGCCACCGCACAATCTCCCCGGATCTCCCCGAAGTCGGGATTCTGTCATTTTTTACGTCCCGAATGTCCCTCATATAGATTTTTTTCTTTAATTTTGCGGATATTAACATTCGACCCAAGCAAGCCCCCCAGGACCGGGAAAGCTGAAATAAAGAAACAACAAATGAAAAGAAGCATCATTTACCTTTTGCTTATGTTTGTCAGCACCATGGCCTTAGCTCAAGACCAAGGACCGCATTACCAACAAGCAAAGTATTGCCTGTCGTTTGCCGACTACCAGGCTGGCTGGTGGACCGACGCCAAGGACGTAGCCAAAGTGACGCGTTCGCTCAGCAAAGTGAAATGGAGTGGAGGAACAGCCATACGCTTTGAGTCACCCGACAAAAACCTGAACAGAATACTGAAGAGCGAAGCCTTCGCCCTCATCATGAATGACACACTCTATGTCAACCTACGGAACAAGAGGCACAGTGGAGCCAAATGGGGAAGCGGCTACGCACTGGCCTATCCGTTCGACAACAACAAACAATTGCTATTCTTAGAGCGCTACGTGAGCAGTGGACAGAACATGAAAGTGATGATGGGAACCTTCGCAGCGGGCATCATTGGTGGACTCGCCATGACCAATTCTCTTGACTGGAAAGGAAAGGAGTGTTTCCTCATCGGGTCAGACAGCCCAGAGACAACTTACATCGGCAGCGAGAAGGTGGAAGAGCTCCTAAAAGACAAGCCCGACCTGCTGAAACGATACAGCACATTTCAAAGCAAGAAAGAGCGGCGCGACGCATACAACATCATGCCCCTCCTCATAGAGGCGGGGCTCGTGGACAAAACGGCAAGCCTGCACAGACCACAGGAAAAATAGAACGGTGCACCCTCGTCTCTCTCTTTGAAACATTATTACAAGAACAAGCAAAGTTGCAAACTATGCCAAAAGTGACACTCTGTTTGGGAAGCAATGAGGAACCGCAACGCCATATCGACGCAGCGAAAGACCTGTTGCGCCACACTCTTAGTGGCATCCGGTTCAGCTCATCGCTATGGACGAAGCCTGTCGGCGGGAAGCAGACCGACCGCCTTTACCTCAACTGCGTGGCTGAAGGCCACACCAACATGGACTACCCCACCCTCCACAACAAGCTGAAAGACATCGAGCACGCCCTTGGCTCCACCCCTTCCGAACGCCAGCAAGGCGTCGTGCGCATCGACATCGACATCCTACTGCTCGGTTGCCAGCGCCATCATGTGGACGATTGGGGGCGCGATTATGTGAAGAGCCTTCTTGCAGAACTGTGACGACAACCAAAAGTTAATGGCCTTTTGAAAGAAACGACCTTCCATCCCACCAATACGACTTTCATAAACAAAGACTTACAAACATTCGTTCTTGCTTGTTTTTTAGACTTTATCTTCATACAGAAATCATCTGATCGTACGGTTATCAACACAGAATAAGCACACATCACAATCGGACATTTAGACCTTCAGGATGGCTTTAAACTAAGAAATATTTGTAATTTTGCATTCAAAACATAGCAGCAAATGACAAAGACCTTTCTTTATTTTATATTGTCATTGTTCTTAATGACTATTTCATCTTGCGGAGAGAAACATGACAGACGAATTTCCACTGCATTGGCGTTAGCTGAAAATGAACAAGCTGACAGTGCATTGAAACTTCTGCAAGAAGTCAATAAACTGAATTTGCCAGCTAAAGATGAAGCCATGTACGCACTTGTTTATACACTCGCTCAGGATAAAAGTGGATTGGACGTCAAAAGCGACTCTCTTATAGGAACCGCCTATCGCTGGTATAGGGACAAGCCTAACGACTCTTTATATTCAAAATGCCAATATTACATGGGCAGGTATTATGCACTTAACGACAGTAGCGAGAAAGCCCTTGACTGTTTTCAAAAATCCATCGTTGCCTCAAAAGCAGGACATGACTATAACACGCAATGCTTAGCCTTACTTCAACAATCCGTTATTTTGAGGGACTACAATCCTAACCTGGCTATAGCTTGCGCAAAAAAAAGCTTTAACAATATATAATGAGGTAAAAGAAGCGAAATCGTCAAACAAGGCTTATTATTTATTAAATTTAGCAGAAGCATTTTATTATAATGACGCTAACCTTGACAGTTGCCTATCCATCGTAAATAACGCAATAAACTACGCTCTTCTGGCCCATGATTCTACGACGATATCAGACTCATATCAAGACCTGGCAGCAGTCTATCTATTGACTGACAAACCTAAACTTGCACTAAAAGCGTCTATCAAATCAAATGAATATTGTAAGAAAACGAACTTTTCAAAACTGTTCGCATTAAATCAACTTTATATTCTAATTGATTCCTTAGCATCAGCTAAGAGAACTTTAAGTCAAACCAAGCCCGTAAGTCTTAGTGACACCTGCGAATATTGGGCCTTACGCCGAGATGTCGCTATAAAGGAAAAGAAAGTTGACCAAGCAGAGTCATATGCTGATTCCACAGATATCTATCTAGACAAAAAGAGCTGCAAGAACTTAAAAGCAAAGAACAATTACCCCAGTTCGGGATAAGAAAGATGTAAAATAGCAAGAGGAAAAGTTGGTAGTC
>ERZ808258.540-NODE-540-length-14417-cov-8.722184_pt1 | contig 14417 bp, 10 predicted proteins | sample MGYA00521280_ERZ808258 | MGnify/ENA primary metagenome ERZ808258 (study PRJEB31516, sample SAMN03275585) | gut metagenome | biome: mammalia-associated habitat; material: feces | host: Papio cynocephalus | place: Kenya | collected 2012-07-19 ...
GCGAACTTAAAGTAATACGGAGACTCCCGGCGGCATAGTATGCCCGGGCGTTATTGATTACAGATTCTACCTCCCTCAAATTATCTTTCGGGCGCGCCAACGTCTTAATCTCGTCAGAGGCGAGAGTATATAGCGAGGACACGGCATCAATCTCACGGCCGTCGACGGCAAATCGTGAAGACGTATTTGTTTGCACGGCAATCGGCATCGTATAATTGTCCGGCACATACCAGCGATAACGAGTCACCGTATAGACTTCGAGACTGTCGCGAGCTGCATCAGGGAGCGATGAAAACGCTTCACCTGAAATGTCGGCAATATATCGGCGAGATTCTATCGTCAGCAACGCGTCAAGGCTGTCCGGCCCTAACACTATTGTGCCGCGTTGAGGCCGGGACGTACAATAAACTCCTTCCTCGACGATATGCATATCGTTACAATAACGCCCATGAGCCGAATAATCACGACTGAGTGTGCCGCTCAACGATGCCGCTTCCGAGCAGTATGGCGACAAGACAGATGTATAGCACAGAGAGTCAACAACAATATGCATTTGCGCTGTCTCCTCGCCAATCCATATCAAGTTGGAGCCATCAACAAGATAGCGCATACGCCGTCCGTCTATAATTTCAGACATGTCAGTACGAGCACTATCTCCGTAATGCACAGTTGTTGAGATATATCGCGGAGCAAGACTTAGCCCGGCTTTGTCCAAAGTCGACACGTCAGACAAATTCCACAGCGAGGAACGTTCAGGCTCATGCAGCCCCACTCCATGGCACACGAACCGACTTGCGGCGACACTCGGTGATGCCCACCCATAAAACATAGTGAGTGTCGGCAAAATCGTGGACAAGCATCGTAAATATGTCATGGCGTTGAAAGTCGGCGTTAAGTCATCCTCAAAACAATCATAAAGGGCTGATTGATGTGCGACTACCACACACACCGCAAATGTACCGACATTTTATTTATCACAGCAACCGCCCACTGTTAAAAAAAATTAATATACATATATTATGAGGCATTATGTGTACTTCCGCAGCCTTTTCAATAATCCGAGCATATATGCCAAAATACTCGGACTATTTACGCCTTTATTCTGCCGCACGCCGAGGGGCACTCACAGCCGGTCAATACCCCATGAAGCTGTAGTCGCCGTCAAAGCCTTCGGGCATATCCCCATATTGGCCATCGGTCAACGCATCCCACGTGTCTGACGCATAATCTCGGTCATCCGAATCATCGTAATACATTCCGTCATTGTAACTGTAATCATTACCGGAATTGTATGGATCTTCGTGACCGGGATTCAATTCGCCGAAGGTGTAAAGATGTTCCTCGCCGTTCTTAAAAGTCTTTATCGTGGAATAATCCTTTCCATAGAATTTCCATATGGTATACTCCAACGGTAGAACTTCTTCTCCGCTTTCGTTGATGATGCCCTGCTCCTCGCATTTCGTTGCCGAGCCGTCGCCTCCTATAACTGCGACAATATTCGGGGACGTGGTATCGTTGTAACCGATGACTTTTGCAAGTCCGTTCTGAAAGCCATCCATCCAGGCGTACTTTCCGAAGGGCACGACAACGTTTCCATCGCCATCTACTGCCCCCCATTTGTAATCTTTGTTTTGCACAACAGCCAGGTCGGAATTGATGGGTAACTTTATTTGGCGGTAGTAGTTTTCTTCCATAATAAGATGTGTATTGTGATTGGTTAGACGCCGCAAAGGTAAGTCGCGGCTGCGAATCCTATATTCGTGCGCCGACTTATACTCAGCACTAAACCTTAATTATGTGTTCGGCTCGGGGTAAAAATCTCCGGTAGTCAATCCAACCATATCACACTATCAACCCGCCCTTTACACTCCGTCAGGCGTTACCCCGACAGCGGCAAGGACTTGCTCGGGAGTATCTGGAACGTGGGGCGAGATAATGCGGCGATTGGCCGGAAGAAGGGTATTGGCGCGGTTGCCGAGGTTTTTGGCAAAGCCCAGAGGATGACCTTGATAGGTGAGTAGGACTATGCCGCGCGGCGTGTTCTCAGGTAATATCGGGGCGTTGCGCTGCAAATACGATACAGCTTCTCGCCAGCCTATCGGGACTTTAATAAAAGCCTCAACATTAAGGGCCTGACTCATAGCCAAAGCGTGCGCCGGGATGACATCGCGGCCCTTGATTGTGCCGACTTCCACGCCGCCAAGGATGACGCGCAGCCCGGCATCGGCGAGACGCGCTGCCATAGCGGCCACCGCCGGCGGAGCGGCCGTAATCGCCGCGGCTGCATCGGTACTCCACACCATATCGCCGCGCACCATACGTCGCACGGCTTCCGGAACGGGCTGAGCCTTGGATGCAATCTTGCGCTTGGACGACTTGGAGCGGCGCATATCATCGCCCTGTGCTGCCTGAGCGCTTTCACCATCCTTGCGTAAGGCGGCTACGAACAAGCCTTCGCCACGTGCTATGCCAGGATAAAAATGGGAGCATGGGAACGGCGCACAATCGTTCTCGAAGTATCCCGGAGAGACACCGGGCAGGCCCTCCAACCCGGTAGATAACGGCGTAGCCCCCAATTCATCAACGATATAGTGTACATTGTCTTCGTCTTCGGCCGTATTAAAGGTACAAGTGCTGTACACCAGTACTCCGCCGGGACGTAAGGCGTCCCACAACCCGTGCAAAATTCGACGTTGTATCGCAGCACAATCGCGCACCAATGACGGCGACCATTGGGCCACGGCATCCGTATCCTTGCGCATCATACCTTCGCCCGAACAGGGAACGTCGGCACAAATGACATCGAAGGCCTCGTGAAGCGTCCCGAAGGATGCGGCATCGGCGCATGTGGCGATGACGCGCGGGTCGCCCCAGCGCTGCAAATTCTCTACTAATACCCCGGCGCGAGTTCGGTCAAATTCATTGGCTATCAATACCGTACCTATTCCACCCAAGGCATCTGCCACGGCCGTAGTCTTGCCTCCGGGTGCAGCACACGCATCAAGTACGCGCAATTCGCCGTCCGGGTCGATGCCGGCCTGCGTCAAGGCATGGCGCAAGACCGCAGGCAACGCCGCACTTGAAGCGTCCTGCACATAATACAAGCCCTGATGAAGTGCCGGGTCAAAGGTGAAGCGCGGACGCCCCGACAGATAGGCCAGACGATCATTCCACGGCGCTATATCGACATTCAGCGGCTTACCGAGTCCGCGATGCGCGGCTATGCGCACGGACACTTCGGGTTCGCTCGTCGACAACGCCTCGACAAGGACACGACCCTGCGGCCGCTGAAGCAGCATTTGCACAAAAGCTTCGGGCAGACAACGCATTTCAGGATTTCCCGGTAATGATGGAGCGGATGTCATTGAGCTTGTTTAGTGCCTCCAAAGGCGACAAATTATTGATATCAAGGCCTATGATTTCGTCGCGTATTTGGCTCAGCACCGGATCGTCCAATTGGAAGAAACTCAGCTGCATACCGCCTTCCTTCAGCGGCTTGGGAGCCTCGGCGCCGGTCATATCCACTGCACCGGCGGCATCGCGATTGGCCTCGAGACGATGTAAAATGGCGTTAGCGCGGTTGACGATTACCGCCGGCATTCCGGCCAGTTTTGCTACATGTATACCGAAGGAGTGCTCGCTGCCGCCGCGTTCCAGTCGTCGCAGGAACACCACCTTGCCGTCAATTTCTTTGACGGATACATGGAAGTTGTGTATGCGCGGGTAGGATTGCTCGAGTTCGTTGAGTTCGTGGTAGTGTGTGGCAAAGAGCGTCTTGGGCCTCAAATCTTCGGGCGTATCGTGTATATACTCGACTATGGCTCGGGCTATCGAGATGCCGTCGTAAGTGGACGTTCCGCGTCCCAATTCGTCAAAAAGTATCAGCGAACGTCGGCTCAGGTTATTGATGATGGATGCAGCCTCGTTCATCTCGACCATAAAGGTGGATTCGCCCAGAGATATATTGTCGCTGGCGCCTACACGCGTAAAAATCTTGTCCACCACGCCTATATGTGCGCTGTCGGCCGCCACAAAGCATCCTATCTGCGCCATCAGGACATTCAGTGCCGTCTGTCGCAGCAATGCCGACTTACCGGACATATTTGGGCCGGTAATCATCAAGATTTGTGCATCGTCATTGTTAAGCCGCACGCTATTTGCGATATACGGCACACCTACAGGCAGACGCCTTTCGATGACGGGATGTCGGGCTTGTACAAGGTCAAGTTCGAGGCTGTCGTCCACCACCGGGCGTGCATAGCGGTAGGCCGTGGCCGCCGCATTGAACGACAGTAGGCAGTCCAGACGTGCCACCAGCATAGCATCGGCCTGCATAGCCGGAATATACGATGACAGCGCGGCCACCAAGTCATTGTACAATGATGTCTCCAAGGAGGCTATACGGTCTTGCGCCCCCAGGATTTTTTCTTCATATTCTTTAAGTTCGGGACTGATATATCGCTCGGCATTGACAAGTGTCTGCTTGCGTATCCACTCCTGCGGCACCTTGTCGCGGTGCGTATTGGTAACCTCGAAGTAGTATCCGAAGACGTTATTGAAACCGATTTTGAGCGACGAGATGCCGGTAGCCTCGACTTCGCGGTCGCGTATCTGCGCCAAGTACTGCTTGCCGCCGGTGGCTATGTGTCTCAATTCGTCCAAGGTGGCATTGACGCCTTCACGTATGACGTCACCGCTGCCGGGCTTGTTCGGACAGTTGTCCCAAATTTCGCGTTTGATGCGCGAGGCTATATCGGTGCAAGGATTGATTTGCTCGCCTATGGCGCGTAATTGCGGTTGGTCGGCGCCGAGGCACAGTGCCTTGATCGGTTCGAGGGCCTCGAGAGCGGCGCGCACCTGCACCACCTCGCGCGGCGTGATGCGCAGCGTGGCTATTTTGGCCACCAATCGGCCCAGATCGCCTATACGATCCAGGAAACCGCCGACAGCCTCGGCAGCCTCGCGGTCACGGAAGAAGTACTCCACGACATCCAAGCGATTGTTGATTTCGCGAGGGTCGCGCAACGGCATCAGTATCCACTGGTGCAGCAGACGCGCCCCCATAGGCGTACGCGTATGGTCGAGGACATCCAGCAGGCTCATACCCTCTTCGCTTAACGGCGTCACCAATTCGAGGTTGCGCACCGTGAAGCGGTCGAGGCGCACATATCGGTCTTCTTCGATACGCGCTATGGTGTTGATGTGTCCTATGTGCGTATGATTGGTAACATCGAGATAGTGCAATATGGCACCGGCGGCAATGATCCCGGCGTTCATACGCTCGAGGCCGAAGCCCTTGAGCGATGTGGTCTCGAATTGCTTGAGCAGACGTTCCATGGCCGCGTCACGTGTAAATACCCAGTCGTCCAGCTCGAACGTCAGGTAATGTCCCGACAGCTCGTCATCGAGGCGACGCTTGAGGCCGCGCTCGACCAGGACTTCCTTGGGCGCAAACTGAGCCATAAGCTTGTCGACATAGTCGGCATTGCCTTCGGCGGCCAGGAATTCGCCGGTGCTGATATCCAAAAAGGCTATACCCAGTGTCTTGTCTCGTCCGTGATGTATGGATGCCAGGAAGTTGTTGAGCTTACCTTCCAAGACGTTGTCGCTCAGTGATACGCCGGGCGTCACCAGCTCGGTGATGCCGCGCTTGACCAGTGTCTTGGTCGTCTTGGGGTCTTCGAGCTGTTCACAGATGGCCACACGCTTGCCGGCTCTCACCAACTTGGGCAGATAGGTGTCCAAGGCATGGTGCGGGAAGCCGGCCAATTCGACGTATGCTGCAGCGCCGTTGGCTCGGCGGGTCAGGGTGATGCCCAGTATTTCGGAAGCGGCCAAAGCGTCGTCGCTGAAAGTCTCGTAGAAGTCACCTACGCGAAACAGCAATATCGCATCGGGATGCTTGCGTTTCATCTCGATGTACTGCTTCATCAACGGCGTTTCGGCTATTTTTTTGGCCATGATATGGTTGTCTATTTATATTCCGGGGAACAAAAGAACGGTGTCTACGTATCCGTCCCGTGATTGTATCAGGCTGTGCGCCTTTCCGAGGCCGAGGTATTTCCACGGCTTGTCGCAACAACCTATTTATCGCAAAAACTCGCGCGCCTTCTCAATGTCTCCGGCATGGTCCACGTCCAGGATTTTGCCCATATCGAAGGCACGAAGACGCTGTCCGGCAGCGACAAGAGCGCGTTGATAGTTGCGCATACGGCTGACGCCCTCATCGATACAACGGCGCAGGATGTCTACGGCCGCGGGGCGCAGTCCGTAGATGCCGCCCGAGACGTACCGCACGCCCTCCCACGGTGCATCGCGGAAGGCGGTAATGATGCCATCGGCGTCGGTGTCGACGTATAACGGCTTTTCGTCATCAATGTACGTGGTGACAGCCATACAGCCGTCTACATCGTCAGGTGCCTGGGCAAAGGCCTGCACGTAGCGTGTAAAGTCTTCCTCGCGGAATATTGTGTCTACCGTGGTGAGTATAAATCGTCCGTCGCCATCGCCGCCGGCGTCCGTGCCGAAGGTGCGCGACACCTCATAGAAACTGTGCATCGAGCTGGGCGTGGTCTTGACTACCAGCGTCAGAGGCACGTCCAATTGCGGCTGTAAGGCTTCGATATACTGACGCACGGCGGTCATATGCTCGTTGACAATGACGCTGATGCGGCGGGCATCGTTGGCCATAAAAATATCTATAAGACGGCGTATCATAGGACGGCCGTCGATGTCTACCAGCGGCTTGGGCATAGGAACGCCTTCTTGTACAAGACGACTACCCTCTCCGGCTGCTATGATTGCGTAATTCATTGATGTATAAGATGCTATTTAATACTTTAGGTGCTGTTTTGATGCGGCGGAAGCTGATTTGATGCGGATGATTATTCGTCTTTGGTCAGGTCGAGCACTACATTGTCCGATCCTTTATCATAATACTGGCGGCGCAGAGGGTTACGGTGAGCCTCGGCGTCGTTGGCACGTGCGCGGTAGATGTCTATGGCGGCATATATTGCATGCAGCATGCTCTGCGGGTCGGCCTCGCCTTTGCCGGCAATGTCGTATGCCGTGCCATGGTCGGGCGAAGTGCGTACATACGGCAGCCCGGCGGTGAAATTGACGCCGTCGTCCATAGACAGTGCTTTGAACGGCGCCAACCCCTGGTCATGGTACATAGCCAGCACCGCATCAAAGTGCGTATATGCAGCCGTGCCGAAGAACCCGTCGGCGGCATACGGTCCGAAGGCCATAATGCGACTTTCGCGGGCCTTGGCTATGGCCGGGGCTATGATATCGCGTTCTTCGGCGCCCAGTAGCCCGTCATCGCCGGCATGGGGATTGAGGGCGAGGACGGCTATACGGGGGTTATATATCGCGAAGTCGCGACGCAACGATGCGTCCAGCAGCACGATTTTCTCGAGCACGTTGTCGGTAGTGATGGCCGAAGCCACATCGGCCAGGGGAAGGTGTGTCGTGGCCAAGGCCACGCGCATACGGTCGTTGAAAAGTATCATCAGCGCCTTGGCGGGCACGGGCAGACGCTCGGGCAGGCGCTCGCGACTACGTCCGCGACGCTTCGATTTACCGTCGGCAGCCTCGGGCGAGGTCGGCGCCGTAGCAGTATCTTCGGTTTCGGTGGTGGCGGTCTCGGCGACTACAGTCTCGGCAACGATTTCCGTCCCGTTGTCGGCAGTGATGCCTTCGGCTTGAGCCTCGATTACCGTGTCCGCCGGAGTCTCGGCCGGGACGAATTTGTGCTCCAGATATTCGGTATGTCCGGCAAACCGGAAGTCCTCGCCTTGTATATTGTGCTTATTGATGGGAGCCGTGACCAGCACGTCAACGTCTCCGGCGGCAAGGGCGGCGGTGGCGGCTTCGAGTGCATCGAAGGCGGCACGCCCGGCAGCAGCCGTACCCTCGCCCGGTTCGATGGCGAGGTTGTCCGCGCCTACATTTACCACATTGACGGCGCCATCGCGCAGCTGCTTGACGCCATTGGTATGCGTAAACTGTATCTGCGTTTGCAGTACCTTACGGTAGAAGGACACGGCCTTTGCGTTGGCAAATACGACCGGGGTACACAATTCGAGTATTCGATTGTCTTCCATAGCCTTGAGTATCACCTCGAGGCCTATGCCGTTGGTGTCGCCCTGGGTGATGGCGACTCTGATTTTATTTTTCATCTTGTTGTGGTGGTTGCTGTTTCTTGGCCGCACCGGCAAGCATACCGCAGGCAGCCATAATATCCTGTCCGCGCGAGGCGCGTATAGTGGCGGTGATACCCAAGCCGTTGAGTCCATCGCGGAAGCTCTCCTGGACGCGACGCGACGATGGTCGCAGGCTGTCTCCGCCTATGGGATGGTAGGGGATGATATTGACCCGCGCATCGGTGCCGCGCAACAGACGGGCCAAAGCGTGCATACTTTGCGGCGAATCATTGACACCTTCCCAGAGAATATACTCCACGGACAGACGACGCTGATGCGCAAAGTCGTAGCCGCGCAACAGCGCCATGACATCGCGTATAGGGAAAGCTTTTTGCACCGGCATCAGCGTTTGACGCTGCTCGTCATCGGCCGAATGGACGCTGACGGCTATATGCACCGAGGTCTCGTCAAGCAGTCGGCGCAACCCGGGTATATTGCCCACGGTGGAAACGGTGATACGCTTGGGACTCCAAGCCAAGCCCCACGGGGCGGTGAGTATCTCGATGGTCGCGAGTACGGCATCGAGGTTGTCTGTCGGCTCGCCCATACCCATAAATACGACATTGGTAAGGTCACAACTTTGCGGTATGGACAATATCTGGTTGATAATCTGCGCCGTGCTCAGATTGCCGTGGAAGCCCTGACGTCCGGTCATGCAAAATGCGCAGTGCATCTTGCATCCGGCCTGCGAGGATACGCATAGTGTGGCGCGGCCGTCTTTCTCGGGAATATACACCGACTCGACATCGCGTCCTCCACATCCGCGAAAGAGGTACTTGACCGTACCGTCGCGCGACGTCGTGGCCGTCAATGGTTCTTCGCGTCCGACGACATATCCGGCTTGCGCCAAGCGGGCGCGGCCCTGCTTGGATAGGTCGGTCATCTCGTCTATGGACGTGGCACGAGCCACATAGAGCCACCGCGCCATCTGCTTTCCGGCAAAACGCGGCAGTCCCACGGATACGGCCACCTCGGACAATTGCTCCGGGGTCAGCCCTATCAGCGGACGGCTCACATATTTGTCAGCTACGACAGCCTCGGCATCGGTGACGACACCGACCTTAAAATCACATCCTTCCGGCATTCTTTATTCGCCGGGAACAACCTTGTCAAGATACCACTTGCCGCCGATGCGCTTAAACTCGAAAGTGTGTGTCACGTACGAGTCCACCCATCCGCAGTCAAGGTATACTTGCGTGTACTGGATTTCGCCCCAAGCCTGATAGTATTCGTCATCGTCTTTGGCAAAGGGTCGTTTGGCCTTGAAGTTGTCGGGTACAAGCAGCGAGGCATATTTCTCGCGCTGGTCATCGGTCAGACGTACACGCGATTCCATAAATGCCGAATCCGTGGAGAATTTGCCAATGAAGGTCTTGAACGCTTCGGGACCCTGGTTGCAGGGTGCTTTGGCAGACATCACTTTGGCTACGGTGGCATCCACCTCGGCTGCGGTCTGTGCCTTCGCTTCGGTGGCGGTGCACATAAGTGCCGCAAGTGCGGCTATAAAGAAAAATTTGCGCATAATTCTTTTTGTTTTATTTGGTTATTGTAAATCTGTTATATCTTACAGGCTCAGGCGTGTTACATATCGGACGGACGGCACGTCAGAGAGTTTCGAGTATATAAAGCCCGATAAATAAGGTGACAAACACCAAGGCCAAAGTTCCGGCTGCAATGACCGCAGTGATGGCGAGGTTGCGCATATTGCCGGGCTGCAGGCGACAGGCTATAGCCGACAGCACGATGGCCACGACATCGAAAGACATCGAAGCCCATTCGCTGAACACAAGGAAGGCCCAGGCCAAGAGCGTGCATACCGCACCGCCTATAGCCATATAGCGCAGCATGGGAGACCGAGGGGCGGTGGCAGCCGCTGCCGTTTCGTCCTGCGGCAGTGCCTCGGTCGGGGCGGCGGATGCTTCCGATATATCGGGCTCGATGGCCTGTATTTCCGCGATCGGCGCGGTATCGTCCATAGTCTTGGGTGTGTCGTTATCGGTAGTCATACGTTCCAATATATTTGTTTTGTACAATTATCTTCGTTTTTGTGTCCGACGGTCGGAGGAGAAAGCACCGCGACGGCGACGGCGGCAGTCCAAGACCTACGCAAAACAGCAGCCTTGGCATCCGGCCATTTTATCTTGCGAAGTTACGAATTTCTTGTCATATACGCTCCTTTCGCCCCATATTTCTTTTGTGATTTCGGAGTTATGTATTGCGTCCGCGCTATGTCAACGGTTTTGACATACCACCTACATCCCCTACCCCCCCAAAAAACAACGGCCACCGAGAATGTAATCCCGGTGGCCAATTTTGTCTATGTCGGGAGCGTCAGCGAAGCACCTTGGTGCAGCGGCGTGTGCCGTCGCTGTAGACGTCCGTGCGGATGGTGATGCCGCGTTCGGCCGGTGCTTCGAGGCGTCTGCCGTACAGGTCGTGATATTCGGTTGCAACGACTTGTGCATCATCCGCCGTCACATCATTCACACCGTCCTTGATGGGCATTATCTTTTTGAACTGTCCCCATACCGGATCTGCCTTGTATGCCTCTATTGCCTCCTGAGGTACGTACAGCGTTGCGCGGTCACACATCGTGGGATGGTAGTCGGCCTGAGGATCTTGGGGATATAACGGGTCATTGATACCCCTTTCAAGATCAAATGCTTTTTTATGTACCTGGGGCGGACGCGTATATTTGCAGATTACTCTACTGATATTGTACGATATGGGGCAGAAAGCTTCGCCCAAATTAGGCGTTATAAACTCATCTGTTGCCTGTTTAATTATTAGTTCTTCCAGCTTAGGCGCAGCTAAGGACCAATAGCTGAATTGTACTGACCCGGGGATTGTAAGGCTTCGGTTGTTACACCCTATAGAGTACACTCTGAACGTATGCTCACCGTCTTCTATTATGAGGTTGTCCGCATGTAGCCCGGCATCATATTCTACTTCTTTTACTGCAGATGGGATTGTTACGGTTGCTCCCGGTACAATATACTTCATTGCACCGATGTATTCTACCGTCTTTGGGATATTAATCGCTTTGATGGTGTTTCGACCCCCACTAAAATTCCCGTTGAATCCTAACACCTTTAGTCCCTCGGGCAGAGCTATCTCCAAGTCTTCACTTTCGTTCTCGGAATACACTGAAAGCCACATAAACCCGAATACGGGATACTCGGTGCCGTTGATGGTGACTTTTTCGGGAACGGTGATCTTCCCCGAATACTTTACATTCTCATCTATGTTCGGTATCAGGATTGCCCCGTCATACTTATATATCGAGGAATTCTTATAATTCGGTAGAATATCATAGCTTTTGCCAAACTCATGAACAGCATACATATAATTGCCCACTGTGTACGTCGGCAGGCCGTAGAACTTTTTGTCTTCTGTCGTCTCGGCATAGCCCGGTATGGCAGAGAATACCGCCGTAAATATTATTATGGTTTTTAATATCTGCTTAAACATATTTCTATTGTTTTATTGTTTTAGAAGTTTATATGTGGATACCACTTCGCCGCTGATTAGCATCGAAATGACGCATAAGCCGTTAGGCACATTGTCGAGGTATAGCGTCCGTTGGTTTGTACCCGGGCCAATGGCGATAAGTGGCGTATGGCTCGTATTATTGATGTCGGTGACGGTAAAACTCGGCATGTCCACTAAATTGTTATTAAGTGTGTATGACACGATAGCTGTTTGCGTGCTTCTGTCGTATATCACACCGGTAATCCGACCTTTTGGAAATGGCAGCTCCGTTGAACCTGTTACTATTTCGCGATATGGGATTTTGTTTGGACCGGATATGATTACCTCGATGGAGTCATTCTGTGATAATGCAAACCTGCATTCATTGAGAGCGGATGTTTCGGTAATCCGATGTGTCTTTATACTGCCGTCGCGCAAATTCTTGACAACAAGTTTTGCCGGCAGATCCGCATCATTTATGTTTACGGTTAGATGATTGGACGGAGACACAAGACAACCGGTATTGTATGCCGATGGAACTTTTGTATTATAGTTGACTGTCGGGTCTCCAAATATATGGAAGCTTTCTCGTTGGTATTTTAAAAGCGTATTTGTAGAATTGGAGTGCCACTGATATTGATCCCAATAGCCTCCTCCTTGTGTTTCCTCGACTCGCGACAATCCGCTTTGCAAGATGTCATATAGACGATAAACAGGTTCTCTGTGGATAGGGTCTTTCCAGCCTTTGTATTCATATGAATTAGGCCATATCGCGTCAACCATTCCCAAAAGTAAGGCATCACTATATCCTAACTTCGTGACATTTGTAGACGAGATGACGGCTATGCCGCCGGATGTGCGTCGAGACATCGTGCCGGATATACAATTGAGGTACTTCATGTGGTCACCCGTGTAGCATCCTATACTAAATATTAGAGGTGCACAATTAGTAAACGTTAGTTGGCTGAAGTCTATATCTGTAAATTGGAAACCGCTCCATCTGTCACATCCTCCGTGTCCATTATATATGGCGAGGTTGACACCAGAATTAAATGCGTTTGATATATCTTGTTTTGTTGCATCCCATGGATATTGCGGATATTGTAGATACGACGGTAAAGGCGAATAATTACCATCATCGTCATAGCTCCATTCCGTAGGATGGTACCCGGGGTCTGTCGTATATATACGTTCAACGTCAATATCATTTTTTTCGAGAATCGAATAAATTTCTTCCAGCGTAGGAAGGAATCTTCCGTTGTGTTCATCAGTCCAATACCGGGTAGCAAGAAAAGCCTTATTGCATATGCCTGATGGCGATAACAGCCCTTTCTCGTATTTTATGATCTTTGCAATATTCTTGTCTGCATCTGATGTGCAATAAACAAGCAGGCGGCCATAGGCAACGTCAGGGAAACGGTCTTCACTTCCGTCTAAACACATATAAGGGTAATCTGTCGGCGAATCGCGTTTTTCAGATCCCCAATTGGTAGCACCTGGATTTCGCTCTTTTAAGGAATATCCGGGGACAATGGCATCTGTGCCCATAATCAACACTGTTGTAAGATTGGGCATAGTGTTGTAATAATGGCGAATTACACTGTCGACTTTTTCGGTCGTCCAGACTCCTTTCTCTAATTCTGCAACGTGTACTTGATATCCGAGGTTTTTCTTCCATTCCTTAAGACTGTCTGTTGCAGCGTGAAAGTCTTTATGCGATATGACCAGCATATCCTCGGTTCTATCATATGGGTCAAATATTACAGGTGTATCTCTGATTGTATCTCCGATGATATCCATTGTTGCCACCTGTCTGTCTGCCGAGAAGGCCACGGCCTGTTCGCCGAGGGTCTCGGTGAGCATACGGTCGGTGTAGGCATTGAAAGCGGCGGAGCGCGTGACACCGGCGGCAGACTGTGTCTGTGCCTGCACGGTGTAGGCAATGTCGATATCGAGTGAGGTAAAGACGCGCAGCACGCCCGTTGCACGGTCATATTTCATAGGCATCACCGTGATGGTGTATATCGGACGGTCGCGGTAAGTCTGAGTATCGGTCACGCGTGCAAGGTCCGAGGGCATAAAGCCTGAATACTCCACGCGTGCCACTGCGATTTGGCGCGGCTGGCCGATAGAGTCATACTCTATCCGCGGATTATGGTCAAGGTTGACCGGAATGTCGATGTAAGTACTATCGCGCACGATGATTTGCGGCGTTCCGCTGCCCTCGGGAGCAATGCGGAAAGCCTTGTAGGGTAGCGCCGGCAGTCCGGCAAAGGTGGTAGAGGACAATCCGGGGACGGACACGCGACACGTCCCGGCGACAGAGTCGGTGACGGTGCGGTCGATGCGGTTAAGGGTGAGCGAGACGGACATCCCGTCATTCGACTTAGACATCCGGAGGTCGTAAGGGTCGGCATCCGGGTCCGCGCTCGGCAGGACAAAGCCTCCGAGAGTGGCCGTCTGTGCATACGCACAGCAAACGCCCAAAGCCACTGCCGTCAGCAGCGCTTTCATTTGTTTGGTGGTTTTGTTCATAACGGTTAGGTATTAGGTCGTTATTAATCTCTCCCAACTAATCTGCTTGAGTGTTTCAGAGCAAGGCGTCGGAGAGTATCGCTGCAAATTTAAGCAACATTCACCCGAAATGCAAATATTTTATAAAATATTTTTTGCGGAAATAAAATGAAAGATTCAGATAAGAAGTGCAACGGCAAAAAGCCTCACTCCTCCTCGGGGGAA
>ERZ808258.541-NODE-541-length-14405-cov-4.502509_pt1 | contig 14405 bp, 17 predicted proteins | sample MGYA00521280_ERZ808258 | MGnify/ENA primary metagenome ERZ808258 (study PRJEB31516, sample SAMN03275585) | gut metagenome | biome: mammalia-associated habitat; material: feces | host: Papio cynocephalus | place: Kenya | collected 2012-07-19 ...
AATTAGCAGGAGCATTAAGTTGCTCCCAAGCTAGTGCTTATGACAGATACGATGATAGTGACTATAGAGGCGTAGGTTATATGTGTTATTCAGATGAAATAGGTACAGATGGTAATGCAGGATTTGTTTCTAAAGGAACAGGCGATTATGGAGGCATATCGTATGGAATGTATCAGTTTTCAACAACTACAGGTTCAGCTCAAGATTTTGTAAATTGGAGTAAAAAGAATAGTCCTGAAATATATAAAATATTTAAAGAAGCTGGAAATCCTGAAGCTGGTACTCCTAAATTCGGTACAGCATGGAAAAAATGTTATGATAAATTACAAGGTAAATTTGAAGATGCACAAACTGAGTTTGCTATGGCAGAAATAATTAACCCTGGTTATGAAAAAGTTAAAGAAGAAACAGGTATTGATTTGAAAAAATCTAGAGCAAGAACTGAGTTCCTTGTGTCTACTGCAACTCAATTTGGACCTCAAGGAATATTAAATCTATTTAATGAGGTCAAAGATAAAGGAATAAAACTTAATAATGACATGGATGATCAAAAATTATTAGATATAATGTGTCAACATAAATATGATACAGTAAATTATCATTTCAGAAGTTCTAATTCCGATGTTAAATATTCAGCTAGATTAAGATTTACAAGAGAGAAAAAAGAACTTTTAAAAATAGCTAAAGAAGAAGCTGGTCCTAAACTAGATGAAATAGATACTAATAAAATACAAGTAGATTCTACTAAAAAATCTATAGGAAAGAAAACTTCTAAGAAACAAGTTGTAAATAATACAGCTAATAATTATCAAGGTAAAGGAATAACATATGATTTTGGTGAAAAGAATGTTAAAACTGGGTCTTTAGACTGCTCAGGATTAATTTCTCAAATGATGAAAGATATGGGAGTTGATGTTGATGCAGGAAACACTAATGCTCTTAAATTCTGTAATGACAGTAAAGAAATAAGTAAGGATGAAGTTCAACCAGGTGATTTAGTATTTTGGCATGATGATGCGGGTACAAAACATAATTCAGTATATCATATAGGTATGTATGTAGGAAATGATACTATAGTCGATTGTAGTCCAGCACATAATGGTGTAGGTACTAGAAAACTATCTGAATGTAAAGATACTAATAGTATGCATTATAGTTATGGTAGATATACTAAGTTAGAAAATAAAATGAAAAATTATGCTGAAAAAATAGTTAAAAGTATAAATGAATTTGATGATGTTATAACTATAGATAATAAAGATATAGAAAAAGATTATGAAAAAGTTGAGAAAAAAGTAAATGATGTAAAAGAAGAAATAAATGAAAATGCAAAAGAAAATGTTGATGATAAAGAAGTCAATAAAGATATAGAACAACAAGAAAAAACAGATAATGAAATTTCTTTAGAAGATTCAGAAGATTCTTCAGATAAACATGATGAATTTGAATCAGTAATAGAAGAAAATAAAGGTGATACACCCAAAGAAACTACTAAAGAAAACGACTCTGATATCGAAGAAGACAAAAACGATAGTAGTCAAAAGAACAAAGACAACAAAGATAAAAAACAAAATAACCAAGAAAGCGAAAATAGTAAAAATAAAGAAACTAACAATAGTGAAGAAGAAAACGACTCTAATGCAAGTAGCTTAGATAATTCATTAATAATAGGAGATTCTCATGCAGATGCATTAAAAGATAAAGTAAAAGATAATGAAAATACAGAAGTAGAAGCAACAGTTGGGGCTTCAGCTTATGTATATTTAAATGATACGAAATATTTTGGTGATAAACTTATAGATAAGTTACCAGAAGACAGTGATAAAATAGATAAAGTTATTATATCATTGGGGGTAAATAATATAGCAGGTAAATCAAATGTAGATGATATAAAAGAAGTTATAGATAAAGTACAAGATAAATATCCAGGAAAAGATGTTTATTTCATGAAAGTTAATCATGTCGGTGATAATTATCAATATGGTGATGTAACTGAAACAAATAAATTGATAGATGATTTAAATAGTGAAATAGAAAAATATGTTAAGAATAAAGATAAAGTTACAGTTATAGATGCATCTAAAGATTTAGAAAAAGATGGTAAATTAACAGATACTAACGACGGACTTCATGTTAAAGATAATGATAAACTTATAGATAATTTAGAAAAAGGTATACAAGACAATCAAAAAAATAATGAAACTTCTTTAGAAGATTCAGAAAATTCTTCAAATAAACACGATGAATTTGAATCAGTAATAGAACAAGATAATTCAAATGATTCAAAATCATCTGATAAAGAAGAAAAGATTGAAGATAAAACAGAAGCTGAACCTCAAAAAGAAGATGAGCAAGAACAACCATCTGAAGAACAACAAAAAGATGATTCTTCTAAAGATGAAGCTCCAGTTCAAGATAATAAAGAAGAAACGATAATTAAAAATGAAGAAGATAATCAAGAACAACAAAAAGATGATTCTTCTAAAGACGAAACACCAGTTCAAGAATCAAAACAAGAAGAAAAGGTTGAAGATAAAACAGAAACTGAACCTCAAAAAGAAGTTGAACAAGAACAACCATCTGAAGAACAACAAAAAGATGATTCTTCTAAAGACGAAGCTCCAGTTCAAGAATCAACAACAGAAGAAATAAAACAAGATTCGAGTTCTGAATCTGATAAAGTAGATGAATTGCACAGTAGATTAAAAAACAATCTATTTGGTAGAATAATAATGAGTTAAGTATTAAAAGATTAGTGATGTAACATACATCACTAATCTTTATTTTTTAGGGGGTATTAATATGAAATTAAATGTTAAAAAAATTTTAATAATAGGTAGTATAGTTATTATCATATGTGGTTGTGGTTTTATGTATTATAACAAAAAGATTGATGATATAAATAAAATGAAATTACCTGAAAAAATAATAACGGAAGATTCTAATGTGGAAAAGAAAACCGCTGTTGTTATAAATGATAATCGATTAGTAGAAAAATCATTAAAAAGTTCTTTAACAGGTAAATTAATTGTAATGGAAAATGACATAGATGTTGAACATAAAATAAACTATATTGAAAATGTTCCAGTTACAATAATTTCACCAGGTTTTCTAGGTTCCGTGATGGAAGGAAAAGCAGTAGTTAGTAAAGTAGGTAAAGCAACTATTCAATATGATTATATAACAGATTTATCTAAAGCTAGTTTAAATATAAAAGGTGATGATATTATTATAACGTTAGATAAACCGATGTTAAATGATAGAAGTGTTAAAATAAAAGAAGGTTCTTTCAAATTCGATGAAAAGCATAGTAATATTTCATTCTTTGGTAGAATGAAAATATTATGTCAATCGATAGGTAGAAAAGAAACAATGGATGGTAAAGCAGGTAAACAATTATTGCAAGAAATACCTATAGAAGCTAAGAAGAAAATAAAAGAAAAAGAAAATCAAAAAGAACTCAACAATAAAACTAAGGAAGCATTTCAAATAATAGTTGATAATATAATGAGAGGAAAAGATACTGATTATAATATAATAATAAAAATAAAAGAATAATGATAAAAGAGTATGATGTTACATCATACTCTTTTATTTTTTGTAAAAAACAATTTCTTAAGGAGGTTGTTTAAAATGGAAAAAGATAAATTGTTAGATGAATTTCGTGATTTAAAAGAAGAATGTGAAAAACATCCTAATTGTAAAGGATGTGTTGTGGAAGAAATATTTGGTTGTTGTATATTTTCAGAAACACCAGATACTTGGAGACATTTAGATGAAATTGAGTTCGATTAATGAAAAACATAGTTATTTCAATTATATATTATAGCAAAGAATAATATATAATTGGAGGTAAAAAATATGAAAAAAATAATAAGTATAATGAGTATGTTAATATTAACATGTAGTTTAATAGGTTGTACTGCTGAAAAACAATCTGAAGACAACATGAAAGAAGGATTCAAATTAAATGTTGATGTAGATGAATTTGTATCCAGACAAGAAAGGGAATTACAAGAATATAGCAAAATTAATGATTTATCTATTAAAGTGGATGATGAAAAGAAATTAATAATAATAAATGTTCCTGTTGATATTTCAGGAAATATCAACTCTATAAGAAAAATGATAATAGACGACCAAACTAAATTAGATATGATCAATAATTTATTTAATAAAGCAGTAAGCACTTTTGATTTTTGTAATCCTATTGCTAATTATAAAATAGATCTAAATATAATAAATAAAAGTAATGAAGAATCTGTATTAGAAATAATTAGCGATAAAGAAATAACAACTACTGATATACAAAAAATGTTAAAAAAGGACACGAAAGATACTGACAAAAATAATATTGTAAATAACAATACTAAAAAACAATCTAAGAAAAACGATACTAAAGAAACATCAACTGATAATTCTGAAGAATATTATGACAATACAAGATATGATAGTGGAGAAGTACTTGCTAGAGTACAACAAAAAATAGATAGTACCCTAAATAAATATTATGAATCTTCAGAATTGACTATGAAAAATAATATAGTTGGTGTCCATTTATATCCATCAATGTATTTAAAAGGTTTAGATGATGAAGGTAAGCCTGTATATAAATGCTATGACATTAGTTATGATTATATAGGTAAATGGTTATCAGATGAATTTGGATATGATGTTAAATACTTCGTAGTTGTTATAGACGATAGTGAAGAAGTATATAATAATTCTAATTATTAGGAGGTAAAAAATATGAAAAAAATAATAAGTATAATGAGTATGATTTTAATATCAATAATGTGTTTAGTAGGTTGTACTAATAATACGACAACTAACAATACACCAACTATAGATATATCACAATTAGATACAACAAATATCTATAATTTTACAGATGAATTCGAACCTATGTTACAAGAAAAATATAATTTAGGAGATACTACTTATTTAGAAGTAGATGAATCTACTAATTTTATAATAATAACAACAAACATAACAGATTCATTATCTATACAAGATGCAATAGATATGAGAACATTAATAGCAAATAATGAAAAAGGTATAGCTGATAGAATAGCTAATATATTTAATACAACATTAGAAGCATATCAATCAGCAGGTTATGATTTTAATATATCTTATGCAGTAACAAATAGTCAAGATAGCTATTTATTAAATTTAATGTCAAATGAAAAAATAGATTCGTCTATGGTTATGGATAAAGCAAGAGAAATGAATGATAAAGAAACAACTAGTGATAGTGGAGAATATGCAATAAGTATAATAGAAGATATTATAAATCCACAATTAGGTCAAATATTTGGTGAACCAACAATAACAGTAGAAGGTAATACTGTAACTATAACATATGAAGGAATAGATCCTATTGTCGAAGAACAAATAAACAATGGGACATGGTCAGTAATGAATTATAATAGAGCATATGATATATTAGATGAAGCTGTTACTGAAGCTATGGGTGAAGGTTATTCAGTAGATATGATTATATTAGGTTCTGATGGAACCGTATTATATAAACTATAATTTATGAAATAATAGAGATAGAGTTTTCTATCTCTATTATTTTTTTATTAGGAACATAACAAAATAGTAAAGAAAAATAAGGAGGTATTGATAATGATAATAACAGAGGTAATAACTATAATATTAGTTATATTAAAACTATATGGGATAATAGAATGTTCATGGTTTACTGCATTATTACCAGAAATAATTGCAGGTATATTTTATACCTTCTTTTTAATATTTTTATTTAAAAAATTTTTATAATAATTGGAGGTAATGAAATGGTGGGTATGGATAAAATAATATTATATTTGGGATTTAAATATTTAGTTCCATTGCAAAGAGAAAATTAATATTAGTGAAATATGAAGAATATAAACGATAGGAGTTGTTGTAAATGTTAGATAGAAAAGGCGTATCTCATAAAATAAGAAATCAGTCAGATGAATTATTTAAATTTGTTATTAAATTAATCACTGATTTACACAAAAGTAACGATTTAATACTAATTGAATTCTCTGAGAGACAAATACCAAACGGTTCATTTAAAACAGCGAGATTTAGATCAAAAAAATCAGATTATGAATTTAATTTTGAAAATACTAAATTAAAAATCGACGGTAAAGACCATTATGGGTATGATGTAGATATATTTAATGAATTTGGTACACGTATTATGAGTTTTACGACATCAGATTCATTGACTTACACATTCAAATTGGAAGATTTATTTTAAAATATATAATAATATTAGATAGGAGGAAATGAAAAAAATGAAATTTAAAGAAGCATATGATTTATTAAAAAAAGGTTTTTATATAAAATTACCATCATGGGGTGGTTATTGGTCTTGGGATATAAATAAAGAAACTATAATGATGCATCTTAAAGATAACATCACTGTTATGGATATCAGAGATACACTAAATGTTGATTACACATTACGTAATATATTATCAGATGAATGGATAGTAGCTAATAAAGAAAACACTCCTATATTAGGAGGTAAGAACACATTTAGTTTTTATAAAGCATTAGAATATATGAAAAAAGGTTATAGTGTTCGTAGAAATATTTGGGCTAACAAAGAAACACATATAATAATATCTGTATCAGAAATATATGTCGATGCTTACAGAAAAAAAATAAATAAATATGACAGTTATTTTTCAAATAGATTATCTAAAATGGATAAAGTTATTATATATGGAAATGATGATCTTTCTACCGAATCAAGAATAGTATTATTAACTCAAGAAGATATATTAGCAGATGATTGGTGTTTTTATAAGGAGGAAAAATAATGGTTAGAATATTAACAAATAATGGAACAATAAGATTATTAAATAACGGTTATTGTAAATTATATAAAAATGATATATCTTATTCCAAATTATATGTATATTGGGGGTAAATAAAAATGTGTAAAATAATAAATAAATCAATAGGTGGTTTTGACTACGAATATAAACTGGATGAAAAAGATAGACCAATAGAAATCCATAGATTAAGAAAAGATGGTACAAAAGAATTTGTTGCATTATATGAATATTATGGTGATATTCTTAAATATTATAAACGTGAAGATGGTTATGAATCTAATAGAGATATAGTAGATGGTAAAGTAGTAAGAGATTATGATAACCAAGGAAACGAAATAAAATTTATATATGATAATAGAGGAAATATAATAGAAAAAATAATTAATACACAAAGTAGAAAAGAAACTCATTATTTTGAGTTTGATGATTTGAATAGATTAACAAAAATGCAAGTCGCTGGAGGTTACACTAAATATTACACATATTATGGAGATACAAATAATGTCAAACATGATGAAGATAGTATGGGTATGGAATATGATTATTATGAAAATGGTACAGTTAAAAGTCATCGAGATAAAACTAATGGAATAGCTTATACTATGGAGTATTATGATAATGGTATAGTTAAACGATATATCGATAACACAGGAACTATAATAGATTATAATGAAGATAGTTCGATTAAAAACATAACTAAACCAGATAACAAATAATATTAGGGAGGATATTATGATGAACAGAGCGGATTTTATAATGAATAAAGCAGATAAACAATTTTTATCAGCTATATGTAATATATTATCAAATGGAGTATGGGACGAAAACCCTAGACCTAAATGGGCAGATGGTACTCCAGCTTATTCTAAATTTGTAACACAATATATGGAGGAATATGATATATCTAAAGATGAATTTCCTATAACTACAATAAAACCAACAGCATGGAAAACTGGAATACGAGAAATGTTTTGGATATATCAAGAACAATCTAATGATTTAGATATAGCTAGAAATAAATATGGTATAAATTGGTGGGATGAATGGGATGTAGGTGATAATACTATAGGATATAGATATGGTCATACGGTTAAACGATTTGATTTAATGAATAAATTATTAAATGATATACAGAACAATCCATATGGTAGACGACATATAATATCATTATGGCAAGAAGAAGAATTTATAGAAGAAACAGTAGGACTAAATCCTTGTGCATTTCAAACATTATGGAGTGTTAGAGATGAATATTTAGATTGTACATTAATACAAAGATCAAATGATGTTATTGCAGCTTATAATATAAATAATGTTCAATATGTAGCATTAATGATGATGGTTGCTCATCATTGTGGTTTAAAACCAGGAAAATTTGTAAGATTTGTACAAAATATTCATATTTATGATAGACATATTCCAATAGCAGAAAAATTTCTAGATAGAAACATAAGTTATAAACAACCTAAATTAATCTTTAATCCAAAATCTAATAATTTTTATGATTTCACAATAGATGATTTTAATATAATTAATTATGAACCTTGCGAAAATGTTAATATAGAAATAGCTATATAGGAGGATAATATATGATAGTACCTTATGATATTTGTAAATCAATAAAAAGAATATTAGGTATAGATTTTAATGAATATCAATTAAATTCTATAATTGATATAGAATTATATGAAGTCGAAGATATAATAGGAATACAAGGAAAATCAGAAATAATAAATTCAATAACAATCAATAATAAAATAAAATATGAAGATTTCATGGATTTTTATAATTTATTATTAATAACTGATATGGGCAAAGCTGAAAGACAAATAATAAAACATAATATATATGCATATATGATATGTATATATGTAAGAGATTGTAAAAAAGAAAATATGCACAAAATAATATATAATGTAAGTAAAAAGGAGCGTACTTGTGATGAGTAATGAAAAGAAAAAAATATTGTTTATAACGGCAAGTCCTAAAGATACAGGATTTACTGGTTCAATAACAGCTAAAATGGGTTATCAGATATTATCAAATATAGAGAATTCAATTATTAAACTTATAAATATTTATGATTTAAATATAAAGTATTGTGATGATTGTGGTAAATGTGCTAGAAGTAAAGGATGTAAATACACAGATGATATGACAGGTATGTATGAATTATTTAATGAATATGATAATTTAATTGTATTCTCACCTGTATATTTTAATAGTGTACCTGCACCATTTAAAGCAATGGTTGATAGATTACAAGCTGTTTATAATAGCAAATATAAATTAAACGATTCTATGATAAAAAATTATAAAGAAAGAACGAGAACAGCTTGGTTTTATTTAATAGGTGGTCAAGAATATACAGAAGATCAATTTACAGGATCTTTAGAAGTATTAAAAATATTTTTTAAAGCAGTTAATTATAAATTTGATTATGGTTGTGTCATATCAAATACAAATAATATACAAAATATAGAAGAAGCAGAATTTAGATATATAGAAAAAATATAAACAAAATGGATGATAAGGAAAATTCCTTATCATCCATTTATTTTTTTATAATTCAGTTTTATTTAAAGCATGTTCACTATCAGTTACACCTTTAGTAGTAGGATCAACTATAGTATTATAAACTGATACTACTACTAATGCTAAACAGTATGGATTAGATATTGCTTGAACGATGACTTCAAATAATTTTGCCCATGTAGTTAAATCTTGTACAGTTAAACCTACATATGATAATATAGGTAAAACTATAGATAAAACTAATTGGGCTATAAACATAGGATTACTGAATCTTAATTTCCAGTTTATATTTTTCATTTTAATACACTCTCCTTATTTTTAAGCAAACCATATATCTCCATTATCATCTTTATAGAATGTTACTGGTAATTTAGCTTCTAAACTACTTATATCAGCATCATATGATGATAATACATCATTAGTTATTTCATCTTTAGTATAATATTGTGAATTATGATTATGTGATGTTATAGTGCCTGTTAATTTAGCTTCTATTTCCCCTTTAGTTATATCACTATTCTTTTGAGCTTCTGCTGGAGCATGAGCTACTTGTGAATGTTCGTATGCAATATTACCTTTATCACCAGCAAATGCTTCTGTTGCTTTAGTACCTATTGTAGGTGGAAATGTTGATGGTTTTCCTGTTATAGATGCAAATGTATGAGAATGTTCAATATCAGCTTTATTACCTAATAACGTATCCATTTCAGTTTCGGTATAATATTGTGAATTATGATTATGTGATGTTATATCACCTATCAATTTTGCTTCTATTTCCCCTTTAGTAATGTCACTGTTTTTTTGAGCTTCTGCTGGAGCATGGGCTACTTGAGAATGATCATATGCTGTTTTACCTTTATCACCAGCAAATGCTTCTGTTGCTTTAGTACCTATTGTAGGTGGAAACGTAGAAGGTTTTCCAGTTATTTGTTGCCAAGTCAATGATGTAACATCAACACCTGATTGTATTACTTTCCAAGAACCAGGTTTTCCAGAAGTCGTACATATCCATCCTATAGCATCGGCAGTTGGTGATGAATTTATAATTATATCACCTTTTACATATGTTCCTGTTGTAGGAATTGCAGTTCCAATTGTTATATTATTTGCTGTAAAATAAGTATTTTTATTGGTAGTTACTATTTTTTTAGCACCAGTTGGAATTGTTGTTGCCATTTAAAATCACTCCTTTTAAAATTTTTTATTAATAAATTGTTTTACCAATCAACCCATATATCATTATTATCATCGACATATAAAGTTACTGGATTCTTTTGTTTGATATTATCAATCTCTGAATTAATTGATGATAAACTGTCATCTATTTCTGATTTCGTATAATATGTTGCATTATGGTTATGATTGATATCAGCTTTATTCTTTAATTGTGTTGTTAAATTAGATTGTATCAATGCATAAATTGCTTGTGCAAAATTATTTAAACTAGTTTTATCAACCAATTTACTATTAATAGCCATAATATCACTTCCTTTCATATAATACCATTAATAAATTGTTTTTAAAACATATAGGGTTAGACCAAAAAGTCTAACCCTATATTTCTATATATTAAAATATCTTATTGAGCATCTAAAGCAGTTATTATTTCATTTATATCCTCATCAGTACATAAATCTAAACTAGTTTCAGTAACAGTAACACCGTCAACTCCACCTAATTTTAATTTAACTTTATCATCTTCCATAGATAATGCTAAAGTATTAACTACAGAAGCAACAAATGCTTTCATAGCAGCTGTATCACTATAATCTACTAAAGCATCAGCTATAGATTTAGCAACAGAACCTTCAGTTTCAGCAGTACCGTTTAATTTTGTTATAGCGTCAGCATTAGCTTGTTCTGCAGCTTTAGCTCTAGCTTCTTCTTTAGAAATAGCTGTACCATTAGCTGTAACAGTAGCACCTAATTCATCTATTTTTCCATCAGCATAAGATTTACTTTGAGCTAATATACCAGTTTCAGCATTATTTATAGCAGCTATAGCTTCAGTATTATCTTTTACGTCTTTAGATAAACCAGTAGTACCGTTACCACCTAATTGTGCTTTTAAAGCTTCTACACCTTCTTGAGCAGTAGCAGCGTCAGCAACACCTTTATCTGCTTGAGTTTTAGCAGCAGCAGCGTCAGCAACACCTTTATCTGCTTGTTTTTGAGCAGCAGCGGCAGCAGTAACAGCACCATCTGCTGTAGATTGAGCTGTTTCTATAGCTGTATCTTGAGTTAAATTTTTAGCTTGTAAATCAGCTACATTTTTAACTAAACCTGTAGCGGCTTCTTCACCTTCAGCAGCTTTACCAACAACACCTTCCAATGTAGTAACTCTATCAGTAACAGCACTATTAGCACTATTAACTTTAGCTACTTCATCAGTAGTGAATTGTTTAGCTGTAGCTAAAGCATCATCAACATCTGAAGTTTCAGCTTTAGCAGCAAATGCAGTAGCTTCATCTTCAGTTATTAATCTACTACCTTCAACTTTATCAACTTTTTTATTTAATTCAGCAGTAACTGTAGCAACATAACTATCATATACATCTTTATTTTCTTTTATTGCCTCAGATAATTTATTTAATGTATTTCTGTTTTCTGGAGCGTCATCTATTAATTTTTTTATAGCTTCATCTGCATATGTTTGAGCAGATTTTAATGTAGCAGCATCGCCATCAGATATAGCTTTAGTATTTGTAGCAGCAGTATTTTTTAATGTAGCTATATCTTCAGCATTAGTAGCAACATCTGTTTTAACAGGATCTAATGCATCTTTTATAGATTTAGCAACAGAACCTTCAACATTATCTAAACCGTTTAATTTTGTTATAGCGTCAGCATTAGCTTGTTCTGCAGCTTTAGCTCTAGCTTCTTCAGCAGTTATAGCATCAGCATTTGCAGTTATATCTGCTTTAGCTTGAGTAACATCTGCTTTGACAGGATCTAATGCATCTTTTATAGATTTAGCAACAGAACCTTCAGTTTCAGCAGTACCATTTAATTTATTTATAGCATTATTTCTAGCAGTAGCTTCAGCTTCTATAGCAGCTTGTAATTCTCCATCTTTAGTTTTTAAAGCTTCTATTTCTTCACCAGCACCATTATTTAAACCATCAGCATATTCTTTAGCTTTAGCTAATATACCTGTGCTAGTATTATTAATAGCATCTATTGATGTTTGTAAACCTTGTTCAACACCTTGTGCTCTGGTTTGTTCAGCTTCAACAGCAGCTTTAGCTCTAGCATCTAATGCTTGAGCAAGTTTTTGTAATTTGGTTTTATCAACTAATTTACTCATTGTAATTTTCACTCCTTTTTAATAAGTAATTAAAGATTTATAAAATAAAAAATCCCCATTAAGATATTGTTGTATCAATAATGGGGAATATATTTAATTTATTATAATGCACCTACTATTTCTGTTATATCATCTTCATTCATTAAATCAACAGTAGACATATTTTTTTCACCTGATTTTAATACTAATGATGTTTCTGTTAATTCCAATCCATCTGATAAATCTGGTTTATTTTTAATATTTTCCCAGTTTATTTCAGATACATTATTAGTTAACATATAATCTATAGCTTCTTTAACATTTGTAAGAGAAGACATATTAGCATTAGAATATGTTACAGATGATGCATCTAATGAAGTTATATCTCCACCAGAACCACCACTACTAGCTGTTACTGTTTTTATTATAACGTTATTTTCTTCATCTACGTCTATAGATAAAAGTTTACCTTTATCTTCTTTAGATACTTGAAGTATTTGAGATATTGCTTCACCAGTAAGAATAGCTTTAGAAGCATATATCATATTTTTATATGCAGGTTTAATATTTGTTAATATTTCAACAACAGAATTCCATACAGTTTGATTTTCATCAACACTTGTAGACCCCATTACATCATTAATCATTTGAGTCGAAGTTGCAGTATCTGATTTTATGAATAACATATCATCATATAATAGATTTATAGCATTTACTATTTTTGAATTATTACCTGAAAATTTATCTGGATTTAAACCTTTATTAGTTCTAGCAGTTGTTGTATAAGTCATACTAGTATTATCAGATGTTTTTTGTGTTAGTACATTTATTTGTTGTAATATCTGTTCGTCAGTAAGAGCCATATTCTCACCTCCTTAACTTTTTAATAAAAGTTACATTTCTATAGAGAAATTAAAATCTCCCCAAGATTTATTAGCTGGATTTAATACTTTTGAAGTTGGTATTCTCTTTAATATTACGAAAACACCCTCAACAGTTGTACCTCCTGAAGTCTTAGGAACTTCGTTTGCTGTCGGTTCCCAATTCCATCCTTTTAAGTTTTTAGCACACATTGGGAATGAAGTACCAAATTCAGTTTGTACTTCATGACCTGTTATGAATAAGAAAGAATCTTGACCATGAACTATAGCTTCTGTTTTACCAGCTATACAATATAATCTATATCTATCATCAGTTGTTTGCCATGACCACCATTCATCAGATCCATCTTCACCATTTGCAGCAACATCAGCATCATATTCTGCCCATAATTTAGGAGCAACTTCTCTTGTAAATGGAGTTTCACCACCTTGTATTGTTTGACGAGCACAATATAACCATTCATAATCTATACCTGGAAGACCAAAGTCCATTAAGAAACCAGGAACAGAAATCTTAGATTGTTTTTCAACTTTAGCTTGTAATGCTTGGAATTCAGCAGCTGTTACTTCACTAGTTCCACCACTACCACTTCCTGCAGGCATAGCACCAGCATCTATTGTAGTATTATCAGATAAAGTAACTACTAAATGATTTTCATCATTTATTGCTATTGTAGTTATTGTAGGGGCATCTGCACCTTTTTCACCAGCAGGTCCTTGTTCACCTGCAGCACCATCTGCACCTTTTTCACCAGGAGCACCATCTGCACCTTTTTCACCTGGGTCACCTTTATCTCCTTTTTCACCTTTTAATGCAGCTAATTGTTCTTCAGTGAAATCAGCATAAGTGAAAGCATC
>ERZ808258.542-NODE-542-length-14394-cov-5.983332_pt1 | contig 14394 bp, 13 predicted proteins | sample MGYA00521280_ERZ808258 | MGnify/ENA primary metagenome ERZ808258 (study PRJEB31516, sample SAMN03275585) | gut metagenome | biome: mammalia-associated habitat; material: feces | host: Papio cynocephalus | place: Kenya | collected 2012-07-19 ...
CATGTGGCGAAACGTTAGTGGAGCCTTTGTCGCCCGTCGGAGTTTATTAGCCGTGCGGAGACAAACTTTCCGGTTTTGCTTTCTGCGCGACAGCAAAAAATAATGCCCCACCAACCTCCTGAATATGGTATAATATCCGAAAATAATCTGGAGATTGGAATCATGCATCCTTATCGTACGCATACGTGCAACCAATTGCGCGCCGCCGACGCCGGCAAGACCGTCCGCCTTTCGGGCTGGATGTACCGCCTGCGCGACCATGGCGGCATTCTTTTCGTCGACCTGCGCGACCATTACGGCCTGACGCAGATTGTCGTCCACCCCTCGCGTCCGTTCTTCGGTCTCGTCGAGAAGGCGCATCTGGAAAGCGTCATCACCGTGACGGGCGAAGTGAAGCTCCGCACGCCCGAGACCATCAACCCCGACCTGCCCACCGGCGAGATCGAGATCGAGGCCAACGAGCTCGTCATGGAAGGCGCTTCTGAAGTCACGCCCCTCTACATTCCGGACGAGAAGGCCGACGAGAGCGAGGACGTGCGCCTCAAGTACCGCTATCTGGACCTGCGCCGCGAGAAGCTGCACAAAAACATCGTCCTGCGCTCGAAGGTCATCCGCTTCCTGCGCGAGCAGATGTGGGCCAAGGGCTTCAACGAATTCCAGACGCCCATCCTGACGGCCTCGTCGCCCGAGGGCGCGCGCGACTACCTCGTGCCCAGCCGCATCCACCGCGGCATGTTCTACGCCCTCCCGCAGGCGCCGCAGATGTTCAAGCAGCTGCTCATGGTCTCCGGCTTCGACAAATACTTCCAGATCGCGCCGTGCTTCCGCGACGAAGCCGCGCGCGCGGACCGCTCCCCGGGCGAGTTCTACCAGCTGGACATCGAGATGAGCTACGTCACCCAGGACGAAATCTTCGCCGTGGTCGAGGACGTCGTCTCGAAGACATTCCGCGAATTCTCGACCTGGTCCTGCAACGACGCCCCGTGGCCGCGCATCAAGTACCGCGACGCCATGATGACGTACGGCTCGGACAAGCCCGATCTGCGCAATCCGCTGAAGTGGGTCGACATGAGCGGCTTCTTCGCCAAGGCTTCCTTCAAAGCGTTCGCCGCGTGCGTCGCCCACGGCGGGCTCGTCAAGGGCCTGCTCGTCAAGGGCATCGTCGGCGTCGAGACGCGCACCTGGTTCGACAAGCGCGAGGCGTTCGTCAAGGAGAACGGCGGCAAGGGCCTGGGCTACATCTCCTGGACCAAGGAAGGCGAGCTCAAGGGCCCGATCGCGAAGTTCCTCACGCCCGAACAGCTCGAGGAAATGAAGGCGCTCGTCAAGATGGAACCCGGCGACGCGCTCTTCTTCATGGCCGCGGAAAAGGACGAGTGCAACCGCCTCTCGGGCCTCGTGCGCACCGATATCGCCAACCACCTGACGAACAACATCTGCGAAAAGGACTGCTACAAGTTCTGCTGGATCGTCGACTTCCCGTTCTTCGAGAAGGACCCCGAGACCGGCAAGATCATCTTCTCGCACAACCCCTTCTCCATGCCCCAGGGCGGACTCGAGGCGCTGAACGGACCCGATCCGCTCGCCATCGAGGCGTACCAGTACGACGTCGTCTGCAACGGCATCGAGCTGTCCTCGGGCGCCATCCGCAACCACCGCATCGACATCATGGAGAAGGCGTTCGAGATCGCGGGCTATCCGAAGGAAGTCGTCCGCGAGAAGTTCGGCTGCCTCTACAACGCGTTCCAGTACGGCGCCCCGCCGCACGGCGGCATCGCCCCGGGCGTGGACCGCATGGTCATGCTCCTGACCGATACGCCCAACATCCGCGAAGTCATCGCCTTCCCGATGAACCAGAAGGCGCAGGACCTCATGATGAACGCGCCGAACTACGTGACGGAGCAGCAGCTTCGCGAACTCCACATCAAGATCCGCGGCACGGGGTCCGAAGCCGCCAAACCCGGGGTTTCGTGAAAGCGCTGGCGTTCACGCTGAAAGCCTGGCCGCTTGTCGCGCTCGCGACAATCGGCCTGTGCTATCTTACGCAGGCGGTGGCCGCCTGGTTTGGCGTCGATTTGCCCGACCAGGCGAACATCGCCTTCGTGAAGGAGCATGCGGGCTGGAACGTGAAGTTCGCCCTCATCTGCGCGCAGGTCGCGATCCTGATGCCCGTCGCCGAGGAGATCGTGTTCCGGTGGCTCCTGTGGCGGGCGACCAAACCGGGACGCCCCCTCCTCGCCGCCGCAATCTCCGCCGCGCTTTTCGCCGCGGCCCACTACCTCGCCCAGCCTTGGCCGGACGCGGCGTTTCTCGCGCTCTTCGTCTTCGGACTGGCCCAGTGCTGGATCTATGCCCGGACGAACCACCTGTGGTGCGCGATGCTGAACCACGCGCTCTTCAATCTGACGAACCTCGTCCTTCTGTTCGTTCTGCCCTCCGCATGAAGGTTTGCTTCGAGACGTTCGGATGCCGCCTGAACCGGGCGGAGGCGCTCCAAACCGAGGCCGATTATCTGGCGCAGGGCTGGACGACGACCGACAGCCCTTCCGATGCGCATCTTATCGTTGTGCGCGGATGCAGCGTGACGGCGCGCGCCCAACGCGATTGCGAACGGCTTATCGAACATCTGCGCCTCAAATATCCATCCAAACGGCTCGTTGTGACGGGGTGCCTGCCGGGCGCGCAACGCGAAATCCGCCCAACCGTTCCGGACGCGGTACCGGTCCGCACGGCGCGCGCCTACCTCAAGGTCCAGGACGGCTGCAACGCCGCGTGCACGTTTTGCATCGTCCCCACCTTCCGCGGCAGAAGCGTCAGCGTTCCCTTCGGGCAAGTTCTGGACCGCGCGCGGCGCTTCATCGACGCCGGATACCATGAATTGGTCGTGACCGGATGCAATCTCATGCAGTATGCGGCGGACGGCAAGCGGCTGGTGGATGTGCTGGAGGCGCTGGCGCGGATTTGCGCCCCGGCCTGCCGCATCCGCCTGGGCTCGCTCGAACCCGTGCCCGCCGCCCGGGATATTGTCGCGCTCATGGCGGAGAACGCCGCGTTTTGCAGGTTTTTGCATCTGCCCGTCCAGTCGAATGCGGATCTTGTCCTGCGCGCCATGCATCGCCCCTACACGTCGGCCGACGTGGAAGCCATCCTGAAGGACGCACTCGAACGCCTGCCGTTCCTGGGGCTCGGGTGCGATCTCATGACGGGCTTCCCGGGGGAGACGGAGTACGACTTCCTCCGGACGGAAGTGCTGCTCGCGCACTTTCCCTTTTCGAAAGTCCACATATTCCCCTACTCGGAACGGCCGGGAACCGCCGCGACCGGTTTTGGAGGAGTGGTCCCGCGCGAAGTACGCCTGGAGCGGGCCCGGCGGCTGTCCAAAATCGCCGAAGCCGCGCGCGCACGCTTTGCCGGGAAGTTCGTCGGGCGCGACGTGACGCTCGTCGTGGAAGATGCCGCGCACACGGCAGGCTGGACAGGCGAATACCTTTGGTGCCGCGCCGCAAGCACGTGCAAGGCGTCCGCCGTCCGCAAGGAATTGCGCACCCTTCGCGTCGTCAAGACGGAAGGCGACACCCTCGTAGGAGTACCCCTGTAATGGCCGGCGAGACCCTGAAAACAGAGGCCATTTGCCTGCGCATCCCCCCTTGGTCGCGCACAAGCCACATTGTTGCGTGGCTGACGCCCGCGGGGCCGGTCTCCACTGTCGTCAAGGGGGCTGTGCGCCCGAAAAGCGCCTTTCTGGGCCAATACGACCTCAATTACACCTGCGAAATCCTCTACTACGCCCGCGGACGGAACGGCCTGCATCCCTTGCGCGAATGCGCGCCGTTGAACCTGCGCGCGGATTTGCGGGGCGACTTCCGCAAACTGGCCCTCGCCGGCCACTTCAGGGAACTCGCCGCCCGGTTTGCCCCGAACGGCGAGGAGTCCAAATCCTGGTACGCGGCGCTGGAAGAGGCACTCGGCGCGCTTTCCGCCGTGTCCGACCCGGCCGCCCGGCTGGGGCTTCTGCTCGCTTTCGAGATCAAACTGCTCTGCCTTGCGGGGCTCGATCCGCGCGTGGAGGCTTCCGCAGGGGCTTTTTTCCTGCGCGGCTCGCGGCGAATCCCCGTTCCGGAGGCCGTCGCCGGCTGTCTGCGCAATCCGGCAGGCGAGAAAAACCTGAAAATCCTGCTGGACGCGGCGCGGGTGATCGGGGTATTCTATATGTTCCATCTGGACACGCGGCCCGAAGACAGGCGCGACGTCCTCAAACTGATTTCAAACCGATGAACAAAGGAGAAAGAAAAATGAATAAACTGCATATCGCCGGCACGGCGCTCGTCGCCGCGACCATGATCGCGGGATGCTGCGACAAGAAAGAGACCGCTTCCACGAATGCGGAACAGAAGGCGACGGCGTCCGCCGCGCCCCGGACGGCAAAGGATCCAAACGAGATTCTGCTTGTCGTGGGCGAAGCGAAACTGACGCGCGGCGATCTTGACGCGCAGGCCGAGAAGATTCTCGCGCTGCAGGGGGCCTCCATCCCGACGAACGACATCCCGCTTTTCCTGGCGCAGGTCGGCAATCGCATCGCCCAGCAATTCCTTGTCCAGAACGTGTTGACCCAGAAGGCCAAAGCGCTCGGCTACAAGGTGTCGGACGAGGACGTCAAGGCGCGCGAGGCCGAATTCCTGGAAGCCGTGAAAGGGCAGCCCAATGCGCCGAAGTCGCTCGAGGAAGTCGCCGAGAAGTCGCCGTTCGGCAAGGAACGCGCCATGGAAGAGATCCGCGAAGGCATCCTGATCGACAAGATGCTCAAGGCGGAAGTCGTGGACAAGGTGGCGAAGGATTTCGCCGCGGAAGCCCGCCGGCAGATCGCCGAAATCGAAAGCAACAATCTCGCGGTCGCGAGCTCGCCGGCCGTCGCCGAGGCGGAAGCCAAGCTGAAGAAGATGAAAGCCGAGATCGAAGCGGCGCCCGACAAGGCGGCCAAGTTCGCCGAACTGGCGAAAGCCAACTCGGACTGCCCTTCCAAAGACAAAGGCGGCGATCTGGGAGCCTTCTCCAAGGGCATGATGGTCCCGGCGTTCGAAGAAGTCGCCTTCACTCTCGAGCCCGGCAAGATTTCCGACCCGGTCAAGACGCAGTTCGGCTACCACCTCATCATGGTGACGGAGAAGATCCCCGCCGTGGCGGCGACCGACAAGACGCCGGCCGAGCCCGAGAAGGTCAAAGCCAGCCACATTCTCATCAAGACCCCCTCGGTCCGTCCCGTTCCGAAAGCGGACGAACTCGAGAAGATGCTGAAGAGCATGGCCAGCCGCCAGAACGTGCAGGAATTCATTCTCTCGACGCTGAAGGAGTCCGCCCGGAACGGCTCGGTCACCGTCGCCGAGGAATTCGAGTCGCTTTTGCCGCCGGTCGAACCCGCTCCGCAGGCGGCCCCTGCAAAGCCTGTTGAAAAGCCGGCCGCGAAATGATATAATATTCCCTCACATCTTGAAAGGATAATAGAAATGAGCCAGCATGCATCTCTCAAGGGCCACGGTAAAATCGCCTCGAGGCGCAACGTCTTGAAGCGTTTCGAACGCGTCAACCTTCTCCAGAAGCGTGGAGAGTGGAAGGAAGGCAGCCGCGGTCTGGGCCTGAAGAAGACGAAACCCGAGGCGTAATCCGCCCGACCGCACGTCTAAAAAGAAGAGCGCGACTTTCCGGCCGCGCTCTTCTTTTTTGTTTCGCATCCGCGACTCAGGCGAGATGCGCGAGTTTTGCCGCCAGACCCACATAGGTCGCCGGCGTCAAGGCCATGAGACGCGCCTTGTCCTCCGCCGGAAGCGGCAACGCTTCCACGAAATCCCGCATGATTTCGGCCGTGACACGCCGTCCGCGCGTCAATTCCTTCAGCCGTTCGTAGGGGTGGTCCATCCCGACCTTGCGCATGACGGTCTGGATCGGCTCGGCGAGGACCTCCCAGTTGTGGTCCAGGTCTTCCGCGAGCTTGTCCGCGTTCAGTTCGAGCTTGCCCAGGCCCTTGAGCGTCGAACGGACGGCTATCAGCGTATAGCCGAAACCCACGCCCATGTTGCGGAGGGTGGTGGAATCCGTCAAATCGCGCTGCAGGCGCGAAATGGGCAGCTTGCGCGCCATGAAGCCCAGAATGGCGTTGGCGAGCCCGAGGTTGCCCTCCGAATTCTCGAAATCGATGGGATTCACCTTGTGCGGCATCGTGGAGGAGCCGATTTCGCCCTTCACCGTGCGCTGCTTGAAGTACCCCATCGAGACGTACATCCAGATATCGCGGTCGAAATCGAGCAGGATGCTGTTCCAGCGCTGGATCGCGTCAAACAATTCGGCTATCCCGTCATGGCTTTCGATCTGGGTGGTCAGGCGGTTCTGGCGCAGGCCGAGCCCTTCGATGACGCCGCGGGCGAGTTTCTCCCAGTCCACCGCGGGATAGGCGGCCAGATGCGCGTTGAAGTTCCCGACCGCGCCGTTCATCTTCGCCGGCATGACGAGACGGTCGATTTCCGCCGCCTGGCGCGCCAGCCGCGCGGCGACGACGGCGAATTCCTTGCCGACCGTCGTGGGCGAAGCGGGCTGGCCGTGCGTATGGGCGAGCATGGGCACGGCGGCGTACGCCTGCGCGTCCGCGGCGATTTTCGCCGTCGCCTCGTCCATCGCCGCACGCAAAACCGCCTTGCCGTCGCGCAGCATGAGCGCGTGCGCCATGTTGTTGATGTCCTCGCTCGTGCAGGCGAAGTGGATGAATTCGGCGCGCGACGCGAGGCTCGTATCCTTCACCTTCTCCTTCAGAAAGTATTCCACCGCCTTCACGTCGTGGTTCGTCGTCCGCTCGATCTCCTTCACGCGCCGGGCGTCGGCAAGGGAAAAGTCCGCCGCGATCGCCTGCAATGCCGCGCGTTCTCCGGGCGACAGCGCCGGACATTCCGCAATCTCGCCGGCGTCGCAAAGAGCTTCCAGCCACGCGCATTCCACGCGCACGCGGCGTTTGATCAGCCCGAATTCGGAGAAAACGTCCGTCAATTCGGCGCATTTGTTCGCGTAACGCCCATCTAGAGGCGAAATAGCAGTCAAAGTATCCAGTTCCATGGTCCATATTATACCATATCTGCGGTAAGGCGTGAAACCCTTTTTCACGTCCCGCGGGTTGCCATAATAATGTGTAGCGGATTTTCAAAAGGATATATCAGGATGATGCCGCGCGAAATCGACGAATACAATTCGACCGTGGCCGTGATCAAACCGCGCGAAAAAGAGCAGCTCCCGGTCCTGAGCGCGCGCATCCTCGCACGCCTCCTGGAAAACGAACCGCGCGTGAAACCGGGATGGTCCAGGGCCAACAAAAGGTCCGGCGCGCAAGGCCACGACGCGCTCAAGAAACCGATCCCCTGCGGTTCCGGCGAACGCATACGCGCAAGTCGGGTTCCGCCGGGCGACGTGCAAATCGACACGTTCGCCATTATAAAGCCATCCCCCGCGGCTGGCGGCCGATCCGAAGGATGGACTGCAAGGGATAGGCTACCCCATCCGCGTCGGATGGGCAACAAAACTTCAAGAGACCGCGTTCTCTCGGTGCTGGGAACGCGTTCCTAAGGTGCTGGGAACGCGTTCTCTTGGATACGGCGTGCCCACGAGACGCGTCCGCCCCATCCGGTCATCACACGAAAGCAAACGGACAAGAATGGAACTTTCCGCCTGGAGGTGGCTTCGTACGCACCGTCGCGCCGGCGGAGAAACGGGGACAGTAGACGGGGACGTTCCTAGTTTTTAGGCGATATCTCGGCGTTTTGTAGTTTATTTCAATCTAAAACGCAAACTATTTTGTCTTTTCGCGTCTGCAGACGCTTCCTTCTCGTGCCGCTTGGAATTCTTTCTCGCGGGCATGAGAATCCCGTCTGTTCGCGGCGCCACGCGGCAGTCTGCCGCCGCGGACGCGGAGAACGACCCCGCCGCCGGGCAGACTCCGATGGGCGGCAAAAGGCCCCGGCGCGTGCGAAAACCGCCTTTCCCGACTCCTTTCCTTGCCCCCATGACGCAGGCGCCGCGCACATATTCCGCCCGCCGAACACCCAAAATTGCGAGTTGAATCTAAAAACTCTTGCGCCAAAAGCAAATTAAAATATGGTATCATATTAGGCGAAGAACGGGACAGGCGTCCCGAAAGAGAAAGGATGACCGCATGAGTGGGACAAAAACGTATTGGGCAGCCGGACTCGCCGCGTTCGCGGCGTTGTCGACCGAGGCATTCGAGATCGACAAATCCGCCATGTCCGAGAAATACTGGCAGATCTGGAATACGGCCGAGCAGGCGCGGATCGACGCGGATATCGAACGGAACCGCAAGGCGGACGCCGTTGTCGAAATCGCCGCGCCGGCAGGAACTGTCGTGAAAGTCGAGCAGCTCGACCATGCCTTTGGCTTCGGTGCGCATCTCTTCAACTTCAACCAGCTGGGGTCGGACGAGCGCAATGCGCGGCACAAGGCGATGTTCGGGAAAGGCGGGCTCTTCAACCAGGCGACGATAGCCTTCTACTGGCGTCCGTTCGAGCCGGTCGAAGGGAAAATGCGTTTTGCCGCGGAATACGAGGATACGGCCGCCTACTGGAACGGCAAATCCGAACCTTGGGCGGATTGGCGTTGGCGGCGTCCGGCGAGCGATCCGTGCGTGGAGTTCTGCGAGAAGAAGGGCGTGCGCCGGCACGGGCATGTCCTCGGTTGGGGCAGCGACCACTGGCAGACGCCGCTGTGGTACTATGCCAAGGGCGAGGCGGAGCTTCCGTTCATGAAGGGCTTCCTCAAGGAGGTCAAGTTCAAGACGGCGGGCGGCGCGAGCGGTTCGCGGTATGCGCACGATGACGCCAAATTCGCCGAACTGGAAAAGATGAGCGTCAAGGAGCTGGAGGCGAAAGCACCGAACTTCGTCAAGTCGCTGAACGAAGACTGGGCGCGGCGCTTCCGCACGATCGGCGAACACTACGGCGACCGCCTGCAGAGCTGGGACGTGTGCAACGAGTCCGCGACGGACTACGGCATGGGACGGCTCATCCCTGGCGACAAGATTACGAAGAGCCACTACGGGCCGATGCCCGGCGACTATGCGTTCTTCTCCTTCAAGTGCGCGGAGAAGGCGTTCCCGAAGAGCGTGAAACTCTGCATCAACGACTATCAGTACGGGTACAACAACGCCTACGGACGGCAGGTCGCGGACATGATCGGACGCGGCGCGAAGATCGACATGGTCGGATCCCAGATGCACCTCTTCGACTACAAGCAGACGCTGGGCATCGCCGAAGGGAAGGAGATCCAGACCCCGGCGCAAGTCCGCGAGGTGATGGGGCGTCTCGGGGCGATGGGCCGCCCGATCCATCTCAGCGAAATCACCGTGACCTCGCCGGGTGACGACGCGAAAGGCCGCATGATCCAGGCCGTGGCGCTCTACAATCTGTACCGTCTGTGGTTCTCCATCGAGAAAATGGCCGCCATCACCATGTGGAACACGGTGGACGAATGCGGCGCGCCGGGCGAGCCGAAATGGTCGGGCATCATGACGCGCGAAGTCGAGCCGAAGCCCGCCTATTACGCGCTCGACAAGCTCATCAACGAGGAATGGACGACGCGCACGCAAGCGTCTGTCAAGGACGGCAAGATAGCCTTCCGCGGCTTCCGCGGCAACTACCGCCTCTCGTGGACGGACGCCGATGGAAACGTCCAGACGCGCGACGTCGCCGTCCAATGACATCCGATATACAGAAAAGCAAGAAAGAACAAACTTATGAACATCAACAAGATCAACCCGGCGACACTGCGCATCACGGACATGCGTTTCGCCGACATCGACGGCGCGCCCAAGCGGTGCACGCTCCTCAAACTCTACACGAACCAGGGACTCGTGGGCTACGGCGAAGTGCGCGATGCGTCTTCGCGCACCTACGCCGCGATGCTCAAGAGCCGCATCATCGGCGAGAACCCCTGCAATGTCGAAAAGGTCTTCCGGCGCATCAAGCAGTTCGGCGGCGACTCGCGGCAGGCCGGCGGCGTGTGCGCCATCGAGCTCGCCTGCCAGGATCTGTGCGGCAAGGCGTGGGGCGTCCCCGTGTGGCAGCTCCTGGGCGGGAAATGGCGCGACGAAGTCCGCTGCTACTGCGACACCGACTCCGAAGGCGGAGGACGCGACATGGGCGCGGCGCTCAAGGCTCGCATGGAGATGGGCTTCACGTTCCTCAAGATGGACCTCGGCATCGAACTGCTGACGGACGTGAAAGATGCATTGATCGCGCCGCTCGGCTATCTCGACTACATGCGCAAGATGAAACATGTCGTCCAGACGCCGCACGGTTCGATCGATCCGCGCTCCATGCGGGGCGAAGCCTACGAACTCTTCACCACCGCCCATGCGCACACGGGCATACACATCACCGAGAAAGGGTTGGACTATCTCGAGAAGTACATGGCGGACGTGCGCGAGGTCATCGGATGGGAGATCCCGATCGCCATCGACCATCTCGGGCACATTCCGTACGAAGACTGCGTCAACCTCCTGCGCCGGCTGGAGAAGTACCATCTTTCCTGGGCGGAAGACGTGCTCCCCTGGCGCAATGTCGAGCAGTGGCGCCAATTGCACGCGGCGACGACGACCCCGCTCGGGACGGGCGAAGACATCTACCTGAAGGAAGATTTCAAGCCGCTTCTGGAATCGCACGCGCTCGCCGTCGTCCATCCCGACTTGCTGACCTGCGGCGGCATTGCCGAAACCAAGAAAGTCGGCGACATGGCCGAGGATTTCGGTGTGCAGATGAACATCCACATGGCCGAATCGCCCGTCGCCTGCCTCGCCGCCGTCCACACGGCCGCGGCGACGCGCAATTTCATGGCGCTCGAACTCCACTCCGTGGACGTGCCGTGGTGGGGCGACCTCGTCCAACCGGCGCTCTCCTATGCGGGCGGATTCATCAAGGTCCCCGACGGACCCGGCCTGGGCATCGGCGAATTGAACGAGAAGCTCATTACGGAACATGCCTGCCCCGAATTCCCCGCGCCCTGGAACCCGACGGACAACTGGGACAAGGAGTGGTCGAACGATCGTCGCTGGAGCTGATTTCAAAGAAAAAGGAACAGAAACATGGACAATGAGAACCAATTGCAAAAAGAAGCGCGGATGATGAAGCTCGAGAACCTCATCCGCGAACGCGAAACGGTGGAAGCCGTTACATTCCCGATTCCGGACGACGAACTTCTGGCGCGCTACGAGAAGCTTTACGCCGGTTGCGTGTCGGACGTCCTGCGCGAATTCTGCTGCCTCGACCAGGCCCTCCCCTGCGAGATCCACCCCCTTCGCGATTCGGACGTCGTCGCCGGATTCGCCTTTACGGTGAAATCCGCGCCCTGCTGCAAGATCACCGGCGAGATGAGCTTCCGCGGACAGATGCTGGACGAGATGGGCAAGAACCACTTCGTCCTGTGGGACACCTCGGGCGACGTCGACGCAACCCTTTGGGGCGGCGTCATGACCGCGACCGCCTACGGGAAAGGCGTCAAAGCCGCGGCGATCGACGGCAACATCCGCGACACCAAACAGATCCTGGAGAAACCTTTCCCCATCTTCTACAAGCACCGCATGCCCAACGGCTCCCTGTCGCGTTGCCAGATTTCGCATTACCAGATCCCGATCAAAATCGGAAAGTGCTTCATCAAACCCGGCGACGTCGTGTTCGGCGATATCGACGGCGTCGTGGTCGTTCCGCGCAAGATCGCCTACGACGTCCTCCTGCGGGCGGAAGAGATCGTCGCCAACGAAAAGAAGATCTTTTCTTGGGTCGCCAAAGGCGAGTCGGTAGACGAAATCACGAAGAAAGGCGGGTATTTCTGATGCTGAAGGAAAAATTCTCGCTCGAGGGCCGCACGGCCCTCGTCACCGGTTCCGCGCGCGGCATCGGCCGCGCAATAGCCCTCGGGCTCGCCGAAAGCGGAGCACATCTCATTGTGCACGGTTCGCGCGAATCGGAGCCGCTGGAGGAGGCGCTCGGCCTCGTTCGGCGGTTCGACCCCACTGCAACGAAAATAGCGGCCGATCTGGGCGACCCGGTCGCCGTAGAGCGCATTTTCGACCCGCTCCCCCGGACGCCGGACATCCTCGTCTGCAATGCGTCCGTCCAATTTCGCCGCCCCTGGACGGATGTGTCGCGAGACGAAGCGCTCCTCCAGATGCAGGTGAACTTCCATGCCACGCTGCGGATGTTCCAGCTCTGCTATCCCCGCATGAAGGCCCAAGGTTGGGGACGGCTCATCACGGTCGGCAGCGTGCAAGAACGCCGCCCGCATCCGGAGATGACCGTTTACTCCGCGTCGAAATCCGCCCAAGAGAACCTCGTGCGCTCCATTGCGCGGCAAATCGCGAAAGACGGCATTACCGTAAACAACCTGTGTCCGGGCGTGTTCGCGACCGACCGCAACAGAGAAGCCCTCGCAAATCCCGCCTACAATAAGCAGGTTTTGGACGCGATTCCCGCCCATTTCGCCGCAACGGCGGAAGACGCCGCAGGCGCCGCGCTCCTGCTCGCTTCAGACGCCGGACGGTACATTACGGGGACAACGCTCATGGTGGACGGCGGACTTTGCCTGCCCGGCTGATCCCAAACCTAGACATGACGAAGGATGGACCAATGAATCAAACCGCATCTCGATACAAATGGATCGCGCTCGGCCTGCTCTGGGTGGCGTTTTTCCTCCAGCAAGGCACGCGTCAGATTTACGGTCCGTCCCTCGCCTCCATCATGTCGTCGACAGGGGCGGACGCCGTCTCCGCCGGGCTTGTTGGAACCGTCTTCACGCTCGTCTATGGCATTTGCGTGCCGTTCGCAGGGCTGACCGCGGACCTCTTCTCGCGCAAATGGATGGTGACGGTCGGCGTAGGCGTCTTTTGTCTCGGCATCTTCCTTTCCGGGTTCGTGCCGACTATCGGTCTGCTCATGGTCACCTATGGATTGTTGAACGGTTTTGGACAGACGTTCTACTACCCTTCCGCCACCTCCCTTGTCTCCCAGTTGCATAAAGAGTCGCGTGCGACGGCGATGTCCATCCTGCAACTCGGTCTCTACCTCGGCATTGTCGGATGCGGCGGGCTGGCGGGCTGGCTCGCCGGATGGAGCGCGGACGGATGGCGTTGGGCATTCAGAGTCTTGGGAGGTCTCGGTCTCGTCTGGGCGGTTGTGCTGCTTTTCTTCCTGAAGGACACGCGACCCGCGATGCAGAATGCCGCGCAGGAAAAGCCGCGTCTGCGCGATGCGGTCCATGCCGTTGTCGCCAATCCTGCGGCGCTTTGCCTCGCCGGCGGCCTCGGCATGATGATTTATGTCGATGTTGGCTTCAAAATCTGGATGCCCGACTATCTCGCCGAGACATTCGGCATCTCAAAAGGATCCGCCGGATTGAACGCCGTCTTGTGGCACTATCTCGGCGCCGCGGCCGGAATCGCCTTCGGCAGCCGTTTCAGCGATTCCCGGGTTGCCCGCAGACCGTCCATTCGCATGGAAGTCAACATCCTCGGGCTCGCCGGAGCCATCCCCTTCATACTTTGGATGGCCGGGACGGATTCTTTTGTCTGCTGCTGCACGGCAATGGGGCTTTTCGGTTTCTTCCGCGGCATTTACGACTCGAATCTCATGGCGGCTTTCCTGGATGTCGTCAATCCGCGCTACCATGCTTCGGGCTGCGGCATTATGATGTGCATCGCCTTCATCTTCGGTTCACTGTCGCCGACGGTGCTGGGGCTCATGAAAGAGCATGTCTCCATGTCGGTCGGAATTGGCTCGTTGGCCGGATTCTACGCGTTGGGCGTAGGCATTATCTTGTGCGCCCGCCACATCGCATTCAAACACTAAACGCGAAAAACAAACCTGTTGACAGATGTGAATCCGCGGAGATTCCTGAACGCGTTGCTGGATGTCGATAGCCGGGCATTCAAGAGCATGCAGCCACATGCCGCCCCCACCCACAACGCGGTCGGACCCCTCGAGACAGAGCCAATCTCACGGAGACAAAGTTTCTCCTCTCACGGAAATAGAGAAGATGTTACGACCACTAAGCCTAGAAATCGCAGTTGAAAGGCTGGAATCGGGGCTGCAACCTTTGTTTTCAAGGGGAAGTGGATCAGCCGTTTTCACCAAGCGGGTGAAAAACGAAGTCGTTCGTCGATTCGCGCGTTCCTGTCGCGGCTTGCGCCTGCGTCGCAGTTGAGCGGGGAAGAACGCCGTCCACGCCTGATCGCACACGCGTTCCGGCGCAACGGCATCGCCGTTCCGGCGAGACGGCATCGCCGTTCCGGCGCAACGGGGTCACCGTTCCGGCGAGACGGCATCGCCGTTCCGGCTCGACGGCCACCCCGTTCCGGCG
>ERZ808258.548-NODE-548-length-14328-cov-3.421495_pt1 | contig 14328 bp, 10 predicted proteins | sample MGYA00521280_ERZ808258 | MGnify/ENA primary metagenome ERZ808258 (study PRJEB31516, sample SAMN03275585) | gut metagenome | biome: mammalia-associated habitat; material: feces | host: Papio cynocephalus | place: Kenya | collected 2012-07-19 ...
CAATAGCAATAACGCGCCAAGAAGAACACAATCTTCTGACAATTTCTCTACCTGCTTGTCCAAGTCCAGCAACTAAAGCTTTGTTTTTTTCCGTTTGCTTAGCTAAAGGCAACTTCATGCCTATAGATACAGCCTGATTGGAGATCTTCAGTGTGCTTTCACTCATCTTTCGGTCCCTCTTGTTATTGGCTTAATTTTTCAGCGGCAATCCGCTCAGTTACGATAGTTCTTATTTTATCAGCTATTTCTTGCGAAAAAAAAGAGCTTGCCAAATTGTTTATACAATAAGGCAAGCTCTTTTTCTAGTTCTACCGCTCAGTGAACTGTTCGGCGACTATTAGAAAACCGGCTTATTAAGCGTTGCGACGCTGGAAGTCGGCCATGAATTCTACTAAGCGCTCTACACCTTCGTAGGGGAAAGCGTTGTAAATGGAGGCACGAATGCCGCCAACGGATCTGTGACCTTTAAGGCCAATCATACCGGCAGCTTCAGCTTCCTGGGCGAACTTCTTGTCCAAGTCCTCACTGGGCAAACGCCAAGTCACGTTCATCAAAGAACGGTCGGCTTTAGCAGCGTGAGGAGCATAGAAACCGTTACTCTCGTCGAGAGCTTTGTAAAGAAGAGCAGCTTTCTTCTTGTTGAGCTCGTACATCTTGTCGAGGCCGCCGATTTCTTCTTCTAACCACTTCAAGACCAAACCGACCATGTAAATGGCGAATACAGGGCAAGTGTTGTAAAGGGAATGGTTCTCAACATGGGTCTTATAGTTCATCATGATGGGACGCTTCTCGTCGGGAATAAGTCTCTTATAGAAGTCATCAGACATGATAGATAAGGTCACGCCAGCCGGACCTACGTTCTTCTGAGCGCCAGCGTAAATTAAGCCGTATTTGGTTACGTCCATAGGACGGCTCAAGAAGTCGGAAGAAGAGTCACATACCATAGGTACGCCGTAGGAAGCGGGCTCACGGTGGAACTCGATACCGTGGATAGTTTCGTTGGAAGTTACGTGGAAGTAGGAAGCTTCGGGACGAACCTTGTAGTCACCATCTTGAGGCAAGGTGCTGTAGTTGCTATCTTTGCCGGACCAAACAACGTTGACATTACCGACGCGTCTGGCTTCAACAGCAGCCTTCTTAGACCAAGTACCCTGCTCGAGGTAGTCGGCACCATTCTCACCTAAGAAGTTGACGGGAACCATACTGAACTGAGTGGTAGCGCCACCCTGCAAGAACATTACATAATAATTGTCAGGGATATTCAAAAGACGACGAAGTCTGGCTTCGGCGGTTTTGATGATACCGTCGATAACTTTACCGCGATGAGAAAGTTCCATAACGGAAGCGCCAGCGCCGGGATAGCATACTAAATCGCGCTGAGCCTCTTTCAAAGCGGATAAAGGCAAAACAGCCGGACCAGCCGAGAAATTGAATACGCGCTTCTCACATTCACAAGTCATTACTACATGACCCTCCATATAGGTTATTCTTATATTCCTTAAGCCAAAAGAACCTAAGGGACTACGACAATTTGGACAAAAAAACTCAAAAATGCGTTTTGTTATGTAACGCAGGCTTTGCAGCTTCGCTTGCCGATCTAAAAAAGCCTGCCTAATTAAAAGCTTAAATTATAGACAAAAAAGAAAGATTACTCAGCAGGTAGGGGATCGGCATCTTTAAGCTTAAGAGCTTCTTCCAAAATGAACTTGGCTATCGGAGCTGCCACAACTCCTCCGCCGCCACGATTTTCCACAATGACAGAAACAGCGTAGCGCGGTCTACCAGCTGGAGCGTAGCCAATAAACCAGGCGTGGGTAGCGCCATGGGGATTTTCCGCCGATCCTGTTTTGCCTGCTACAGGTACATTAGGAATTTGGGCAGCCATGCCAGTACCTTCTCTAACTACATTGCGCATAGATAAAGCCACCAAAGAAGCGGTATCGGCGGAAATAATACGTTCTTGTTTGCCTTCTGGGCAAGTCCATACAGTGCGAAGTCCTTTAAATGTAGAACGAATCCGACCACGCAACAATCTGGGCTCAATATCTACTCCACCTCTAGCAATAACGGCAGCAACTCTAGCCATATGCAAAGGAGAAACTAAAATATCGGCTTGACCTATAGCCGCTTCAGCTGGCGCGGAAACGGTATTGCTTTCCGGTAATCTGGCCGGAACAGCTCCGGGCACGAAAGTCATTTTCTGATCGAGTTTGAACTTTTTCATCCAAGCGCGAATTTTAGACATTCCCATGAGCATTCCCAATCTTCCGAAAGCAGCGTTGCAAGAATAAGTCAGGGCTTCATTTAAAGTAACATTGCCATGATCACCCAAACAACTGACAAAATAATTTCCGGCCCAAAAGCCTCTATCACAGCGAAAAGTATCATTCCACCTGGTTATGCCATCCTCTAAGCAAGCGGCCATAATTAAAGGCTTAAAAACTGATCCTGGAGGATAATATCCTTGTTTGGCTCTATCCAAAAGACAGGCTGCTTCATTGTCACTATTCATTCTTGCCCAGTAGCCGTCAAGGCCAAATTTGTTAGGATCGTAAGATGGCAGTGAAACCATAGCTAGAATATCGCCATTTTTGACATCTATAACGACTGCAGCCCCCCTATAGCCAACCATATAATTATAAATTTCGGTTTGCAACGAAGCGTCCAGAGTAGTGACCATATCGTCGCCATTTCTATCAGGTTTATTGAATAAACGAAAAGCTTCCAAAGGAGTGCGCGGAACGCTAAAGCCCCGAATTTCCTCGGCCAAATCATCTTCTAAACCGACTCGACTATATTGGGGGCTGTTATAACCGACGACGTTAGAGGCACATTCCCCCAGGGGATAGCTGCGCGGCGTATCTTTAGCGTCTTCTTGAGAGCTGTCCTTAGAAAAAGCCAAAGGAGAAAAATGCCGGTCTAAAATGCGGCCCATTGACTCCCAATTGTCGTTATAAATAGGATTATTTCTGTGCTTGCTAAGGTTGTCCGCGTCTAAAATTCCGTATCTAGCCACATTTACCAGAGGCACAATCAGCAGTAAAGCAAACAAAAACGCAGCGAAGCGCACTCTCTTTTTGGTGGAAACTATAGCTTCTTGGGCAGAAATTGTTTTATTCTTTACAGGCATGGAGCTACTTTTATTCCTCATTTTTGGCCGAATCGGTTTGCACTATATCAGAGTGCGATTCGGATTGCAGTTGGCTATCTACTACTTTACTATCCAATTCGGAAGTGTAAGTTTTAGCATTGGAAGAGTCTATAGCCCAAATTATTCCTAAAATTATAAAGCTAGAAGCCAATGAACTGCCGCCAGCAGAAACGAAAGGTAAAGTAATACCGGTCATAGGAATAATTTTAGTGTCCCCCAACATAATGATAGCACTTTGCCAAGCGAACAAGCTGGCTAATCCAGAAGCTAGAAGTACACCAAACTGATCTTGAGCTCTCATAGCCACAGCGAAACAGCGTTCCACTAGAATAACAATTCCGAGTATTAAAGCGGTACAGCCTATCATTCCGAAATCTTCAGTAATGGCCACAAAAGCGAAGTCGTTGCTTACTTCCGGTATAACTTCAGAATAGCCCATTCCTAAACCAGCGCCATCAAATCCGGAATTATTTAAGCAAAACAGAGCTAAACACATCTGATATCCGTTATTGCCTATATCCGCAAAAGGATCAAGCCAATTGGCCACGCGCACTTGTACATGATCGAAAAATTTCCAGCAAGCGTAAGCCCCACCGGAAGAAAGCAAAGCTGTAATGGCAACAATATCAGCGCGTCCTGTAGCGATAAAAAACATCGCTATAAAAATACCGAAGAGCAATAGAGCTGCTCCTAAATCGCGCTGGGCCACCAATACTAATTCAGCTACAGCCATCGAAAGTCCTAAAATAAGCAGAGCTTTGCGCGACAAACGACTTTCTTTGCCAAAAGTAATGCCTAAACTCATCCAAGGGCTAAATTGACGCAAATAAGCGGCAAAGAATATTATAAAGCAAATTTTGGTAAATTCACCAGGCTGTAAACTAAAACCACCGATATTAAACCACAGTCTGGCTCCATTGGCAGCTGTACCAAAAATCATTACTGCCAGCTGAGCAATTACGCCCCCACTTAAAAATAGATATTTGTATTCTTCTAATAAGCGATAATTTCTTAATAGAAGAACGGTGAGCAACATAAGTAACAGCGCTATAGCTACAGAAATAGCCTGACGCGGCCCCTGATTGCTGTATAAAGGGTTACGAAAACCAAGACTATATATTTCTAACCAGCTCACACTGGTTAAAAATAGAGCACCAGGAATTAAGAAATTGTCTCCCCTTTGAGGAGATAGGGCCAAAACGGCCCAAGCTATCCAGCCTGAAGCAGCTATAATCGCAGCATATTTGCAAGGATAATAGGCATTTTCCGCTCCTATAGAATAGCTTGGGGAAATTAAAACCAGCCAGTAACTGCCATAGGCCAATATGGTAGTTACTATAAGCATCAGTAAGGCTCCCCAACGACGTGAATTAGCACACATACTTTTTTACGACCTAACTTTGCTTATAAACGAACTTGCTGTCATCTATAGAAAACTCATCACCATCTTTTAAGTATACAGGCGTAGTGAGCAATTCTCCGTTGCAAAAAGTACCATTAGCGCTGCCCAAATCTTCCAAAACTACTCCACTAGGATCGGTTGATAACCTAGCGTGACGACTGGAGACAAAATTGCCAGCCAAACAGACATCGCATTCAGGAGAACGTCCAAAGACTAAACTTTGTCCTACAGGTAGACTTTTTTCTGCTAGATAGGGACTATCTACCAGCAAATGGCGACCAGAAACGGCCGCAGCTATCGTCGCCGATTTTTTGACAGCAGCAGCAAATTGTTCACGCGAACCGCCCACCGCTGGCATATCAACTACAGTGGGAGCGTAAGACAAGCTGAACTCGGTCTTTTCTTCTTGATCTGGTTTTACAGACGCCAAAGTGCCTGAAGCAGCCGAGCTCAAGCTTTTTCTTATTCTACCTTCGGATTTGGGCATTTCTTCAGCGGAATTAGGTTCCGCTTGCGCAACTCGATTATTGTTCTGTCTTCTTTCGGAAGGAGGCTCGGCTTTAGGCATTCCCTGATAGATAATCCGCAGCGAGACAACTACAAAAGCACAAATCAGCCCCAAAAGCGGAAATTTTAGAAAATATAGGATTCCTTCGGAAATTTCTTGTCCCAAACCAACCTCCATACGACAGCTATAGGCACAAGCTCAGCTTAAAGCCAAGCCTGTCCTACTCTATCGATGCCATTATTTGCCCAAATCTATGCCATAACTGCGAAATGTGTTGGGATCGTGACAAACTTCTTTAATCGTACTCTTATCGATAAGCCCATCTTCTAACAGCTTAATTAAAGCAGAATCCATGGTTTGCATGCCTGCCTCTTTACCTGTTTGAATGTAATTATTAATTTGGGAAGTTTTGCCCTCACGGATAATATTGGAGAAGCCAGCTTGAGAAATAAGAATCTCGTGCACCGCTACGCGACCGCCACCTATTTTCTTAAGCAAAAGCTGAGCAACTACCGCCTTAATAGACTCACTGAGCATAGCGCGAATGGTATCTTGTTGTTTGGCAGGGAAAACGTCAATAATACGGTCGATGGTTTTGGCCGCAGAGTTAGTATGCAAAGTACCAAAGACTAAAGCGCCAGTTTCAGCAGCCTTAATAGCATTGTAAATTGTATCTAAATCGCGCATCTCGCCAACCAAGACGATATCGGGATCTTCGCGTAAAGAGGCCCTCAAAGCGTCAGCAAAAGTGTTGGCATGGGTACCTACTTCACGGTGATCGATAATGCACTGTTGATTTTTATGTGTAAACTCAATGGGATCTTCAATGGTGATTATGTGGGCGCCGCGATTTTTATTTACATAATCGAGCATAGCCGCCATAGTAGTAGATTTACCAGAGCCAGTGGGACCAGTTACCAAAACGATGCCTTTTTTAAACATGGCAATCTTTTTGAGCACTTCGGGCAAGTGCATTTCCTCAATAGTGGGAATGCGACTGGGAATTTCACGGAAAACGGCAGCTAAGCCGCATTTTTGTTTAAAGAAATTGCCACGGAAACGAGCCAGGCCAGGGATTTCGTAAGCAAAATCGAGATTGCCACATTTTTCAAAAGCTTCCCAACGCTCGACACTAACCAAAGGAGCCAGAAGTTCTTTGGCTTTTTCATTAGTTAGAGCTGAACAAGTCGAGCGGTGCAAATCGCCACTAATGCGAAACATGGGTACTTCACCAACAGATAAGTGTAAGTCTGAGCCCTTGTTGGTGACTAAAATGCGCAGCAAATCATCTTGGTTGTAATCGTTTGGTACCTCAATTAAAGGTAACTCTTCTGGCTCTGGTTCCTCTTCTACAGCTTCAGCAAATGGAGTAGCAGGAATGTCATAACTTTCAGCAGCTACAGAAACTTCTGGCGAATCAGGTACAGCAGCAACTTTTTTTTCTTCTGGTGCCGGTGCAGGTTCTTCGCGAGAGACGGACGAGGAGAATGCTTGAGTTAATCTGGAAAAAAATGCCATAATTATCTACCCCTTAAGTTAGTCAGCCATATAGGTGTTGGAAGAGAGATGACGATAAGGTTCGCGATTTATAGAACAAGCTTCAGCCTCTTCTTTAGTGATAAGTCCACGCTGGAAAAGTTCCAACACGGAATTGTCCATGATACACATACCCTCTCTTCTGCCTGTTTGCATGGACATAGTAATTTGATAAGTTTTGCCATCGCGAATTAAGTTGGAGATACTGCTATTATTGACTAAAATTTCTACAGCAGCCACGCGTCCAGAGCCATCAGCCTTGGGAATAAGTTGTTGGGCAATGACGCCGCGCAGCGATTCAGAAAGCATAGTGCGTATTTGCGCTTGCTGATCTATAGGGAAAGCATCGATCAACCGGTCTACAGCTTTGGCAGCAGAATTAGTGTGTAAAGTTCCTAAGACTAAGTGGCCAGTTTCAGCTGCAGTAATGGCCAAAGAAATAGTTTCTAAATCGCGCAATTCACCGACGAAAATAATGTCAGGGTCTTCACGCAAAGCGCCTTTGAGTGCCAAAGCGAAGCTTTCGACATCGCGACCTACTTGACGCTGGTTAATAAGAGCTCTCTTGCTTTTGAAAACGTATTCTATCGGGTCTTCGACAGTAATTATATGTACCGGAGAGCGAGAATTGATAATGTCTAAAAGTGCTGCTACGGTGGCCGTTTTACCACAACCAGCCTGCCCTGTGCAAAGGATCAAACCTTGGTGATACTTGGTCAGTTTTTTCAAACTGGCAGGCAAGCCAAGTTCGTCTAAGGTAGGAACTTTAGAAGGTATCAACCTAAACACTATATTCAAGCCGTTTTTCTGCTGATAGACATTGCCTCGCAATCTCCAAGGGCCGCCTTCTTCAACAGTGCCCAACTCAATGGCAAAATCTAAGCTTTTATCTTGTTCAAGTGTATCCAATTGTTCAACACTAAAGAGCGATTTGGCAACTTCTACCACAAAATCATTAGGCAAAACATACTCGCCACTCATGCGTTGCAAAGAGCCGTAAATGCGGACGACTGGAGCTTCTCCAGAGACTAGGTACAAGTCTGAAGCGTGACAATCGACCATCATTTTCAAACATTTATTCAAGTAGGACATGGGCAAACGACCTCTCCGAAAATGAATTGTAGTTCTTTGCTATTTTTTCTGCAAAGCAACGGCGCAAAAAGCTCCACCCCGTTGCTTAGGGGCCACAATAATTCACTTTATCGCACGTATTTCCGCACCGAAACAAAACTTAGCCATTTTTCGCCGCTTGAATACCGTCTCCTTTAGGCAGAAAGTGGCAGGTAATTTAGGCTATTTTGTGAACAAAAAAAATGCTCCCTTGGCGGAATAAGTCATCCCGAAAGAAAAAGTTAATCGAACGTTATGATCCATTTTACTCCTCCGCCCGATATCCATATCGGCGGCCCTTTTATCGTTAATATTCACAGTTTTGCTTTTTGTGTGGGAGCTATGGTGGCCTACTTCCTTACAGTTAAAAGGCTACCAGAAAAATATCGCGACCACGTTGATAACTTGGCAATGTGGATGACATTAGCGGGCATTTTGGGCGCTCGCCTCCTCTTCGCTTTGGTAAATTATCGGCAAATACACAGTTTTGGACAAGTTTTTGCTTTTTGGGAAGGCGGCTTAATTTCTTACGGCGGCTTTCTGGGCGCCATCTTGGCTTGGATAGGTTATATTAAAGTTAAGAATTTGCCTATGGAAGTTATGTGTCAGGCCATGGGCCCGGCGGCTCTTTTAGGCTGGGGCCTAGGCAGATTTGGCTGTTTCTTAGCCTGGAATGGTGAAATTGGTGTTCCAACCTCCTTACCTTGGGGTATGATTGTAGGTAACGATGTACCGCGCCACCCCACTATGCTTTATTTGGCTGTGGCTCATTGTACGTGTGCTTTGCTTATTATGAAATATGCACCTAAATTGCGCATCAATGCCGCCGCCCTAAGTTTAGCCGCCTTCGGTTTAGTTCGCGCTGTATTAGATTATTGGCGTGATTACGATCCATCTTGGCTCTATTATGGCTCTTTGGCTATTTCCGCCCTTTGGTTTATTCTTGGCTTGTGGCTCTGGAAAGTGTTACCTTTCCCGCAAGAAGAAAAGGTAGAAAGCCAAGAGCAAGTGCTCCAACCACAATCTTCTCAAGCATAAAACGCTTAAAAATAAGACCCGCTTATAGCAGCTATCAACAGCGGTAAGCGGGTCTTATTGCTTAAAACGATCGATTTATCAGAAACTCTCTATTTAGCTCTGTAGACGATGCGCCCTTTATTCAAATCGTAAGGGCAAAGCTCTACTGTAACTTTATCGCCGGGCAAAATACGAATCCAGTGCTTACGGATTCTGCCGGAAATGTGAGCCGAAACTTCGTAACCGTTCTCTAACTTTACTTTGAAGCAAGCGTCACGATAGGCTTCTGTCACCACGCCTTCAACTTCGATTTTACCTTTATCAGTTCCGTCTGATGACAAGTTTATTTCCTCCGCTTTATATTACTGCAACGACGCCGCGAAAATAGGCGGCAGTACTGTATCTAATGCTTCCGCACTCTTTATCTCAACACCAAAGCTAAAATCTTTACAGCGTCCTTGTTGAACAAGCCTCCTGCTCCTCTGAGGGCACAGGAAACATAATGTTAATTTAACACCGCCCATTATGGCAATAATCAACAGCAAAAGCAAGCTTTTTAGTGATGGCTTTTTTGACTAATTTTGTCAACTAATTCTGTTAAGCCGTGTGCAGGAACAACATTGTCACGCTTGAAGGGCACCGCCGAATGCCCCAAGGCGGTTTGGCATTCACTTGTTGGCATTCACTTGCATACCTGTGAGAACTCGATTTCTCCTAGGTAAAAGAAAAGGAAGAAATGGAAAACCTTAATTGATGTCGGCAATGTCTTCTTGTTTTGTTTTATCACAATTACAATTTTTTTTAGAAAACTACTAGTCGACATTAAATTATCGGATCAAGAAATAAACACTCAAAAGACAGTGAATAACATGATAAAAAAAATCTTTTCAAATACGATCTTTGTTTTGATTTTGGCTGTCGTTGTTGGTATCATTGCAGGATTTGTCATCCCTGAAGAGTTGATGAAAATTGTGCTAGTTGTTAAGCAAGTCAGTGGCCAAATTATCTTTTTCCTCGTTCCCCTGATTATCATTGGTTTCGTGGCTCCTTCCATTGCCTCGCTAAGAGGAAGCGTTTCACGACTGATAATCTTTGCCTTTTCACTAGCATATATATCGTCCGTAGGTGCAGCCTTCTTTGCCATGCTGGTAGGTTATAAAGCGATTCCTTTGCTGAACGTACAAACTATCACCGAATCCCTACGGGAATTACCTGAAGTTTTGTTCAACTTAGAGATTCCTCCCGTATTAAACGTTATGTCTGCCTTACTGCTCTCAATCTTCGCCGGTTTAGGCTGCTGTTGGACAAAATCTGATACAATTACAGAATTGCTTTTGCAATTCAGAGAAATTGTGTTGCAATTAGTACAACGAATTTTGGTGCCTTTACTTCCATTTTATGTAGCGGCCAATTTCTGTGCCATATCTTATGAAGGCAACATTTCACGGTTGGGCATATTGCTGCCAGTTATTCTGATTGTTATAGTTTGCCATTATGTATGGCTTTTATTACTTTATGGCTTGGCAACTCTCTATTCAGGGAAAAACAGTTGGCAAGTGCTCAAGTTCTACTTACCCGCTTATCTCACAGCTTTGGGAACCATGTCCTCTGCCGCTACGCTAGGCGTAGCTCTGGAATGCATACACAAGAGCCCTATACTGGATAAAAAAGTCTCAGATTTTTCTATTCCCCTGTTTGCCAACATCCATCTTTGCGGCTCTGTACTGACTGAAGTATTTTTTGTATGTATCGTATCTCAGTTGCTCTACGGCCACTTACCTGCGCCTTCCACCCTCGTTTTATTCATAGTCCTGCTGGGAATATTCGCTGTAGGTGCCCCTGGAGTTCCCGGAGGAACCGTGTTAGCCTCATTAGGCATTGTCGTTTCTGTACTGGGATTCAATGATGCAGGTACAGCTATGCTTATAGCCATCTTTGCCTTGCAAGATAGCTTCGGCACAGCTTGCAATATTACCGGCGACGGAGCTTTGGCCTTAATTACCGATACGTTTATGAAACGGCACAATAAAGAAGAGGATAGTATGACGGATCCTAGCACTAGTCCGAGTTAGCAAAGTTATACTATAAGCCTGGCGCTCTCTATTTTGGGAGCGCCATTTTTGTTATTTGGCTATATCAATCTCCTTGTTTGTCTAAAGAAGCGACCATTTCATCCAACCTTTCCAGCATAATTTTCAAAGAATCGGCTTGCAAAGCGCTAACAAAAACGGCATCAGTCCAAACTTGACGTACGCTATCTAAAATTTCTGGAGCGGTTTTGTCTATTTTGTTAAAAACAACCAGCTGAGGAATATCGTCTAGAGCCAGTTCTTCTAAAATTTGCTGCACTGCCATAATTTGATTGGCAAATTCAGGATTAGAAATATCGACTACATGAAGCAAAATGTCAGCGTCGCTGAGTTCTTCCAAAGTGGCTCGAAAAGCTTTAGCTAAATCTTCGGGCAAATCTTGAATAAAACCGACCGTATCAATTAAAACGGTCTTACGCCCAGAAGGCAAACGCAATTTTCTGGAAGTAGGATCCAAAGTAGCGAAAAGACGATTCTCCACTAAAATTTTCGCTCCAGTCAAAGTACGCAAAATAGTAGATTTGCCTGCGTTAGTATATCCAACCAAATTTATAATGGGAGTGCCCGATTGCTGACGATTAGTTCTGCGGCGACGGCGCTGGCAAGATAATTGGTCGAGATCTCGTTCCAATTTGGCAATACGATCCTTTACTCGACGGCGTAAAACTTCAATTTTTGTTTCTCCAGGGCCTTTAGCACCAATACCTCCAGTAATACGAGACATAAAGTCATCCTTGAGTACCAAGCGCGGTAAACTATATTTCATTTGGGCTAGTTCAACTTGCAATTTACCATCTTTACTGCTGGCTCGACGAGCGAATATATCCAAAATCAATTGAGTGCGATCTATTACTTCAAGCTCGCATAATTCGGAAATAGCTCGCATTTGCGATCCGCTGAGTTCCCCTTCAAAAACAATAAGATCAGCCCCTTTTTGCATAGCGGTAATCATAATATCGGTCAACTTGCCACTACCAACCACAAATTTTGCGTCCAAACGAGGACGTTTCTGAGTTACCACATCCACTACTTCAATATCAGCCGAAGCGGCTAATTCTGTCAATTCAGTCATGGAACGCTGCAAATCGTCAAGTTTATTGGTAGTTACGCCCACTAAAATAGCTTTGCGCATAGCTTGCCCAGTAGAGCGCGAATCGATTTTGCGGGCATATTCTTGTTCTAAAGCGTTGATTAAGCCGTAAAAATCCAACTTAAACAGATCTAAAGGCACAGGTTCTTCTACATGCCAAGGTTCTTTGTCATTAGGTTGCAACCAAGCAGCATAGATATTTCCGGGTAAACCGTTTGGCAAAGTTTCCAAAGCAGCTACAGCATCAAATCGAAGCAAAGCCAAGTCCGTCAAGTCGTCCTGGCTCAAAGGTTCGTTGCTCAAGTGGGTGTGAATCCAACGCACACCGCGGAAACGCGATTTACCAACGCGGAAACGTCCCAATTCAGAAATCATGATAGATTTGGCATCGCCCACAAAAACTTGTAAGACGTTACCTTTGCGATCTATTAGGATACCAACTTGTCTACCTATTTCCAAAGAGATCTCGGTAAGATAGCGTCCCAATTCCCAGCTTATTAAGCTCTCTCGATCTACTCTTTTTTGAAATAAACGCAATAAAGTTTTCTTTTGGTTTGGTTTTAAGCCGACAACATTTCCTTTAATTTCAGCCATATTCGTTTCCCTATACTTAATTTTTTGCTTTTTTTCTTGAAACTGACCCCCTACACTATCGGCCGATTTAGACAAAGTAAAAGACGGCCCTGCCTTTCCGATCGAAATGCACTTAGGCAGGGTGTTTTTTTCTAGTGTTGAAGCTAGCTCAATGAAGTATGCGGTTTCGCTTTATCTGACCTGTTGCGGTACAAACTGGCCCCAAGACTAGCGAAGCTGAGGTACGCTGCATTTTTTCTTAATGTGAGAGGGAAACTTTAATGGCTTGGAGTTCTGGTCTACAACTTAGAGTAGTTGAAGGCAATGACGAAGGTAGGGTTGTCCTGCTCAACTCGCCGGAAATAACCTTAGGAAGAGCGGTCGAAACGAGTGAAGTTTCCCCGGGCTGGATTCTCTTTTCTGAGCCTACCGTATCCAGAATTCACGCTTTATTGCAATGGGATGACGAAAGGCAGTGCTACGTCTTACAGCATCGTTCCCGCACCAACCCCACAGTAGTTGGTGATATGCCAGTAGATGGTTATCCGCTTCATCTTAACGAAAAAGTAAATTTGGGATTGCTGGGCTTTATTTTAGAGCCAGCTGAAACGCGTACCGGCAAATTGGGAGACGCTGTAAAGACTCCACAAAGCCAGGGTGTATCTCCTGGAGTGTTTGACGCTCTCAATAATTACGCTTCCAAAAGCAACAACCGACAAGATAGAGAAAATATGGCCGGTATGGCCGGGCTGATGGATGCTGGTATGCAAGACGATGAAAAATTTGTCATGACCGTAATCCAAGGCCCTGATAAAGGAACTAATTATCCTCTTCGTGAGCCGGTTTTGGTGATCGGTCGTTTGCAAGGCCCGGCCGATCCACGCACTAGTGCCGGCGTTCTGTTGCATGACACTTCCGTTCCTAGCGAACAAGCGCTCTTAGTATGGCAAGATAGAGCAGCTACCTACGGAATTTTACAATCCGATAGCAGTAGCCAAGCTACACGCATTAGACGTATGTCTAACGGTATGCCCCGCGAAATTATTGTGCGCAGCGATATTCCCACCGTGCTGAATGAGCGTGATATCATCATGATCGGCCGCACAGCTATGGTGCTTTCCAGCAACAAAAAACAAAGCGGTAATCACGACTTAGGCCAGACTAGTATGCATATGCCAAGTCAGCAGCCGCAGCAGCAACCTTTCCACGAATTTGATGTAGACGATAGCCAGCCTCACCGCTCTCCTTTGCGCAGTTGGAGAGATAGTAGTGCCCCTCAGCATCCCTATTCAGAGCCGTCTGCTCAGTATCAGCAGCAACCTCAACAGTCTTATCAGCCTCAGATGCGCCAAGAGTACGGAGGTTATCCTGCCAGTGGAGAAGCTCAAAACTACGGCGATTATCAACCTCAACAGCGCCGTGAAGCTTATCCTCCTCAGCCTAATAATTATCCAGGACAGCCTTCTTACCAGCAACCCGAACCTGCTCCCTACCGCGAGCAACAGCCTTATGGCTACGAGCAGCAAGCTCCTGCGCCAGCTCCCGCCTGCGTAAATAATCCTCATCCAGCAGGTGCTCCTCGTCCTGCGGGCGCCCCGCGTCCAGCTGGAGCCCCACACCCGGTCGGCGCTCCTCGTCCAGCTGGCGCCCCGCGTCCGGCTGGTGCCCCACGCCCAGCTGGTGCCCCTCGTCCGGCTGGTGCTCCTCGTCCCGCAGGCGCCCCTCGTCCGGCTGGTGCCCCACGCCCAGCTGGTGCCCCTCGTCCGGCTGGTGCTCCTCGTCCCGCAGGCGCCCCTCGTCCGGCTGGTGCCCCACGCCCAGCTGGTGCCCCTCGTCCGGCTGGTGCTCCTC
>ERZ808258.550-NODE-550-length-14222-cov-5.256300_pt1 | contig 14222 bp, 13 predicted proteins | sample MGYA00521280_ERZ808258 | MGnify/ENA primary metagenome ERZ808258 (study PRJEB31516, sample SAMN03275585) | gut metagenome | biome: mammalia-associated habitat; material: feces | host: Papio cynocephalus | place: Kenya | collected 2012-07-19 ...
TCTGTCCGCTGTCCGCATTCGTGACGGCGACTGATGGTTTGGGCCGGCGGTTTTGAGCTTGCTGACGGCTTCTAAATTGGAGATTTTGGAGAATCCGTGCCGTCAAAATGTCGCTTTGTGTTTGGAATGGCCATGACTTCCGCGCGAAGCGACATTTTCGTATGCCGAAAATGTCGCCAAACGCGGAAGAACTGCCGATTCATGCGGAAAGCGACGTTTTCGGGGATGATGAGGGCGCAGATAACAAAAATATGGAATGCATGCGATCGGTTGCCAAGACGTTGCGGTCGGTTGCGTGAGGCGCCGACCACGTTGATTAGCCGCGTGCCCTGACGTAGCTGTCGTATACGTCCTCGGTGGGGTCGCCTGTCTTCACGCCGTCGATATGCAGATTCCACGCCGGAGGATTGGTTCCGCCGGAAAGCACCCATGCGGCCTGACGTGCCGCGCCGATGGCCACGTATTCGTCGGTGGCCGGACACGTCACATCCATGCCGAAGATGCTTGGAGCCAGAGCGCGGACGGCTTCCGACTTCGCGCCGCCGCCGATGAGCAGAATACGGTTGATATCCGCGCCGAGGGAGCGGATAAGCTCCAGGCAGTCGCGTTGCGAGCACAACAAACCTTCCACGAATGCGCGTGCGAGGTTCTCCCGCGTGGTGTTGGCCAAAGTCATCCCGCAAAGCGTGGCGGTGGCATCGGGTCGGTTCGGCGTGCGCTCGCCATCGAAATACGGAATCAACGTAATGCCGTCCGCGCCCGGTTGCGAGGCGAATGCCAATTCGGAAAGCTCGTCATAGTCCACGCCGAGCGCGGCGCATCCGGCGTCGAGGATGCGCGATCCATTGATGGTGCAGGCGAGCGGCAGGTAGTGGCCGGTGCAGTCGGCGAAACCGGATACGGCGCCCGTCGGATCGTATGTCGGCCTTTGCGAAATGGCCGCGGTTACGCCGGAAGTGCCGAGGGATACGGACACGTCGCCGACGCCCATGCCAAGGCCGAACGAAGCCATGGCGTTGTCGCCTCCGCCTGGGGCGATGATGCAGCCGCCGTCAATGTTTTTGCCAGCGACGGATGCATCGGCTCTGACCGGAGCCTGGTCGCGCGGCCCCAACACGGTCGGCAGCACGATGGCATTGGCGTGGGTCCGGGCGGTTTCGGCGCCTTCCGCCGCTTCGAGCGCCTTGGCGATGAGATCGCGTCGGTATTCGTTCGACACGGCGTCGTAGTACATGGTGCCGGAAGCATCGGAGCGGTCGGTGAACAGCGCATCGAGATGCGCGTCTTCGCTCTCCGTGACCGGGCCATATCCGGCGATGCGCCAGCTCAGCCAATCATGCGGCAGGCATATCGCGGCGATTTTCCTCGCGTTTTCGGGTTCGTTCTCCGCGACCCATGCCACCTTGGTCAAGGTATAGGAGGCGACGGGGGAGGAGCCCACGGCCTTGACCCAACGTAGTCTGCCGCGCGCGGCGATCGCCTGGTCGCCGTCGCCCATCAGCGTATCGGCGGCGATGCCGTGTTCCCGGGCTTCGCGCAATTCGCCCTCATTCGCCTCTGCTTGTCCCATTGCGGTTATGAGCGCCGTGGCCTGCGGCGCGGAGCATGTGTCGTTCCACAGCATGGCGTCGCGGATCACGTTGCCTTGCCCGTCGAGGATCACCATGCCATGCTGCTGGCCGCCGACCGACAATGCGGCCACATCGTCCAGTCCTCCGGCAAATCGCGCGGCCTCCCGAAACGCGTTCCACCAGCATTCCGGGTTTATGGACGTTCCGTTCGGATGCTTGGCTTGGCCGAAGCGGACGAGTTCGCCGGTCGCGGCGTCCGTCACGCGTACTTTGCATGACTGCGTCGACGTATCGATTCCTGCCACAAGCTGTTGCATCCTCATATCCTCCTGCCGCGGAACAAACTATGCATCGTGCCGTAGCGCATCATCGGCATTGCGCTGAAGCGCGTTCCGCATCATCATCCATACTAGTGAATCCAATCGTGGATACGTTGGTATGCAGATGTTCCGGATGGCTCATGAATCCCATTGCCCGTGCCATGCAGCGTCGAATGTTTGGAAGTAAATGCTTTGGGCTGGTCGGCGATTCCGCTGGCATCGCTCGCATGCTGGTGCGGACGGCCGGTGTTGTGTCGTGCCCGGCGTTGCCCGATGCCGCGGAATCGGGAGCGTACCGTTTCATCGACGCCCCATTGCGATTCATGAAGCGGGTTAAGTCCTCCCTGTTGTTAAACTAGTGCGAGCTGCATGTTGTGCGGCGGTTGCCCTCGTAGCTCAGTCGGTTAGAGCAGCACCCTTATAAGGTGTTTGTCCTGGGTTCAAGTCCCAGCGAGGGCACATCGACCGGTCCGTAGCGACCGGCTTTTTGTTTCCGCGCTTGACCGTCCGTCGTCGGTCCGTTGCTGGTCTGTCATTGATTCGCCGTCGGCTTACCGTGTGTCGCGGCATCCGGTTTCGTCGTGGCATTCGCTGATTCCGGTATATGTCCAAGATTCCGGTGCGGTCGTGATGCCTAGGGCGATGCGGGATCTGTCCCCACTGGAGCCTACACTTTATGAGGTTATCCGGTTCACGCTGTGCCATCGGGGCATGGCGACCCGGGTCCCCCGAATCTCTAGGAGACAAACTATGAAGCAGGGTATCCATCCTGATTATCACGCGGTGCAGGTCACTTGCTCCTGCGGCAACACCTTCGTCACCCGCTCCACCTACAAGGGCGATCACATGACCGTCGACGTGTGCTCCAGCTGCCACCCGTTCTACACCGGCAAGCAGAAGATCCTCGACACCGGTGGCCGCGTGGCTCGCTTCGAGAAGCGTTACGGCAAGAAGTCCAAGTGATTCTTGCCGCTTAGGCGTTCTGCCTAGGCACATGGAATGCCAGTTCGTGATCGGACTGGCATTTTTTGTTGCGCATCCGGGTTTCCGGGGCACCTTATATGATTGACAAGTCGAGCAGAATCCGGCGACGCATCTTCCGTCGGAATGCATACAGAGAAGCAGACAGCAGCAGATAGAAAAGGCGTACATTGGCAGACGAACAGTTCCCCGCGGCGGTGACCGCGCTTGAGGAATACCGTAATATCGAACAGCAGATGGCCGAGCCCGAGGTCGCGTCGAATCCGGACAAAATGCGCAAGCTGGGTCGTCGCCACGCCGAACTCGGCTCCATCGTCTCCGCCTACACCGCCTACAAGCAGGTGAAGGACGATTTGGAAGCCGCCAAGGAAATGGCGTCCGAGGATCCTGATTTCGCCGAGGAGGCCAAGCGTCTGGAAGGTGAGCTTCCCGCCGTCGAGGAGAAGCTGCGCACCGCGCTGATTCCGCGCGATCCCGACGACGCGCGCGACACGATCATGGAGATCAAGGCCGGCACCGGCGGCGAGGAGGCCGCGCTGTTCGCCGGCGATTTGCTGCGCATGTACATGCGGTATGCGGAAAAGCGCGGCTGGACGGTGACGTTGCAGAGCGAGAACACCACCGAATTGGGCGGTGTCAAGGATGTGCAGCTGGCGATTCGTGCCAAGGGCACTCCGGCGCCGGAGGACGGTGTGTGGGCGTCCCTCAAGTACGAGGGCGGTGTGCACCGCGTGCAGCGCATCCCCGTCACCGAATCGCAGGGACGCATCCAGACGTCCGCCGCCGGTGTGATCGTGTTCCCCGAGGCCGATGACGACGACGATGAGATCGAAATCGATCCGAAGGACTTGAAGATCGACATCTTCATGAGCTCCGGCCCGGGAGGCCAGTCCGTGAACACCACGTATTCCGCGGTGCGCATGACCCACATCCCGACCGGCATCACGGTGAACATGCAGGACGAGAAGAGCCAGATCCAGAACCGCGCGGCCGCGTTGCGCGTGCTGAAGAGCCGTCTGCTTGCCATGAAGCACGAGCAGGAGGCCGCCGAAGCCGCCGACATGCGTCATTCCCAGGTGCGTTCCCTTGATCGTTCCGAACGCATCCGCACCTACAACTTCCCGGAGAACCGCATCGTCGACCACCGCACGAATTACAAGGCGTACAACCTCGACGCCGTGCTCGACGGCGACCTGCAGGCCGTGATCGACAGCGACATCCAGGCGGACGAGGCCGATCGTCTCGCCAACCAGAAGTAAGGCGGAACAGGTGGCGACCGTATTCGAAACCGTGCGGTCCGCTGCGGCCGGATTGCGCGCGGCGGGCATCGACACTCCCGAACACGATGCCAAGTTGTTGCTTGCCGAGGCGTTCGGCACCGATCTGCAGACGGTCGACAAGGCCATGCTGATGGGGTATGGGCCTGACGGGCTGGCGGCCCATGCGTCGGGTTTTGATGGAATGGTCAGGCATGCCGGTGCCGAAGGGCCGTCCAAGCATGCCGGTGTCGGAGGAATCGACGCGTCCGATTCCTCGGAACCAGCCATGGAAGCCATGGAACAAGACTCGTACAACACCATCGAAACCGCGCTCCGCGAATTTCGCGGCATGGTGGAACGACGCGCCGGACGCGAGCCGCTGCAGCATATCACCGGTCATACGCCGTTCCGTTATCTCGATCTGAAGGTCGGTCCGGGAGTGTTCATTCCACGTCAGGAAACCGAACTGATCGTGCAGGAGGGCATCGACTGGATCACACGCCATGGCATGTATTCGGTGCGCGCCGTCGACCTGTGCGCCGGCAGCGGCGCGATCGGACTGGCCTTGGTGACGGAGGTGCCGGGCGCGAAAGTATGGGCGGTGGAGAAAAGCGAGCGCGCCGCGCGATGGACGCGCCGCAATCTGGAGGAAACCGTCAGAACGCATCCCAATGTCGCGGGCGACTATCATCTGGAAATCGCGGACGCCACGCAGGCGCCGACGCTGAGCCAGCTGAACGGCACCATCGACATGGTGCTCACCAATCCGCCATACGTGCCGCTCGCCGACGTTCCGCGGCAGCCGGAAGTGCGCGATTACGATCCCGACATGGCCTTGTACGGCGGTTCGGCGGACGGCGCGCTGATTCCCGAGCGCATCATCGCGCGTGCCGCGGATCTGCTCAGATCGGGCGGTTTGCTGGTCATGGAGCACGACATCACGCAGGGGGAGCGTTTGTCGGCGTTCGCGGATACGCATGGATTCGGCAAAGTCGCGGTGCATGATGACTACACCGGCCGTCCGCGATTCCTTACTGCGGAAAAAATCTGATAAAAAATCAATTTGAGGGTATAACATACTGCGGTTCATCTAGAAAAGAAAGAACAGCTGTGAACAACAACTATTGCAAAAAATTGGCTGCGCTATGCCTCACGGCCGTTATGGGAATAGGCGTTTCGGCATGTTCCGGCGGCAACATGTATGCGACGAGCGATAGCAGCATGAGGCTGTCGGACAGCGATGTGATCACCTTGGGCGCCGTGACCACCAATTCCGGTTCAGCCGCGGCATATGGAGAGGCCGAGCTCAGCGGATTCAAGCTGGCGATCAGCGAGATCAACGCCAAAGGCGGCATTTTCGGCAAGAAGATCGTGCTCAAGTCCATGGACGACAAGGGCGATGTGCTGGAGGCGTCCAACGCCTTCAACCGTCTCGCGGGGGAGAAGGACGTCATCGGCATTCTCGGCCCCACGATCTCCTCCACCACCGGTGCCGTGGCCTCGCTGGCCGACCAGAACCAGCTGCCGTCCATCGCGCCGGCCGCGACGTCGGATTCCATCGAGACAGGCGGTTATCTGTTCCGCACGTGCTTCAAGGATTCCTACCAGGGCGAGATCGCGGCCAAATTCGCGGCCGAGGACCTCAAGGTCAACAAGGTCGCGGTGCTGTACGGAACCGGAGACCCGTACTCGTCCGGTGTGGGCAAGGCGTTCGTGACGGCCGCCAAGAAGGCCGGTCTGGAGGTCGTGGCCGAGGAGAATTCCTCCAGCGCCGACGACACCGAATATTCGTCTCAGCTGCAGAAGGTGCAGGCTGCGGGCGCCGAATTCCTGTACGCCCCCTACTACTATTCCGCGGCGGGCCCCTACATCATCCCGCAGGCGCGTTCGGTGGGCTACGAGGGGTACATCATGGGCCCTGACGGCTATGACGGCCTGCAGATCACCGGCAGCAAGTCTCAGTACGACAAGGTGCTGTACACGACGCATTATTCCCCGGACGACAAGTCCAACACCAAGGTGCAGAAATTCATCGAATCGTATAAGAAGGCCAATAACAACGCCTCGCCGAACACCTTCACCGCATTGGGATACGATTCCGTCTACATGTTCAAGCAGGCCATCGAAAAGGCGGGTCCGAAGGCCAGCCGCGCCGACATCCGCAATGCGATCTACGGTATGAGCTTCTCCGGCGTCACGGGCAAATTCACGCTCGATTCGCATGGTTCGCCGAAGAAATCCGTGATCGTATTGGAAATGAAGAACGGCAAGCCGACGTACCGCAGCACCATCCAGCCGGCCAAGTGACGGTCTGTTTGGCGCCCCGCCCGCGGGCGGCCGGCTTGTGGACGGGCCGGAAGCATTTTTCATCACAGTCATCATTCATCAAGGAAATCGAATCGACCTTCAATAGGTCGTTTCGCAAAAGCTAAATCTATAAGAAAGGGGGAATGATGGGCAATCAGATCATTATGTTTATCAGTCAGATCTTCAACGGTCTGAAAATCGGCAGCGTGTACTCACTCGTCGCTTTGGGCTACACCATGGTGTACGGCATCATTCGTCTGATCAACTTCGCGCACGGCGACTTCATCATGGTCGGCGCGTACGTGCTCATGCTTACCATTCCGGCAATCATCGCCTGCGGCCTGCCCGCATGGCTTTCCGTCGTCCCCGCGATCCTCGTCTGCGTCGCGGTCGGCGTGATCGTGGAGAAGGCGGCGTACAAGCCCGTCCGCGAGAAGGGCAACAACATGACCGCCCTGATTACGGCCATCGCCATGAGCCTGTTGCTGGAAAACGGTTCCCAGGCGCTGTTCGGCGCCGACTACCAGACCATTCCGACGATCATCCAGATTCCGTCCCTCGCCATCGGCGACCTCAAGATCGACGGCGCGACCATCGTGACCGTGCTGCTCGGCATCGTCATCATGATCGCGTTGCAGCTGTTCGTCTCCCGCACCAAGCAGGGCAAGGCCATGCGTGCGGTTTCCGAAGACAAGGAGGCGTCCATTCTGATGGGCGTCAACGTGAATTCGACCATCACCCTGACCTTCGCCATCGGATCCGGATTGGCCGCGGTGGCCTCGCTGATGTACTGCATCTCCTACCCGCAGGTGTCGCCGATGATGGGCGCCATGCTGGGACTGAAGGCGTTCGTGGCCGCGGTGCTCGGCGGCATCGGCTCCATTCCGGGCGCCATGGTCGGTGGTCTGGCGATCGGCGTGGTCGAAAGCCTGACCAAGGCGTATATCGGCACCATCACCGGAGGCGTCATCACCTCCGCGTTCGCCGACGCGATCGTGTTCGGCATCCTCATCATCGTGCTGCTGGTCAAGCCGTCCGGTCTGATGGGCGAGCCGGAAAGCGAGAAGGTGTGATCGCATGAAGAAATCAATGCTTTCCATCAAACAGTCGTATCTTGTCTGCGCCATTGGCGTCGCCGCGTTGTTCGCCGTGCTCATGGGCGTGTGCGAGACCGGCGTGGTGTCCCTGTACGTCAAGGGCGTGCTGATGACGTGCTGCATCGCGATCATCATGACCACCTCGTTGAACCTTACCATCGGCGTGCTCGGGCAGCTGACGTTGGGCTGCTGCGGTTTTGAGGCGATCGGCGCCTATTCCGCGGCTTTGCTGAGCAAGATAATCGTGGCCAACGGCATCGCGATGAACGATACGGTGCGCTTCCTGCTGGTCACCATCGTCGGCGGGCTGGTCGCATGCCTGTTCGGTGTGATCATCGGCATCCCCGCGCTGCGTCTGCATGGCGATTATCTGGCCATCATCACGCTGGGCTTCGGCGAGATCATCCGTGTGATCATCCAGAACCTCAAGGTCGCGGGCGGAGAAGGCCTCGACAAGGGGCAGCAGGGACAGGCGCTGATCGGCATCGATCGCCTCGCCAACCTGTATGTGGTGTTCTGGATCACCGTCGTCACCGTGGTGCTGCTGTTCATGTTCGCGCGCTCCCGCTACGGACGCGCGGTGAAGGCCATCCGCGACGATGAGATCGCGGCCGGTGCCTCCGGCATCAACATCACGTATCTCAAGGTGATGGTATTCGCGATCTCCGCGTTCTTCGCGGGCATCGCCGGCGGCATCTTCGCGCAGTACATCGGCGCTTTGACGCCGTCCATGGCGGGCTGGCTGCAATCGATCAACTATGTGATCATGGTGGTGTTCGGCGGTATGGGTTCGCTGACCGGTTCCATCGTCTCGGCGATCGGCCTGACGATTCTCCCGGAATTGCTGCGTGCCTTCTCCGACTACCGCATGCTGGTCTATTCCGTGGTGCTGGTGCTCATCATGATCTTCCGTCCGCAGGGCATCTTCGGCAATTGGGAGTTCTCGCTGCCGAAGCTCATCAACAAGCTGTTCTACCCGGTGAAGACGAAGGCTCATGGCAGGTCCGACGCCGCGGTCGCCAACGAGAACGCAGCCAAGGACGACAGCAGCAGGAAGGAGCAGGCATGAGCGAGCCTATTCTGCGTGCCGAACACCTCGGCATCACCTTCGGAGGCCTCAAGGCCGTCTCCGATTTCAACATGACCATCGACTCCGGTGAGCTGATTGGCCTGATCGGGCCGAACGGCGCGGGCAAGACCACCGTGTTCAACCTGCTGACCGGCGTCTACCAGCCGACCGAGGGCGAGTTCTTCCTCGACGGCAAGCGCATGAACGGCAAGAAGACCTATCAGGTCGTTCGCGCCGGCATCGCGCGTACCTTCCAGAACATCCGTCTGTTCCGCCAGATGACCGTGGAAGAGAACGTGCTGGTCGCATTCGACCAGTCGTTCAGCTACAAAATGGGCGGTGCGATTTTCCGTACGCCGAAATTCTGGCGGCAGGAACACGACATGCATGCCAAGGCCATCGACCTGCTGAAGATCTTCGGCTTGGAGGGCCTTGCCAATACCGAAGCCGCCAATCTGCCGTATGGCGAACAGCGCAAGCTGGAAATCGCGCGTGCGCTGGCGACCGGCATGAAGCTGCTGCTGCTCGACGAGCCCGCGGCGGGCATGAACCCGACCGAAACCGAAGACCTGCTGAACTGCATCAACACCATCCGCGATCGTTTCGGCATCGCGATCCTGCTCATCGAACACGACATGAGCCTGGTGATGAACGTGTGCCAGCGCATCCAGGTGCTCGACTACGGACGCACCATCGCATCGGGGACGCCGGAGGAAATCGCCAGCAATCCGCAGGTCATCTCCGCATACCTCGGTTCCGACGAGGAATCCTCGGAATCTGAGGAATCCTCGGAATCCCAAGAAGCTTCAAAGGAGGACTGATGCTGGAAATCAAGGATCTTTCCGTCTCCTACGGTGCCATCGAGGCCGTCAAGGGCATCAGTCTGACGGTGAACGACGGCGAGATCGTGTCGCTGATCGGCGCGAACGGCGCGGGCAAGACCACCACGCTGCATGCCATCACCGGACTGGTTCCGGCGCAATCCGGTTCCGTGATGTTCAACGGCACGGATCTGCTCAAAACCCACAACCATGACATCGTGCGGCTCGGCATGGCGCACATTCCCGAAGGCCGCCACGTGTTCACGCGCATGAGCGTGCAGGAAAACCTCGAAATGGGCGCGTACAGTTTGAAGGACCAGTCGTCCATGGCGAAGGACCTCGACATGGTTTTCGACATGTTCCCGCGTCTGAAGGAACGTCGCACGCAGAAGGCCGGAACGTTGTCCGGCGGCGAACAGCAGATGCTGGCGATGGGACGCGCGCTGATGAGCCATCCGAACACGGTGCTGATGGACGAGCCGTCCATGGGCCTGTCGCCGAAACTGGTCAAGGAGATCTTCTCCATCATCCGCAGATTGCACGAGCAGGGCATCACGGTGCTGCTGGTCGAGCAGAACGCCAAGATGGCGCTGTCCATCGCCGACCATGCATATGTGCTGGAAACCGGCAGAATCACCATGGAAGGCGATGCCAAGGATCTGCTCAACAACGAACAGGTTCGCAAGGCGTATCTGGGCGCGTGAGGAACGGGTACCCGCTGCAGTACAAGGGGTCACTCTCCTTGTGCGGTCGCTTGGCGTGTGTGAGCGACCGTATGGGGAGGGGCAAGACGGCTGACTCTCCGTTTGCGGTCGCTTGGCATATGTAGGCGACTGTAGGGGGAGAGAAACCATGGCTTGCTCTCCTTGTGCGGTCGCTTGGCGCATGTGATCGACCGCATGGGGAGAGACAGGACGTCTGACTCTCCGTTTATGGACATATGCTGAAGCGCTCGACGGAGAAGAGATTTGCCTTACAATGGTGAGGTTGAAGGCTATTCCAGGGAGGTATCATGAGCGAGATTCGCGCCATTACCGACGAATCCCTTGCCGAAGCTGTTGAAATCGTGCACGATGGCGGGCTGATTGTGATTCCCACGGATACCGTCTATGGCGTTGCCTGCGATTCGCGCAATATCGAGGCGATTCGCAAAGTGTTCGCCGCCAAGCATCGCCCGCAGTACAAGTCGTTGCAGGTGCTGCTGCCGTCCATTGAAGTCATGGATGGATTGCATCTCGAACTGCCGGTGCCATTGAACCGACTTGCTGCGATGTTCATGCCGGGCGCCTTCTCGCCGATAGCCGAGGCCGATGATCGGTGCACGTTGGCCACGCTGCGCCACGATTCCTCCACCGGAAAGAGCACGCAGGGCGTGCGTATTCCGAATTCCTCGGCGACATTGCGCATCCTGCGTGCCACTGGAGCGTTGGCGGCCACAAGCGCGAACCGTTCCGGAGAAGAGAGCGCGCAGACCGTCGAAGAGGCGAAGGCCGCCCTGGGTGACGCCGTGGATCTGTATCTTGATGGCGGCGCGACCCCGGGGCATGTGGCCTCGACGGTGGTGGCGGCCGACCCCCATGGCCGTGACGGCATCGCGATTCTTCGAGAGGGAGTGATCCGCGAATCCGTGATCCGTAAGGCCTTGACTGTGAATGGCGGTGCTTTGGGCGCATGAGAATCTACCTGTTTATCGCGGCGATCGCCGGTGGCGTGACTTATTTGATGACGCCGCTGATTCGACATGTCGCCATTGAGATCGGCGCTGTCGGTGAGGTGCGCGCCCGCGACGTGCACAAGATTCCGACGCCGCGATTGGGCGGTTTGGGCATGCTCATCGGGTTCACCGTATCCATGCTGTTCGCGTCGCGCATCCCCTTCATCGAAGGATTGTTCACGCAATCGCACCAGGCATGGGTGATTCTCGCCGGTGCGATTATGATCAGCTTGCTTGGCATGGCCGACGATTTGTGGGATCTTGATTGGATGCTGAAAATGGCCGGCCAGCTGCTGATCTCCGTATTCGTGGCGTGGGGAGGTCTGCAGATTATCTCATTGCCGCTTGGTTCCCTCGTCACCGCTTCGCCGAGTCTGTCGATGGCGATTACCGCGTTCCTGATCGTCGCGTCCATCAATGCGGTCAATTTCGTGGATGGCCTCGATGGATTGTCTTCGGGGATCGTCGCGATCGGTGGCATCGCCTTCGCGATCTATTCGTATATCATCGCCCGCAATTCGCCGTCGTATGCGTCCATGGCGACGTTGATCGACATCGCCATGGTCGGCATGTGCGTAGGATTTTTGCTGCACAACTGGCATCCGGCGAAATTGTTCATGGGTGATTCGGGCTCCATGCTGCTGGGCTATCTCATCACCTGCGCGTCGATTGTGATGACCGGCCGCTTGGACCCGGCCACCATCCACGCGAGCATCTATCTGCCGGTGTTCATGCCGATTCTGTTGCCGATGCTGGTGCTGTTCCTGCCGATTTTGGATATGTGCCTCGCGATTATCCGCCGTGTGAGCAAGGGACAGTCGCCGATGCATCCGGATCGCATGCATTTGCATCACCGGATGCTGCGCATCGGACATTCCGTGCAGGGCGCCGTGCTGATTCTGTGGGGCTGGGCCGCGCTGATCGCATTCGGCTCGATCATGACGCTGTTCTTCAAGGCTCAGCATGTGCTGATCGGATTCGTTCTTGCGGCCGTGGTATTGACCGTCGCCACGATGTATCCGTACCTGAAGCGGAGGATTCCCGAACTTCGTGAGGAGAACGCCGCGGCGGACGCGCAGCATGCGAGCGGACGTGCGGAAGTGCAGACGGGCTCCCACGCCAAGCCGCGGCTTATCGGCCATGCTACTGCCGAGGCGAAGCCTGCCGAACGTGGGACCGGTGATGCGCAGGTCGGTGGCAACGCGGCTGCCGGCAGATCATGAGTCTGCATGAACTGATGTAAATCGGTGCGAATCGTCATGAATCGGTGTGGGCAGGCAACCGTGGTACGTGCGTCACGCATTGGGCGCCGTCAAAGTTCGTAAAAGCGTACATATATGATGTTCGTTTTGGCGATGGCTTCGCATGAGGAAGTCGAATCGTCGGCGTTTTCGCGTGTGACACGCGGCGGACAAAATATGGTTAAACGCTTTGTCATACGGTATAAGTGGGTTTTATAACAGGCGTGGTTTTCCGCCGATTTCGCCGTGTCGTGGGAAGTCCGCCCAGATTTCTAAAGTGGGCACATGGCTACAATTCCTGATATGAATGCAGAATCCACGTACGCTCCACTTCCACCGATTTTCGCACAGCTGGGCCTCGCCTATGACGATGTGCTGCTGCTGCCGAACGAGACGGATGTCATCCCGTCCGAGGTGGACACCACCACTCACCTCACCCGCAACATCACGATGAAGGTCCCGGCGATTTCCGCCGCAATGGACACCGTCACCGAATCCGACATGGCGATCGCCATGGCCCGTAACGGCGGCATCGGCGTGCTGCACCGCAATCTTTCCATCGACGACCAGGCCGCCCAGGTCGACATCGTCAAGCGTTCCGAATCCGGCATGATCAACGATCCGCTCACCGTGAGCCCGGACGTCACCCTCGCCGACCTCGACAAGCTGTGCGGCCGCTTCCACATCTCCGGTCTGCCGGTCGTCGACAAGGACAACAAGCTCGTCGGCATCATCACCAACCGTGACATGCGCTTCATCGCTTCCGAGGACTACGACCGCCTCAAGGTCTCCGAGGTTATGACCCGTGAGAACCTGATCACCGGTCCGGCCAACATCTCCAAGGAAGACGCCCACGATCTGCTGGCCAAGCACAAGGTCGAGAAGCTGCCGCTGGTCGACAACGAAGGCCACCTGACCGGTCTGATCACCGTGAAGGACTTCGTCAAGACCGAGCAGTACCCGGACGCCACCAAGGATGACCAGGGCCGTCTGCGCGTGGCCGCCGGCATCGGCTTCCTCGGCGACGCCTACAACCGTGCATCCGCGCTGATGGAAGCCGGCGTGGACGTGCTCGTGGTCGACACCGCCAACGGCGAGGCCAAGCTGGCCCTCGACATGATCCGTCGCCTGAAGTCCGATTCCGCCTTCAACAACGTCGACATCATCGGCGGCAACGTGGCGACCCGCCAGGGCGCCCAGGCCATGATCGACGCGGGCGTCGACGCGGTCAAGGTCGGCGTCGGACCGGGCTCCATCTGCACCACCCGCGTGGTCGCCGGCGTCGGCGTCCCGCAGCTCACCGCCGTGTACGAGGCCGCCCAGGCCTGCCGCGCGGCCGGTATTCCGTGCATCGCCGATGGCGGCATCCACTACTCCGGCGATATCGCCAAGGCCCTGGTCGCCGGCGCGTCCTCCGTGATGCTGGGCGGCACCCTCGCAGGCTGCGAGGAGGCTCCGGGCGAAAAGGTGCTTCTGCATGGCAAGCAGTACAAGCTCTACCGTGGCATGGGCTCCCTCGGCGCCATGGCTCCGCGTGGCAAGAAGTCCTACTCCAAGGACCGCTACTTCCAGGCCGACGTCACGTCCAACGACAAGGTCGTTCCGGAAGGCGTCGAAGGCGAGGTTCCGTACCGCGGACCGCTGAACGCGGTGCTGTACCAGATGATTGGTGGCCTGCACCAGTCCATGTTCTACATCGGCGCGCACAACATCGCCGAAATGCCGGAACGTGGCAAGTTCATCCGCATCACCGATGCTGGTCTGCGTGAATCCCACCCGCACGACATCGTCATGACCGCCGAGGCTCCGAACTACTCCGGCCGTCAGTGATCTGACGTCGAT
>ERZ808258.552-NODE-552-length-14182-cov-3.307284_pt1 | contig 14182 bp, 16 predicted proteins | sample MGYA00521280_ERZ808258 | MGnify/ENA primary metagenome ERZ808258 (study PRJEB31516, sample SAMN03275585) | gut metagenome | biome: mammalia-associated habitat; material: feces | host: Papio cynocephalus | place: Kenya | collected 2012-07-19 ...
AAACTTTTCTTTCCAACCATCTTTAAACATTCTACTCGCAATACAAGCCGTTGTAACAAGCGTATCGGTTGGAGTTAAAGACAGCAAGCATTTTAAATCAATGCGTGGTTTATAATAAAAACCATCAGTATTTGCCCAAGACATTATCCTATTAATTTCACGACGTGCTCTTTCTGTTAAAGCGATAAGAATAATATGGAAAGCAGAGCGTTCTGTTTTATCGGTGGCATCGTCGGCATAATAAGCCTCTACACCATAAATACACTTTAGTCCATATTGCTGACATAAAGTATAGGTTTCAAATATATTTCCCTGAAATCCGTGCTCAGTTGTAACATATTCTTTATGCCCAAGTTCAACGGCTCTTTGCATATATTCTTCTGGCTTAACAACACAATCTAAGGTTCTTAAATTACTGTGCATTCCGTGACGATGGTAATTAATATATCTCATGAGTCTCGCTCCTATTTAATTCGCCAAAATATTTTAATTCAGCATCTTTTCTCGCTTTAATAGCATCCTCAATGTTTTCAAATACGCCTATATAATGATTTTGCTTTTGAAATTGGATACTTACTTGCCATTTCTTTAATCTTTCTAGCCACGAAACGCCTTTGTATCCACTTGTATTATCATTACGAATACCACAATTTACAGGATTATAAGAACGTTGAATTATTCTTAAATTAATTTTGCGATTATCTAATCTATTACCGTTTATATGATCGCAAATATCGGTTTCAAAATTTTCGCAAAACAAAGGCGCCTTAGATAACAACCTATGTAAATATATGTCTTTACCTGCATACGATAAATAAGCATAGCCGCGAGAATCAATCGATATATATCTTTCAAAACTATCAATGAAATTAAAATCTTCTTTATCTATAATGATTTTGTCGTTAATAATAACCTCATTATTAAAAAAATCATATTTATTTAATTTATGATTAGTAAAATTAATTTTATTAATAATTTTACCTTGAGAATCAATGTTCGTTGCTTCTAAAACATTATTTATATCAGAAAATTTCTTAACACACTCGGAGCACATTAAATTAATAGCCTTTTTTAAGAACGAAATGGATACTGTAATAATATTTCCACAGTCACGTCTACAAATCCAATGGGAGTGTGTGTTTTTAGAGTGAGAATATTTAATAACAGTAAGATTGCCAAATTTTTCTCCCGTTAAATTTTTTTGAAATACAGGCTTTTGACCTTTACCAAAATTTTTATTGCAAACATTGCATCTCGCGCTCTTATTGGTTTTTATGCTCCCGCTCGCCACAGACTTTTTAGCACCGCAATTTTTACAATGGCAATTCCAATAATACTTATATTGGCCCCTTGTATTATCAAAAGAATCAACTATATAATCTCCAAATTCAGTACCAGTCATATCAATAAATTTACCCATATTTCACCCCTTAATTACACAATACTTTCCATCATTAAAAATAAAAACATATGTAACTGGCGGCTCAACCCTTCGGTTTAAATTTCGCTTCATACATTCATCAAAAAGTTTAGAAGCATAGCCATCTTTATCAACATAAACCTCATCTATTCTACAATCTATCATTCCACACTTGGCTCTTAACCCGCGTTCCATATTTTACCTCCTAACAACAGGGAGTTTGCACACAACTGTGCAAACTCCAACTTCTGTGTGCAAACTCACTCATCACAACGCCAAAATGCCGCTGACAATAAGATAAATACCGCCAATAGCACCAACCGTAGCAATGAGAATAAACATAAGGCCGTAAAAACCACGAAGGTTTGCGGGCGTCTTATGGATACATCCGATTACCATTCCCACAAGTACGAGTATAAGTACGATGCCAATAATAAGGTTTACCATATCTTTTACCTCCTTTTTCTTTAATTGTAACACAAATAAAAAAGAATGTCAAGCGTTTTGCTTAACATTCTTAAAAAAAATTATTGTGGAATATCCAAAAAGGTATAATCTGCCAAATCTGAAAGATCATCGTCTACACATTCGACCTTAAGTTCGTCCATCTTAATATCTTCTCCTGAATAACGCAGACGAATAGATGTTTCTAAAAGTTTTTCAATCTTCTTTTTCTCGGTCACGCCCATACGTTCTAATTGCTTCAACACTTCAGGGTCCGCTTCATACATCATAGTTATTTTAATTTTCATAACTAAAATCCTCCCCAAGCAACTCCATTATAGTATCCATAAACACGCCCTCGGTTATTTTTTCTTCTCCTTTCTTGTTAATGTACTTTCTGCCGCCAAACAACCATTCTTTTGGAGTTAAATCGTTTTCCCTGCGACATTTATACATCCAATCAGCCAACTTTTTATAATGCTTGGCGATTTTAACAAATTCGGGCTGCGGCATATCAAGGTGTTCAAGCGTTAGGTCTTTAAGATATTCCATTTCATGATATAGCCCATCAAGCTTTTCTTCTATATAGTCAAATTCTTTTTTAAAATTAGGGCAATAAGTTAAAAATTCATCCTTTTCACCTGCTCGAATTATCTCAAGTACCCGCTTTTCGGTCACTGGCTTATCGAGTAAATAATGTTTCATAGCATAAAGAGGTGACTTAATTTTTACGCGTTTCCAGCTATTGTCTACTACTACATACCCTTCGTTTTCAATAACACCCTGAGTATTTTTATTAAGGGCTTCGGCAGCATTGAGACATTCGGTAATTCCGTTGAGAGGGTAAATTTTGGGGCACTCAATATTTTCAAGGATTTTCTCAAACCAATCACGAGGGTCAATCTCACCGAAAGTGCTATTATTTCTAACTCCAGTAAGATAAACATCTGGTTTATCATATTCTACTACGATTTTATTATAAGGCGAAACTAATTCAAATATAAAAGTAAAATCATCGCATTGGGTAACAACATCCTTCCAACCAGGACACTTTTCGTTCATAACCGCTTCAAACAAATCCCCAAAAGTTTCGTAAGGACATTTATCAAGGAAACTACCGCCTTGCGCCATTACGGGCGTTTCAAACGCATTTATGGTTCCGTTGGTAGAAACAAGAATGGTTTTTTTACGTTTCCAAAAAGTAGCAGTCATAAGAGAGCCATCTATCTTTTCCTGCACTTGAGAAGTAGACCAATCAATATCATCGGCGAATTGCTCTCCATAATTAAAGAATTTATTATAGGCGTATCTTATAACATTCCAGTTATCATCTTTATCAAGAATAATTCCGCGACATTCTTTGACAAGTGGAATATTAAAATCGGAAGTTTTTTGGTCATACTTAAAAAGAACCGCGCCCGCTGTACCCGCTTCTCCTTCTTTTATAATAAGAGAGTATGGGGGAGCACAAAGCATTTCCTTCCAATTTTTAGGATTTTTTCTCAAAAATTTTTGTATTTCTAATTCTCTAATCATTTTTCTGAACAACCTCACCACTAATTATCTTTACTAACATCTTCCCAAAAATTTTTTAGCCCTTTTATATCAGTATCTGATAAATCATTAAGTTCATTTGATAAAATACTTATAACTTCGTCCATATTACTAAAATCCTCTTTTAGAAAAGAACGCACAGCAAAGAAAACATCGTCTACACGGCTATCGCATACACCGACTTGAAAGCCGCCATCGGTTTTATTTATCACAATCCTCGAAACCCAATCTTTTGTAAGGCTAAAACAAAGCGCCGTCTCGAACCAACAAAGAAACTTAATATCACGTTTAAGTGAAGTATAATCAAAGCCTTGAAGCTGCGAACATAACATATTTTTCATATCAATAAATTCATCCAAAATATGGTGTGCTTCCTTTGAAGACTGAAAGACATATTCCGTGGAGACAAATTTAATCAACTCTCCTATTTTTTGTGAAATAGCAACTCTGTAAAATCTTCCAGTATTTACGGTTATGGTCCCTTTATATACCAAACAATCTTTAAAGTCACAAATATAAACCTTATCACCTATCGACATGCTATTCTCCTTTAATTGTTCTTCGCATTTATATTTTTATGAACAGGGCGGCATTTTGCCGATTCCTTAAACACTGCATAATCAAGTTGTTGTTTCATCAAATAAGCAATCCCGCTCGACCCACTGTCTATACCTCGTCTATTTTTATCAACAAACACCACAATATAGTTGTCAATCGGGTTAATATTGTCTGGCGTTGCCTCGATCCATTTACCCGTTGCTTCGTCTTTTTTGTGCCAGAACGGAGCAAGATAGTATGGCGAACCTTCAAGCAATTCCTCGGGGTAACATTTGCGTAATAGCACCAAAGACGATAGAGTTTCTTTTATGGCTTTAGAGTTAGAAAGACAGCTTGCATCAAGGAATAGCTGCCCAGTTGTTGCAATAGCCAACTGAATTGTCATAAGCCCTATAATGTCTTTCGATGCACAAAGCTTGGTGAAATCGCGACAATCTTCAACAAGTTGCATCCAAAAGTTTTCACGAGCGTTTGAATCAATAGTTAGTTTAAAAGTATCAAGAAGAACAGTCGTAACTCCATTACGTAAGATTTCTTTCTTCGCAATCTGCATAGAAAGTTTCATATTTGCATCAGAAAGTGTTACTATTTTGATAGATTTTGCATAATGTTCCTTCCAATACTTTCTTACTTGAGCAATAAGAGCCAGATCGTCTTCGTTAAAGTTACCAGACATAAGTTTCTTTTTTGTAAGACTATTTCTTTTAAATACGCGATTGGCAATCCAAACGAGCATCATACACTGATAATCGTCAATCTTCATCTCGTTATTTATAACCAGAATTTTTTCACCCGCATTAAGCAACGAGAAAAGGATTGTTATACAATAAGTTGATTTGCCAACACCGCTTGCGGCGGCAATACCATTAAGCGTTCCGTGTTTATAACCAAGAAGATCACTGGAGAGGTAGGGGAATGTCCTAATATCATTACCGTCGATATCGGTGCCTGCGCTGCCAAAGCTTACGCCTAAACCTTCTTTATTCTGAAGTCTTTTAATAAAATTATCGTCAAAATCAAGATAAGCATCACCAGTAATCATATCCGAATGGACATCGGTAGCGCAACTTGCAATAGAACTTTCATAATAAGCCAATACTTCTTGTGAAGTAAAATTTCTTCCATTAAAAAGAGCAAACGGGGTTTTATATTCGGCCGAACCATTGGCTTCTCTAACGGGAACATCAAAAGGTTTAAGACAATCAAATCCTTGTCTGTACAAACGAATTAAGACGTTGCTCTTTAATACCGCGTCAAAAACTGCATCCCAATTTCTGTCATTGAGAACATTCATAAGATGTTCGATAACGCGATAACCGCCCATTGCTTGAACACGATTAAGTTCATCCTCATTAAGATTAGAAAGCAGCGTTACTTCGTCAACCTTTTCAAAACCCTTTTCTCTTAGTTGTGCGCCCAAATTATAAAGGAAACGACCGTCGCGAGTATACATTTCTGACTTAGTAATATCCATACCAACATCATCATATCTAAGTAAATCACGAAGCAGTAATCCACATAGGTTTCCCTCTATTGTAATCCTGTTTTCGAGCAATTCCTCAGGGATTTTATCTACGGTTCCAGTTATGAATACATCTCGGTTAATCATCGATACCCTCCAAGCCTTCCATTAGTTCACATAAGGGTCTTCTCCCGACCCTTTTATAAGTACTGCCGCCTAATTCATAAATATTTACATCACCAGCATTTTTGGTTATTTCTTCTACCATAGAGGTGGGATTCGCTGCCCACCCTTTTTCTATTTCTCTTTTAATAATGCCGCTCAAATACCTTACTGCAACATAGGCGGTTTTGAAATAACCATCGCGTTCTATTTTTTTGTCAATAGTCTTTTTTAGTTTGACCTTATTTTCGGTTAAAAAATCTAAAATAGTCTGTCTTGGAATCCCATCAAGTTTTTCTTTTAATTCTTTTGTTATTAAAGAGAAAGGAATCTTATCTTCTCCAGTACAATACTTATAAGAATTCAGAACACTTGTAAGGAAGCCCTCTTTTTTTTCTTCTACTTGCATTCCAGTTTCTCCTCATATTTAACTAACTGAGTATCCAAAATTTCCTTAAACTTTTCTTTACCATTATCAGTAGGGCTACTCTTTGTTCCAAATAAATCTATATCCAATGTTGAATCCCAATACCACAATTCCAAATCTCTCATAGTAGAAAACGATTTAAGCATTTTAAGATTTTTAATCGTTTCCTCTTTTTCTAATCCTTCGTCAAGCATTATAATAATCTTTTTAGGATTGAGTTGCAATATTAACTGCGCCTGTTTTTCCGACAACGAATGAGAACCAAGAGCAACGATATTATGATATCCCATAGTGGCTGCCTGCATAACCGTCTTTTCTGCTTCCGCAACACACACAACGCTGCTATACATATAAGAATAATTTTCACTATATCCGAACAGGGTTTGTGAGGCATCGCATCTTTCAAGATAAAGATATTTTGGCGCGGTTTCAGACTTATAATTGATGCGCCCTTTTATGCCCACTATATCTCCCACCTCGTTCTTTATAGGGAAGATAATTCTTTGGCTGTCAACATCATACCCCACCTGAAACACTCTCTGTGTTTCAAGGCTAATCCCATCTTTTATCCAAGCAAAATTCCCGACATTTAAGTCGTATTTGGCTAATTTCTCTTGCGATAAAGGAGTAAGATTGGCTTCATTTGTTCTCACACCAACTTTGTCGTACCAACCACCAAATAAAGGAATTCTTTTTTGTTCCTGCCAAGTATCTGACAAACCAAGTATTTTCTTTATTGAATTAAGAACAGTCTTGAAATCTACCTGTCTTTCCTGCATAATATAACCAATAATATCGCTAGATATATTACGCGCATAGTCTTTAACAAGAACATTGTTATCAGTAAGGCGAATAGAAATATTTTGACCGCCCTCGTTATTACGAGCGCAACGCAGTTCGCTTACCTTAGCTGAAATATGTTCAAATCCATATTCTTCAAGTAATTGAATGATTAAACTGCTGTCACCTATTAACTTTTCTTTAATTTCTGTAAGCACTCTATCTTTGCACCTCGTGAAAACAGTATAACACACTAAAATTTATTTGTCAAGCATTTATTACAAAAACCCAACAAAAATTTTTGTTGGGTTTCATTTTTTTTATCTTAAGTATTTTTATTCGTTTACAATACCAAGAATTTTTTCAAGACTTACTACCGCAAGAGTTTCATTTAGCATTCCACCACCATCGCCTTCGCGAACAATGATTTCTTTAATCATTTTCTTTTTCTCGGTAGGAATACCCGCGAACTTTCCTTTGATTTGGGCGATAAGCTGCTTTTTCTTCTCGCTCTCATCTTCGGGCTCATCGACATCAAACGGAGGCATATCTATGTCCTCGGGCTCATTAACAACGGGCTCGGGAATTTCTTCCTTAGGCTCCGCAGTAACTTTAATTGCGGGCTTGGTTACTTTCTTGGGAGCCTCGGTTGGCTCACTTTTAGAAGCACCAATACGCGATTTCTCCATACCCTCTTCTACAATCTTAATAAATTCAGCAGCCATATTGGGCTTGTCGAAAATAAGATATTCGGGGACGGTTCCATCTGCAAAACGACCGCCTGCATCAACCATAGGCGTGCCACGGAAATAAAGCTTACGAACCGTATCGGTCACATAGTTCTTCTTTTCATCGCCAGAACCTTTGGTTTCAGTTTCTCTGTCGATAACGCCCGTAAGGCAAACATCCATAACATCACCAAATGCTGCCTCATAGTCTGCACCAAGATTAGAAGTCAACTGCATATAACCTTCCTCTTCAAGTGCGCCCTTATCGCGAATAGTCTTGAGCTTTGTGTGTGCAATCGCCCAAGTCGAGAAGCCCGCACGCTGAAGTTCAGAGAAATACGGCTTGATAAGGTTATTCGCCGAATACTTTTCACCCGCAGTATAACCGCCCATTGCAGCCTTAATAGAACGAACCATTTTACTCGGATTTTCCTTATTGCTAATGCGAATAGTCTGATTGTCGGCAAGCAATACGAGTTCATCTACAGTATCAAAAGCCACCATTTTAATATGATGTTCCTTATCTTTCTCGGAGATAAGCCACTCTTTGAGTTCGAGAAGGTCCTGCCAAGAAGTTACCTGCGTATAATTGAGATGGTCAAGCATCTTATAGCCAATCTCTGCACCACAACCAACAAGTAGACCATAGCTCGGATCGCCGTACTTTTCAAGAACTACATCGCGGAAAAGAGTAGTTTTGCCAAATTTCTTGGTACTTCTAAGATAAATCGAAATGTTCGAAATATCAGCTTTAATCTCATTAACTTTAGGTTTCACAAATGCCATATGTTTTTATCTCCTTTTTAACTCAAATCTCAAAAATATCATCATCGTTGCCCGTGCTTATAGCTTCTTTAACCACGGTATTCTCTTCGTGATGAGGCGGTTCAAAATCGCTATCAGTATATACGGTATCTCTATGACCGTAAACCGTATTGTCGTATTTTGCAAAACGAATTTCGGTAATTTTCTCACCATACGCCGAGCCACCGAGCGCACGTTTGATGTCTTCAAAAGTGGTAAGTCCGAGTGCAATATCTTCGCGCTGTTCATCGGTAAGATCGTTTTCGGTAATTTCAATTCTTTCTGCGCCGTTAATATAATCGCACACAAGGCCAACTACATGATAAGGAACTTCGGGATTATGTCCATCAAACTTTGCGCCGATTTTATCTTTTGCCGCGCCATCCTCTACATTAAAGGCGATGTGCATCGGGCAGAAAACCTTTCCTTTGTTGACATCCTTAAATCTACCGTCGTAATATTCGACATACGCATCAAGATAGCACTTCCCAGTATCGGCAAAATACTCTTCGTTCCAAGCGCCATCGCCATAAATCGCATCGAAAATAATGCGCATATGCTCTTCGGCATCTTCTCTTGCGCGAGCAATACGAGTAGGAACAAAATTCTTATAAAACTGTCCCTTTTCTTCCGAATAAGCAATTTCCCAGTTGCCCGAGACCGTCCATTTCTCATTTTCGTACTTGCCGCTTTCAACGATTTCATTTATAGCGTCTACGAAATCGCCATAGCAAACAAACTCTTTGCGATTTTCGGCGAGTTTTGCCTGTTCAGCTTTTGCCTGTACAAGGTTATAAGCCTTAAACTTTTCCTTGCTTTCTTCGCTTACAACTTCATCTCTTTCAAACTTTGCCACTATATTACTGATTTCAAACCAATCTCCAGCAGGGTTGGTGTCAAGATAATATTTTCTTGCAACATCTTTTATAATTTCTTCATCAAATCTCTTGACATAAGGGATTTTAAGCTGCGCAGATTTAGTCTCACCCTCTTTTCTTTTGGCAAACGTATAAATAACATTCTTTTCCTCATTAAGATTGCCACGAGCATCGCCCCAATATCCGAACTGCATATTAAACATATAGCGCGAAGATTTTGCCTGTCCAGCAAACTTATAAGTTCTAGTACACCAACCCGAAGAAAACGCCTTTACTTCATCGGTTTTGAATTTATCCGTTTTGATTTTTTTCAACTTTCCACAAAAATTAAAATTAATTCCTTGCATAAAACTACTTTTGTCTCCTTTTTAACTCAAAATAAAACTGAATGATTTTCTAAAATAAAACTGAATGATATCTATTTACACGGCTCCATCCTCCACATCTTCTTCGTACTCGCCATACCCCTCTGCCTCTCCGCTGGAATAGCCTTCGTCGTAACCATCTTCGTTGCCATCGGAATACCCCGCATTGTAGCCATATCTATACGCGTTTCTATATTGCGTATAAAGATCGCTTTCTTGAAGCGGGGTAAGCTTGCCTGCAAAACCAAAAATTTCACAGACTTGTTCCTTAAACCAATCAAAATCAGAGTCAGAAATATACATTACTCTTAAAACCTCCTTGCTATTATATTATAATCTATTTTTCTGCTTTGTCAAGCATTTTTAAAAGATTCTTCTTGATTTTTTGCAAAATTATCATCTTGCGCAAACGCCGCGTCAAAATTTACCCATTCGTCCGCTTCTGTTTTATAAAGAAAATCTGTAGCTTGGAAAAGCCAACGAGTTTCATGCCCTTCTACAATCAATGGATATTCTGCAACGGTTAGATGTTTATCGCTTTCTTTTGGAGCAATATGCAGCACCTCATTTTTATGATCTTCAATCCAGTTAAGATACTTTTCTGTGAGCTCCTCTTTAGGACGCAGCATAAGCTCGTCATAATTGAGTTTAACCTCTCTTCCCTCTGCCACTTTTTCTTCGTTGTAAGTAAAAGTAACTTTGGAGTTCTGGAGCAGTTTGAGTTTTTCCAACTCCTCTTCGCCCACTTCACCAAGTTTAATTTTTTGCAAAAGTTCTATTGCTTCAAAGTCTGCCCGAGAATAATTTGTTTTATTTTGTTTGTTAAACCTTCTTCTCATTAGTCTATTCATTCTCTTTCTCTCCTTAAAATCTTTTTAACATTATCAATCCCATAATAGTCCCGCACAATCCATCAAATACCATATATCTTGTAAAGAAGCCAATACTTTGATGAGTTGCTAAAAACAGTCCCGTAACAAACGTACAAGCGCATATAAGGGTAAGTATGGAAATAATCTTTTTGACATCGAACATCATCATATTATAACACCTCCAAAATTCATCCATATTATACCACACTAAACGCCCCTTGTCAAGCGTTTTGAACAATAAACTTAAAAATATTTTTTAAATACTCTAATAAGATTATAATAATTTTAATAACTGTTGTCAAGCATTTTCAAAAAAATTTACAAAAAAGATAAAAAAAGGAGACTCTTTCGAGCCTCCTTCCAAAAATAAAATATCTCTTTTATTCATTTGATGTGTTTTCACATAATTAGCGCATTTTTAGAACCAATAAGGTCTCCAATCGCTTTGCCGCCAAAACCAATTCCAACAAACGCCGCAATCAGAACTAAAATCACTACAAGAGATACTGTAATTTTAAGTGCATTATTTTTTATTACGCCACAGATGCCACCAATTATATCTATAATGCCCTCAACGAGACCGCCTATAATTGTAATGGGTAATTTTATAATCTGAATTAAAATAAAAATAAAACCAGCCATCCACATCCAAGTCTTCATAACAGATAGAGTTTTTTTCGAGGTTATTCCCGCGCATTTAAGAATATCTTTGTTTGCTTGGAAATATGCCTCTGCTTTATCCGCCTCTTTCTCCATCGCCTCAACTTCTGCTTGAAGACGATTTCTTTCTTTTGTAAGTTCTGCTATTTCTTTTTCGCCCTCTTGCTTAACCTTTTCAACTTCCTGACGAATTTTTTCGGTTTCAGCCTGAACGCGCTTTGCAATAGCATCATTTTTTAATTCTTCGGTTTTTTCTGTGACAAGAGTTTCTACCGTTCCTTCCTGCTCAAGAGCCTTTTTTGTAGAAAGTAAGTCGATTGTTTCCTTTACGTTTGTGGTAGCCCTTGCATTTTGTTCTATCACGGTAGAAAGCATATCGTTATTTTCTGCGACTTCCGCAGGAGGTTTTATTTCAGCAGAAACAAGTTCTTTATTTTCTGATATTTCAGCATCAAGATTTTGTTCTTCTTCCATAATATACCTCTTTTCTATTGTATTTTACTATACATCTTCAGTCTCACCAAATCGTTTAGTACGCTTAGCATCCTCATACATTTCTTCAATGGTGGAACCATTAATTTCAGTCCAAGCTCGTTCAATAACTTTAGGTAATGAATTTTTAATATCTGGATAATATTTAATCATATATTTATGTTCATGCTTGCATCCATCTTTAAAGAACAAGTCTTCTTCATAAAAATGTTTTTCCTCAAGTAATTCAGTCCAAGTAGTATAAAGTTGCGATAATTCAGCATTAGTTTTAAGAAGCTCAGCAAAGCTATCTTCCGTAAATGTTTCATCTACTGGAATTAAAATACCCTCATCATTCTTATAGGCTATATTATTATCTATAAGATATTTCTCATAAGAATTCTGAGCTTCTAAAATTAACTCATCATACTTAGCTAAAATATCTTCAGGGTTAGGAGCCGCCTTATTAATTTCTCTTGTTTCAACAGTTTCATAGACTTCAAAATTGCCTTCAGTATCCATTATTTTAATATATTTTCCATCAGAATTTAATAAAGCCATTATGATGTATACCCTCCATAAATTTGTACATAGCCAGTACCCCCATTACCTCCAGTGGATGCTGCACCAAATATTCCATTCTTACATCCTCCACCACCTCCTCCAGAACCATACGCTCCAGAAGTAGCAGAAGAGGATTTAGCCGAACCATTAGCACCATGTGCAAATGGTGATCCACCACCACCTCCTCCAGATCGTACTCCAGAACCCGCAGATCCACCTGCATTAATAAAAGACTTAGCATAAACATTACCACTATAAGGACGAAGAGCGTTGTTCCATGTCGATCCCGCAGTACCTCCATAACTTTCTGAACCACTTCCGCCACCACCAGAAGCACCAGAATAAGTATATGTACCACCAGATGCACTACCACCCGATCCACCTCCACCACCACCATTTCTCACACCTCCACCACCGCCACCATATGCGATTCTAGTAGAAGCCCCTCCTGTGATTTTAAGAGTAGAATTCCCCCCGCCGCCAGCAGTACCACCCTCAGCAACTTGGGAAGTCGAACCACCACTACCCATTGTTATAGTAATAGTAGCACTTGTAGGTAAAACATCAACCGTAACTCCTCCACTACCTCCACCACCACTACCAGTATATAAATTAGTAGAACCTGCACCAGCACCACCTGCACCACATAGAACTATTAAGAGAACTGTAGGTAATGTATTTTTATAAAATTGGGATGGGTACAATTTTGTACCTCCAATATCAAGAACCGAACTAGAAGCTGATATAGTTAAGGTAGAAGTATAACCTTGATAAAGTAATTTACTATTAAAAGTAGGTTTTGTGCCAACCATAGGAAACTGAACTCTACGGCCCTCAGTAGTCCCCCCATCATATATATTGGTAGTGTAAGCCTCAACCCAAGCTGGGAAACTTCGGATAGCTAAAATTATTAATATTGGTTAAACTCACTACTTCTAAAGCATCATCTTTCTCGCATTTATTACTCAAATCTTCATTATCTTGGAAGTAAGTATTCGATTGTATAGCCATAATTACCTGCCCTCCAATTCATTAACCCTATCTCTAAGCTTCTTAACTTCGGCCATAAGCATATACATAAGACTTCTATCGTCAACACTGAGGTAGCCAGTCTTTTCATCTGCACTAACAGCATCGGGAAATAACTTCTGAACTTCCTGAGCAATTACACCTACAGATTTAACCTTGGAATCTTTATAGTTAAATTCTTTAACAGGAATATCAAGCACTGAAACAGTGGGTTCGTAAGGCTTAATGTTCTCTTTAAGCCTTTCATCTGAAGAAGTGTAGAGTTTAGCGCAATATAGATCGGCAAATGCGGTGGTAGAACCAGTACCTTTCATGAATTTATAACTACTTATAGTATAATTTGTTTGACCTTCTCCGTTTTCTGACAAAGTCCTATAACCTATGTATAAATCAGTTAAGGATGCAGTTGCCTTAAAATTTAATTCATTAGAATTAGTCACCTTAAATTCATTTATATAAATATTCCCCGAACCCGTCAAACTCGTAGAGTTTATTGTTTTAAGAGTGGGTGTTGTATCAATATTTCCAGAACCATAAATACTCTGACCATTTATAGTTTTAATGTTGTTTTCGCGAAGGTATTTTGCAGACTCAGTTAATTTTGACCAAGTTATATCGTTATATCCGATATGAATAGTTTCAGTACCTGGGTGCGAAACTTCTATATAGACATTATATTGACTATCTAAACTATTTGATAATTTTATGAGTCCTTTGTCTGTTGTGCCCAAATTAAACCCACCAGACATTAAAGTTGAAAAGTTATCTTCTCGAAGAAAATTATAAGTAACATCAGAAGTACCCGAACTATCGACATATTTAATTCCACCATCAACTATATTTATAGAATTGGTGTTTCCAAATCGTGTAGATATACCACTATCATTAAGGCTTATATATGTAGGTTTGCTCCCGCCATATGTTCTAATATTTAATGAACCTGTAGTGCCCTGCGAAGGAATTTGGGGAAATCCAAGTGTAAGATTATTATTTAATTTAACCTC
>ERZ808258.554-NODE-554-length-14146-cov-3.101412_pt1 | contig 14146 bp, 10 predicted proteins | sample MGYA00521280_ERZ808258 | MGnify/ENA primary metagenome ERZ808258 (study PRJEB31516, sample SAMN03275585) | gut metagenome | biome: mammalia-associated habitat; material: feces | host: Papio cynocephalus | place: Kenya | collected 2012-07-19 ...
CATGAGGGCTGCTTTCTTGATGTTTGTTGCCGTCTGCAAAGCCCCCGTTTCCAGAATGACCTTCAGATTGGTCTCTTCGCCGCAGATGGCCTTTATCTCGTCAATTTCATCGCTGACCTGCTCGTAGTCACCACTTAGAAAATAGCCTACAGACATAACCATGTCAACCTCGGTGGCACCGTCTTTCAGTGCGAGAGCCGTCTCGACCGTCTTTACTTCGGGAAAGGTCTGCGACGAGGGAAAGCCGCCGCACACACAGGTGACGGCCATATTGTCGACTTCGAGCGAGCTGCCTGCTACAGAAGCAAAGCGGGGGTAGATGCAGATGGCCGCGGGGTGGGGGAAGTCAAGGTTCTCGTCTGCAAAGCGGTTTATCTTTTCCGTGAGCTTCAAAATGCTTTCTTCGTTGTCGGTGACCTTCAGCGAGGTAATCTCCAGACAGCTGAATATGAGTTTTTTTATAGCTTCTGTGTTATTCTCTTTGACCTTTTCCGAAAGGATAATTTTGGCGGCTTCCTGCACAAGTTCGTCGTGCAAATGCATGTTGTACTTCTGAAACATCTGCTCATATTTGGATGTTTCGCGTGTTTCTTCCTCGTGGTGGTGATGGTGATGTTCTGTTGTCATTCTGCTTTAAGTTTAGGGTTGTTAATATGACGTTCTGAATCTCTGCGTGTCTTTTTCTCAATGCTTTGCATGAAAGCCTGCGTCAGGTCTACACCGGTCTGGTTGGCCAGGCATAGCAGCACCCAAAGAATGTCGGCCATTTCTTCCGAAGGATCTTGCGTTTCCCCGGGCTTGAAACTCTGGTCTCCGTATTTGCGCGACATGATGCGCGCCAGTTCTCCCACTTCTTCCGTAAGGCAGGCCATATTGGTTAACTCGCTAAAGTATCTCACACCAATGGTTTTGATCCATTTGTCAACGGTGAGTTGCGCCTCTTTGATGGTGATATCTTCCATAATAAGACAAAGGTAAGCATTTCATTTCACCTGCCGGAGCAATTGCAGAAAAGAAATTTCATTCCTTGTTCTTGGTGTCCATGCAGATGGTAACCGGCCCGTCGTTGAGCAATTCCACCTTCATGTCGGCACCAAACGTGCCGGTTTTCACCTCCTTGCCAAGCTCATCCGACATCTTTTTGCAGAAATCTTCATACAGGGGTATCGCCGTTTCGTGACCCGCAGCCCTGATCCATGAAGGCCTGTTCCCCTTTTTGTAGGATGCCATCAAAGTGAATTGACTCACCACAAGTAGTTCTCCATCAATGTCTTTGACGGACAAATTCATCACTCCTGCCTCGTCGTCGAAGATGCGGAGACCGGCAATCTTCTTTACCAGCCAGAGGGTGTCTTCGACAGTGTCGGCACTCTCGATGCCCAAAAGAACCAGCAGGCCCTTTTCGATGTGCGATTTCAATGCCCCGTCTATGCTTACAGAAGCATGTCTAACCCTTTGAATTACAACTCTCATTCTTCCTCGTTTTTACTTTCGATAAAAGGGTGCAGAGCCAAAAACAACTTGCTTCCCCTCTTTTTTCCCAACACTTCTTCGAGCCTTTCCTGCGGGGCTTCAACCAACCGCTTGTAGCTCTTGAACTCTTTGATTAGCAATGATTTTGTCGCTTCTCCCACACCTTTGATGTCGTCTAATGCGGAGTGCGTCTGACTCTTCATTCTTTTTTTGCGGTGAAAAGCTATGGCAAACCGATGCACTTCGTCCTGCATCCGCGTGAGCAACCTAAACAGTTCGCTGCTCTGACTCATGCCCACCACAACCGCAGGACTGCCATACAGCAACTCGTTGGTCCTATGCCTGCTGTCCTTGCTCAGGCCGGCAATGGGAATCTTTAGTCCGAGTTCGTCTTCCACCACCTTGCGGACACACTCCATCTGTCCCTTGCCCCCGTCGGTGATAATCAGGTCGGGCAACTTCTTGCCCTCCTCGATAAGACGCTTGTATCTGCGTCTCACCACTTCCTGCATCGAGGCATAGTCGTTCGGGCCTATTACAGACTTGATCTCGTAAGTCCTGTATTCTTTCTTGGCAGGCTTAAGTTTCTCAAACACCACACAGCCGGCCACGGGGTTGCTTCCCTGCGTGTTTGAATTGTCGAACAGCTCGATCCTGTAGGGAAGGGTGGGCAGGTGCAGATGGTTCTGTATATCCTTCATGAGCCTCACAGCCTTTTGTTCGGGGTTGAGCTTATCCTGCTGTTTGAGGCTTTCCAGCCGGTACTCCCTCACGTTCAACTCGGACAGCTTCAGCAGTTTCAGCTTGTCTCCGCGTTGAGGCACTATACATGTCACCCCCTCTAACGGCAAATCGATGGCAAAGGGCACTATTATTTCTTTCGATGCTGACTGGAATCTCTGGCGAAGCTCTACTATGGCCAGGGCCAGCAGTTCCTCTTTGCTCTCGTCAAGCCTCTTCTTTAGTTCGATGGTGAATGCCTGCACTATCGAACCTTTTACCACATGCAGGTAGTTCACGTATGCCAGATTCTCGTTCACGTCGATGCTGAATGCGTCTATATTATTGTTGCTCGGATTGACCACCTCACTGCGAGCCTGGAAGCTGTTGAGCAGGTCAAGCTGCACTTTCAGTGCCTGAGCTTTCTCGAAGTCCAGCCTCTCCGCTGATTCGATCATCTTGCTTTTGATGCTCTTCATAAGCTCAATGGTGTTGCCTTTCAGAATCTCCTTGCATGCCGATATGTTGTCCATGTAGTCTTCCTGACTTTGCTTCCCGATGCAAGGTGCCTTGCATTTGCCTATCTGATAATTCAGGCAGATGTTGTAGTCCCCGTTCACCACTTTTTCCTTAGTCATGGGCATCCGGCATGGACGTGGCGCATAAGTCCTGTTGATGAAGTCAAGAATCATGTCCATGGCGTGCACATGCGAATAGGGACCATAATATGTCGCACCCCTCATCTCCCGATTGCGTGTCTTGAATATCCGCGGATAGTCCTCTTTGGTGATACAAATCGAAGGGTAGGTCTTGTCGTCTTTAAGTAATACATTATACTTAGGCTTGTATTTTTTGATAAGGTTGTTTTCCAGCAATAACGCATCAGCTTCCGAATGAACCACCGAATAGCTGATTCTTCTTATCTTGCTTACAAGCATCCTTGTTTTGGAGCTCTTCTGATCCTTGTTGAAGTATGAGCTTACCCTTCGTTTTAGATTCTTGGCCTTACCCACATAGATAATCTCGCCGTCTGCATCATAATATTGATAACTCCCCGGCAATTCCGGCATATTTGAGGCAAACGTCTTCAGCTCTCTTAGTATATCTGCGGCTTTGTTATCCATTTGTAGATAGTGAGTTCTGTCTGTTTCACGTGAAACATTACCTATGCATCATAACCATCAATATGTTGATATCGCTCGGTGAAACCCCCGGTATTTGTTCTGCTTGTGCCAGGGTTTCCGGGTCTATTTTTGCGAGCTTTTGGCGCGCTTCTGTCGAAAGTTGCGATATTTTTTTGTAATCGAAATGTCCTTTTATTCTGATGGAATCTAAACGATGCATTTTATCTGCAATGATTCTCTCGCGTTGTATATAGCCGCGATACTTTAACTCTATTTCCGCGGCTTCTGCGATTTTTTCTTGCTGTTCGGCGAATTTGTGGACGGTGGCTCCTAATTTGGGAAGTGCGGTGCATAGGCTTCCAAGCGATAGTTCCGGGCGCTCTATCAGGTCTTTTACCTTGCATCCTTCCCGTAAAGGTGCGGTACCTTTGGCTTCGAGATAGGAATTTATATCATTCGGCTTTACCGATGTTTTCTTGCAATATTCTATGATTGACTGTATGGCTTGCTGCTTGTATTGGTGCTTTTCGGCTCGTTCTGTATCAATTGTTCCGAACTTTATGGCATAAGGTGTCAGTCTTGCATCTGCATTGTCTTGACGAAGCAGTATTCGATATTCAGCTCTTGATGTAAACATCCTGTATGGCTCGTCTACGCCTTTAGTGACCAAGTCATCGATAAGAACACCTATGTAACTCTCATCCCTGCGCATGGTGAATGGGCTGCTGCCGCTGCATTTCAACGCTGCGTTGATACCGGCAACCAGTCCTTGCCCACCTGCTTCTTCGTAGCCGGTGGTTCCGTTTACTTGTCCGGCCAAAAACAGCCCGTCAACCAACTTTGATTCCAATGAATGCTTTAACTGTGTAGGGTCGAAGAAATCATATTCAATGGCATAACCCGGACGATAGATAACAAGGTCGTGGAAAGCTGCTATTTCTTTCAGCGCGGCAATTTGTATTTCCATCGGCAGACTCGATGAAAAGCCGTTGAGATAATATTCGTTGGTGTCGGTACCTTCGGGCTCTAAGAATAGCGGATGACGGTCTTTGTCGGGAAAGGTGTGGAGCTTTGTTTCTATGCTTGGACAGTAACGGGGCCCTATGGATTTAATCTGTCCGTTATACAACGGGGAATCATTTAAGCCGGAGCGCAGTATTTCGTGTACTTTTTCGTTTGTGCTGCAAAGCCAGCATGGAAGTTGCGGTAATACTCGTTTTTCTGTATTGAACGAAAAACGGTGAAAATCATTTTCACCATCTTGCTTCTCCAATTCGTCGAAATGCACGCTTCTTCCGTCGATTCTTACAGGCGTTCCTGTCTTCATCCGTCCGCTGCGTATGCCATTTGCTGCGATTGATTCCGTAAGGAACTTGGCTGCAGGTTCGGAGATTCTGCCTCCTTCTACCATGTTGCGTCCTATGTGCATCAGCCCATTTAGGAATGTGCCTGCCGTGACGACAACGCAACGGGTCTTGAAGGTTACGCCCCATATCGTGCGGAGTCCGGTGACTTTACCGCTTTCCGTGATCAGCTCCTTTACTTGGTCTTGCCAGATTTTCAGGTGAGGGGTGTTTTCAAGTATAGATCTCCATGTGCTGCTATACTTCATCCTGTCGCATTGTGCACGCGGACTCCACATGGCAGGCCCTTTAGACCGGTTAAGCATCCTGAATTGTATGGCATTTATGTCAGTGACAATGCCCATCATGCCACCTAAAGCATCGATCTCACGTACTATCTGACCTTTGGCAATGCCCCCAATGGCCGGATTGCAGCTCATCTGGGCTGTTTTCTCGATATCCATGGTTATAAGGCACGTCTCAGCTCCCATTATCGCTGATATGCGCGCGGCTTCGCACCCCGCATGGCCGGCACCTACAACCACTACATCAAAGCAGAAATCTTCTTTCATCTTAGACTATCACCTTGCAGTTTAGTCTGCAAAGTTACTCCAAATTCACAAGATTGCAATTTTAGTGCTGATAAAAAGAATGAGGCTGCGCTGCAATAAGTATTGTTGCAGCACAGCCTCATTTCCGGTTAGGCAGACGTTACCAGATATCTACTCGTTTTGCTTTTGGAAGATACAGCTTGTTTCCTTTCTTGACGTTGAAAGCCTTGTACCAGGCGTCTATGTGGGGTAGGGCTCCATTGACGCGCCAGCGTGCCGGAGCATGCGGATCCATGGTGTTGTACATGCGGAGCAGCTCCGGACGTATGTTTTCTGCCCATGTAATGCCATAGGCAAGGAAGAAGCGTTGGTCAGGAGTGAACCCGTCTTTGTTTTCAAGTGGCCGGTCCTTGGTCGCGTTTTTGAATGCCTGAAATGCAACGTTTAGCCCGCCGTTGTCGGCTATGTTTTCGCCTAACGTGAGCTCTCCGTTGAGTTTCATATCAGGCAACGCTTTGATATTTGAGAAGTAATCAGCCATGACTTTGCTGCGCTTTTCAAAGTTCTTCTTGTCTTCTTCGGTCCACCAGTTGTTGACATTCCCGTATTTGTCGAACTGGCTTCCTTGGTCGTCGAATCCATGTGTCATTTCGTGACCAATGGTAGAACCGCACGCTCCGTAGTTGTATGCATCGTCAGCTTCGGGGATAAAGAAAGGCGGTTGCAGAATGCCTGCCGGGAAACAGATTTCGTTTGTGGTGGGATTGTAGTAGGCGTTGATGGTTTGCGGCGTCATGAGCCATTCCTCCTTGTCTACGGGCTTGTTTACGTGTCTTTGGATATAATCATCGATGGCAAACTCCGAAGCGTTTACAAGGTTCTCATAATAGCTTAGAGAATCGTTGATTTGCAGCTTGCTGTAATCCTTCCATTTGTCTGGATATCCTATCTTTACGTAGAAGCCATTTAGTTTGTCAATAGCTTGTCTTTTAGTGGCATCGCTCATCCATGTTGCAGCTTGAATGCGTTCTTTAAGAGCTGTTTGCAGGTTGTTTACGAGTTCCAGCATTCGTTTCTTGGAGCTCTCGGGGAAGTACTTTTCTACAAACATCTTGCCTACGGCCATTCCCATTACATTGTTGACAACACCAACGGCTCGTTTCCATCTGGGTCTGTCCTGAGATATGCCGGTCATGGCTTTGGAAAACTCAAAGCTGACAGCGCGGAACTTGTCATCAAGCGAGTTTGCTCCGTCGGCAATGGTTTTGAATTCAGCATAGGCTTTTAAATCGTCGAGAGAGGTCTCGGATAAGATCTTTCCAACTTCGTGAATCGGTTCCGGCTGGCTTACGTTTACATCTTTGAATGCCGGGTAGCCTGCACAGAGGAATATGCTGCCCCAATCAATCCCGGGAAAGTCGTTGATGAGCTGCGAATATGTCTTTTTATGATAATTGCCCTCTACGTCTCTCAACTTTACGGCACCATAACTTGCGCGCGCAATGCGTGTTTCGATGGCCAATACAGCTTGCATTTTCTTATTTGCTGTAGCTTCTTCATTGCCGACAAGCTCGAAGAGTGATTGGACGTACTTCTTGTAGGCGTTGCGTATTTTGACTGTTGCTGTGTCTTCTTTTAGGTAGTAGTCGCGTTCGCCCATTGAAATTCCTCCTTGATAGATGGATACAATATTCATTGTGGCATTGTGAATATCAGCTTCGGCGCCGAAATTGAACATGCAGCAGCCTATTCCTTTCCTTTCCATTTGGGCTGAGACAACTTGGAATTCTTTTTTGTTCTTGATGGCGTATATCTGCTCAAGGTAGGGCTTTAGGGGGAGCCATCCTTCTTTATTCCGCCGTGTGCTGTCCATTGCCAAATTGTAGAGACTGCCTATTTTCTGTTCCAGTGTTCCTTTCTTTTGAGAATGTGCTGCAAATCCTTCAATAAGTTCCCGTATTTGTTGCCTGTTACGTTCTGCCAATTCTTCAGTGACACCATAGCTTGAATACTCCGGTGTGAGCGGATGTGCTTTTGTCCATCCGCCTACAGAATATTCATAAAAGTCGTTTCCCGGCTTTATGGAAAGATTGAGGTTCTTCTTGTCTATTCCCGAAATTTGGCCTTGGCCGAATGCTTGTATGGCTGCCAATGGCAGTATTAAAGCAATAATCTTGATACTAAGCATCTTTGTGTTGTTTTTTTCGTTGCAAAATTAGTACAAAATGCTTTTCAATGGATGATTCTGCCATAAAAAGTAAAAGCACCGCTTTTTAAGAAGCGGCGCTTTTGCATCTTTAAAAAGATTGAGAGATTTGAAACCTTAGTTTCTGTTGGTTATTAAAGCAATGCTCTTCACAGAGCTGGAAAGTATGTTGTTTTACATTTTAAGTAGCTCGTCAACGAATGCCTTGTTCATGTTTCCGGTGATATTGATGATGTGAAACCCTTCTTCGTTTTTCTTGTTGAGTACAACCATCTCTACCACTTTATTGCCATTCTTACGTATCCAAACACAAGGCTTTTCTTTTTTCTTTTCATCCACTTTGAAAGGCTTGTAATTCTTGGCTTCTTTATTTAGAAGCTCCGTTGCTTCCGCATAATATTTGCCGGGATGATTTGTAGCTGAAAATATGCGCATGCTTTTTATGTTGGACAGTATTTTTTGTATTTGCTCGTCATTTTCGTCTGCGTCCTTTTTCTGAATCATTTTCAACACCTTGTCCATCATGGTGGGGCTTACTGTGATACAGTTGTAATCTTCGTTTTGTCCGGTTCCTTGTTCTTCAGTTAAATTGCTCAACAGCAATGCCACAAAGTCGGTTATACTTTCTGCCGAAATTTTTAGCGGAAGCAACAGACTTAGTATGAGGCCAATGAGAACTCGTCGTGTCATTGTTTGTTGTTGTTTTTCTGCATCTCACCATCAATGAACGCTGAGTCGGTTGTCTCTAACCCGGATTTGCGAAGGCCTTCAGATACGGTTTTTAAGGCTGAGGAAACCTGCTCGAAAGCCACTTGCGGGTCGCTGTAGGTGTCTTTGTAACCTTTGTAGTTATAGCTTATGCCGGGCTTCGTGTTCGTTTCAAAAGAACGTTGGGCGGCAAATCCCAGACTCAGGATGATGGCAACTGCAGCTGCTGCCTTGTAGAAAGGCATGAGTTTCACCATGATGGTATTTCGCTGCGCTTTTACTGTCGGTTCTTCGATTTTGGAAAGAACTTTTTGGTCAAAGTCTGTTCCAAGCTTTAGTTCTTTTTCTTTCTGTTGGAATGTAAATAGTGCGCAATAGCGTTTCAGATGGTCCGGAACTTCCTCTTGGCCGAAGAAGTCGCGTAGAATGCGCTCTTCTTCAACGCTTGTCTGGCATTGCCAATAGCGTTCCAATAGTTGCTCTATGTATTTATAATCCATAACTGTCTATTTTTTCAAATTCCGTACGTATATATTGGCGTGCTCTGAAAAGGCTTATTTTAACTTGCTCTTCTGTTATGCCAAGTGTTACAGCAATTTCTTTATAGCTCATTCCTTCGATATCTCGAAGTTGCATGATCGACTTTTGTTTCTCAGGCAATTTGTTGAATAGTTTCATCACCCATGAACGTTTGTCGTCAAGAGCGAGACTTTGTAGTGGTGTGAATGATGTGTTATCTGGTGTATTGTCATAGGTTCCGTCCAAAGATTTGTTTTGAGCCTCTTTTTTTGCTATTTGGTCTAATGCCAAGTTCCTGCAGATGGTCAGGCTAAAAGCCTCAATAGACTCTATTTTGTCCCACTCTTCACGTTTTTTCCACACTCTGATCAATGTTTCTTGAACGATGTCTTCAGCCTCGCGCGTTTCGAGCGTGATGCGCAATGCAAGTCTGTATAACTTGTCTTTTAGAGGTAGGACATCATCCCTGAAATTGACCATTTTTAATCGCTCTCTGTTCTTTAGACGGACTATAGGTGTCAAAGTTACGCACTCGGCATATTTTTTCTTTGTCCCGAAGCAAAAAATAAATGCACAAGATTCTACGTCTCGTGCATTTGTCTGTTTCTTAGGTGATTGTTTTTTCCTATTTCAGATATTTGGCCATATCTTTAGGCACATAGAATTTGTCTGTCCGGTCTACATAGGGCATGACCGAGGCAATTTCTATCACTTTGCTTTCTGAGCCGCTGATTTGTGCGATATTTGAAAATGCACTGATTGTCATCATTTTGCCGTTTGCACTGTTTTTTACGATAAGCTTTGGGAACGAACCTTTATCTTTGGCTTTTTCCACTTTGTAGTCTAAGCCGTTAAAGGCAACGTCGTGGCATGTGAAGATGTCGTCGCTGAATTGGTCGATTTTTCCATATAGCCCGAAAAGAGCTTGCATGTAATGAGCCAGTTCGACATTTGTATTCATACCCAGCGGAACTTGTCCTTTCGGGTTGTAGCAGCCCAGATAGACATCTTCGCCGGTGTGGCCCCCGGTGGTCCATGCCAGGCAAGTGTGGTCGGTCAGTATTTTTGACAGTAAGCCTGAGAAGCTGGGACTGTAAAGAGGCTTGTCTTGTTGTTCTTTGCGTTGTTCTTTCGGAATGGGGCTGTTGTTGTAGCCTTTACTGTGTATAATCAAGTTGACTTCTTCGTCGCTCAAGTCTATGCCTGTGTATTCCTTGAATACGGGGCGTAAGTTCTTGTAAGGTTCAGAGTTCAGTTTTGCTCCTAAAGCGTCCAATGATATCTTGAAGTTAAGAATGGGCTGGAACAGCTCGGCTTTGCTTCTTTTTGAGTAGTTTCTCAAGGAGGCTTTGCCGATGCTCATGCCTCCGGTGGCGTGGTCGGCAACAATTATAACGGCTGTGTTGCCGTCTTTTTTGGCAAACTCAACGGCTGTGCCGATGGCTTTGTCAAAAGCTAAAAACTCGGGGCCTACAGAGGCAGGGTCGTTGGCATGGTTGGCCCAGTCAACCTTGCTGCCTTCAACCAAAAGGAAAAATCCTTTTTTGTTTTTCGACAGTTTGCTGAGGGCGATGCCTACACCTTCGGCCAATGAGGGTTCTTTTGAGGGGTCTCTGTCTATTTCATAGGCCATGGAAGTACCATTGAAAAGAGCCCACATTTTGTCGGATTTACAGTTGCGCATTCCTGCTATATCATTGCGGCAGACGGTATATCCGTGTTCTTTCAAATAGTTTTCTTGCTCTTGGTTCAGATAGTTGTTGCCACCTGCAATTACCACATCCAGGTTGTTGTGCACTTGCTGTTCGGAGATGCCGTCATAGTAGCCTCTGTTGTAGTAGTGGGCTGAGACATCGGCGGGTGTGGCGTGGGGAAATTCGCAGGTAACTACGAAGCCGGTGCTTTTCCCTTGCAGCTGTTTGGCAGCTTCGAGCAGTGTAGCCATTGGCCCGTATGATTTTTTCGGGTCTATGGGGTCGATGTTGGCTGCTCCCATATCGGGCGGATATGAAGCAACGTAACCAGCACGGCTTGCGTGCCCTGTAACGTAGCATGAGGTGGTTGGAGCGGAGTCTCCGATAGGGGCATCAGAGCAATTGGTGCGCACAGTGCCACAAAGGTAAGGGTCGAGGTTCAGCTTGGGCTTGCTCGGGTCTTGATAGTATTGTAACCAGCGTGCCAGCGAAATGGTGCTGAACGATGTTCCATCGCTTACCATTAAAATGATGTTTTTTACGGGTTTGACTTTTTGTGGGTCAATCGAAGCCTTGCTCCATGAAGCGCAGAGCATGAAAATCAATGCTACGAGCAGCTGTCTCTTCATATGTGTATGATTTTATGGTTGTTTAATCGTTTTCTTCTATGGTTGTACCCTCGTTTTTGCCTATTTGCCCTACACGGGTGATGATGACGCGCTTTACGCCTTCGTGCAGAGCTGCGAAGCTGTTGTCTAATTTGGGAATCATGCCACCCTGTATGATGCCTTCGGCTTTCAGTTTCCTGTAATCTTCCGGAGTGATGCGGCTTATAACGCTATTGTCGTCCTCGGGATCTTTTAGAACTCCGTTCTTTTCAAAACAGTAAACGAGTGTTACGTTATAGAACCGAGCCAGGGCTTTGGCTGTTTCTGCAGCAATTGTATCAGCATTGGTGTTCAGCAATTGTCCTTTGCCATCGTGGGTAAGCGGTGCCATTACCGGAACAATGCCTTGCTCCAACAATATTGACAAGGCTTTTCCGTCTACTTTGTCAACGTCTCCCACGAAACCGTAATCAACATCTTTTACAGCGCGGCGGTGCGAACGTATGACGTTCATATCTGCTCCTGTCAGTCCCAAAGCACGAATGCTCAAGGCATCCAGTTGAGCCACAATGTTCTTGTTTACCAATCCACCATAGACCATTGTAACAATTTGCAGCATGTCTTTATCGGTGATACGCCGCCCGTCAACCATTTTTGTTTCAATACCTAAGCGGGTTGCCAAAGCTGTTGCCGTCCGTCCGCCGCCATGTATCAGCACCTTTAGTCCCGGCAATGAGGAAAATTCCGTTAGCAATGATTTCAAAGAACGTTCTTCCTCTACAATCTTGCCGCCGACTTTTACTATTGTAATGTCTTTTTTCATTGTCTGCAAAGTTACTCTTTTTTTTTGTAGCGTCCTTTTTCTGTTTTTTGTTTTTCATGAATCAGATCTTGTTTGCAGCGTTTTCGGATGGTAGGAATACATTTTTATTTTGAGCCTTCTGCTTACGATTTTCTGCTTTGCGTTTTTAATTCTCTACGCTTGGAAAAATCAGAAAAGACTTCTTGTAAAATTCTTTTTGAAGGAGTTTTGTGATGCAATACCTGTAATAGCTGTTTTTTTACTAACTTCGCCTTTTGATTTAAATAACTCACAAACGCAACGGTTTTTATGATGAAAAAACTCGTATTTATGTTCTTCTCCTGTGCATTCACTTTCTCCGCGCACGGGCAAGCTGTTCCATCGGGTGGTGCAAACGAAAAGACTCCTTCTAAGTCTGAGTATTTTTCATGGATAAATAATACGAACGAAGGAGCAACAGAAGGCCAGACAAAGAAAAATCTTGATTTTTTTGCCTGGCTGAACAAGCGCTATGGCATGCAGTTGGATCTTTATGCCTTTGATGCCGGAGCCGTAGATGGTTCAAGTATGTATGGCAATTTGCAATCCGAACGTTTTAAGCGCCAGTTTCCAAATGGGTTCGGCCCGCTTTCGCAACAAGCCAAAGCAATGAAAACGAGATTGGGCATTTGGTGCGGCCCTGACGGATTTGGCGAAACAGAGGCCGAAGCCAAAAAACGTGTGGACATGATGGTCGGTCTGGTTGATAAATACAATTTCGGTTTGTTCAAGATGGATGCCGTATGCGGGCAGTTGCGTCCGGAAAAATACGGTTATTTCGATGAAATGATGACGCGCGTACGTCAACTTTCACCCGATTTCGTGCTTCTTAATCACCGTTTGGAATTAGGGCCGGGAGTCAAACATTCAACAACGTTCCTTCTTGGCGGAGCAGAAACGTATATTGACGTTCATATGACAAACAATATGACGGCTCCTCACCACCGTGCAATGGCCATCAGCCGTAAAGCTCCCGACAATCTGACACGTTTGACTGAGGATCACGGTGTGTGCATCTCATCATGTTTGGATTATTGGGAAGATGACCTTGTGTTACAAGCTTTCGGGCGTGACTTGATTCTTTCGCCCGAAATATATGGAAATCCATGGTTCTTGCGTGACGATGAATATCCATATCTTGCATTTCTGTTTAATTTACATCGTGACTACAATCAAATATTGGTCAATGGAAAACGTTTGCCGGAGCAGCAATACGGTCCCGAAGCCCTTACGCGCGGAGATGGCAAAACCCAGTTCCTTACCTTGCGTAATTTGACATGGAATCCTGTAACATACAAGATTTCACTGAGCAACGAAACAGGCTTGAAAAAAACGGGTAAGCCGGTAAAAGTGCGTCAGTATCATCCATATGTGTATGATTTAGGTACTTACCGCTATGGCTCGACTGTAGAGGTTACTGTTGAGCCGTTTAGGGCTGCTTTGGTGAAGCTTACTGTCGAACCTGAACGCGACAAAGTGGCTCTTAGCGGAGTCCCTTACCGCATAGTCAATGACAAGGTCGGCAAGAAAACAGAGGTCGAATTGCTCGGAATGCCTGGCGATACCTATGAAATGAAACTGGATAAAAGTAAAGGGAAGTTCCGTACGGTACAATTGGACGGAAAGCCGGTAGCTGTCTTGAAACAAGGAAAGACAGCCAAGGTTTCTTTTCCGGGAAACAGGTTGAAGGAAAACTATCATCGTAAAATGGTCGACTTACAGGCTTGTGATGTACCTGGAGATGCGCAATCCATTTACTATGCTACAGCTTTTGCAGCCGATAACAATGCTTTAGAGGCACGTTCGCTTTTGCGTTCGGGCGATACGCATATACCTGAAGTGAAAGAAGCTCGCGAAGCTTTTTTTAAGCAGCCTTTGTTCGAAGCACGCGAATTATGGGATCGCTATCTTTTTGACGGTGATAAGGAAACGGCTTTTTCTATTTCTTTTCGCCATGGCGATGCTCGTATGAACGGCGAATCGTCGTTTTGTATGGATTTGGGTGAATTGACAACAATGGATCAATTGGTGGTTGAATCATTCGACGAATTTTCTATTACGCCATTGAAGACGGCAGAAGGCGTTACGGCACAATTCTCTGCGGATTTGGTAAATTGGAAATACGTGAAGTTTATAGGAGGAAAGCGCATGGTCATTGACACTAAGGGTATAGGCGAGTTCCGCTATTTCCGTTTCAATCCGTGTCCGTTCCGTTTGACAGAGGTTGCAGGCTATAAGGATGGAAAAAAACTTGATCGTTCAAAATGGCGAGCAAGCAATTTGTTTCGTACTTATGGCAATGCCGGTTGCAACGCCGTTGCCGCATGGAAGGGAAAATTTCGGATAGATGAAGCGGCGG
>ERZ808258.558-NODE-558-length-14075-cov-37.946001_pt1 | contig 14075 bp, 15 predicted proteins | sample MGYA00521280_ERZ808258 | MGnify/ENA primary metagenome ERZ808258 (study PRJEB31516, sample SAMN03275585) | gut metagenome | biome: mammalia-associated habitat; material: feces | host: Papio cynocephalus | place: Kenya | collected 2012-07-19 ...
AGGTAAATGAAATGAAATTGGTTATGGATGATGTAATCGGAAAGCGTGAAAATTCGGTAGCTGTGATCTGGCTGTGTGTACGATTTATAGGTGATAGGGTTGACGCATATACCCGCACTTTTTATAAGTCAACGGGAGCGGATACCGGATACACTTATGTCGGCTCATACGAGCCTTTTAACGGCATTAGCGCGTTGGAAATGTTAAAAACCGATGCTAAGTATCGCAAAAACTTCGTGCTGAATGACTAAACTATAAGCTGTCCTATCTGGCTATACGGGGAGGGAGAAAAAATAATAATCTTTGGCGTTCTGTTAAGTTTGTGTTTAATAATAGGGAAATTTCCTATGATGAAGTGCTTGAATATTAAATTATATTTGCGGGAGGTAAAACATGAAATTCATTTTGTATATCTTTATCGCATTATCCGCATTGATCATGTGCGGCATGTGCTTATACACCGCGATAACAGCGGAAGAGAACAACATAAAAATGATGGTTTGTACAATTGTATGTGTGGCTGTTGCTGTTATGTCACTATGTTTTGCGGGAGGAATAATTGAATGATGCTGAACCTTTTACAAAATCCTTACAAATTACAATCATATTTGGTTGTATGGTACAACGACAAAGATGCGGAGAGAAAGCATTACTGTCAGTGTCTATATACAAAGGATTATTGGAATTATCGCACTTTAAGGAGGAGAAAAAATGAAAATTACTATGATTTCAATGTATGAAAGTTTTGAAAAAACTTTAGATGAATTCTTTTACATAAACGAAACGGTTGAATGCTGGTTTAAACCTATTTATCGTTTAATGTGGCGAAAGAATGTAACATCATTTACAATAGATAATGTAAAACTCACATTTTACCGTGAGCGCGGCATCTATTTTGTCGGATACGAAAAGGAGGAAAACTAAAAAAATGAAAGTCTATAAATCAAAAATTCTTAAATTGATTGAAAAAAATGCGTGTAAAGCCCGCAAATTTAAGCGCGGAACGGTTGAAAGATATGGAAGTGCAGGCGCGTTTTATGAAATTGAAAACGGTAAAGTGACATTTGTACAAGGTAAATATGCAATTGAATCGGCTTTGACGACATCAACCAACGATGAAAAAACGGAATTTTATCGTTGCGACTCTGAGTTATATATTAACCCCGCACTATTTTTTGAAATTGATAGCGACGGTAACGCGATACAGGACGGTTTTACACATAATCGCGCATTTACAGTTGTTGACAAAGCACAATCTTTTAAAAGTTTGCTACATATGGACAGGCCGACCGACTACCAATTCGTTGAGTTTGACAGAAAACTATTGATAGAGCTACTGGCATACTTTGACGAACCGACGGTTAAAATTCGTATACTGTATAACGTTGGTGATAGAAACAACCTGCTACAAATAGGCGACAAACTCCGAACAGGAATTTTAATGCCAATTGTAAGGAACTAAAAAACTAATTTAAAACAGGTAAAATGAAAAAAGGTGTTCAACCCTCATGAACACCTTTTTTCAATCGATAAGGAGGTACTGCTGAAAGGAAACCCTTGTTTGCAATAGGAATTATACCACCTTTTTACATTCTTTGCAACACATTTTAGGCAGATTACTAAAATATATTATGAATATGTCACCGTCCCATTCATATCAATAGTACATACATGTAGCGCCGTTGCATCACCTGTTCCGATAAAGGTTAGTTTTGACGGCGAATATATTGAAAGATAAAGAACATATACACTACCTTTAACATCGGGCGGCGAATACCTTACATCGCACAATACACCGCGTGTAATATTAAGATATATTACTGAGAAGGCCAAATCTGTCGAAAATGTTCCATCTTCATTTTTTGTCAGTGTGATATGTGAAAAATGATTATCGGAATAACGTTTTGCCTGTGCAAGTGTTGTTGCATCGCCACTATCACTATGACCATTTGCGTTTTCGAGAGTTTCGGAACATTTTGTATTAGTGTAATTTGTTGCACTTTCGAGTGTTTCGGAGCATTTTGTATTAGTGTAATTTGTCGCATTCGTTAAATTAATTGAATCCTGTTGCGCGGCGTATGATTTTGCACTAACTAAAGTGTCTTGTGCCACTGTTCCAACATAGTCAATATTTGTCGCTAAACTACGGGAAGATGTTGATGTTGGTGTAGGTACCGACACGCCCGCATTAGCGGTAACAAGTGCATCACATTTTACTGTATCTTTAAACTCACCGTTTTTAGCAATAAAACCACCATTAAAATTAACCTTAGCTGTAAAAGTTGCAGGCTGATTTTGTGCGGCAAGGATAAAAGTTTCTATTGTAACACTTTCATCGGAGTTTATATTATATTTAACTTCTGCCAATCCAGCAACACGGTTAAACACCGCTAAACTTTCGGTGCAACTATCAAGCATCGCGAACGAATTAGAAGTTTTAAGAATTACAATTCCTTTTTCTGCCGCCGCCTTAATTTCCGCAAAGCTTTTATTGGCTTTTATCGGTTTTGCAGTTATATCAATTTCAACCCACAAAACAGATAATTTATCGGTTATGAGATTATTAATTTCTGTTGCAAGCTGTTCGATGTCCTCGTGATTTGCATTAACGGCATTAACAACCCGGTTCAAATCGTATAACATTTTCCAAACTGTTTCCAAAAACGATAAATTTCCATCTAATACGCACGGCACAACTGGTGTATATATCGAATTAAACGGAAAATCAAACTTTTTTAGTTCTTTATCTTCTATATTAACCATTTTAACCCTCCAATTAATATATATTCATGAAACACACTTCAAGCTCATCGAATATCATTTTATTAATATTTATTAGTGTTTCCCTAAATTCAAGCAACATTGCGCTGAATGTTGCGCTATTTCGTTTTCCAATAACATGATTTATATATTCATCAGTATTATTGAAGTTTTCTGTTCCGTTGTCTGTCGTTCGCCCCGTGTTTTCCGTTCGGCTTGTTGCGTTTCCATACGTTTCGCCGTGATTTTCTTCACTTAAATCTTGCGTTGTACTTGAATTGCGCTTATTTTCGTTTGTTCCGTTGGTTGTATTATTACTGGTTGTTTCGGCGGTATTCGTTCCGTTTTCCCTTGTTTCACTATTATTTGCGACATTATTTGATTTTTTACGATAATTTGTTAGATAATAATTATCGTTTACGCCGTTAACTCCGCTCACGCTGGTTTGGGGCGTGTCGCTGTAGGCGTCAGTGTCAATACCGCTTATATTTGATTCATTGTTTGTATTTTGGCTTGTATTTTCAGTTGTTGATGCTGTTGCTGTTGTTGTGTTCGTTGCTTTTCCATTGTCAGTTATATTTTGATTTTCAGTGTTATTTCGGCTTATATTATTGTCGGCTACTGTATTTTGACTGCTTTCTGCATTCATGGTTGACGATGAATTACCTGTATTTACAGTATTTTTTTCACCGCCTTGCGAACCGTGATGTTCTTCCGTATAATCAACATCGTTCAGCGGGTTAAACTCAAGTGTTGCACTTTTATAAAGCTGATTATAGTAAGGCATAATTTCACGGAGTTTTCGGGCAAGGTAATAATTAAACAGGCCGTATGTTTCAGCACCGATTTCCCGCATGTAAAAATGAAAAAGTATTTCATGTTCTAAAACATTGCGGTATGATTCGTCATATATCGGAAACCTAAAATTAAATATTTTCGGTTGCGCCGCTGTAATAATTTCATCTATTGTTTTTTCGTTTAATTCAGCAGGCGTGAATCCGCTTTGCACTTCGCAAATATATCGTAATTGTGACGTATAATTACTCATTTTTTATAACCTCTTCATTCTTTCGGTCTATTTCGGCAAACTTAACTTTAATGTTTAAGTTAAACATTTTATTAATTTTCGCTACTGCCTCTTCGCGAGCCTTCAGCCGTGTTAAGCGGGCGATCTCAACACCGCCGAAATTCGCTGTAACTTCATCGGATACTAACCTTTCCTTTTTATCGGTGTTTGCATTGTCTATTCCGAAATACGTTAAGGCCTCGCTGATTATTTGTCGTTTTAGTATCTGTAATTTATCGGCAATATACGGCGTTGTAACATCAAGAACATTTATTTCCGATAAAGTACTTAACCCTTTTGTGCCGAATATGAAGGGAATATTGCCGTCATACTGTCGGAAAAGATTCTCCATTGTGAGTCTTTGACTGTCTTCCGTCAATATAATTTTCGGTGTTTTTTGGCCTTTTACATTAACATCAATGATTCTTTCACATTCTGAAATACGTTTCGCATATGAGCGCAAGGCTAATATCTCATTGGATCGCGTTGAATTATTCCATATTATAACCGAATTTTCATTGCTTAGGTTCTTATTACGATAATTTACAGCAGGCGAAAATGCTACACGCTTAAATGGTTCGCGGTATATATCAAATGTTGAAGAACTGTAAAACTGTAAAACAACATATTGTTCAAGTTCATCATCGTAATAAAAAATTGCTTTTCCGTCAAAACACAATATCAATTCAATAAACCTTGCATCAATTTCCGGCGGCAAATTCTCGTATTTAATACCCGCCAATGCAATTTCGGTAATACGGTTAAACCAAAAATTATAAGATTCTATATTTTCGCGTTCTGCTTCTTTTCGAAAGCGTTGACTAATACTCATATTATTTCGCATCATTTTACACTGCTTCCTCCAACGGGTTATTTAAAATTTTATAATTACCAACATTTACATTATTAACCCAAAAAGTAATGCCTTTATCAAATATTTCAGCAATTTTAGCGCGGGCAGTCGCATTGCAACTATTATATTCGTTCGTTGCACTTGCACGAACAACACACCCTTTTGTTTTAATAAATGTAAATTGGTCTCTATTATGAATTGACGGTGTTTCAACTTTATGAATTGCATAACCATATTGCGTAAAATAATCATCAATAATTTTTACATATTCATCGCGCGGCCGCAATATATAACCGTGAAACACTTTTTCTCCAAGCGTAAATAATGCCGTACCTGTGATATTACCACTTACTTTTGGTGGAATTCGGCTTACTTTATCAATGTCAGCTAATATGTGGCCGACTGAAGTACTACCACTTACAATCATGCCGCCCCCAAGGGGTAAAGCCGCGCCACCGCTACCCCCTGCAATTACAGCACCACCCACAATTTGGCCAAGAGCTAAAGCACTTGATAATACTAAATTACCCGTATTTTGGGCAAGATATGATTGATAGGCATCGCTAACCCAAGCACATTGCGGAAACCCTGTCATCACACACATTTCGCTATAGTTTTCAGCCGAATTTTTATAATTTATCGGTATTGCGCTAATACTTTGTGTCGGTGCTAAATCACTCTCAATATTAAATGTAATACTTCCAAGCCCGTCACCCGTTTTACTATCATCAAAATCATATAATTTACCCTCCGACCCTGCTGAAACATACAAGCAATAAAACGGTGCAGTGTACAACTTATTATTTCTAACACCAATACCCGCAAAAATAGGATTTCGTTTAACTTCCCAAGTGCGGATCGTTGTTTCACCCTCTAATTCGCGCGGGGACAGTGCAATTGATATTACACCATCCACTTTATCAGCATGATTTTCGACAAGATCTTTTATTTTTGTGCGGGCATCCACTAGCCAAGACGCACCAGCGCTTGTTATATGAATTACACCAATTTCTTTTCGCGAAAGTGCGGAAAACATACCTTTTACTAAAGCCCCGCCTGTCGCGGCATATGTGTCGGGATCGAAACTGGAATACATTATAACACTCCAATCTGGGCCGAACGGTGCTTTACTTTCAGCATCAACCATATATTCACCAATAGATATATTTTCTTCAACCCTGTTATGGCCAACCCCATCATCGTAAACATGATTACGTTCAATCCAACAAGCGGGAATTTCAGAGTACAATAAATAAGACTGAATTACATCTATTTCAAATTCTATTTCACATGTATTATCATTTATATAAAATATGTTCTTTATAAATGCGTAAAACCAACGGTTCAAATAACCTGTATTTTGATAGCGCAAATAATTACACCCTATCAGTGTATCGGCTGTAAACGGTAAGCGGATTCTTCCGTTTTCGCGAACATATATTGCTTTATCCGCGCTGTATACAACCCATTGCGCAAAAAATGAGTTTTGATTGGATACACTTGCAAAATAAAGTGTGTGTTCATAATTAACATCAATGTTTATATTATTAAATAGTTGTATCTTTGAATTTGGCGTAGGCGCTAACATCTATTTTTGCGGGCAATGTGCGATTCACATTACCCGCTTAACCTCCATATTATTTTAACTTATCCCTTGTAAACTGTAATTGTGGCCGTTCCGCCCTTTGCAGGGTTTTCATTCGAATCAGCGTTCAAACTTATCGTTTCCGACGTTTCATCTGCTCCGATGAAGACGGTGCCGCGAACGTCAACATATGTGTTACTTGATTTCGCACCTTTAATATACCATTTTACAGTTTTATTAAAGAACCCTGTACCAGAAACTTTTGCGTTAAACTGAATTTCACTGTTCGGAATTGCGGTTACCGCGGCAGGCGATATTGTGACACTGTTTACAGCTGAAGCACTATCACTAAATGTTGCGGCAGGTGCAAACGGCGACACACTAACTATTTTCCAACAATGAAGAAATGCATTAGTATACAAACCATCGGGATTGCGAATATCTTCCATAGTAATTAGACGGTCATATATTTGTAGAAAATCATCGTCAATAATTACAGCGGGAATCTCTTTCAATTCTTCAAGCTGTGCAGTTGTAATATCTTTAAGCGTTGCGCTTATTACGTTTCCGTTCGCATCATATGTAATATTATCACATGTTTCTGGCGCACATTGTGCCAGTCGATTAATATCAATATCGCCGAACGAATCTACAAGCAAGCGTTTTGACAGAAATTCGGCTTTTTCCATGTTGAAAGCCGCCGCAAGAACATTAACATCCATTGCGGCGTCAAAATCAGCCGTAACAATTACAGTTTGTTCTTCATGCTTTGAATGTGTCTTAACTCCCGAAATATTATAATTTCCTGTCATAAACTTCATTTTATTAGATGTTGCCTTAATTTGTGTTACGACAGATTTTACATTATCATCCGTTGAAAGACTGGGAATTGAAATAGCTTTAATATTTCCGTTTACAATATTAAGCGCTATAAGATATTTCATAACATTGAATTCATCATAGTTATTTGCGCTCGCAAGGGATTCATATATTTTTTCAATAAGTGAATACAGGCCGTTTTCCGTTGTAAATGCGGCCGACAAATCTTCATTCGAAATTGTTGCGGGATATTTTACTTGATAATTTACAATATGAAATGCGGCGCGAATATCGGGAATACGCCTTTTAAATACTGTTTCACTTGAAACGGAAGGGTTATAAAGTTCCGCATTTGCGATATTTACGAAAATTTCCTCAATCGTCTCACCAAGCGACAAAACACCCTTTTTAAGCCGCTCCCAAGGATTTTCATACATTTTACTTGTTACTGTAACAAGGATAATTCGGTTGATCAGATCCGTTGCGAACGCATTGCGCAAATTGGGACTATCCATAATGATTTTACCGATCGCGCGGATTGAATCCGCATCTTTCGCCGCAAACGGAATATAATTTTTATAGTTTGTTGAGAAACCTTCATTTATAATTCCGTTGATAACATCTTTAGATACATTCGTCAATACATAATTTTTAGGTCTTGTAGGCATATGTTTATTCCTCCGTAAACAAATCTTTTATTTTAATTTCCTTTTCTTCATCTTCAGATTCTTCCTCAAATGAATTATCGTCATTATTATCGCCAAAGAACCGCTCTTTATATCGTTTCTTCAGCGAATTATATTTTTCAGTAACTTCAACCAATTCATCGGAATTATCGGTAAAGGAATCTGTAAAATCCTCAAGAAATGAAATAATACTTTCCTCTTCATTTTCACCGATAATATCTCTCAACGCTTTCAAAAGCTCTTCTTTAGTTCTCTTCATAATTTAATATTCTCCATTCAAAACGGTTACCCCGTTTATTTGCAATTTTACTTTTGCTTGTTTTCCATTCACCGACAGCATTTCATCAAATCCCGCTTGCGATTTCACGCCCCATTTTCCGTCAATCTGTCCAACGTCATATCCGTTTGCGGATAGTGCCCTTTGCATCAACTCAAATTTTTCGCCACGTTGCATTGGATTAGTTACGGTAAAACGAGTTCTTTCAATTTCTGGAAAAACAAGTATTTTGTTCGGTATGCCGTATTCATTCCACCCATCATTAAGCGTTGACATTATAATTCCGTCAACAAACGATTTTGCTTCAATTATAAGCGGAATTCCGCTTGCGTTTTGTCCTACAACAAACCCTACATGATGAATTCTTCCTGCCGAATTGCGTTTGAAAACGCACGCACCCGCCGCAAGTTCACCTTTTTCGTTTATATACTCAAGCGCGGCATCATCTTTAATGCCACACCAATTTGTATAATTTCCCGCCGCATTATTATCCTGCCCAACAAATGCATCAAGCAAACCATTGCAATCATACAAATACGAATTTTCAGTTATCCAATTCTTTGTTTTATTATCATATTCGTTTTTACTATAGGTAGATTGATAATATTTTGTATATGCATAATCAAGCCGCCACTGTGTTGCTTTTTGTCCTATCGTCCCCATCAAATAATGTGCTGGTACGGTGCCAATCTCGCTATCGGTTACACCGCAATAATAAGTACCTGCCAATAGTTTATTCTTAGGCAAACGCTTAAAAAGATATTTTACAAAATCTTCTGCATTTTTCATTCTTTACTCAACCTTTCATAAAGTTTGCTGACAATAAGAGTATTATTATCAATAGTTTTTCTCAATTCATTCACTTCTGTTTTATGTGTGTTCATAATTTCGTTGATAATTTGCTGATTTTCCTTATCTTTTTTGACAATGTAACACGCAAGTGCTATCATTGCCGCAATCGACACACCGTAAGTTGATATAATCTGAATCCATTGTTCCATAAATGTGACTACCCCTTTTTACTATAATTGCAAGGGAACTGTTTAACGTTAGTTTGTAAGACCTATTCAGCGGTTCAGTCGGTTTCACCCGTTACGTTCTGAACTCACAACGTTATTTTAAACATGTTCCCCGCAAATTTATTGTAACACATAGGTTTATTTTTGTCAAGCACGTATTAATTTAAACGCGTTCGAAAACTCATTTTTTATTTTTACGGATTCATACCGAACCGCGCCGACATTATACATGTTTCGCAATGTTTGAAGGCATATTGATTTTCGAACCGCTAATAGCATATTGGGTTGAAGATCCGAGTTTGTCAGCGCATATTTTATTAAACAACTTTCGTCAATATCGCGGGATACAAAAATTAAACCATCTTTATAATCCACCCATATTCCATAATTATTATTCATATATAATATTGTGAAATAATATTTCGCTGTTTGTGTTTTCTTTTGAACAAAATTTTTATTATCCCTCAAAAAATCATTTTCCATATTATATTTACCGTATGCCGTCCCGTTTATGATCGACCCAAAACGAGTTTTCATTGCCGCATTTGTATATTCCTCATTCTTTATTACCTCCACCAATATTTCATTATTAATCCGCTTTATAGTTTTATTTCCGTACGGCGGTACGATATTAAAATAGTCAAAATACGGATTAGAAATTGTGTACGCATTCGACAAAAAGAAAACTACAACATCTCGCAATCTTGCAATTGTTGAATATAATTCTAAAAAGTTTGTTACTTCATCCTGCAAATAGTGATATACACCTTTATCAAGTATAAATTCGTCAAAACATATTTTGCTCACCCTCGGGAACGGAATTGATTTTAAAATTTTACCTGTTGATAATGCTTGCGCCTGCCCTGCATATTCGTCATTGATATAAAACATATTTCCCTTCACTTTAAATGCAACGTTCGGGAACTCTGTTTGTATATCATCAAAAAATGATTTCATCCTTTGCGCTGTCACCTCCGTTTTATAACGGCGAATGTAAATAAACTCATTTTTATTTTTTAAAAAATCTTGTATTGCCCATCGTTTAAAGGCATATGTTTTACCTACACCGCGCATACCAACTATAAAATTAAATAGGCAATTATAACTCAATGCTTTTTGTATTTCATAATACATAATTTTAACCCTTTCTTACTGTAAATTCTGTTTCATCAAGCACAATTCCGCCTGCCGTATGTACAGGCCGCAATTTTCCGCCGTATTTTGCGCCTTCCGTAAAATTTTCAAATGTAACTTGCGAATGTAAATTTGCGGGCATTCCTGCACATGTTACATTTAGTTTACCTTCAATTTCTTCAATATATGTTTTAGCTCTTAAAAATTTGGCTCTTGTAAAACTTGATTCATGTTTCCATGCTCCAAGCTTTACATCATCAATTTCCAATTCTTCTGGAATATCATTTCCTAATAAATGTAATGAATCCGTATCCGCATATAAAAAACGGTGAAATACTTTTTGCGCACTTGAAATTGTTTTGTATCTTGCCCATGCGGTTATAAATGCCGCAATCGGAATGTAAATCGGCTTGCGCTGTTCCCATTCTCCAAATATATATCGTACATTGTCATTCAGCGGATCAATTACAGGATTCTTCGATCGCACGTTTGGATTCATGCCGAATTTGCCGTAAAGCGAATTTAACATTAGTTTTGCAATTGTCCGCAATGGTTTATTACCCTCTATCGTTGCTTGTTCTTTTACAGCATACCATTTATCAATATATGAACGAAACATAATATTAGAACTCTTCCATTTCCAACCGCCAATATATTCTATGTTGTAAATGTCATAATGCGCTTGAAACAATTCCATATCAACGGAAGTTAAACACAATGTAACGTCTTCACCGTTGCTGTCAATTATATATTCAGTTGGATTGAATGCAGTGCTGTTTTTTAGCTGTATTGTCGGAATATAATTTTTCTTTAATTTGAAATTGCATCGTATCATTTGAACATATAAGTCATATAAACTATCTTTTTCATAATTACCATCATAATATATTGGGTCACCGTATGGCAAATTGCAATAATACATAACGGAAGGATATAAGGAATTTACATCTAACACAATACCGTTTCCGACTACCTTGTTAACAAAACGTGGATTTGCAAAAGTAAAACCACCCCTATAACATTGCCGAACGTCAGCATCGTAATTAGGTTCGGGAAACCACCTTGAAAAGCATTTTTTCGTTATAATTTCCTTATAATTTGCCATTGCGTTGCTTGCCGTTGTATTTTTTGTCAAACCCTGCTGAAATAATATTTCAAGTGCTTGAGCCACAATTTGACAGTCATTGCGCAAATAATGTATCTCATCAATTGTCAATTCATGCCCAACTTCACGATCCGCCGTATAGTCAATTTCTTCTTTTTGTATTGGTAAATTAAAGGCCTTTGCAATTTCCGCAACCTTAAACGGCAAAAGCTTTAAAGAATCTAAAAAAGTTATTTTATGATTTTTCTTTTTTAGAATCTTAAAATACGTTGTAATCGAATAAAATATTCCTTTGTCACTTATAAGCGTTTGAAACGTGTTTGGCCGCTTATCTTCATCCACTATATGACACCACCCATTTTTTAATAAATGGTAAATTATAAACTCTCCATCAAATTTTAAATTATGAAAATATATCGTTTCTTGCTGTTTAGATAATTCTTTCATCTTTTCAAAAAACGAAATTATATTATTTCCATAAATAAAGTTTGAAATATTACCTATTTCACATAATCCCCATGCCCACACTCTGCAATCTTCAATGTTTGTTGTTGTTTCGAAATCCGCAACATACATTTTTATAACCTCATGATATTATCATAAATAATTTCCCTTTGACTTTCACGCTCAACGGGATCACGATAAAACAAAATAAACAAATAATCCGAACCTAAACTTGCATTGATGAAATCTTCAATATTAATCGAATGTATTTTGTTTATTATTTCTTTCAATCTCGGATCGTTGCTATCAAATAAATTATTTAACATTGAAATATAATTATTTCTGTATTGCGCATTTTTTCTTTCAAGATAATTCGGTTGAGTTTGTGTTTCAAGTGAGCGCAAGTAAGCCGGCATATCTCGCCCACTGATTTGGTTTATATCCTGTTTCGGTAATAAATTTACATCTCGCATTCTTCCCATTTGTGCAAGATTACCCTTTTCAATTTCACCAACTTTTGCACGCTGTTTTGCCCGCCGTGCGTTTACAATTTCTAATTCCTTTTTTGCTTTTTTATATAACGCATCGGGCAATTCAACCCCCTTATCATTTACTACTGTTTTATATCCACCCTTCATAAATTCTTTGATAATTTGCTTTATATCATCAACATCGGGACTACCTTTCAATTTTGAATACGATAATTTACCAACTTTAAAACCCCGCTTTTCAAACCTTTTTGCTTTTTCGTTATAGACTTTTACCATTTTCATCAATTCAGAATCAACACTCACTTTAGGCTTTGCTGTAAATGCTTGCAATTCCGAAATTATACTTTCAATGCTTGCGCCGCTACTTTTAATCTTTGAAACGTATACTTTTTTCGGAATAGGAATATATTCCGCTGACAATTGCGCCTTCTTTTCAAGTCTCTTTATCTTCGCATTAAAGTTTTTTACCGCTTTTCGCAACAGCTCATCCTGTTTTGTCATTATATCACACCCTTTTTAAAATTTCACGCACTATAAATCATCGGTTATAGTGCGTGAACCATTTTATTGATATATTGTATTCCCTGTTTTAGATATTATTTTGTAACAATATCCAAAGTAAAGATTCTGTTTGCGCCGTTTGTAATCTGTCGAACGCGAACGGGAATACCATCTTCCCATGTGGGCGAACCATACAAACCGAAAATGCGCTTAAGGGAATTATATATTCCATATGATGTGGCGGTATATGTGTGCCCTGCAACATCTATCAGCGTTACGCGCGGCGTTGTACGATTTTCGCCCGTTTTTTCATCAACGATCTCAACAGGTTCGATAATAACATCCCTTACATTAATTTCCTTGCCGATATGATCCGCAATCCGCACTTCAGGCGAATTCAAAGCGTTATACAATTTCGCCTTATCGTCGTTACTTTCAGCAACAAACGAACTGTAAATTGACGCGGTTGCTGTGTTGATACCGTCAATAATTTCATTTTTCTTGTTCACCACCGTAAGAGTTTCATTCATCATAGTTTTTTGCCTTTCTAAGAAAACCATTTATTGTATTTTTTTCGGTTTCCTTGACGCACTGTTTAACAGTACGTTTCGCCCTGCTCCCACAAAGGCATCGTCAGAAGGATTTTTCAAATTACCAAATATGATACAAGTTTATATTGTGTGGATGTCGGGCAGGTTGTATACCATTTATAGCCAACGCCGTATCTTCCACTATATGGAACAATTATACCGAGTCGTTTTCGAGATACGTAGCCGCGGGCCATTGAATTTATTTTGGCATAGTGTAAAGTCGATACATCGACTAACGCTAAAACTAAATAGCATGCGGTATCTTCATACTCCAAAATTTTATATGTTCCAGAGCGTTTATCATTACAAATTGCGTAAAATGTAGCCCATTTCGCATCTACAATTTGACGCGCGATTTCATTTAAATCAACAGGTAATTCCTTTTTGGCAAATATGCGATTTTCAATATCGTCATATTCAATTCGTTCTTTTGTTTCAGCGTTTACAAAATATATCATCATACCACCATTTCCCAACTATTATTTTACTTCAACATAAATAACGAAGTAATTATCATCTTCCGTCATCATTGTTACATTTTCCACAGTGTAATCAGTGCCATTATCAGCGCAAGCACACTCTTTCAAACCGTGATAAAGAACAATTTCATCCGCATACTGCACCGCCATACACCGACATTTAAGAGGTGCATAATTTTGAAGTATTTTTGCATAACATGAGGTAATCTCTTCATGCGGTTTAGCAAAGAGTTGCCACATTTTGACTAATTTCATTTCATTTACCC
>ERZ808258.560-NODE-560-length-14069-cov-2.864350_pt1 | contig 14069 bp, 14 predicted proteins | sample MGYA00521280_ERZ808258 | MGnify/ENA primary metagenome ERZ808258 (study PRJEB31516, sample SAMN03275585) | gut metagenome | biome: mammalia-associated habitat; material: feces | host: Papio cynocephalus | place: Kenya | collected 2012-07-19 ...
AGAGCACCGTCTCCGGCCGGTTCCATCGATGATACGTTCAGCGAGAGTTGCCCGCGCGGCATGTAGATATTCAAGTTGCCGCTTACCTGAACCAAATCACCGACTTTCGGGATATAGGTCTGAGCAAATCGCTTTTGACGGAAAAAACAAAGTTGCAGGACTGCATCTCGATGTTCGTCTTTTAAATCGATGTACCAATGTCCGGAAGCGGCCGGTTTAAAGGCATGGATTTCGCCGATGACGCGAACAAGGCCGAACTTGCCGGTCACAACAGCATTGAGTTGTCCTAAAAGATCGGCAACGGAAAAAAGCGGCGCCTCCCGAAACGAGTCGGGAAGCGAGAATAAATCGTCATCCTCAAACATAGAGAGACGCGCCTTCTTCGGGGTCTTTAGCACCCGGAAATGAAACCCGATTAACGACGACGGGCAGGAGCAGGAGCCGCAACCGGCCGACCGTCAATATGACGGAACGTAATGCGACCCTTCGTCAAATCATACGGAGAAAGTTCCAAGGAGACCTTGTCTCCTGCCAAAATACGAATGTGGTGCTTGCGCATTTTGCCGTTTGTGTAAGCAATGAGCTCATGCCCGTTTTCCAATTTCACGCGATACCGCGCATCGGGAAGCACTTCAAGCACTTCACCGGCCATTTCAATCAGGTCTTCTTTTGCCATAAATCCATAAAAGAAAGTAAAAAAACACGGCCACAGGCTTAATTTAAGAAGCCGTTCCGTATGCAACGAGGGCATTTTACCCACGACTTTGCTCATTGCAAGCAAATTGGGCTGAAAAAACAACGCGTCCGGTTCGTTGCGTTTCGGCACAGTCGGCTCATAAAAGGCGCCCCTGCCCACCCTTATAATGCGGAAAACTTGCACGGCACCTTTATCCACCGCCGTTAACTAAAAGAGAACCCATGCAAATCCAACCCCTCCAATTGTCGGTCGCTCACAATGAATGGGCGCGCGTCCGTCGCACCAATCCCCTTGTTCACTGCATGACTAATGCAGTTGCTTGTGCCTTCACGGCCGATGTACTTGCTGCGGCCGGCGCCAGTCCCGCCATGCTTCCGGCGAAAGAAGAAGCGCCGGACTTTACGCGAATTGCCGCATCGCTTCTTGTCAATGTCGGAACTCTCACGAGGCCCGATGCCGACGCGATGCTCATTACAACCCGTGCAGCCTTGTACGCTAAGAAACCCTGGGTTCTTGACCCGGTTGCCGCCGGCGTCTCAGTTTGGCGTGATGCCGTTATTGCCAAACTCGTACTCAACGCCCCGGCAGTAATTCGAGGCAACCCCTCGGAAATCGTAGCGCTAAGCGGCGGAGAAAAAACTGCCAAGGGCGTAGACAGTGTCCTGACAAGTCGCGATGCACTCCAAGCAGCCGTCACGCTGGCAAGCGCATCCCAAACAATCGTGGCCGTCACGGGTGAAACAGATTACATCACGGACGGGATTCGCACGCTTTGCGTGACAGGCGGAAATGCCAAAGTCAGTCGCGTCGTCGGAACCGGTTGCTCTTTATCGGCTCTCGTTGCCGCATTCGTTCCGGGGGCGTCCGATACGCTTGTTGCCGTCGCCTCGGCCTGCGCTCTGGCAAAAAATGCCGCTCAATTCGTCGGCAACAAACCCTACGGAACTTTCCGCACAGCCTATTTGGATGCCATTGAAACTTTAAGCATTAAATCCCTGTAATGCGACACCCCATCGATTTGACACTTTATCTGGTTTTAGACCCCACGTTGTGCGCAGGAGAAAACGGCATGGTGCAAACGGCTCAGATTGCAGCCCAATCCGGGGCTACCTGCGTACAACTTCGCGCTCCGAATTGGTGTACGGACAAATTGATTTCTTGCGGAAACAAATTAAAACGCGTTTTAGCGCCCTACGGGGTACCGCTCATTGTCAACAACGATGTCAAAGCTGCCCAAATGATTCAAGCTGACGGGCTTCATATCGGTCAAAGCGACATGCCGGCCGCTCAAGCACGGGAGCAACTCGGTCCGGATGCCATCATCGGACTTTCGATTACGCGACGCGACGAAATCGGCACGCTTGATCCAAAACTCGTTGATTATGCCGGGGTCGGACCTGTTTACACCACTTGTACAAAAAAAGACGCCGCTCCGGCCATGGGCCCGCAAGAACTTCGGTATATCACGGAGCATCTGTCGGTTCCGGTTGTTGCAATCGGCGGCATCGGTGTTGCACAAGCCCCGGTGATGCGCCAAGCCGGTGTTCAAGGCATTGCCGTTGTCTCGGCCATATGCGGTCAACGTGACATTGCTCTGTCCACAAGAATGCTCCGATGCGCGTTCAGTCAAGTTTCCTAAGCAATTTAAGAAGCCTTCTGACTGTATAGTCTTCTCACACAGGACTATGCAGGAGGGTTTACCATGAACGAAGATTTATTCAGCACACTCAGAGAAGCACCGGCAGATCCGATTCTCGGCGTTTCCGAGCGCTTTGCGCGTGATACGCGTGACGAAAAGGTTAATCTGGGTGTCGGCGCCTATCTGGACGAAAACGGTAATCCGACAACTCTGACAGTCGTTCGAAATGAAGAAACGGCCTTGGCCGCCACTGCCGGGGGCTCACGCCACTATTACGGCCCCATGAGCGGTGATGCCGTTTTACGCAACGCCGTACAGCAATTGCTTTTCGGGTCGGAAAGCGAAATTATCCGCTCGCATCGCGCCGCCACAATCCAAACTCTCGGGGGCACGGGTGCCCTACGCCTTGCCGGCGATCTCTTGTTTACACGATGTGCCTGCACGGTCGGTGCCACAAGCAACCCGACTTGGGGCAACCACAACGCCCTATTTGCCGCCTCGGGATTGAAAGTTCTTCGCTATCGGTACTACACCCCGAAAGGCGGAGTTGACTTTTCCGGGCTTACACAAGACTTAAATGCGCTTCCGGACAAAAGCGTTGTTCTTTTGCATGCCTGTTGCCACAATCCGACCGGCTACGACCTGACAAAGGCACAATGGGATGAGGTGTTGGATATTTGCCGAAAAAATCACCTGATTGCCTTGCTCGACATCGCTTACCAAGGCTTCGGAGACGGACTTGTCGAAGATACGTACGCCGTGCGTCTTTTTGCCCGGTCCGGGCTGGATTTTTGCGTTGCAAGTTCTTTTTCCAAAAACTTCGGACTGTACGGAGAGCGCATCGGTGCCCTGACAGTTGTCACGCAAAACGAAAAAGAGGCATATGCCGTTTTGACAAACGCCGAAAGCCTCGTACGTAGCAGTTACTCCAATCCTCCGCTTCACGGAGCTCGGATTGTGCGCAACGTTTTGACGGATCCGGAGAAAAAAGGTGCGTGGGAAAAGGAAGTGGCCGGCATGCGAAATCGCATCCGCACAATGCGTATCACACTGGCACAAAACATAAAAGAGATCGGAGCCAAACGCGACTTTAGCTTCATCACACGTCAAAAAGGCATGTTCTCTTACACGGGTTTTACGCCCGAACAAATTGAGCGTTTGGCGCGTGAGTTCGGGATTTATGCCGTCTCTAACGGACGCATTTGTTTGTGCGGATTAAACGACAAAAACATTGCATACGTGGCGGAGGCTTTTTCTGCCGTACTCTGAAAAATCTGCAACAAGAGAAAAGCGTGTCTTTTCTCTCAGAACAACACATCGGGAACGCCCGCTTATCGCCGTCGAAAAAACTTAAAATTGTCTTGCCAATTTTTTCGATTGTGTATATAGTTTCGCTTCTGCATTCCCCGATAGCTCAGTCGGTAGAGCAACGGACTGTTAATCCGTGGGTCGTTGGTTCGAGCCCAACTCGGGGAGCCAGATTGAAAATCGGTCCACCTGTTGGTGGCCTTTTTTTTGCATACTGTCGAATGTAAAGATTAAGAACTGGCAAGACCTCTTAGGCTTTACGAAAGGATTCGTTTCGAGCAATCTCTCCATGCAAACACTTGAGCGCTTTAGCCGGTTCGCCAACAAAACCTTTCCACTGTGGATTCTCGTGTTTGCAGGTCTGGCCTACCTGAAGCCCGAATTCTTTGTCGGTCTTTCGTCCTGGGTTTCCCCCATGCTCGGAATCGTGATGTTCGGCATGGGTTTGACTTTGTCAATTTCAGATTTCAAAGCCGTCCTTTCCCACCCCACGGAAGTTATCCTCGGCATTTTTGCCCAATACAGTTTGATGCCGGCCATTGCCTACGGTCTGTGTGTCTTTCTCAACTTACCGGGGGAACTGGCCATCGGTGTAATCCTGGTCGGAGCCTGCCCGGGTGGAACATCAAGCAATGTCTTGACATACCTGGCGCGCGGCGACGTGGCCCTGTCGGTCACATTGACAAGTTGCACGACGCTTTTAGCTCCCTTTGTCACCCCAACCGTCGTCGCTTGGCTCGCCCAAGAATGGGTTGCTATTGACCCCTTTGCCATGTTCAAATCCATCTGCTGGATTATTCTCATTCCCGTTGCTGCAGGCGTTGCCGTACATGCACTTATCGGAGAAAAAATCCGCAAGGCTTCCGACGTTCTTCCGCTTTTGAGTATCGCAGTCATTGTTGTCATTGTATCCGTTGTCGTCGCCGGTGCTCGCGACTCTTTGGCTCAAGCCGCTCCTTTGGCTTTTCTAGCCGTCATTCTTCATAACGGACTGGGATTGACCCTCGGGTACCTTCTGGCCTTAGCCTGCGGTGCAAATCTTGCCAAGCGCAAGTGCATCGCCCTGGAGGTAGGGACCCAAAACGCCGGACTCGGTGCTGCTTTAGCTACGTTGCACTTTGCTGCAATGCCGATGATTGCCGTCCCGTCAGCCATTTTCAGTTTCTGGAATATTATTTCCGGGTCGATTGTTGCTTCCTATTTTCGAAAAATTGACCGAGAGAAAACGCACAAAAACGCCGATTTTTGATATAGTTTGCCCGTCTGCCCGTGATGTTTCTGCATCGCGCCCCAGTTTCGGAGTTGTCGCGATTTTTCCCTCTTGAGCTTCGCATCGTGTGCCCGCCCGGCTTGTTTGCGTTTGCAATACGAAAAATCCCGATGGCCGTAATACGTAAGCTTTTTCACAACCGTTGAACAAAGGAATCTCCTGATGAGTGATTTAATCCTCTCCGTTTCCGACAGCGATTTTCAGTCCGAAGTCACTTCAGTGACCGACAGGCCCGTTCTCGTCGATTTTTGGGCACCGTGGTGCGGTCCGTGCCGCATGCTCACCCCTCTGATTGAAGCCGCGGCACAGGAGTATGACGGACGCGTCCTTTTTGCCAAATACAACGTCGATGAAGGCGGCCAAGTCGCCGCCGAATACGGCATACGCGGCGTGCCGACGTTACTTGTCTTTAAGAACGGAGAGCTGATCGGACAGCACACCGGCATGATGGCCAAATCTCAGTTAACCGCCTTTATTGAACAATATCTTTAACCGTTTCTCCTAAGAAAGCAGACGTGCACGAGCGTCTGCTTGATGTTTTCTTTCCTTCTTATTTCATGCATCTTTCAGAACTTAAAACCCTGCACATCAGCCATCTGCTTGACATGGCTACCGACCTTGAGATCGAGAACGCGCAGCGTATGCGCAAGCAAGAGCTCATGTTTGCCATTCTCAAGAAACGAGCCAAAGCCGGAGAGCAAATTTTCGGCGACGGAACTCTTGAAGTTCTTCCGGACGGATTCGGTTTCTTAAGAAGTCCGGACACCAGCTATTTGGCCAGTACCGATGACATTTACATCTCGCCCTCACAGATTCGCCGCTTTAACTTACACACGGGCGACTCCATCGAAGGCGAAGTGCGCACCCCGAAAGATAACGAACGGTATTTCGCACTTGTCAAAGTAGATACCGTTAACGGACAGCCGCCGGAAAATCTCAAGCACCGCATGCTCTTTGAAAACCTCACACCGCTGTTCCCGAACGTGCCGCTCACGCTTGAGCGCAATATGCGCGGCGACGAGAACATCACGGGGCGGTTAATCGACATCATTGCTCCGATCGGAAAAGGCCAGCGCGGATTGCTTGTTGCAAGTCCGAAATCCGGTAAAACCGTTTTGATGCAACACATTGCGCACGCCATCACGGCCAATCACCCCGATTGCATTCTCATCGTTCTTCTGATTGACGAACGTCCGGAAGAAGTGACCGAAATGCAACGCTCCGTACGCGGCGAAGTCATTGCAAGTACATTCGATGAGCCGGCCACACGTCACGTGCAGGTCGCCGAAATGGTCATCGAAAAAGCCAAGCGTTTAGCGGAAAGCAAAAAAGACGTCATCATTCTTTTGGACTCGATCACACGTCTTGCCCGTGCCTACAACACGGTCATTCCGAGTTCGGGCAAAGTTCTGACAGGCGGCGTTGATGCAAATGCCCTACAACGACCCAAGCGCTTTTTCGGTGCCGCACGCAACATCGAAGAAGGCGGATCGCTCACGATTCTTGCAACTGCCTTGATTGATACCGGCTCTCGCATGGACGATGTGATTTACGAAGAGTTCAAGGGCACAGGCAACATGGAAATTCACTTGGAGCGCCGTCTGGCGGAAAAACGCGTCTATCCGGCCATCAACGTCAATCGTTCCGGAACGCGTCGCGAAGAACTTTTGCTCAAACCCGATGTGCTGCAAAAGATCTGGGTGCTCCGCAAGCTTCTTTATGATATGGATGAAATCGAGGCAATGGAATTTCTCTTGGACAAGATGCGCAATACCAAGAGCAATGCCGAGTTCTTTGACATGATGCGTCGCTCGGGCTAGAACCGAAAAAAGCCGCCGAAATTCGGCGGTTTTTCATTTAAGACGGTAACAATAAAGCTTCTGACTTTAGTCAGGAGTTGCTTACAATCCTTCAAGTAAAAATCCGCTAGCCCGGCTTTTCGTTCACATATCGCACTTCGATAATTTCCAACAGTTCAACGTGAGCCGGGTGGTCGATGGTGGCCGGGGTCGGAAGCTTCACTTGATCACCCTCTCGTGCCTTTAAGAAAACACGCGCAATGGGGCTGACCCAACTTACATCACCGTGTTCGGGATCTGCTTCATCGATTCCGACAATGCGAATGGTGTGCTCAGTATGATCCGAAAGCGATTCGTAAACAACCGTCGCCCCGAAAAAAATCTGATCCGTTTGAGGACGCGAAGCCGGGTCGACCACCTCGGCCGATTCAATACGTTTGTTTAGAAAACGAATCCGCCGATCCATCTCACGCAACCGACGCTTGCCATACAGGTAATCACCGTTTTCGCTACGGTCGCCGTTGCTGGCAGCCCAACTGACAACATTGACCATCGCCGGACGCTCTACATTCACAAGCTTTTCTCGCTCATCAAGGAGCCGCCGGTAGCAAGCCGGGGTCATATAGTTTTTTGTATTAGGCGGCAATCCGGGAAGCTTAACTTCCTCTTCATCGTCATTTAACTGAGAAGAATCCATCTGTTCGTCACCATCCTCGCAAAGGGAAATCTTATTATAAGACGACACAAAAACCGGTCTTCGGTCATCTAAAAATGCTCGTTTTCCGATAAGTACCGCCACTTTCCGTACGGAAGTTTTCCCAGAGTCACCTTCCCGATACGCACGCGTTTGAGGCGTAAAACGCGCAAACCGACCGCTTCGCACATGCGACGAATTTGGCGTTTTTTTCCTTCCTGCAAAACAAAGCGTAACTCACTTTCGTTAAGCCAAGATACTTTCGCCGGCAAAAGACTTTTCCCATCCAGAGTAAGCCCGTGATTTAAAAGTGCCAATCCTTTTTCAGACAAGGCCTTGCGTGCCGCTTGTCCGTCAGAACCGCACACGCGCACGATGTATTCTTTTTCAACAGTCGAAGAAGCATCGATTAACGTCTTAGCCACGCGCCCGTCTTGCGTTAAGACAAGAAGCCCCACAGAATCAATGTCAAGGCGTCCGGCCGGAACAAGGCTTTTAAGTTGAGACGGCGAGAAACGTCTTTTTGACAAATCACCGCCCCAACGGTTTTCCGGTGTAACGAGAACGCGAGCCGGAAGATACCCATCTTCGGCTTGTCCGCTCACATAGCCGACGGGCTTATGCATCAGAATCGTCACGCGCTCTTGTTGCTCACGCCGTGCTGCCCGTTCAACGACAATATTGTCATCGGGGCGCATTTTCTCCCCGAGACACACCGTTCGGCCGTTTACCTTTACAAGACCGGCCTCAATCCAGGCATCGGCCTCGCGACGACTTGCCAAGCCGAGCTCACTCATGCGTTTACTGATGCGAACAAGTGGCTTAGCGGCATCCAGTGCCATCAGACCATCCCCAGCAGGCAGTACTCCATGATGCCCTTTTGGGCATGCAGGCGATTTTCCGCCTCATCCCAAACAACAGACTGCGGCCCGTCAATAACCGAAGCAGTCACTTCCTCACCGCGATGAGCCGGCAGGCAATGCATAAAAAGGGCCCTCGGATCGGCCGCTGCCATGACGGCATCATTGACTTGGAATGCAGCAAAGTCACGACGGCGTTTTTCGTTTTCTTTTTCAAAACCCATCGATGTCCAGACGTCGGTCGTCACAAGATCGGCTCCCCGAGCCGCCTCAATCGGATCGCGTGTTACGGTGTAGTAATCGCCGGAAGGAATCAAGCTCGTATCAACCGGGTAACCCTCGGGAATAGCCAGTGTCATTTCAAAACCCAGAATTTTGGACGCTTCCAACCACGAGTAACTCATGTTGTTCGCATCTCCGATCCAAGCCACCTTCTTTCCGCGAATCGATCCTCTGTGCTCCATATAAGTCATGATATCAGTCATGATTTGCACGGGATGATATTCATTTGTCAGACCGTTAATAACGGGAACTCGGCTGTTTTGAGCGAACGCCAAAAGACGATCCTGACCGAAAGTGCGAATCATCACTAAGTCGACCATGCGACTGATGACGCGTGCCGTATCTTCAATTGATTCAGACCGCCCTAATTGCGATCCCTGACTTGTCAGGTTGATCACGTTGCCGCCCATCTGGTAAAAACCCGTCTCAAAAGAGACGCGCGTACGAGTACTGGCCTTCTCGAAAATCATCGCCAGAACCTTTCCGTGAAACGGTTCATAAGGAGTGCCGGCCTTTTGCCGAGATTTAATCCAAAGAGCACGCTCGAGCATATGCTCAAGCTCTTGAGCGCTGAAATCAGCGAGCTTCAAAAAATGCCGTAATAAAGCCATTATGTCATCCTTATTTTTCTAACTTGACGGTCATCGGATAATCCCAAATCGGCCCCGAGAAGGGAACGTCACTGACACGAGCCCCGATCGGGCACTGGCGCCGCTTAAATTCCGCTCGGTGCGTCATACGGACAATCCGCTCGACAAGACACCTATCGAATCCAGCTTTAACGATTTCGGATACCGGCTTGCCCTGCTCAACATAAAGACGTAAAACGGCATCCAAAACAGGGTATTCCGGAAGACTCTGAGAATCCTTCTGTCCTTCGCGCAACTCTGCCGAAGGAGCTCGCGAAATAATGCTTTCCGGAATAAGCTCACGGCCGGCTCTCGCATTGCGATACCGTGCGAGCGCCCAAACATCGGTCTTGTAAATGTCAGAGATTGCCTCAAAGGCCCCAGTGGTATCTCCGTAAAGCGTGGCATAGCCGGCGGCCGACTCGCTCTTGTTGCTCGTGGCAATAACCAAACGCCCGAACTTGTTGGCGTAGGCCATCAAAAGATTTCCGCGGATACGTGCCTGAAGGTTCTCTTCCGTTGCATCCCAAGTCGTACCCTCAAAATCCTCGGCAAGCTCCTTGCGATAGGCATCGAAAAGAGCGCCGATCGGTCGGATGGTGTAATGAATGCCGAGATTTTTTGCCAGCCTCTTAGCTTCCGTCAAACTCAAATCCGTCGTATACCGCGTAGGCATCATGAGCGTATAGACGTTTTCCGGGCCCAAGGCATCGGCACTGATTGCGGCAGTCAAGGCGCTGTCGATGCCCCCCGAAAGTCCGATTTGCACCGATTGAAAACCGTTCTTGTAAACGTAATCATGCAGCGCCAAGACAAGAGCATCGTAAAGCTCTCCGAGTTCATCGGGAGAGGAATCGGGAAGTTCTTGTGCGTTCGTTAAATCCACGGTCTTAAAGTCCTCGGCTGAGCGAGATAAACGCGCCGTACAAACTCCTTGTCGATTGCAAACGAAACTGGAGCCGTCAAACACCCATTCATCGGCTCCGCCGACAAGATTCGCAAAAAGAATCGGAAGATGCAGCTCTTTCGCTGCCTTCTTTGCCAAGATTAAACGTTCGGCCGGTCGCGAGCGTTTAAACGGATCGGCCGAAATCACCAGAACAGCCTCAGCGCCGCGCAGTTTCATGTCAGAAACCGAAGCACTCAAGGAGTCGATTTGCGTCAGGATTCCGAAGCGGGTCCCGGAAATTTCAACAACTTCACCGGAGACAACCAATCGGTTTTTCCCGTTTTCCACGAGCACGATTCCGGGCGTCATACCGAAAAGCACCGGTACGGCAAGCGTCTCGGTCAGTGTCGTAAAAGCTTCTTTTTGTCCGAGCAAAAATTCCGCTCGTCGAGCAAACCCTTCCACCGGATACCCGGCCAAAGCTCCGAGCGGCGCGACAAGAAGCCCGGCGCCTTCCTTTTGAGCCCGCAATGAAGCCTCGCGCAACTTGCCTGCGTTTTTATGAAAATCGCCGACAGATGCATTGATTTGAAAAATTGAAACGCCTAACATGATTGTTTGTCCTTTCATTTTCTATGCGGGGCAATTGTAGCTACAACCTTTTTAAGGAGCGTTTTCTTGAGTTTTGAATCTGCAAAAGCGCAACTCGCGCGCCACAACCTCTCAGACAAAATACGTATTTGTGACGAGCCGACGCCGACGGTCGAGACCGCGGCGCATGCGCTCGGGTGCGCACCGGGCAATATCGCCAAGACTTTAGCCTTTTTGGTCGAAGGGAGGCCTATATTAATCGTAGCAGCCGGAGATGCCCGTATTGATAACAAAAAATTCAAATCCGTCTTCCACGTCAAAGCGAGCATGATCGCACATGACTCGATTGAAGACTACACAGGCCATCCGATGGGCGGCGTTTGCCCGTTCGGGGTCAAGGAAGGATGCCGCGTGTACCTTGATGTATCACTTAAGCGATATGAAAAAATTTTCCCTGCCTGCGGAACGCGCCACAGCGCCGTAGAACTCACGCTTGACGAACTCACGGAAAGTGCCGAAGCCGTCGGCTGGGTGGATGTTTCAAAGGATCCTGCCCCTGTCGCAGACTAAGCGTTTCAGGGTAAGAGAAATTGCTTTCGGGTCCGAGGCATGTACAAGCACCACATCCTGAAATCCAGCTTGGCGTAGTGCCAGATCGCAACGTGGGTGGAAGGTAAGAGCGACTCCGGATGTAAACCAAGCAAAGGCACCGGGAATATCGCCGAGTACTCTTTTAAAAACTTCGACCGCCTCAGTGCTTGTTAGGAAAACGATAGGGACCTCCTCCTTTTCCATAGCCGTCAGAAGCGCGTCTTTTTTTTCCGGAGTCAGGACAAAAGGAACGCGCTCATAGACACACAACTTTTCGACATGCGTACCCGAAGCCGCCAACTGTTCGGAGAGCCACTCCCGCCCGCTTTGTGCTCTGAAGATTAAAAGAGATTTCGGAAGCCCTGTCTTTTTCATCGCCGCCCAAAGCGCTTCACTGCCGGAGGCTGCAACGTCGCCTTCCGGGCAAAGGATGCGAATCGAATCACCCCAGGCTGCACGAGCCGCTCGGGCCGTCGCACTTCCGGCGCAACAGACTGTCACGGACACCGGTATAGTCGGCATGTGCGAATGTGCAAAAGAGACGGCTGTGGGACTGACAAACAAAAATGCCTCAAAACGCGTTGCCTCCGTCAGTTTTCGATGAACAGTATCGGGAAAGCTCGGGGATCTAAACGAAAAAGCCGGCCAAACCCAAGCCGCAAAACCACTCAACTCACGAACCAGAAGCTGCGATTCCTGTTGCGGACGCGTCAGAATCAAGCGAACCGTCCGCATCATTTTGCTTGCGTCTCCGACAAAACGATCTCAAGAAGCTCTTGCGCTCCTTGCTTTAGGAGTTGCTCAATGACACACACGGCAAGCTCTTGCGCCTGTGAATACGGAGCACAATCTTGAGCAAAGAGCATACGACCCGTTCGGTGGTCGCCGACAAGTGCACGAAGCCAAAGGCTTCCGTCCCGATCAGTCGCATATGCGGCGAGCGGTACCTGACAAGAGCCGCCTAATGCCCGGCTGACGGCGCGTTCGGCCGCACATGCCGCTCGTGTTTTTTCATCGTTAAGAAATGAGATGGTTCGGAGCATCTGTTTGTCGTCCGAGCGAATTTCGATTCCCAGGGCCCCTTGTCCGGGAGCCGGAAGACTCACGTCGAAGGGAATCCACTGACGGATGCGATTTGAAAAACCGAGGCGCTTTAACCCCGCCCCGGCCATAATCAACGCATCGAACTGCCCGTCATCGAGTTTAGCCAAGCGCGTTCCGACATTACCGCGCACGGATCGAACAGCAAGGTGCGGATACCGGTTCTTGAGCATCAATTCGCGCCGCAAACTCGAAGTTCCGACAACGGCGCCCGCGGGCATATCCTCTAAAGACGCAAAACGAGAACTGACAAAAGCGTCACGCGGATCTTCACGCACTGTAACGGCTGCCAAGGAAAAGCCCTGCGGCAATTGCATCGGTACGTCCTTAAGGGAGTGGACTGCAAGATCGGCTCTTCCCTCTTGCATAGCCGTCTCGAGCTCCTTGACGAAAAGCCCTTTGCCACCGACAAGCGAAAGTTTCTTATCAAGAATCTTATCGCCACGCGTTGTCATACCGAGAATCGAAACATCATAGGCCGGGTAGCGCGTCTGAAGTAACGATCGGACATGCTTGGCCTGCCAGAGAGCTAAAGCGCTCTCGCGACTGGCGATGACAATTGTTTGTTTTCCCATGGTGCTTTTAAGTCCTTTCTGAAAAACCGCCTGTTTTTTAACGGCCAAAAACGACTTGAAATTGTACCGAAAAGCAACCGTTATCCTGCTTGTAAAATCGAATAGGGGCACCCCCGGCGAAGAAGAACCATTTATTTGGATTGGTAGAAACGTCAGCGCAAATCTGAGGCTTTAGTCCGGGAAGACCTCACGCATATCTTTTTTTTCAAATCAACCCTGTCGGATTTCTTCTCTCAAGGAACAGACCGTTCCGGCGGAAGTAAAATCAAACGCCGACCGTATAATTCTTTTCAAGACAAAATCCCGTGTGAACCAGGTGAGAAATGACAGAAAGCGTCCTTAAGATGGTTCCTTACGGCAAATCGAATTTTTTCGATTTTGCGTGCGGACAATCTTGCCTATGTTGACAAGACAGCATTCATCGAAAAGCTCGAAAGGTTTGTAAACCGCTTTCCATTCATCGTCCGCCCTCAAAACCTTCTACTCAAAAATCAAGGAGGCCGCCGCTAAAGGCCCTGTTGCTCGAGTTTTCATCACCGGCGTCACAACAATTCAGCTCGATTCGATGACTTCGGGATTTTCGATCGCAGAGAATCTGACCACTAATCCGGTCTTTGCAACGATGTTCGGGTTCACAGAAGCCGAGTTGCGGAACTTAATTCCTCAGATTGTCAATCTTCACAAATGCGGAAAGACGTTCGACGAAATTTTTAACCGGATGAAAGAGTGGTACAACGGATATTGTTTTAACCCAAAGCGAAACAAAACCGTTTTTAATGCTTCGATGTGCCTCAATTACTTAAAGCAACTGAGTCTGTTCGGAGAAGAGCCTGATGACTTGCTCGATCCGTCGGTTGCCAACAGCTTGGACAAAATCGAGGCCATTTTCTCTTTAGGTGATGCATCCCTTGTCAAAGAGATTGTTGCCCGAGCGCTCAATCACGAACCGATTGATTTCGGCGGCAAGCTTCAAGTTCTCAACTTGAACAAATCGAACGGACTCGATCGTGAAGCTCTTTTATCTGCCCTCTTTTACATGGGCTTTTTAACCTTTGCTCCGAATGATTGGGAAACGCTCACGGTACCCAATCGAGCCATTGGGATTCAGTTCTTTGAATATTACTTTAAGAACGTTTTGAAAACG
>ERZ808258.561-NODE-561-length-14007-cov-4.202337_pt1 | contig 14007 bp, 17 predicted proteins | sample MGYA00521280_ERZ808258 | MGnify/ENA primary metagenome ERZ808258 (study PRJEB31516, sample SAMN03275585) | gut metagenome | biome: mammalia-associated habitat; material: feces | host: Papio cynocephalus | place: Kenya | collected 2012-07-19 ...
CGTCGTTCTCGGTTGTATACGCTCTCTCAGACGGAGATGCCAGCGCACCGTAAATGAAGTGCAGCTTGTATCCGTACTTGCTGTTCTTGACATCATTACCCAGAATGGTCTGGTAAGACAAACCGAACGCTTTACGAGGCTGCTGTCCGATAGACACGCCGGTAACGATCTCAGCAGTACCGTCACATACACCGAACTCAGGCGGAGCAGTGTAAGCAGTAATAGTAGCGCCGAATTCCTCTTTTGACATCAGATTCAGATACTTGATATCGTCAGCATATAACGGTGTTGCTTCGGCTCCTGAGCCAGTCTCTGTGACTCCGGTTAAACCACTCCATGCAACACCCTTAGGGTATGAGCCATCCTCAGACTGAGGGAACAGCACACCCTTCTTAACGCCGTTCTCGTAAAGGCGTTCACCAACTTTGTCCCATACAAGTTTAGCCATGTATAAAGTCCTCCTTTAATAATATAGTGTAAACACATCGTGATGCAGATTATCAGCCGTATAGTGTCTATCGTGAGCACAATAGGGCAATTCGAGAAGCTTATCGATAACGGGATTATCGGGCTTCCGATCGATCACGGTGAGTTCATATCGGTTGTTCTTCAGATAAACAGCATCATCAGCGTGTCTAATCTGAATTTTTGATTTGGTATATCGTATCGCAGGATACTCCATGCTTTTTCCAGCCGGTGCTTGGTAATATACGTGGTCAACACCAAGCAGTTCTACCAGTTTAGACTGTAGTTCCAGTCGGTCTGTTGCCATTCCAAACACCCCCTAATGTCAGCACAAGCTTAGGGTACTGCAGGTCAATGTTAGTAATTTTCCATTTAGTACCCAGTAGCTCGGCGTATATCATTGATGAACAATGACTCATGATGTAGGGATCGGCTATAACACTTATCTTGGTACTGACTTTTAAGTCATCGTTGACACTCTCAGAGGAGGTCTGACGCATATACCGATTCTCAATCAAGTCGCCATACTGATCCTTTTCAACGATCTGTTCTTCCCATATACCCGGTTCGGTTTCGACTGTTTCTGCGTAGCCGATCTTTCCACACCATTTTGACATTTTCGTATCCTCCTACGAATTACGGCTCGTCAGTTGTAACAGGCTCTTCCAGAGCGATAGCAGAGAACACTCTTGTTAACGCGCCTGAGAGTCTGGCCTCGATCAGGTACTTCTCCTGGTTGAAGTCGATGTCGAACTGGTTGAACTTGGTGATCTCGCCGCCCTTGGTAGAACCTACACGGTAATCAGCCAGGTTGACAAACAGACCAAGCAGCTTGTGCTTCTTAGTGTTCTTGTCAGTTCTTACCTTGCCCTCGAACTGCTCGACAGTCTGAATAGAGCTTACGTTCAGAGCAGCGGCAAGATCTGCCTTGGAATCGTAGATACGACGACCGTTCAGATCACGAGCCAGTAACATTACGTTAAGCAGGTGAGGTGTGCAGTAGAAATCAAGGTTACCAGATCCCTTGTACTTCTCACGGGCATACAGAGCAGCTGTGATGATAGCCTCTGCGTAGACATAGTTATCGCCGAAGTTAGCTCCGGTGTTTGTACCCTGAAGCTCAGCCTTAGCAGCAGCAATGTCAACATCTGTGTGAATGGTGTACAGCTCATCATCGTTCCAGATTGAACGGATGTGAGACTCCTCGATCTTATGCTCGTCACCCTCGGGAAGTCCGTCACCGATAAGAATGGCCGTAGCGATCTTCTCCTCCAGCAACATACGCATTGTGCCATACTGATACTCAACTACGTCGAAATCAGTGATGTCGATGATGTCATCACGATTCAGCTTGTCTGTGATATACACAGTCTGAGGATCGGTTGTTCTGCTCATCAGCTTGATGTTTGCACTCAGAGCTTTCTTGTCACCTTTCTTGTAACCCAGTGCCATCAGATCGTCGCCTCTTACGTCGGCCTGACGGGTACGGATACGGCTAATAGGGCTCTTCTGGGTCTTCTGCATAACAGTGCCAACCCAGCCCATGTCTCTTGTGAGTTTCTCAGGTGCTCCCGGATATACGTCCTTGTACTCAGGGAACAGAGACTCGATATCGTCAATTCCATGAGCGAGAGTATCCTTGTTGTCCTCAAAGTATGCTCCGATTGCATTCTGCAGAGTACCAACACTTCTGTTCTTTGCTAACTCGATGATCCCTTCCTGATCAGCATGAGAGAGTGTGTCGGACTGCGTTCTGTCGTCGTTGTCAAATACATTAAATTTCATGTGGTCTTCTCCTCCTTCTGAATGAGCTGCTTCTCCGGAACCATCATCAGAATTGTCTTCCAAAATCGATCCGATTACAGCAGCAACTGCAGTTTTCTGCTTCTCGTTAAGGGTATTGAGTACATCCTTAACAGTTTCTCCATCGTCTGAACCTTTAGAGTTGTCTTCCGGTTTACCATCATCTGCGTGCTGAATATCGTCCGGATCTGTCTCAGGTTCATCGTCATAGAGATCTGAATGTGCGAATGAGAGTTCCTCATCCGTGTAAATATAAGCAGCACCCTCTACTTCTTCACCATGCGCTAACACGTTTTCGATAAACGCTCCGGGATTAGCTCCAGCAAGAACCAAACTTACCTCACGAATTGCGCCGTGGAGCACGATGTTACCCTGCTGCTTTAACTTATTTGCATAGATGGATAACGCTGTCACATCTCCATGCTCAACAAGAAGTTTGGCATTACGTCCCTGCTCGGTGTCGTTGAACTTTGCATATGCATACACGCCGTCTTCTCTGTTCTCAAGCAGAGCGTGTCCAAGCACACGGCTAGGGTCTTCATGATTGTGTCCCCAACATAAGGGCACAGTCTGTCCGTCACAATCTTTGAAAGCATCTTTCGAGATTGTTCTTCCGTCTGAGCATTTGAGATTTGCTCTGGTCGCCCATCCGCAAAAATCGAATTTCTTACCCATTTTGATTTTCTCCTCCTTCTTCGGAATTCTTTGTCGGTTTAGACAAAGCCGCTTCTCGTTCGTCAGGCTGTGTTATGTTGCTGTTAATCAGCTGGTCAGCCTTAGGATCTTCAGACGGCTTAATACCGATAATCTGTCTGATCTCGTTACTTGTGAGAATCTCGTTTCTTGTAAACTTGTCTGCAATCTCAGCGATGTCGTTGACCGGAACAAGCTTAAACGGATCTCTGAAGAACACGATAGACTTATTCTGTGACCGTGCAGTCTTAGTGAGAAACTTACGCTTCATCTCGTCAACGATAGCAGCTACGATTGGCTCAATTGTACGAGAATAATAGTTCAGCATCGTCTTGTCATCAGCAGTACCATCCAAGATAGTCTGAGTAATGCCGAGCTGACTGAACATGAGGTTCGTCAGGTATTCGATCTGTGTCAGTAAGTTGTTCTCAACAGGTCTGTTAAGCTGGGTTATACGCTCGGTGCCATCTGCATAAGCGATACCATACTTAGAACCGGCAAGCTGATCCTCAATCTCCTTGCGTCGTTTTTCAGCCTGTTGTCTTCGCGCATCGGTCTTAATTACATACGGAAGCTGAATAATTAAGTCCAGCTTTCCAGAACCGCTTTGCTCATCGATAGCGTCTAATAGATTGAGTTTTCTGATAAGTCGCTGTACAGTTGAGTTGGGTTCATTGATCACAGCAAAAAGAGGGTTCTCCACGATACCGACCATACGTTTCGGGAGAATCACCTCTTGTTTTCTGCCTGTCTTTTCGTTGTACATTCGTACCTTCACAGCGTCCGGGTACCATTCAGTAATCTTACCCACTCGCATTGACTCAACATCGAAAGCGCCTGTTGTAGGATCAAGATCTGTGTCCACCGGCACAATCGCTACGCAGCCCTCGTCAAACATAGACATTACCACATCCTGAATGAACGAGCGTCCTGTCTGATCCAAGTTTGCCTCAAGATTGAGACACGTATTAAGACTTGAGTCAACAGCGGAAACGAATCTACCGTTATTGTCAAGCTTACAATGCTGGATGTTGATAGCTGCTACATCGAGAGCAATACGATTGAATACTGCCGTTACGATTGAACGCTCGTTTCCTCTCGTGAGTCTCGGTCTGTCCGGTCGATACGAATACGACGGTCCGGTTGGACGATAACCGTATGTCGGGTCACGGTTCATGAATGCATTCCACGAATGCTTCAGTCTATCGACAAACTCCATTTTGAATTTTACCTCCTATTATGAGCTAGTGAGCGTACTAACGATCGTTGTACGTTGAGCTTCCGTGATAGCACCAGCTGTTGTCATAGCGTTAAGCAACGTATCGATCTTATCCTGTATCGCGGCGTCAAGATTGTTTATGTTAGACGCTTTGGTGACCGGGTAGATTTCTACCAGATCACCGTTGTCGTCCATAACGGTAATTGTACCGTTTTTCTTAATGTTTCCCATTACAATTACCTCCGATCAGTGCGTGTGTTACTCAGCAATGTTGATCCACAGGTCACCGTTCTTCAGACCTTCCGGCTGAGTAGCTGAGATGTAGGTCTTCTGCGCAGAACCCGATGCTGTTTCGAGAGCTGTTACTTTGTCTGAGAGCTCGGTTACGGTTTCGGCGTCGGCTTTATATGCTACAACATTATTGTGGTAGACGTCCATCATCTCACTGGTAACAATAGCGGTTTTGACAACCTCGTCACTGTCGATATACTTTTTGTAGTTATACATTAAATGGTTGTTCCCATTGATCTGCGAACTGCCTTTGACTACCGCTGTGAACGGACCGAACCCCATCATCTGTGCGTTCTCGCCAATACGGATATCATCCAGAATAGATTTGTTTGAGTGCTCATGAGCCTTACCTTCCAAAGCAGTAATCTTTGTCACAGCCGGGTCAATGAAGGCCTCTTTCAGCGCTCCGCTGTATTTCTCTAAGTCGGTATTTACCAGGATGTCATATCCAGCACCACCGATACTCATCAGTTTTCCGCCGTATTTGGGTTCCCATGCGACTGTCGAGAACCCTCCGAACGCAGATTTATCCGTATTGGCCACAGGGAAATAGTCAGCAATACCCATGTTGGCGCCTTCAGTTTCGACGATGCGATCAAGGGCTGTGATGTTGGTATGCTCATGGATCTTAGCAACCTCAGCGGTTAACGTTTCGTCCAGCTCAGCTGCAGAAACAGCACTCTTGGAAGCTAATGTTCCGAGATCTGCTTTGTCAGCTTTCTTCTTATCAATACCTGCTGCCAGAGCCTTCAACGTTGATAAGTTTGCTAAATACTCTGTAGACCCATGCATATTGTCTATAGCGTTACTGTTGATCTTCAAAGTCGGCATTCCGTTGGTATAACCCAACCTGTCGAGCGTCGTCGGGTCCATATATGCTTTAAGTTCGTCGTCGATGTACGTATGAGGTGACTGTAAATTTGAACCTGCGTAACTGGGACCGCCAGTAACTGTTGAATAATCAGCACCGATAATGCTATCCAGTACCGACTTATTATCATGAGTATGATTTGATCCCTCCAGCGCAGTAACCTTCTCACTCAGGGCTGTTACGACCGAAGCATCAGCCTTGTTGCCGATAGCTGCATTGAGCGCAGTTACTACTTCCTCATGCTCAGAAATATACGTAGCGATCTCTTTCAGAGTGTCGTATGTATCCGGCGCGCCGTCGATCAGCTCGTCGATTGCTGCTGAGATAGCGGTATTCATTGCCTCAGTAGTAGCCAGTGTTGCTAACTTGTCATCCAGTCCTGTCACATCGGCCGTGGCGTGGATATGACCGTCTGCGGACTTGCCGTTGATCGCAGTGATGAGATCCTGGATCTTGGTTGCTAAGGTTACACCCTCAGATACCTCTACCTGAGCTGCTGTGGTCTTTAACATGAGGTCTGTTAAGACGCCCTCGACCATGGTTGTAAATGTTGCGTTTTTAACTGCGTTTGACATAATTATTTCCTCCTTATAAATATAGTGTGCTTTTTCATTAGATGCGATCAGACACAACTCGTCGTTGTAGGCAACAGGTACAATTTCATTGTCGGTCCACGTTCCGGTTATCTCCTTCCACGTAAGACCATCAAATTCATGAAGTTTGGGTATGCCTTTAGAAACAATATCTACAACATACAACTTGTCTCTGTAAAAAGCATATGCATTATTATACATGCCACCTCGTGTATTTACGAAAGGCACATCACATAATTTCTTCCACCTTTTACCGTTAAACGTCCACATACCGACGTCTGGGCTCATCATACAAAGCTCGTTATTATACACAAACATCATAATGGTGTCTGTATCGCCTTCAGAAATGATAGCATCACCGCGATCGTTATAGATACTACCGACCTTGAACGGCAGGCTTACAACAACCTCTAATTCACCGTTAGAGACCTTGTACAATTTTGCATGCTTATTTACATATATCTCTCCATTCCAAGAAGTTGCTTGCATATCCTGGTAATACGAATAGTCCGGATCATCTTTTGATTCTGAAATAGTTGCTACCGGGTCATCGCTAAAGGTTATTGCACCGGTATCAGAAATATCGATCCTTTTGAACACCATTGTGTCCGTATTCTCGTTGGACGGCACCATATACGTTGGATGACCATTATACTCAAAAATAGTAACATTCCGGTAATAGTTAACGCAACCCGCTATAAAACTCTTGCCAGAGGCTGTTACATTCCATTTTGTACCGTCATACGTGTATATCAAACCTTCTTTGTCAGCACTGTAAATATAATTACCGCGTGCGTACACAATTGGAACGAAGAGCCAATCATCGACACCGTCGACACTAACCGGAAGTTTTGTTAGAGTTTTCTGTAACATGAATTTCCTCCTTTTATTTGATTCTTATAGTGTAGCTACCGTCAGGTTGTTCCTCAGCGTCGCTAGCGTTTGTTACCGGATACGTCTTATCGTCGATGCGGACAGATATTACTAATCCACCCGAATCGATTTCTAACGTACCAGTCTGCTTTATGCCTGAGTCACTCGTGAAAGTAACACCTGCTAATACCTGGCTGGCTGTAGCATCACCTAAGCCACCAGATACTGCAATCTTTTTAACATTAGTTGTTCCGCCTACGATTTCCTGGCTGACAAGTTCACCCTTAGCTTCACAGCCATTGCCAACAATCGTGTAGCGTGTCTGGCTGTCGTCGAAGCATCTGCGGTAATAACAGCCGTCAACACAATCGTCATTCGGAAAAGCGTTACGGCTATCTGCTACCACGAAACTAGCAAACCGTCTGGTTCCGTCTTCAAGCTCGATATACTTCTCCCAGGCATAGATACCGGTTCCAGGACCTCCGCCGCCACTACGAACGAAGTAGGACCAGCCGTTTTTCATAAGCTCGTTAAGAGACTTATACTCTACACAACTACTCATGCTGCTACCTCCTACTTATTCTTGAGCGTTTCGATCTCAGCCCTCAGCTCAGTCACTTCATTTTGAAGATTCTGACACATTTTGATCAACGGCGCGATGAACTCATCATAGCGGAGACCGTAGCGGTACTCTCCTTCGATAGGATTGCCGTCTTCATCAGTCTTGGGAGACTTAATAAGACCTGCGAAATCCTGATTTTCGATACCAAGATGTCCGAGAAGAGTCTCAACATCCTGAGCGATCAAACCGTAGTGCACACGATCTGATGTGTTGTTGATGAACTTGTATGTTACAGGATGGAGACCCATAATTAAGTCTCGTGCTGTAATGTCATCAAGAGCGTCGATGTCTTTCTTCTCGTTACGGTCTGAAGTCTGGATTGTGCCGGTGGAAGCGTAGATGTTGCGCCATTTATACATATCACGTCCTAAATCAAGTTTTGAGTTAAAATTAGGAAACAACCCAGCCGACTTGTTATTGACATCTAAATCAAACCCAAACTCGTCAGACCCAAATCCATATGTACCATCATTTATGGCTCTAAATGATATAACACCTGGTCGTATATCGATCGTGCTTTCACCATTAGGACCAGTTAAAAATGACGATCCATAATTATCGGTATTATTTTGTAATGGTCTACGAAATGCACATAAGTATATATTGGTTCCATTAACGTTAAGTCTAGTGTTATCTAATTTGTGAACTATATTATTGGAAGTAACGGTAACTTGACTCTCTACGGTCGCCTGGATACCAATGCCAGGTTGGCTAGAAGATATATAAGACGCATGCTGTTCATAATCACCGTTTGCTGCCATATCTTTATCTTCTGAATAATTAAGTTCCTTATACACCGCCCCACTCGTAATCAACTTATTACTGTCTTTCGTAGCTTCAGTATCCGGAACAATAGCGCCCTCAATATTAGCACAGCGTGTAGACAGCCCAGACACTGACGTGTTAAGATTTCCAACAGTCGTGCTGAGATTTCTGACATTTGTTTCGGTCGTGTTATCCTGAGTGCGAAGAGCGTTAAGATCTGCGTCATAACCAGTAAACTTCGTGTCTATCGCCGAGAATTTCTCGTTAACGGTTGTTTCCAGACCTTTTACATCTGTAGTACCGTCAACAGCCATCATCCATTCAGCAGCATCGTCTGAAGGGGTTACGCCTTTTACACCAGACTTCTTGGCAACCCACAATTTGTTATTGAGTGTCACCATATCGAGAATGTTGTACGTGGCGGTTGCATCGTAAGGCCCTCTCGGTAAGGGCATAATTTTTCCAGCCGATTTTCCCATTATATATCCTCCCATTCTAAGTTGCCGGTTTCTTCATTTACATAGAAATTGCAGACATCACTATCGTATTCCAATTCGCCACTATCTACGTTTGGTGTGAAAGTGGTACCCAATAAACCGCTAAGCATATTATTGAGAGTCGGCTCAATGCTAGACATAATGCTTTTCTTCCATTCGAAAAGAATATCCACAGTCATGCCCTGCTCATCCATTACGCCACCTCCCATTCAAGACAGCCGGTGGTCTCGTTCAGCATAAACGTAAACACGTTACTAGCGTATTCGAGTTCTCCTGTCTCAGTATTGACGGCAAATATGGTAGATGACAATTTCTTATCGAAGGCATCTGAATAATCTTTGACATCGTCAAGTATAGTTCGACGCCAACCTTCCAGTACATCGCTGTTGCCTTCCTGTGTAACGACGTCGATGTTACACATACCTTTGTTGACTTTCAGCACTGTACAAATGTTACTGAACCACTGATACATGACTTCGCCGGTATCCGGATCAACGCAAGCAAACCGAACGATGAAATATAACGTACCATTCAGCATAGTTGCGTTTCGGGACACAAGCCAACTACCCATTACAGCAGACTCATCTTCTGACAACATGAGGTCATCAACCTGATACAAATCCGCATTTTGAATTGTCTTGTCATTAGCGTCCGTGTTGATGTAATGGAACTCTACCACGTTACACAGATCCATATCGTGTCCGTCTACATAACGCGGAATCTCGAATGTAAACCGCTCAGAGTTGTGGTCAAACTGCATAACGATCGTCTTACCGCTGTTGTTTGTTATCTCTCTGGTAATAGGATCGATAAGCAGATGCAAATCGGTGTCATACACCGGATGTTTATGTATTACCGCCAATGTAGTCACCTCCTCTGCTAATCACTTACGTATTTCATGAATAATTTACCCTGCTCGATAGTACCGGCATTAATCGCCTGTATGGTGCTGTTATACACCTTCTTGGCAGCGTTGTTTTGTTCAATGAGTCGCTGAGCCTTTGCTATTGAAGATCTAGCTTTATCAGCCTTAGCATTCCACTTGTTATGCTCAAGACGTTTTTTCGCTTTTGCCGCTCTTCGCTCCCATTGTTTAGCCCGGATAGCGTAATCCCCGGTTTTCCGCTCGCTACTAGCGAATCTTCTACCGGCTTCTTTGTCGGCCTTTGCCTGATATTTAGTGGCTTTGTGTTCTGCCTTGACCAATTTACGCTGATTCCGATGATCACCAGCTGACTTAGCAGCAGCCTTAGTATCGTACTTATGCGCACGCGCTGTATTCTTAGTTATAGAATCAGATAACTTACGATTCTTCAAACTGAGCTTATCAGATCTATATCCAAGCTGCGCTGGTGTTCGTCTAACACCCCATTTCTGGCCTTTGACGCCATGGTGATAAAGTTCATCGGTTTCGTCTATATAAGACAATAGAGTCACCTCCTTATTCAAAAGATTCTCTATTAAGTTTGTAAGCAACGAAAGCATCCATCATAGCTGCGACGCTATCAATCTTATGCTCATATCGTTTCTTCCAAAGTTTACGGTTACCATTTGTATCCTCCAATGTGATACAGTTTCCCATACAGAAAGTCATAAGCTCCTCATCGAAGATAAGCATTCGCTCTTCTGCGAGCTTCTTTAACTCTCCTAATGGTACAGATTCAGTCTTCGCTCCCTGTATGACTTTCTCGATTCCAAATGAACCATTCTCATCCTGCCAGCGTTCTACGAAGTCTTTTGCGTTATACGGATCATAACCAAAGCAACAAACGTCGTACTCGCATTTGGTTATGTAGGTGTCAAGATCCTCGTAGACCTCAATCATGTCGAGCACAGTACCGTCCATGATAATCAGACTGCCTTCGTTGATGAATTCGTCGTACTTGTTACGCATAGCCAGAGGAAGTTTCATTAAACTCATCTCTGTTATGTAACATCTGGTCTTCACGCCAAAGCTTCCGTTAGATAACGGGAACAAGAATGTAAACGCACAGAAGTCATCGCCCTGTGACAAGTCTGCTCCCATGGCACAAGGCATCTGCCAGAAGTCTCGTCGTCGATGAGGCAGAGTTTCTTCATACGTGAAGAAGTATGTGTAACCCTCCATCGGAATTCCGAAACGTTTTGCGAGAATATCGTTTCTTGCTGCGGGATTCTTCTCAGCTCTTTCCACGTCAAGCTGGTAAACCTCATACGTTACGGTCTTACCAAGGTTGGGGTTAGCCTTAAGCCACATGTCGGGGTCCGACACCTCGTCGATTGAATCCAGCTTATACCACCAGATTGACACGTGTGGATTGTAATAGTCACCCTTAAGGATGTCCATCAACTCCATTTTGATTGTGTCACCAGGTCCGTTACGCACAGTACCCTCTGAGCTAGTTGCAACGATAAGATAGTCATCGTTCTTAGAAGCACCCTGCTCGATTGCACCTATAACATCTTCTCTGATGTCTCCAGACAACCACTCATCCACTGTTGCGATCTTACATCTTAATCCCTGGAGTTTGTCAATACTCATCGGACGAACCTCAATTAGCGAGTTTGTAAGGAAGTTCTTAATACCTTCCTTAGTAGACGCCAACTTCACTCGATCCATCTTGGAACCAGTCGTGTTCTGTAACGAGCCTTGTGTAAGGAACTTGAAGTATGGACCTCTAGCTCTCGCAATAGCAGTTCGTAACGGCGACATGACCTCGTCAGCCAGTTTCATTGTGGGGGCTGTTGTTATCTGCTGGGTAGTAGAGCGATCCACGTTCTGATAGAACGATTGAATACAAGAATCATACAGAGACTTCGCAGCGCCTCGTCCCACGATGAGATACTGCTTGTTTGTCAAACGTTTTCGGATTGATTTTGTAACGTAATGACCGCCATGACCATCTTCGTTCGGGATGTATACACTTCTCTCTACGAAGTAGTACCATCCAAACACTTGTTCGCCCCAAAGCTTAAAAGAGTCCAACAAATGAAGGTCTTCTCCATCAGTTAACGTAAGCTCGTTCTCACAGTATTTGATCCAGCCTTCTACAGCTTTGTCATCGTAATAGAATCCGGGATTAGCTATAAGATCGTCGATACGGTTCATCTCCATCGAGATCTCTTTACATACTGGTATTTCACCTCGAATTACGGCCTCACGAAACCTGCCGTAATATATCGGGGTGGCAGTGTTTGATAAAGCCATAATAGTTTCTCCTTACTTGTCTTTCTGACCTTTCTTAGGATTGATTGCCTGCTTATCGCCGGTGATCTGCTCAAGTACTTTATTCGCACCTGTACCCATGAGATATGTAACAGTTTGAGTAGCAACGTTCTTCCCAGCCTGTTCTAACACATCCTGCATAAACTTCTGTCCTCTACTAACTTCTTTCTTAGCGGAAGACGACGATACAAGCTCTGAGTATCTTCGTTCAAGACCAATCCGATCAATCTTAGCCTGAATTTCTTCATCACTCATTTCACTTAAGGATTTCTTTTTCGGCGCAGATGAAGACGATGAGGAACTCTTAGCAGAACCTTCTGACACCTTTTTGCCAGTAACTGCTTCGTACTTAGATTCAAGCTTAGCGGCTCTTCTTTTACCAGCGGCAGTCAATGATCCGTCAGCATTCTGGTATCTACGAATGCCCCATCTCATACCTTTGACACCATGGTGATAAAGTTCAGTATTATCCATTTTGATCTTCCTCCTTTCTAGCAGTAGGTGTCTCAGCCTCAGCATTAAGTCGCCATTCAAGCTCGTTAGCCATGTTCTTCATAGATTCCATGACTGCAGAACTGGACGGCGGGTCAAACAGTAATCGTACTTTAAGGTATATGTACGACTTAACAGCTTCGAAACTAGGGTTGTCTTCAGGTAAATACGAATCCCAAGTTGCGTACTCGTCCGAGATGCTAAAACCCTTTGCCGGGCCGACACCGAGCTGTTGCAAAGTTAAGAAGACCGAATTGATATGGATGATGATGTCTGTGTCGAAGTGTTTACACTCCTCCGTGATGCCAAGAAGTTTCTTGACGGAAGTAAGTATACTATCCATATCGATCCTCCTTGCTAGTTAATGTTAACGAACGGCTTCATACAGTAACCTGCTGCACCATCTTCGGTGTAAACCTTGTAGAACCCTTCAGTAGATTCGTTCAGGTCAACCACAAGGGCTGTGCCAACATCCAGCGATCTAATGATGTTTGCTTCGTCGGTATTAGGTTCGCTACGTAAACGAAGGCGATCACAATTAGCTACGACACCAACTGTAGATTCTTCTTTTGTTTCCGGTTCAGATTCCACGGCAGGTTCGGGTTTAACATCGCCCAACGTGTGTGTGTCCGCAGTCATATGCGGCGCGTCATATTTCTTTTCTTTCATATAAAACCCTCCTTGTTAATGCCTCCACGGGCACGTATCGTATTTGCTACGTTCTATTGGTTCTGTCGCTATAAGACTCGAATCTCCGTAGTGAATAGCGTTATGCGTTCTGTGAGTCGTGCATATCAAATACTCAGGATTGAGTAAGTAATCACTCACTGATTGGATGTCAGAAACAGTAATTGGATTCATGTGATGGATAAGTATCTTACCAAATATCGTGTATCCATCAACGCCAAGATCACAACCACAGTCTCTAACAATCACTTGATCTCTCACAGCTAGCCATTCGCGACTTCTATAGAATTTCTGATTCAAATATCGATCAAACCCGAACGTATCTTCACCGACCGAACCGTTCAGCTTGAGATAGTCCAGTCGTTCTTCAAAAGTGAGTAATCTTCTCAACTCTGAATACGTTTTAATAGTCGTCATCTGATCTAGCCTCCCCGCTATACTCTGTGAATGCTCTAAGGGCTTTCTCAAGTAATACCTTAGCGTCTTCAGTTGCGGCGATAGCCTTAGTCTTAGCTTCAAGCAGATTGTTCTCTTTACGTAATCGTTCTGTTTCCAGCTGTTCTCTCATCGAGCCAAGCTTCAAGAAATGAGTAATAACCTGTGAGGAGGCTGTGCCGTCAAGCAATTGTTGTTCAGCAGCATCCATGGCGAGAGATATCATCTGTGTCTCTCTGCCTTCAGGTGTTAAAGCCGGTCTCATTCTTCGTTTGGTACTAGAAGCACCCGATGACTTAACTTTAGCCATATGCATAACCTCCTCTCCTTGAGTTTAACCGTTGTTTTGTAGTACTTTTGGCGCATTCAGATAGCACTTTAAAAGCGTCGTATGGCTGCTTTATTGTAATCCCGTAAGAAAGGAGGATCATGAGATCGGAGGTAACCAATGACAAACCTATGTTTTACCACACGGCGCTTTTAAACTACTATCTGA
>ERZ808258.570-NODE-570-length-13946-cov-2.978475_pt1 | contig 13946 bp, 18 predicted proteins | sample MGYA00521280_ERZ808258 | MGnify/ENA primary metagenome ERZ808258 (study PRJEB31516, sample SAMN03275585) | gut metagenome | biome: mammalia-associated habitat; material: feces | host: Papio cynocephalus | place: Kenya | collected 2012-07-19 ...
AAGGATCTTTTGCTAATAATTTTAAAAATATCTTTGTAATGAAAGGTGCTATTAAAGATCCAGATCCTAATAAAGGATATGATGTAGTTATGTCTAACTATATTGATGGTATTTCTAGAGATGACTATTCTAAGATGGCTAAGGCATTAGCCGCTGGTCCGTATTCTAGATCTAAGAAAACACCTGAAGGCGGCTATAATGAAAAACTATTATTAAGAGCCTTTCAGCATCTTACTTTAGCTCCTAAAGGAACTGATTGCGGAACTAAAAGAACTATAGAAATTACACTGGATAAATATAATATTAAACTTATGATGTATTCTTTTATAGTAGAAGGAGATAAACTTATAGAATTGAATTCTACTAATAGAGATAAGTATTTAGGTAAAACTGTTAGAATGAGATTTTCATCTTTATGTGAATATAAAGAACCTAATAAGATTTGTAATGCATGTGCAGGTAATTTATTCTATAGAGCAGGATTTAAAGACATTGGTGTTGCTATACCACAAGTGGCATCTGCATTAAAACTTAAAGCATTAAAAGCATTCCATGATTCTACAGTTAAATTACATGAAATAGATGTATGGAAAGCATTTGGATTAAAGAAGTAGTGATATTATGAGAATTGAATTAATTAGAAAGAATGGAAATGAATTTTATTTCTCTGATAACTATAAATATAGAATGAATGCACGTATTATATCTATAGATATTAATGGTACTAGAATAAAACAGTCAGATTATAAAATGATAGGTCCTAGAGGCATTAAACTTAATATACCTATAGATAGTGAATGTAGAGTTTATGCCAATGTGTTACCTATAAGAATTGGAAATATATTAGCAGTTAGATATAAAAATAGATAAAATTATACTGAGCCTAATATTAGGCTCAGTATAATAAATTTTAAAATAAATATATACTATATATATGATTAGTATCTGAATGTAATTAGTTCAGATAGATTTTTAAAGTAAAGGAGAGGTATTATGAAACTAGTATTTAGTAAAAAAGAAACCGGGAATGGTACACATAGAGTTATTGCTATTCCTACAACAAAAAAAGAAAAAGAATTCTTTAATACAATTAAAGATAGTAATGGAAATTATAGACCATGGGTCTATGATGCATTATTTAAATTTGATAATAAGATTGTAGATAATCCATTTGTAGATGAATTTGATGAGAATGGATCATTAGTATCAGATAATACTGGTGCTTATATGCAATTAGTAGATGATCTTAAAGTAGATGGAATGACTTGGAGTAAATCAATTAATGAAGATGATTATTTTAAATATCTTATTAAACCATCTAACTTTTGTATTCTTAGTTTTTATTATTTTCATTATAATAAATTTGGCAAAATAAGAAGAATCAAACACCTCTATAAAAGAATGATTGAATTGGAAAGAGGTCAAACATCTATTCATTTTAAGGAGTGATATATTATGATATTAAGAAATACCAATGAATTTGATATAGAAGTTATTGGTGAAAAAGGTAAAGTAATATTTACATTAGGTGAAGGGGATTATGCTGATATTCCAGTTGATACTCGCGAAATGATTAAATGGAAAATTAGATATCCAGATAACCGAATTATTCATTTCTTTGATATATTTGATGATTCTTTATCTCAAGTTGATATTAATCTTAAGGGAATTCCTGAATATTCATTTGATGGATACAATTATACCCCATTAAATATAATGCCACATATTATTTTATAAGGAGGAATTATCATGGAAAACGAAGATAAGAAAGAAGAATTAAGAAAGGTTATTGAAAGAAATAATTCTCGTAGAATTATGAGAGAATATCCAACTTATCCACCACAAGAAGTTAAACGACTTCCATTTGAAACTATAGTAGATACTATTAGTGGTATCTGGGATTTCTTTAATAATGGTGATATCGATTTTAAAAAAGATAAGAATGGTATTCATCTTAAAATTGATAAAGAAAAAAACAAGTAGATAATATAAAAAGAATGAGTTTATCTCATTCTTTTTTATTGTTTTATAGAGAAGGAGAGTAATATGAAATTAGACCTAACTGTTAATTATCCAGTATCAAAAAAGTATACTTTTGAAACTAGATTATTAAGATTAAATCTAGATGAAGAAAAAGCTAAAGATTTGATATCTGGAAAAGGATTTATTATTGATGAACCTGAAGATGATAAGAAAGCTATTGATGTAGGGTTAAAAAATGATAATTCTATTTTCTCATCTAAGTTTACTAAGACTATGCAAGACCCAGATGCATTTACAGATAGATATTCTTGTAAGTGTAAACGAACACAGGGAAAGAATTATGAAGGTATGATTTGTCCATTTTGTCATACTAGAGTAATTTATGTAGGTGAAGATTTTGAAATGACTGGTTGGATTACTCTTAAAGAAGATTATCCAATTATTCATCCAAACTTATTTTATGTATTGGAAAGCTATATCGGTAAAGATCAGTTTGCTTCTATTGTAGAACCTATTATTGATCTAGATGAAAATGGTAAACCAGTACAAAAGTATTCTTCTAAGATTATTAAATCTACAGCTAAAAGATCTACTAGAAAGACTAAACTAGATGAAAAATATAAAGGAATTGGTTTAATAGAATTCTATCATAAATTTGATGAGATTCTAGAATATTTTCATAAAAAGAATAAACTTAAGAAACTAGAATACTATCAAGATATTTTAGCAAATAGAGAAAAGATATTTATTCATAGTATTCCAGTTTATTCTACAGCACTTAGACCATTTGATAGAAGAGATGGAAGATTTACTTATGAAAAAACTAATGGTATTTATAATATGATGGCTAAGTTAGCTGCTAAGATTAATGACGATACATTATCTATTTATAGAATTCCTAAACATAGAAATGTATTATTATGGAATCTACAACAGAGATATCTAGAACTATATAATGAGGTAGTAAATATTTGTAAAAATAAGAATGGTATTATTAAAAGATTAATTGGTGGTAGATGTGGGTTTACATCTAGATCAGTTATTGTACCAGATCCTAAACTTAGAGTAGATCAAGTTACTCTATCTTATTTCTCATTATTGGAATTATTACAACAAACTGTAATTAATATTTTAGTAAGAACTTATAATATCTCTTATAATACAGCTTATATGAGATATAAACAAGGATTACTAAAAGAAGATAAACGTATTAGAGATATTATTCAAAATATTATTGATACATCTGGAGTTAATGTATTGATTAATCGAAATCCTACAATTAATTATGGTTCTATTTTAGCTGTAAAGTGTGTAGCTATTAATGATGACTATACAATGGGTATGCCTTTACAAATTCTTTCAACTATGGCTGCTGATTTCGATGGTAAATAATTGCCAATTATACTAGTAATAGTGTGATTTAAAATACGTGAATTGCTGGGAAGTGCTAAAGTCTATAGAGCTACAACATAATACGATAGAAAGTATAAATGTGAATGCAGTAGAAATACAGAAAAAATCTATAGAATTATCTATGATGAAAATCTAAGGATAACTAACAATGTACAATCAGCAACAAGTTTTAGAAAAATAGGTTATCATAAAAATGAATGAAGAATTTAGAAATTATCCTTTTAATAAAAACTATGCTATTAGTAATTTAGGAAATATTATTAATAATGAAAATGGGGAATTAGTGAATCAATATAATTTAGGAGGATACTATGCTACTCAAATCAATGGAAAAGGATAATAAAATTACTGCTCCTGAAATAGCAAGAGAAATAGGGGTGGAATATAATTCTAGTTTTGCTGCATTAATTTCTTCTATTAAAAGAAAAAAGCAATGGGTAAAAATAAGTGATAATTATAATTTCTAATTCTGCTCAACGACTATCCTTTTAAGGAGTAGGGTATAAGTATACTCGAAGTGCGTATCATCTTTATAAAAGATGTAGATATAGTCTCTACTCATTTTAACGAATGAGAAGTTCATAAGAGAACTGCATAGATTAACGACCTATGTGAAGATATAGGATTGCTTAAATATTATCTATGTTCCTAATAAGAAGTTCTGGGAATCAGCTATGGAAGTATTTAATCCAAGAAATTCCATGATGATTTCTAGAAATGATGGAGCGTTTAATAATGATATGAATATCTTTAAAGATATGATTATCAATGCTAATGGATTAATTAATCTTGGAAGAGATTATTATTCTAGTGAGCAAAAGCAAAAAATCAGCCAGTTGAAAGCAAAGTATAATCTTGATTAGTTTTAAAGAGATGCTGTTTTTCAGCATCTCTTTATTTTTTGGACATATTATTAATTTTTAGAAAGGAGGAATCAATATATGGGATTTGATCATGAGAATCCACAATATTTAGTAACTAGATATGATTCTCCAATAACAGATTTAAAGAAATTTAAAAATGAATATGCTATGTCACTATGTATCCCATCAGTTTCTTCAACATATTCTATTTGTGTAGAATATATGAGAAAATGGTTTAAAAATAAATTCCAACCTGATTTCTTTAAATCAGAATATTTAGATGCTGGTAAGAATATACTTAGAGATTTTTTAAATCATGATATAATTGATAATATTAGAAAAAATAAACCTGCTTTAGCTATTAGACCTAGAATGGATTATACATATAATAGAGAAACTACAGATTTATATTTATTAGGTAGAAATATTATTAATAATAGAACTAGATTTAAAGATTGTTTCTTTGTAAATCCTACAAATAAAAATATGGTATCATTGACTTTGGAGCAATGGAGAGTAGAATTTGATTTTAGAGTTAAAGTAAGTTCTCTTGGTACTGCAATAGATCTATATAAATTTATGCAAATATCATGTAGATCTAATGCTACTGAAACTAGATATGCAGAGATAGATTTTAATGTCCCTAAAGCATTAATACTAGCTATAGCTAAAGATTCTGGATTTGAAATAAAGAATGAACAAGTAGTAGATAATTGCAAATTTCTATCTTTCTTAAATAAGAATTCTAGATTACCATTTGTTTGTAAGTTTAGAGGAGCTAAAGGCGAATATGAATATTTTATAAAACTTACAGATATGTATGTACATCTTAGATGCGGTGATATAGATATAGATGAAGGTGAAAGAGAAGGTCAGACTGATAATAACTTTGTGGTTTCTACACAAGTAGAATGCTTATTTCCAGCTCCTAAATTCTATGCTTATTATTCTAAGAATAAACATGATTTTGGATTGGTAGATAAAGCATTAAAGTGTACTATATATAATCTTTATATTGGTCCAGTACCATTTAAGAATGAAAAAGGTTGGAATCAATATATGACTACCGATTATATAGAAGATGATAAAGTTTATGAACAACATAAACCTTCAATAATACATTTTAAAGAATTATTAGAATCTAGAACTGAAAATTCTTTATTTGATATAGCTGAATATACTAAATCTATATTTATATCTCCAGCAGTATTTATGGATATAAAATTATTTAATGGACTATCAGAAGTACCTATAGATATAGATTGGAATACATATACTATTACTTCTAGGCAACCATTAATAGAAAAAACATCTGAATTAGTATTTTATATAGATTTAGAGTTTATAAATAATTATGCTATAAATACTCAAAAGGGATATTCTAATAGAGTTAATGATCAAAATAATAATGTATAAAATAGTAGATAGCTCATATGAGCTATCTACTATTATTGTTTATATCTTATTATTATCTATTATTAAAGTATTATCTTCATCCATAGGATCTAATAAAGCTTTATTGATTTCAGTATCTTCAATATCATCATACATTGTACTTACTAAAGCATTTTCTTTTTTAATATTATTTTTTATATATAATAAAGTAATCTTTTCTTTATTATAACTCTCTTGTTCTAAATTAACCTCTGTTTTACTAAAACTAAATTTATATACAATCATTAAAGATATTGAAATACACATTAAGAGATAAAATAATATTAAATAAACAGAAGTTCTAATATGATACATAATAATGCACCGCCTATCTTAGAACTTAAAAATAGTTTTATGGATAAATGGATTATTATCATTAATACTTAATTTATTATTATCTTTAGAAATAGAATTATTCTCTATAATAGAAAAAATGATATTATTCATTTTAGAATAATCTATATCTTTTATTTTTCTAATCTTTGTTATTATAGCTATTTCTCTAGGATGATCTAGAATGTCCACTGAGAAATATTGTTTAACTTCTAACGGATATTTATCTACTAAAATTATTCCAGTATAACCAGAGTAATATTTATTGGTCATAAACATATTAGAATTAATAGGATTAGAAATATTATAATCATAAATAAAGCTTTTTAAATGAAATGGTCTACAATGATATACCTGAGTATTAAATTTAGTCTCTATTATCTTATTAGATAATAAAATACTAAATTTATAAACTAAATGATTCTTCCAATATATATACATACTTCCATCTGAAAAGTTTGATATTAGTTTAAAATTATTTCCATATAATCCAAATAAATTAATATCATTTTTAGATATAGAAGAGTATTGTATATGAGCATAACTAGTATACTCATATACAATAGAGTGATTATTATAAATAATAAACCAACCAAATTTCTGTTCAGATGAATTAGTATATAAAGGAATTGAGTTTAACTCAATCATTAAGTATAATACCCTGATATTCTTACTTTAAACTGATGTAGACCTTTTAATGCATTTATTTTAGGAACTACTTTTAAACGAACAGTAGCAAAGTTAGATGTATCGGTAGTAGAACCAGAATTAGCAGCACCAGAGATTACATGGTTTTCTTTATCTATACCTGTAGCATTATCAGAACAAATTTCTAATATTTCATCCCCACCTATAGCATGAAAACCATTAAGAGCTGAAATAGATTCGTTTTTATAATTAGCTTGTACCCATTTATCAATAACTAACTGTTCGTTTAGATTATCACCATTAATGTTTTTAGTGGTGATATAAGAACTTACTAAATCAGCTGCACTTTCAATACCACCTTTATTATTCCATATATGGATTTCTTTAGTTTCAGATTGTGGAACAGCAGAACCATTATTTACATCTAAGGTTCCTACTCCCCAAGGAGAAGTAATTTCTTTATCATCTTTATCACAAATTGTAATAATTGGTGTAGCACTTGCCATATATCCTCCTTTGCTAAAGTTCTATATTAATTAAGCAGTTTTAGTAGTATCAGTATTATCAGTAAATAATGCATCAATTTCAGCATCAGAAATAGATTCTATTGTAATATTAGCAGCATCTGCTGGAGTATATCCAAGAGCAGCAACTATATTATCTTTGCTAACAGAGATAGCACCATTAGTATTGGTAATATTAGCACCTACTGTTACACCACCAAGTACTGAATCTGTTGCAGCTGGAAGAGTATAAGTTACTTTTTCAATAGCAGCAGCAATACCGCCAGAAGTTACAGGATTAGCTGAACCTCTTGTTGGTGTGTCATCGAATGTAAGTTTAGACTGTAAACTTGCTAATGGATTAGTAATAAGAGCATTAGATACATGAACAATGTCTTTCTTATCGGAATTCTGACCAACAGAAGTTACATAGTATGCATCATAATGAATATCTATGATTGTATCACCTACATGTGCCGTATACCCAGTAGGAAGAACAAGATCGGATACAAGTACATCAGTATTACTTAATACATCAATATTAGCAAATATAGTAGTACCACTAGTATATAATCCTGCTAATTTAGTTTTTTCTTCAGTTGTATAGTCGTTAGTAGAAAGGCCTTTACCATCAACTTTAGCTACATATTTAGCATCAGCATCAGCAGTCTTTAAATAAGAACTAAGATCAACATTTTCACCTGCTACAATTTGATTGATTTTGTCAACCAAGCTAGTACTGTCATCCCATGCGATATCTACAGCATCGACAAGTTTAAAAGTACCATTATTTTTCTGTTTAATTTTATCTATTAATGTAATAGGCATGATTAATTATCCATCCTTTCATTTCAGTTTATGAGAAATTTATAAATAAATATTTATAAAATTATTTTACGGTTACAGTAGTTTGTCCAAGATCTGGGTTGGTAGATTTGAATACGTTGTAAGATACAGTAGCACCACTAGCATTTGTAAAATCAAATGTCTTGTAAAGAGTAAACCCACCTTCAAATCCACCTACGAAGAAGGATGGAGAATCGCCGAATGATTTTGGTACTGCAAAGAAAATATAGTTACCATCAGTAGCATTAACAGAGAAATCTCCTCTATAGTTATCTGCAAAGTAACTATTACCGAGACCAAGAATAAATGCACTATCTACTGCATCTGCATTAGCTGGTTTACCAACTCCCCAGTATTTTTTATTCTTGAAAACAATCCAGGTTTGAGAACTAACAGATTTGTTTCTAGCATCTTTAGCTGTAAGAGTAAAGCTGGTATTGGTTTTAATAGTTTGCTTAGTAAGAGAAGTAGTACCAGTTGTATCAGTTGCTTGTGCAGTATCATTGAATTTAACTTCAGTAGGTTTACCACCAAGAGACCAGTTAAAGGTAACATCAGTTACTGTAGAGCCAACTTCTACGGTATTTACCCTATTGGTAAAGGATTTAATAGATACCGGTACATATGTTAAATCATCAAGAATAGCTGCTACAGTGCTATCACCATATTTAATAGTACTAGCAGTAATACTACTAATATCATCTTTAGTAGCAATATTGTTTGTACCTACAGCATCTCCTACAGTTACAGTAGCTGGAACATATCCATCTTGTCCTTCAGTACCAGAAGCTGGATTTACAGCAGTAATAAAATATCTATCATGTTTAGAGTCAATAATTGTATCCCCAACCTTTGGAGTAACTCCATTGGTATCTATATCAGTGAGTCCTACATTAGTTTGACTTAATATATCTTTATCAGAGAAGAAAATAGTTGGAGAAGCGCTATCTGTTGGGATAGTAATATCAGCACTACCATCAAATGCAATACCATTAATTTTTACTGCGGCTGCAAGTTTAGTAGCGGTATCAGAAGCTGCTGCAGTTTCAGCTTTTCCATGAATTCCTAAGAATTTAGCAGCATTAGCTTCATCTTGTTTTGATTTGAAATGTTTTAATCCATCATAATTTACATATTTAGCCATTATAATTATCTCCTTTTTAATGGAATTAATCAAAATAATTTATCTATATCAGCGTTTGACAATGAATCGTCATTATCAGCAACGTCAACATCAGCTAGACCTCTTAAATCTAATTCTTTAGTTGAACCATCATTATAGATTAATGATATCTTAGTATCTTTTTTATCTTCATACTTAATATCAGTTAAAGATGCTCCATAGAGAATTTTGTATGCTTTATTTGTTTTATCTAATCTATATATAGTATTATTTTCTTCATCAACATACAACGATTTATCATTAGTATTGGTTGATGGATCTGGGAATGCATCTTTATTAGCAAATACTTGAATCTTATTGTTTAATTCTGTTTTAATTGATTCTAAATCAGCTTTAGTAACTGATTCGTCACCACCAGTATTATCATCAGAATTGTAACTAATAGCAATTTTAGTTTTCATTCCAGTAAAATCATTTAATGTATTTATACTGGAAGGAGTATTAGCATAAAACTTATTTACAATTTTACCATCTTTAAGCTGAATAATAATATTATGAGCAGTAATAACAAAAATATTATTATCGCTATCAGTATCAACAGCTATAGGATGATATTCGGTTAAACCGATAGTATTAATTATAGAATTTGTATCTATAGTGGTAAGAGTACCATCATCATAATTAGTAACTAAAATATTATTATTATTATCACAAGTAATAGCACTAGGGGTTTCGCCTACATCAAAAGATAATCTTTTAGATGAAGTGTGTGAAACCAATTTATACACTTTATTATCTTTACAAAGTACATATAAAACATTCTTTTTATCTATGCAAACATCAATAGGATTAGATAGTAATCTAATTTTCTTATAGCTTACATATTTGCAATGGTAAAAACAAATAACAGAAATAGTATTTTCTATACTATTGCATACATAAGCTATACCATTACTATCTATTATAATATTTGTTGGTCCTAAACCAACTGGAATATCATATTGAATAGAATCATTAATGATTACAGATACAGTATTTTCATTATAATTAGAAACGAAAATAGGTGTAGTTCCGCATTCATTAGTAGGACCTTGTGCTATACCAGATGACCCTTCACTAAGCCTAATGGTACTAGTGAACATATCTTTCTGGGTATCAAATTTAAATAAATAGCCAGTTGGTGATAAAACATAAACATCTTTTTGGTTTGTAGAAACCAAAACTTTACAATCATTAAGGGTTATATTAGTGTTTATAACAGGAATCGTATGAGATTCTTGTTGTAGTTCATTATCTTCAAAGCTATAAAGTTTATTTTTGATCCCATCAACTAGCCATACGGTTTTTAAGTATGTCATTGATTTTACCCCTTTCTAAATATTATAATAATGTTTATTTTTTTATGGTGATATTTATATTGTTGTTTGTGCTATTGTCGGTGTGGTTTTGATTGTTATTAGTCGTTTTATCATTGCCATCTAAGAGTTTTTTAATATCTTTTTCATCTCTAAAAACTAAAACTTTAATAATTAAAAACATATCATTTAAGTTTGAAAGCTTTTCTAAAAGCTCCATACTTATTACCCCTAAAAAGAAAGTTATACCTATGAATGGTCTATATCCTAATAAATGTAATAAGTATGAGCTTAGAGAGTAGTCTATCATTGAAGTAGATATCGTGGATAAAATCATAAGTGCAACTTTCATACGTTTATGATGATATAATAATTCATAATAATTTTTTACTAAGCTTCCAATTAATGATATGGTAATTATTATAAGAATTAGTAATAATTCTTCATCTAATACCACATCTTTTAGCATTATTTATCACCATCTCTCTTAAATTTGAATTTGTATTTTATATAATTATTGGTCTTAATAACTCCTATAATTATACTAGTAGCTAGTGATATAGTGATAGCAATAGAAAATAGGATAGTAGTATATAAAAGATTATTCATTTCATGTTTATAATCTTCTATAATAGCATTATACTTAAATAATTCATAGCCAAATGGCTCTGTAGCTTTAAATATATTTATTTCTCTTACTATAATAAAATCAAAATTATCATTTTGACCTGTAATATTTACATAAGTTGGTACAAGTATATTATAATATTTATATTCATCAGGATTATTTGTATCTATTATAGTATTAACTGTTTCTTCAGAAGAATCGGTGTAATTTTTATTATTAATATTATTATGGGTAGCTATACTAGATTCCCATACTAAATATCCATTAGGATCAGAATAATCTAATAATTTATTTATAGCAGAAGAGGTAAGTTCATTGTTATTCTTTTCTTCTATATAATCTGCCCAGTTAGTAAAATATATTTTTGGATTTTTAGATGATAAATTGTATACATTAATTATACCATTTTTATTACTAATAAACAAGATATGATCAGTATAATGAGTTTCAAAAAGATTAGTTATTTTAGTATCATAAATAATTATAGTTGATAATATATTTATAATTCTATCATTTAAAGTATTAGAGTTTATTTCTTCTTTTAATAAATTTATATCATAATCTGAAGTATAGTTTTTAAAAGTTTCTTCTATATATTCATTTTGCATTTTAGCTTGTTTAATTCTATTATCTATAATATAATGAACAGATTTAGTTTTTTTATCTTCTAATTCTATTATATTTTCATTAGTATTTTTCTTGATAGAATTTATATCTGTAATAAATATATCAGATACTATAATAAAACAAAAAATCGGTATTAGGACTAAAAATAAATGAAATAACTTATTGTTTTTAAGCATTTTTATAATCACCTCGATTCTAAGATGTAGTACTTATTCTAATGTCGAAGTAAAATGCACCACAATAACATACTAGTAACTTATAGGCTTAAACCTATTAGAATACATGTGATTGGAGGTATTTTATGGCAGAATCTGATAAAGAAAATAAAATTACTTTTGAAGAATTAGCCCCTTCTTTACAAGAATTATTTAAGGGGACTGTAACTAAAGATGCTTATGATGAATTAGCTGAAAAACTAAATTCTATAGCAGATAATTTAACTAATTTAACCGATCAATTTGTTAAGAAAACGGAAGTATGGGAAGCTTTTCATAAGTTAGAGGATAATTATAATCCTGGAACTAGTGATACCGATTGGAATAAAAATGGTATGTATATTATAAATTATAATAAACCTACTATAAATAATCAGCCAACTAGTACTGGGCAATTAATAAATATTCCTTATGATAAAGATACTAATTATTCTACACAGTTATTTATTTCTCAACCAGATGGAAATTTATATATTAGAGCTAGTAATGGTAGTATAAATGGTACTAAGTTTAAGAAAATAATGACTAGTGATGATGTAAGTGGTATACCAGCTGTAGGAAGAATTATAATGTATGCTTATAATATAAATCCTAGTACAGAATATCCTGGAACTAAGTGGATAAGAATATCTACTGGGTGCTATTTATATAGTGGTAGTCCAAGTGTAGATGAAACAGCTATTAAAGGTTCTACTACTGATATAACTACTAAAACAGGTAGTGCAACCTTAAAAATAGCAGAAACTAATTTACCTCCACACAGTCATACTGCTACTACTAACACTACTGGGGCACATCATCATGGAACAGCATTTGGAGAACATTGGCCAGATTATTGTAAATGGGGAGTATATGATAGTAGTAATAATAATTTAGGTTGTGGAGATTCTGATTGGGATGATGTATTACCAAATACTTCTACTGATGGAAATCATTCACATACTATTTCTTCAGTAACTTCTCCTAATTGTAATTCTACTCCATTAGCAAATAATCCATATGGTTGTGTAGTAGCAGCTTGGTATAGAATTTCATAATAGGTGATATTATGAATAACAATGAAAAAGAAATTAGAAGAATTAGATTAGAGGATTTAGATTCTTCCCTTCAAAATATTCTCTTAAAAAGAATAACCGAAGATGATGAAACATGGACTAAAATAGTTAAAGTAGTAGATGATCTTTATACCAAAACTAATATTAAGAAATAATATGTTAAAATAAACATATTTTTAATATATAAATTTATATATTTAATAAAATAAAAAGGAGATAACAAATTATGGCAACATTAAAAATTGTTCAGTCTGATCATCAGACTATTTCTGTAGTAGATGAAGATAAAAAAGCTTATAAAAATGGTGATACTGTAGCTACTGGTAAAGTACTTACTGCTTCTATTAAAGCGGAAACTGGTTATACCGCTGGTGCATTGAATAAAACTTCTGTAACTGTATCTGATAAAGATACTGAAATTGAATTCTCTGCTACAGCAGCTACTATTCAGACTTTTACTTTGACTATCACTCAGTCTGATAACCAAACCATTACTGTATCAGCTGGAGATAAAACGTATACTGCTACAACTAAATTACCATATAATACAGCATGGACTGCTACCATTGCTGCTAAAGATGGATATACTGCTGGTACTCTAAACAAGACCTCTGGTACTTTAACTGCTGATGATGCAGTATCCGCTACAGCAGCAACTATTAATACTTATACTTTAACCATTACTCAATCTGAACATCAAACCATTACAGTAAATGACGGTAAAAAAGATTACACCGCTACAACTAAATTGCCTTATGGTACTAAATGGACTGCTACTATTAAAGCTGATGAAGGATATACAGCTGGGGCATTATCTAAAGCATCTGGCACTATTACAGCAGATGATTCTGTATCTGCCGCCGCAGCTACAGTTACTCAATATACTTTAACCATTACTCAATCTGAACATCAGACTATTA
>ERZ808258.573-NODE-573-length-13922-cov-2.550155_pt1 | contig 13922 bp, 11 predicted proteins | sample MGYA00521280_ERZ808258 | MGnify/ENA primary metagenome ERZ808258 (study PRJEB31516, sample SAMN03275585) | gut metagenome | biome: mammalia-associated habitat; material: feces | host: Papio cynocephalus | place: Kenya | collected 2012-07-19 ...
GAATATCCGTCCAACGACGACGTCTAATGCTGAGTATCACCTTGTGGTCGCGTATTATTACCCCCCCCCCACTAAAAATCTACTGAGCCCCTTTTTTTGCTTTAGGCGGGTGTAGTATAAAAAAAGCGGAAGATTGTCTTCCGCTTTGTACGCCCTCAGGGGTTCGAACCCTGGACCCATTGATTAAGAGTCAATTGCTCTACCAACTGAGCTAAGGACGCATCTTTTTGTTTTCCGAGTGCAAAGGTATTGCTTTTTTCCACATCGGCCAAATGTTTCTTGTTTTTTTTCTGTGCTTGTGCGAAAAAAGATATTTTTTGTTTGTCTATCGATTGTCTTCAAGATTGAATATGGCCGATGCCACTTGTCTTTGAAGTATGTCGAGTTGAAGGAAGTTTTCTATTTGCAGTCCTTTTTCTTTGAATTTGTTTTCTACTGTGGTCCGTGCCCGGTCGGGGGTATTGTTGTTGTTGCTAAGGTGGCACAGCCATGCTCTTTTCAGTTTTTCGCGATTATCATAGATGATTTCTGCGGCTTGTTCGTTGCTCAGATGCCCGTGTCCTCCGTAAATGCGTTGGCGCAGGTTGCGCGGATATGGTCCGGTGTCGAGCATGTTCCTGTCGTAGTTTGATTCTATGATGAGCAGTTGTGCTTGCTCTACGTGCTGCTGTATTTCCGGTGTGATGCTGCCTGCATCTGTAAGGAGGCAAAGTGTCTGCCTGCCGTATTGTATAAGATAGCCAGTGTTGTCTTCGCTGTCGTGTGGCACGTCAAATGGGGACAGCCGGCATCCGCAGCATTCGATGACTTTGTTTTTCAGAATCAGTCGTATTCCGTCGGCAATCGGTTTTTTTCTGATAGACGGGTTTCTGTTTATGCCATGGAGCGATGTTTCCGTGACGTAAACCGGCAGGTTGCGGCCTGTTTTTTGAGCTTCTTTTTGCAGTGCTCCGGCGTTTTTGGCATGGTCTGCATGGTCGTGGGTCAGAAACACGGCTTGCAGTTTGTCTGCTGATAGCCCTGATTCGTATAGGCATTGTTTGATGCGTCTTATGCCTACGCCTGCGTCTATGAGAAAACTTCCGCTGTCGGTACTGAAAAGGTAACTGTTGCCGCTGCTACCGCTTCCAAAGCTTCTGAAAGTGAACATTTATTGTGTTGAAAGGTTATTTTTACGGTGTTGTGCAGCCGGGGTGAGGAGTCGTCGGACGAGTGTGCCCTTTTGCCATTGCCGATTCGGGTTGCAAAGGTACTAAAATTCTGTTTGCTGTGCCATTTTTCGCAGGGCGCGCGGCTATAGTTACGGTAGAATGTGTTACTTTTGCAGCGTTAAAGTTAAGTGACAGATATTTTTGAGATGGAGAAGATTATACTTACCGGCGACCGTCCGACCGGCCGCCTTCATTTGGGTCATTATGTGGGTTCGTTGAAACGGCGTGTGGAATTGCAGGATTCCGGAAAGTTCGACAAGATATATATCATGATTGCCGATGCACAGGCTCTTACAGACAATGCCGACAATCCCGAGAAAGTGCGCCAGAATATTATTGAAGTGGCGCTCGACTACCTTTCGTGCGGTCTTGATCCTGCCAAAAGCACTATTTTCATCCAGTCGCAAGTTCCAGAGTTGTGCGAGCTTACGTTTTATTACATGAATCTTGTTACCGTATCGCGTTTGCAGCGCAATCCGACTGTGAAGACAGAGATACAGATGCGCAATTTTGAGACGAGCATACCTGTCGGTTTCTTTACCTATCCCATCAGCCAGGCTTCCGACATTACGGCCTTTCGAGCCACAACGGTTCCGGTAGGCGAGGATCAGGAGCCTATGCTTGAACAGGCCCGTGAGATTGTGCGCCGCTTCAATGCCATCTACGGACCGACTCTCATTGAGCCCGAGATATTGCTTCCCGACAATTCGGCTTGCCTACGCTTGCCCGGCACAGACGGCAAAGCCAAGATGAGCAAGTCACTGGGCAACTGCATCTACTTGGCCGATACGCCCGAAGACGTCAGAAAGCGCATAATGTCCATGTTTACCGATCCCGGGCATCTACGTGTGGAAGATCCCGGCAAGATAGAAGGAAATACCGTGTTTACCTATCTTGATGCTTTTTGTCGTCCTGAGCATTTTGCTGCATATATGCCTGATTATGCCAATCTCGATGAGCTGAAAGCACATTATCGCCGCGGCGGTCTGGGCGATGTGAAAGTAAAGAAATTTCTTAATGCCATCTTGCAAGAGGAACTGGAGCCGATTCGCCGCAGACGAAAAGAATTTGAGCAAGATATTCCGGCCGTTTACTCCATGCTTGAAAAAGGCTGTGAGGTTGCGCGTGCGGCAGCAGCCGATACTCTTGCCGATGTGCGCCGTTCCATGCGTATCAACTACTTTGAAGACAAGGCTCTTATTGCAGAGCAATCGAAAATTTACGGCTGTAAGAATTAGACAACGGTCGCCAATCAAGCGGACAGGTCTGCCCAGATGGGCAGGCCTGTCCGCTTGATGCCCCTATCTGCGGAGCTTTTAAAAAAGAAAAGCCATTTGTTTGAAAATGCTGCGTCTGTTTTTCAAAAGAAACGCTTCTTTTTTTGATTGTTCGCGATTGTTTTTCATCGCTCTCGCCATAAGTAATGGCCGGTTGCCTGTTTGTGATGTGGCAATCGCTGGAATTTGGTATTTTGTGGTTCTATTTTCAATGTCTCATGAAATAACTTGTTCCGTTTGCCTGTTTTTCCTACCTTTGCAGTGAAAAGATTCGTCAGAACTCCTGAAACATGAGAAAATCGTTGGTCATATCACTGTTCGTCCTGCTTGCTGCCGCGTGTTCGCGGGGCACTGTCCGTAATGAAAAGGAAGCAGAGGAATGTGCAGTAGGATTTATGGAGAAATTTTTCAGTTTCAATTTTCCCGATGCTGAAAATCTTTGTACCTCTGATACGCGTTATTGGATAACTTGGTATGTGTCAAACATTACACCAGCCGATGTAGACAGTATCCATCGCATTCCCGATGCCCCTAAAGTGAGCCTTCGTTCTGTAGAAGCCGAAGATGGCGACACAACGGCGGTAGCCTATTGCGAGGGGGAAAATTTCTATCGTCTCGATTCGTTGGGTCGTCATGGACATATGGTACAGAAAGACGTGCTCCGCCTGCCCATGCGCATGGAGTGTGGTGAATGGCGCGTCAGAATGGAAGGCCCACTGCAAAGTGAAAGGTAAGGTCGCGTCCGATGTTGGGGTTGATAATGGGAAAATGTCTTTTGCCGCTTTCATAGGCGGGGTTGACGGCTTTCATGCCCCAGTCAAGACGCAATATAAAGAAGTCAAGATTGAGACGCAGGCCGAAACCATAGGAGGCGGCAATTTGTTTGTAGAAGCTGTCAAAGCGGAATTGTCCTCCGGCCTGGTCGGCATAATTTCGCGTATTCCAGATGTTTCCGGCATCGATAAACAATGCTCCGTGCAGTTTCCAAAACAGATATGAACGCCACTCTACGTTGAACAGCAACTTCAGATTGCCCGTTTGATTGATAAAATCAACTTTCCCGTCCTTGCCCGTATAGCTGCCGGGGCCGAGTTCGCGCACCGACCAGCCTCTTACACTGTTGGGGCCACCTGCAAAATAGCGTTTTTCAAAAGGGATTACCGTTGCATTGCCATAGGGTAGGGCGAGGCCGAAAGCAGTATGCACGGCAAACGAGTTGCGGCTGTTGAGCAAGAAGCTGCGTGCGTAGTCGAAGTCGAACTTGACATACTGGGCAAAAGCAATGTTGAAAAGCGTGCGGTTGCCGTCGTCGTTGCGGCGTGTTCCGGCCGCATTGGCAATGAGATAGAGCAGGTTGCCGGCCGATTCAATGTTGAAATGTACCTGATAGGCATTTTTCTGATACAGACTGCCATTGGCAGCCGAACCGGCCGAATTGTAAGTGTAGCTGTAGCTGCTGTTTACGATAAACAGATTTTCATAACTGTAGCGGATAATGGCCGACCGGTCGCTGATGCTGTCAAGATATTCACGTTTGAATGTGCTGGAAATCCAAGGCATGAACACATAGTTGACACTTACGGCGTCGACCTTTTGTTGCACGCGTCCCGAGAGACTTTGACGGCGGTAGCTCCAGGCGCCTGTCAGCACGCGGCGATGAAACTCAGGGCGGTTTTGTGAGTTGTAAAGCAATGACAGTTCGGAGCTTCCGCTGAGGTGACGCCTGCGTTCCTCTTTAAGAAAAGGGAAAATAATGCGTGGAAAGCTAAGATGTGTCTCGGCCGAGATTTCAAAAAAATCTTGATCGTTATATCCTTCCAGTCCGGAGATGGCTTCGAATGCACCACGGAGTTTGGTTGTCCACGTTTCGGAGCCACGAAATAAATTGCGGTTGGCAAAACTCACAGATGCGGCAATGCCCATGTCGCCCGACGTGTTGGTTCCCTCGATTTCGGATGAAATGGCGTTGACCTTGTTGGCCTGCAGTGTGATGTGGCAGTCAAGCCGGCCGCTGTCGGCAGGCTCCATGCGAATGACGGCATAACGCAAAGCTTGAAGATTGCTGAAATTGCGGTAGGTGGCTTGCAGATTGTCTTCATTGTAGAGCCTGTGTGGAATAAACTGTATTTGAGAATGGATAACCGAAGGCCGTATCTGCCGCTTGCCATAATAACGAAGCTTCAAACCCATATAATCCATGCTGTCGCATAGGGCCGAAGTCTCGTTTTCCAGATTTACATCTACCAGGATGTTACGAATCCTGTATTGTGTGTAGACAAGTGAAGAATCCTTTGAGATGGTTTTTCCTTCAATCTTCAGTTTCAGGTTCAAGCGGTCAGGACCTTGCAAACTGTCAATGTCATAGCGGATGTAGTTCTTCAAAAAATTATAATAGCCGTTGCGGTGGAGCAGGGCAACGATGCGGTCGCGTTCCTGATCGAGTATATTTGCATCGCATGGCATCTTGATGCGCAGCAAGCTCTTGTTTTCATTTTGCGCAAGCAGCCGGGCAATGCCTGCATCGTCGATAGCATAGCTGATGGTGCGTATATGGTAGAGCTGTCCGGGTCTGAGTGTATACTTTAGCTTAATCTTTTTGTTCTTCTCCTTGACCTTGACATCGGTTTTGGCTCTCAAAAAACCCCTGTTGTTGAGAGCCATCGTAAGATTATTGCGTGAATAATGAGCCAAAGTGGAATCGTATAGCACGGGAGGCTCGCCAATGCGACGGAAAAAGCGGTTGATGCCTTTTGTACTGTCGCGTCCGGAAATGCAATAAAGGCCGAGCGGCACTTTGACAAGATTAAACCAGCGCGCATTAGGTTCCTGGCGCACATAGTTGCGCAAGGACGATGCGTCTATAAGCTTGTCGTCATCAGAAGTGAGCTCAACAGAAGAAAGCACATGCTGCCCTTCCGGAACGAACTTGGACGAAGAACAACTGTACAAGCATGCAACAAGGGGAAAAACCAACAGGAAAAATCCTTTCATCGGCTTACCTAAAAGCTGAGGGCGGAAATTATGGCAAGGATTCCAGTTCTTTACGGATGGCCGCCTGCGTCTCGGTTCGTGCAGGCACCAAAGGCAAACGCAGCAGGTTGCGGCACAAATGCATCTCGGACAGCATGGCCTTTATTCCTGCCGGATTTCCATCGGCCGACAACAATTTGAAAAGATTGGACAACTTATGATGAATAGGCAAGGCCTCAGAAATGTTTCCTGCCAGTTCGCAATGAACCATCTCGCCGAAAATATCGGGCAGAGCGTTGCCGATAACCGAAATGACCCCCGCAGCACCGAGCGAAAGCAACTCATATGTAATAGAGTCGTCGCCGCTGATAACATCAAAGCTGGCAGGCTTGCCGCTTAGTATCTCTTCTATCTGGGCAATGTTGCCGGACGCTTCTTTGACGGCAACAATGTTGGGCAACTCGCGGGCAAGACGCAACGTGGTGGCGGCAGTCATGTTAATGCCCGTTCGTCCCGGCACGTTATACACAACAATTGGCAGCTTCGTGGCTTCGGCTACAGCTTTGAAGTGCCTGAAAATTCCTTCCTGCGAAGGCTTGTTATAAAAAGGACAGACCGAAAGTATACCATCAACACCCGAAAAATCGAAAGAACGGATTTCTTCGGTAAGAGCATGCGTACAATTACCTCCAAAACCCATCAGAACAGGAACTCTACCGGCAATCCGCTCAACAGAAAAGTTCTTTACGCGCAGTTTCTCGTCATTTGACAGACAAGGAGTCTCTGCCGTCGATCCTAAAACACAAAAAAAATCCGTTTTGCCTGCCAACTGCTTTTCAATGAGCATTCCAAGCGTATCATAATCGACTTCTCCGTTTTCAAGAAAAGGAGTGACCAATGCAATTCCAAGGCCTTTGAATACGTTATTCATCTTATGGTTGTCAATATAGTTCTTGTATTAGACAACAAAATTACAATATTTATCGGTCATTGTCGCCGATTAGAGACAAAAAATCCGTTTCATTCATGATGGTAATGCCCAGTTTGCGTGCTTTGTCCAATTTGGCCGGTCCCATGTTCTTTCCCGCAAGAACAAAGGATGTTTTGGATGAAATGCTGCTACTGTTTTTTCCGCCCAGCCGCTCGATGATTTGCTTGTAGTCCTCGCGCGAATGGCGTTCAAACGTTCCACTGATGACAATGCTCTTTCCGCTAAGAACTCCGTGCTCAGGCATTTCGTTTTCATTGCTTTCAAAACATACACCGTTTGCACGCAGCCGTTCAACGAAGGCTTTGTTGCGTTCTTTGCTGAAATAAGTCTTTATGCTGCCGGCGATTACCTCTCCGATGCCGTCTACGGCAAGTAATTCGTCGGTCGTTGCTTTCATCAGGGAGTCGATGTCGTGAAAATGGCGGGCAAGCAGTTTTGCGGCCACTCTTCCTACAAAACGAATGCCCAGTGCGAAAAGCGAACGCTCAAATGGAACTTTTTTGCTGTTTTCTATTCCGTTGATAATCTTTTGTGCCGATTTTATTTTCGTTCCCCAACGCCCGGCTATGTCGGCAACTTGTAACCGATACAAATCGGAGGCATCATGAATGAGCCCGTTTTTGAAATATTCATCAACGGTTTCGGGTCCAAGCGATTCTATATTCATGGCATCACGACTGATAAAGTGTTCAATGCGTCCCTTTATCTGAGGAGGACATCCTGTATCGTTCGGGCAATAGCAGGCTGCTTCTCCGGGGTAGCGCACCAGCTTTTCGCCACACTCGGGGCAATGTGTGGCAAACTCCACTTTAGGTCCGAGAAGGATGTTGCGCGCCTGAGTATCCACGCCAACGATTTGTGGAATGATTTCTCCGGCTTTTTCTACAAAGACTTCATCGCCTATGTGCAAGTCAAGTTGTTCCATTATATCCTTGTTGTGCAGTGATGCGCGTTTTACAACTGTTCCTGCGAGTAGCACCGGTTTCATGTCGGCAACCGGCGTTACGGCTCCGGTGCGTCCCACTTGATAAACGACGTTGACGAGTTGTGTTCGCGCGCGTTCGGCTTGGAATTTATAGGCGATGGCCCATCGCGGTGTCTTTGCGGTGTAGCCCAGGCGCTGTTGCTGTTTCAAGGAGTCTACCTTAAGGACGATGCCGTCTGTTGCTACCGGCAAATGGCTGCGCTCCTTGTCCCAGTAGTCTATGAAACGGTATATTTCGTCTAAGCTTCTGACGCGCCGCATGGCTTCGGAAACCTTAAACCCCCAGGATGCGGCTTGGCGTACATTGTCGTAATGGCTGTCTGAAGGCAGTTCCGTGCCGAGCAGATAGTAAAAGTAAGCATCGAGATGCCTTTGTGCCACAACGGCGGGGTTCTTGCTTTTCAATGTGCCTGATGCGGCATTGCGCGGATTGGCAAAGAGTGGTTCTTCGCGCTCTTCACGTTGCATGTTTAGCCTTTCAAAGCTGCTCCACGGCATCAATACTTCTCCACGCACTTCTATGTTTGGCGGGTAGTTGCCTTCAAGTCGCAGCGGAACGCTTCTGATTGCTTTTACGTTGGCTGTCACATCGTCTCCGCGCGTTCCGTCTCCGCGTGTCACGGCTCGGATCATTGCGCCTTCTTCATATGTAATTGAAATGGACAGTCCGTCAAATTTCAGTTCGCAGCAAATGTCAAATGGTTCTCCGTCCAGTCCGCTGCTTACACGCTCATAGAATGCCTGCACCTCGTCACGGTTGTATGTGTTGGCGAGCGAGAGCATCGGGTACACGTGTTCCACTTGCTTGAAATCGTTGTCCAGGTCGCTCCCTACGCGTTCGGAAGGAGAGTTGGGGTCGTACATATCCGGATGAGCTGCTTCCAAGCGCATGAGTTCGTGCATCATGTCATCGAATTCCTTGTCGCTGATTTCAGGACTGTTCTTGACATAATATGAATAGTTGTGGCGGTGCAATTCGTTGCGCAGGTATTTTATTCTTTCTTTTTCGTCCATGTTGCGGTTTATTTGACTCCAAAATTATAACAAAAACTTCAATATCGAAAGGGAAAACATTTTAACTTTGCACCTTAAAATCGACAAATCATGAGGATAGATATTATTACGGTGTTGCCTGAAATGCTTGACGGCTTTGTCAACCAATCCATTTTATTGCGGGCTCAAAAAAAAGGACTGGTTGAAATTCATGTTCACAACCTTCGCGACTATTCTCATGACAAGCATCGTCGCGTCGACGACTATCCTTTTGGTGGTTTTGCCGGCATGGTGATGCAATGTCAGCCCATAGATGACTGTATTTCCGCTTTGAAGTCTCAGCGTCATTATGATGAGGTAATATTCACTACGCCCGATGGTGAGCAGTTTGACCAACCTATGGCCAATGCCTTTTCCATGGCTCAAAATCTGATCATCCTTTGCGGGCATTATAAGGGCATAGACTACCGCATCCGCGAGCATCTCATTACCAAGGAGGTCAGCATCGGCGATTACGTGCTGACCGGTGGAGAATTGGCCGCTGCTGCCATCACCGATGCCGTTGTGCGTGTGATTCCCGGGGTAATTGGTGATGAACAGAGTGCATTGTCTGATTCTTTCCAGGATAATCTGCTTGCGGCTCCCATATATTCGCGTCCTGCCGACTACAAAGGCTGGAAAGTGCCTAATATTCTGCTTAGCGGCAATGAGGCGAAGATAAAAGAGTGGGAACTCAATCAGTCTTACGAGCGTACCAGGCGCCTGCGTCCCGACCTTTTGAAAAAAGATGAAAGGTAGAGTCTTGCCTGTCAAGGCAATTCGGTATGTCCTGAATCGATGTAGCGTTGAAATTGTTCCGTGCTGCCGTTGAACACATTGATGTCGACATATCCGCGTATGCCTTTTACCCGTCCGTAAGGCGTCAGTTGCCAATACAGCAGTTTTACGTATGGTCGGTATTCGCTATAGCGTGCCACCCATATGCGATAGCTTTTCAGACGCTGCGTTGCATCGGCCATATATTCGTTGATGAACTTTTGGCTCAGGTAGAGGATAGGGCGTTTCCCTGTCTGCCGCTCTACAATGTCGAGCCACACTTGCATTTCGCGGCGCATGGCATCGGCTCCGCCCATACGGGCTATTTGGGCATGTGTCAGTTCTACGTCGAGCATGGGTGGCAGGTCGTTGCGTCCGATAGGTGTGTTTCTCAGAAACCATCCTGCTTGCAGTTTCCCTGATATCGGCGACATAAAGTGGTATGCCCCGACTTGAATGCCGGCTTTGCGTGCGTCTCTGGCGTCACGTCTGTAATAGGGGTTGGTTATTTTCAGGCCTTGTGTGCTTTTGATGTAGCAGAACGACACGGGAAAGTCTATTTTCCCGATGCTGTTTTTGGTGTTTTTCCCCAGATGCGTAATTCTCAGGTTTTTCCATTTGATGGGACGTCCTTTAAACCGCCGTCGCGGCCTTCCTCCGTGCTGATAGTGCGATATGTCTATACCATAGACGCGTGTAGGGGTATAGATCATGCGTTCACCCATGAATTTCCCGTTGTTCCAATGGCCGCATTGCACTTCGGTCAGTGGCGACAGGCCTGTTCCGAAGCCTTGGCGTTTTCCGTTTTTCCATTGCCCCTCATAGCGTTCGTTGGCTGTTGCCGTGGCATAGATGCCAAAGCCTTCCGGTTGTTTGTTTTTCCCGAATTGTCCTGTATATGTTCCCGTGCTGTCGGTTTGTGTGCCATAGGCCAGTGTGTCCGAGCGCCACTCGCCTGTCCAGGTGCGTCCTTTGTCGTCGGTCAGTGTTCCCCGTCCTTGGCGTATGCCTTTTTGCCACATTCCTGAATAGGCCGTGCCATCTTTTTTCCATGTGAGTTGTCCGCGTCCGTGTCGCAATCCGTTTTTCCATTGTCCGCGATAGCAGGTGTCGCCTTTTTGCCATGTGCCCCAACCTTCGGGTTTTCCTTTGTGCCATTGTCCTTCATAGATGATGGTGTCGCCGCGGCTCATAATGCCGTAGCCTTCGGGATATCCGTCGTTGTCTGTTTCACCGCTATAGCTGCCTTCCGGAAGTTGTACCTTGGTGTTGCCACAGGCTGCTGACAGAACCACCGTGCAACAAAGAACCAGATTTCTGAATGCTCTTTTCATCTCTATGTGTTTTTATCTGACAGGAATGATGGCGCAACCATCTGCCAGCCCCACAAGTACGCCGCGGCTGTTGACAATGGGAACTCCGCGTGCCGACTTCTGGAGAGCCAATGAGGTGGCGTAGTTCTGTCTTTTGTCTGTTTTCCAGGCTCTTCCCTCGATACGGTCCGGTTTCAGACCGGTGATTGTGTCGGGGCGGAATGGCAGGTTGAAGCCTGCCAGCCATACTTGCATGGGATGCCTGGCCGAAGTGAAGAGCATGCCGTTTACGAGCGGGTAGCCGAGCGAGGCTGTTCCGTCCGGCATGGTTTTGTCGGTTGTTTGCAGCGTGACAAGTCCGTTGCGGTCCGTTTTGATGCGCCGGCATGGCGTTTCTGTGGCCGACAGCCGGCCTTCCCGGGTGATATGGCGGCAAGCGTATGTGGCCATGAAGCTCACCAGCGGTGCAGACGACATGACGGTTTTTTCCAATATCTTTTGGGCTTTTTCCAACCGCTTTTTGGTGGCTTTATACAGGTCTTCATATTGTGCTATATGCGTATAGCCTTCGTCTTGCACGTTGTGGGTGCTCATGTAGTACACAAGGCGGTCGTCAAGTTGTGTCACATTGCCGAGCTGTTGCTCTATTTGTCGCAGGGCGTTGCCGGCCAGTTTGGCTGCATCTTGTTCCAATTGTTCCATAACGGTGTCGGGGCGTGCCACGGAGCTTGTCGTCAGGATGTTTCCCCTTGAAAAATGTATGGGAATGAGACTGCTGTACCAGCAGCCTTGTCCCCATTGCGTGCGTTCGGCTTCTTTGCGTGTCGGCGAAAGCCCTTGCAGCAGGCTGTCACCTGCCACGGTGTTGAAAAACACGGTGTCGCATCCCGGGGCATGCAGGGCGTAGCAGTAACGGCATTCTATCCATACCACGCTTTTGGCTGCGTTTTCGTTTCTGAACGGCGGTAAGGGGAGCGACAGCAGATAGGCTCCGATGGTAAACGCCGCAACTGCGATGCAGATGGATTGCCGGCGGCTGATATGCAATGGTCTGATGAATTTCATGGTTGGGTTGTCAGATTTTTGAATTTTTCCAGACAATACCGGCCTTTGCCTTTTGTGAAAAGTCCCATGCGGAGGGCATGGGCAGGGCAATGGTGATAGCAGCTCAGGCATCCTGTGCAGTTGTGATGCCATCGCGGACGGGCTTTCTCCATGCTGATGTTGTGCAAAGGACACGTTTTGGCACACCGTCCGCATCCAGTGCATTTGCCGGTGACATGAAACAGCCTGTCTGTGATAAGCAGACGGTGAAACAGCCTGCCGAGCACATATGTCTTGAACCATGCGTGTGAACCGGGGTGCATCATGGAAAAACCTGTCTGTTCTTCGCTTAGTTGCCGTTCGGCTGATGCCAGATCGGCCAGCCCCTGTCTGATTTTTTCCTGAGCAAGACTGTCGTTGTCGGTATCGAATCCGGGCAGGCATACGTATGTATTGGGCATTATGATGGCGCGGCCAAAATCGAGGTGCCAATGTTTTCTGCGGAGCAGCCGGCCGAATTGGCACCAAGTCCTGCCCGTGTCATCGCCACATGTGACGATGAGATAAGTATATTGTTCTTTATAGTTTTCGAGCGTCAGTGTTTCGACAAAACGTCTTGCCACGGGTGGAATGTCCCATCCGTAGACCGGCATGACGAACCCGACGTGCTCGTTGTCGCCTATGCTGAACGTCGTGCGGCCTTTGCACAAGGATTCGGCCATGTCTGTGACGCGTTCTCCCCGGCATGCACCGAGGCGGCGTGCCATCAATCGCGAATTGCCTGTGGATGAAAAAAAGAAAATCATGAAAATGTGGGTCGAAGATTGCTCAGGCGTTTTTGAAAAACAAAACAGTCTTTGAAAACTTCTTCTGCTTCGGCCGGCGGATACCTGAACAGGCCGAACACACTGCTTCCGCTGCCGCTCATCGAAGCATAGAGTGCATGCATGTCGTACATGGTTTGTTTGATGGCCGCTATCCGAGGATATTTCATGAAGACGCTCCGTTCAAAGTCATTGCCTATGGTGCGTCTCCATTCTTCCATGGGCTGATGCAAAGACTTGAGCAGGTCGAAAGCCGGCTTTTTCGGTGTTACCCGTGCGTAGGCGTCACGTGTGGCCACGGCAACCGGCGGTTTCACCAGCAGCAGGTATAATCCGGAAAGGTCTATGTCGGCAGGGCTCAGTATATCTCCGATACCTGTTGCCAACGAGGGTTCGTTGCGAACGAAAAAGGGGCAGTCGGCTCCGTAATGCGACATGCGCCGTTCCATTTCTTCGTTGCTGAGTTCCAATCGGAATTGCTCGTTCAGCAGGCGCATCATAAAGGCTGCGTCGCTGCTGCCGCCGCCAAGGCCCGCACCGGTTGGAATGCGCTTGTACAGGTAGATGGTCTGCGGTGGAAGGCCGAACTCATGCTTCATGTCGAGAAATACACGCACCACGAGATTTTCTTTCTCGGGGCCGTCGATATGTATTCCGGCCTGTTGCAGCTCGTATTCGGCATCATAAAAATCCAGCGGCTTTATTTCCAAGACATCCTGCAGGGGTATGGGCAGAAAGACGGTTTCAAGGTTGTGGTAGCCGTCATCGCGTTTCTCTGTAATGTACAGCCCCAAATTTATTTTGGCATTTGGAAAGCATATCATGGCGCAAATTGTCTTTTTTTGAAAGGCAGCCGTCGGGCTGCTTACTGATGCAAAATTACAATGAATATTTATTTTGCGCTGTTGACGGCCGCTTTTTTTGTATAAATCGCCCGCGTCATGATGTTCCGCCCATATCGTTTGCGGGCGGTGCTGCCAATTCAAAAGGCAAGGCTGGGAATTGAAAGGGATGGCTTTTCTTTTTTCATGAAAAGGCCGATGTTTTTCGGTTAAGGGATGGCAGGAAAATAGTAACTTTGCCGAAAATCATCAGCAACATGCCGGAAAAGAAAACATATACGCGGGCTACCAAACGGGCAGCCTCTGAGGAAGAAAACTTTACGCATCTGCAACCGCAGGCCACCGACCTGGAACGTGCCGTGCTGGGAGCCGTAATGGTCGATGGCGACGCTTATCCCATGGTGAGCGAGATTTTGAAGCCTGAAAGCTTTTACGAAAAAAGAAACCAACTGGTCTATAATGCCGTACAGTCGTTGGCAATGGAAGAAAAGCCCATTGATGTGCTGACCGTGACCAACCGCCTGAAAGAGACGGGCGACCTGGGTGAAGTGGGAGGCCCGTACTATGTGGCAAAGTTGTGCGAAAGTGTCACAAGTTCGTCGCATATCGAGTATCACGCCGCGATAATCGCTCAAAAATACCTGGCGCGCCAACTG
>ERZ808258.575-NODE-575-length-13882-cov-3.447892_pt1 | contig 13882 bp, 10 predicted proteins | sample MGYA00521280_ERZ808258 | MGnify/ENA primary metagenome ERZ808258 (study PRJEB31516, sample SAMN03275585) | gut metagenome | biome: mammalia-associated habitat; material: feces | host: Papio cynocephalus | place: Kenya | collected 2012-07-19 ...
GGATATTATTTAGTGGGCTTGTTTGCCAGCCGTTTTTTGCACAAGAATTCTGGCGCTACAATTATTCACGATCCACGCCTCTATTGGAACACGCGAGAAATTGTTCTTCAAGCCAAAGGCCAACCCGTTATGTCCAAAACGGGCCACGCTTTTATCAAACAAGCTATGCGCCAATACGATTCAGTTTACGGCGGCGAAATGTCGGCTCATCAATACTTTAAAGACTTTTTTTACTGTGACGGCGGTATTTTGCCTTGGCTTATGCTTATGGAATATATGGGCCAACGTGGCCAAACGCTTTCTCAGCTTATCGGCAATATGATGGAGCGCTATCCAGTTAGCGGCGAAATAAATTTTTGCATAAATTGCCAGCCGGAAACTATTTTTGTCGAGTTGAAAAAACGCTTGACGGCAGACTACGGCACCACCTTAGCTGAAGATCATTTAGACGGTTTAAGTTTAGAATATGCCAAGTTCCGACTTAACTTAAGAGCTTCTAATACTGAGCCACTGCTGCGCTTAAATATAGAAACCCGCGCTGACAAAGCTCTAGTCGATACTATTAGTCAATTGGTAAGTAATGCTGTAGCTGAAGTATGTGCCAAACATAAAGCATAAACTTTCAAAAATATGAACTTACACAAAAGCACATGACTTTATAGCAGTTTTTATAATTAAAAAGTGCTGGAATAAGCCACTTTTCAGAAAATGGACATTTTTGGGGCAGGGCGCATAAGCTGAATAGAAAAAAATAAGGCAGGACGATGTGCCCTTGCCTTATTTTTTTGCCAATCTGTTTTAAGACAAAACGCGTTGGCTAAAAATATTAAAGCGTTAAGCCGCCAAAAACTTAAATAACGAGGCAAAAAAAAGTGAGCGCCGCTTCTCTTAAACCTGAAGAAATAGCCAGAGAAAAAATAGATAGAGCCCTAAAAAGAGCTGGTTGGGCTGTAGTTTCTCGCGAAGAGTACTCCCCTAATTTGTACGCAGCTGCCATAAAAGAAAGCTTGCTCAAAGGACAGCATGAAGCGGACTACATGTTATTTTTGGAAGGCAAAGCTATTGCCATATTGGAAGCCAAAAGAGACGATATAGATCTTGAAACGGCCGCTGCCGAACAAGCAGAGGCTTATGCCCATGAGTTGATGGATTGGGAAGCTTATTGGGAAAAACCACTTCCTTTCGTTTATCTTGCTAATGGCAATATTATACTTTTCAAAAACTTAAAAGATGACGAGCCAAAATATGTCAACTTGAACACAATACACAGTCCTGAGCAAATGGCTAAATTGGCTAAGATCAGTGCTTATTTTGCTGGCTTACCTACATTAAAAAAGGACAAACTACGCCAATGTCAGTACGAAGCTATTTGCAATCTGGAAAGCAGTTTCCGCCAAGGACAAAGGCGAGCTCTAATTTGTTTAGCTACTGGAGCTGGTAAAACTTTTACTGCTTGCATGGCTATATATCGCCTTTTAACTTATACGCCTGCTCGCCGTATTCTCTTTTTAGTAGATCGTAATAACTTAGGACGCCAAGCCGAAGGTGAATTTGGCACTTTCGATCTTACTGAAAAAGGCGAAAAATTTAGTAATATCTACTTGACAGAATTTTTGCGCTCAACAAAAGTTCCCAGTAGCGCCAATTTAGTTATTTGCACTATTCAGCGCCTTTATTCTGTTCTAACTGGCCAAGAATTGCAAGATGATGAAGATGAGGAATCGACTTTTAACAATACGGACTCGAAGAGAGCAAAACTTGCTGGCCAATTGCATTTACCTAACGATTTCTTTGATTTTATCGTTATTGACGAATGTCACCGCTCTATTTACGGACGTTGGCGCAGCGTTTTAGATTATTTTGATAAAGCCAGAATTATAGGCTTAACCGCTACTCCCAGTGAAGAAACCAAAGAATTTTTCAACAATAACTGCGTAGCCAATTATACTTTAGAAAAGTCTATTGTCGACGGCATCAATGTAGACGGGCGTATTTATCGCATTCGTACAGAAGTTAGCGATCGAGGCGGTCAAATTGAAGAAGGTGAAAAATATACCGAAGTAGTTAAGCGCACTGGAGAAAAGCGCGAAGTACGCGCTGACGAGCTCATTCCTTATAGTGCTTCCGACCTAGATCGAGCAGTAACCAATCCTGAGCAAATTAGAACTGTTTTAGAAGCTTACAAAAAGGCTATTTATACCGATTTATATCCTGAACGCGCCGAATTAGATCCTGATTATCACTATATCCCTAAAACGCTAATTTTTGCCAAAAATAAAAGCCACACCCGCAATATTGTGGAAATTATTCGCCATAAAGTTTTTCCTAATCAAGATCCGCAATTTGTCCAGCAAATTACTGATGGCGAAGGTGATAGCAACGCTTTGATACGCAGTTTTCGCAACGATAAACAATTTCGCATTGCCGTTACCGTAACTTTGGTAGCTACCGGTACAGACGTCAAACCTTTGGAAGTGCTTATCTTTATGCGCGACGTCAATTCTGAATCTTTGTATATACAAATGAAAGGGCGCGGTGTACGTACTATAAATGACGACGCTTTGCGCAATGTTACTCCCAATGCTACTGGCAAGAATCTTTTTTATTTAGTCGACGCTATAGGTGTAACTGAGCATATAAAAAGTGTCAATAATAGAGAAACGATTCCTCAAGATGGCGTCAATATTCCCATGCCCAAATTGTTAGAGCAAATTACTCACGGATACTTGCCTGACGATAATTTGCGCCTTTTAGCTAGTCGTCTTTCTCGTATTGCCAATAAAGCTGAGCGTAAAGAGCAAGACAAATTTGAAGATCTTACCGGTACAGATTTACAAACTATAGCTTCCCATATTTTTGAAGCTTCTGCCAATGGTTCTTTAGATAAAGAACCTTTTGTAGACTCAAATCAGCCGAACTTATTGCGTAAACGCTTAGTGTCTACTTTAACTACCGGCTACAAAGCTTCTGAAGCCAGAAAACAACTTTTAGATATGAATGCTGGTCTTATAAAAATTTTGCGTCCTGGTCGGGATGTTTTAGTAGAAGCTGGTTTTTCCCAAGAAAAAGCGCGTGAAACTATACAAGCTTTCGAAGAATATGTGCAACGCCATCGCGATACGGAAGAAGCTATCAAAATTATTGCCGAGAATAAAGGCGAGCCAATTACTTATGCCATGTTGGAAGACTTAAAAGAAAAGATGGCTCAAGCTGATGCTCGCTTTAGAGCTGCGGTACTTTGGAGCGCTTATGCAACTTTACAGCCAGATAAAGTTGACAAATTAAAAAACGATTTGGAAAAAGAAGCTCTAACTAATCTAATCCAACTGGTTAGATATGCTTTAAAAATTACTAATAAACTTTACTCTTTGCATGCGACAGCCAAGCAACGCTTTGAATTATGGTGCGGTCAAACCCAGCGAGGCGAGCTCTCGCCTACTCAAAGGAATATTGCTGAAGAAATAGCAAAGTATATCGTCAGTAACGGAAATTGCACTCGTAAAGATTTACTGAACTTGGATTCAAGAGATTTTGTGATACGAGCATGTCAAGCTTTCGGCTCGGCAACAGAAGTTGATAAGACTTTAAATTCACTAGCCAGCTTTGTATTAGTAGCTTAAGGAGAAAAAAATGACCCAATCCAATGATACTACAACAACTAAATCCAAAGGTAAAAGAGCTGCTAAATCTGTACCACAGCAGGATTTAGCGAAAAAAGTATGGGAGCTAGCCGATGTTATTGCCGCTGGCGGTGTAAGCTTTACCGAATATATTACCCAGTTAACTTACTTACTCTTCTTGAAAATGGATCAAGAAATGTGCGACAGCCTGGGCGAAGAAAGCAAAATTCCTGAAGATTTAAACTGGAACTCTCTCTTAGCTCTTGATGGCGATAAATTGCTAGAGCATTATGAAAAAATATTGGAAGATCTCTCCCCAAAAGAAGGGTTGATCGGTACTATTTTCACTAAAGCCCAAAATAAAATAACCCAGCCTGTTTCTCTCAAGAAAGTTATCGATCTTATTGATCAAGCCAACTGGTTTTCTAGCGAAATTGACAAAGGCGATATTTATGAATCGATTTTGCAAAGAAATGGTCAAGATAAAAAGAGCGGAGCCGGCCAGTATTTCACTCCTCGCCCTTTAATTGACACTATGGTGGAAGTAACCCGGCCATGCGCAGACGAAATTGTGGCCGATCCAGCTTGCGGTACGGGTGGATTCCTTTTGGCTGCCTACAATTATATGAAAAAGCAAACCCATGATTTTGCTAAACGTGCCAATCTAGCTAAGCATATTATGGGCAGCGATATAGCTCCTATAGCTGCTACCTTGGGAGCTATGAATGTCTATTTACATGGAATTGAAACCGAAACTAGTCCTATAATTTGCGAAGATTCGCTTTTGAAAGCTCCCAAAATTTATGTAGATGTAGTTTTAGCTAATCCGCCTTTTGGCAAACGTCCAGCTGGTTCAGTAGCTGTAGAATCTATGCGCACCGATCTTTACGAAACAACTAGTGACAACCAGTTGAACTTCTTGCAACATATTATGATTATGCTTAAAGACGGCGGTCGAGCTGCAGTTGTTTTGCCAGACAGCGTCCTTTTTGGCAGCGGTGCCGGTCAAAAAATCCGTACAAGGTTGCTTAAGGAGTTTAATTTACATACTATTTTGCGCTTGCCTACCGGTCTTTTCTACGCCCAAGGCGTAAATACCAATGTGCTTTTCTTCACCAAAGGTCAAGAGACAAAAGACGTATGGTTCTATGACTATCGCACCAACATAAAACACACTCTAGTAACTAAACCTTTGAAGCATGCAGATTTAGAAGATTTTAAGTCTTGCTATAAAGTGGGCCACTTGGATGAACGCCAGGAAACTTGGAGTGAAGAAAATCCCAACGGACGCTGGCGCAAATATTCTGCTGCCGATCTTTTGGCCGACGGAAGTGTCAATTTAAATATTTCTTGGGTGGAAGAAATTAAAGAATCGGCTGAAGATTTCACTTTGGAAGAATTGCTTTCCCAAGTTGAAAACAAAAGCTTGTCTATTTCTCAAGCTACTGAGACTTTAAGAAATATGCTCAGTAGTCTACCCAGTCAAATATAAGCTTAGTTTTCAATATTGCAACTATAAAAAAACTGTCCTAAATTTACTAGGGCAGTTTTTTTGTACAGCTAGTTCAAATGCTTAACAAAGCGATACTTTCCCCTACCATGCTCAGGAGCAACTTCCACAAGTTGCAAAACTTTAAGTTTCCTGAGCAACTCGCCTGATGGCGAATCTGTTATGTTACAAACTTCCTTAACATCAGCTCTTGAAAAAGTTTTATCTAAGCCAAAACATTTGTATAAGGTTTTCACATTTTGAATTGTAACTCTACTCTTGATTAGCTTATTTAAATCTAATGATTGCCTTTCTTGTTCTGTAATTACTTTTTCATAATTAAGCACCTGTTTTTCTAAACCAACACCTGTTTCTTCTGAATCAAGCGCCTGTTTTTCCAAACCAACACCTGTTTTTTCTGAATTAAGCGCCTGTTTTTCTGAATCAAGCGCCTGTTTTTCCAAACCAACACCTGTTTTTTCTGAATTAAGCGCCTGTTTTTCTGAATCAAGCGCAAAATAGTTTAAATTTTTTAGTGTAACTTTGAATTGTATGTTGTCTGAATAAAAAACAGGTTCCAAGCCTGCATGAAAATTGGCTGCTCTTTCATAGGCAGCATTGATCTTGTTTAAGCCACTGCCTTGACGCTCCATGTATCCTAAGCGATTAAAGATATCAGCTATAACGGGATTGCGACGCGCAGAAGGTACATTACTCAAATTGCAATCTTGTATTAAGGTTCCATCAAGCATGCCACCTGGAGAATAAATCGTCAAGCGATCATCAAAAATGTCAATATGTACTTCACTGCCTAAAATTAAATAATCACGATGAACAAGAGCATTAACTAAAGCTTCAAAAAAACTGCGTTCACAATAGTCAGGCATTTCAATCCTTGAGTCAGCGGCCTTCTTCCACTGAACTCTCATATTCCTCTTTATAAAACCAATGCCATCATTTAAAAGAGTAATCAAACTTCCTGAATATTCTGCACTGTCTAAAGCATCAACTTTGCCACCGCTTTTATCTAAGCCATTCCAACGCACACAAAAAAGCCTGGATTGTCTAATAGGAGAATCATCTGCCAGCAATGCTCCCGCATTGGTCAATAATCCATTTGCATCACGAATTTCAAAAGAATCAAAATATTTATCTTCAAAACTGTTACCAGTCCAAACCTTATACCTTTCCCTTAATTTTGAAAAAGCAAAATCTTTGAACTTATAAGCTGATTCCAAAGAGTCATAAGAACGATTCATACCCTGTAAAATTAGCTGATTAACAACATAACTTGGAGCTGTGACGCTTTCATTGCCTATACGAATATAAGCTTCCATAACACCATCTGCCTTATAGTAATAAGGAGGTGTACGACCACTAATAACTGTAAGTACTAAAACGTACCTTCCATCTTCTAATTCAGGTGTTAAAATAAAATTAGGGAAAGGAGTTATTCTTTCTTTTATCAAGCGGCTTATGAGTTCTGCGTCATTTTGGATATCAGATAGTCCTACAATGTTTTTGTTATCATCCACACCAAAAAAAAGTCTGCCACCAACTCCATTGGCGAAAGCACTGACACTTTTAAGCCAACTTTTAGGTTTTTTTTGTTTCAATGGCAACTTTAAAATCGCATTCAGTTGTCTCAGCAATAAGTTTTTCAATCATTGTATTAAGTTTACGATTAACTTTTTTTACGCTTGCTTATCGGCTAAAAGCAAATTGATCAGCTCCTTGTCAGTTTGCATCATGCCTACTCTGCCGATATAGCCTACAGAGCTGATAGTATGGTCAGCTTGATCTTGGAGAATACCTGTATGTGCAGTGTAATTGCTATCATTCATAGCCATATAATGAGCCATAATGGCGGCGTCTAAGCTGGTAGCGATTTTTGCCGCACAGCTAACTTTGGCGCCATCGCAGAGAATGCCGGGAATATTAGCCATTGTATTATCAACTGTCGCAGCTAACATCTCTAAAGTGCCACCATTTATGTAAGTAAGAGCTACGCCAGCTGAGCAAGAGGCGGAAACAGCTCCACAAAAGGCCGAAAGGCAGCCAATAAATTTCTTTTGGTAGATAGTCATTAAATTAGAAAAGACTAAAGCACGGTAAAGTTTTTCTCTAGAGAAATTGCGCTCTCTGGCGTAAACGATAATCGGCACCGAAGAAGTGATCCCTTGGTTGCCACTACCTGAATTGATCACAACAGGCATTTCACAACCGCCCATACGAGCTTCAGAAGCAGCTGCTGTATAAGCTTTCATACGGGTAACTACTCCCTCAGGATAAGACTTTTTAATAATTCTGCCCAAACCTACCCCGAAGTTGCCGGACATGCCTTCATAGGCGATATCCATATTGCAATTAATTTGCCTATCAAGCAAAGCTTTAACATCGTCGATTTTCACGGTATCGGCAAATTCTTTAATATCCGGCAAATTTAACAAGGAGCGATCGGCGGGATTGGCGGCACTGTACTCTTTATCATCGTCTTTTTGGAAAATCGTTTTTCCATTTTTGACAATATTAACAACGTTAATATGAGAGTGGCGGATTTCCAGCTTGACGCTCTCTTCTCCCTTATAGCATTCGACAATTATATGCAAAGGAATATTTGATTCTAAATGCTCTACTTTGCAAGTGCCAGCTTTAACTTGCTCGCGCATAAGACGTCTAGCTTCATCATCGGTATCTTTTAAAACTTCCATTTCTGCAGAAGCATTACCGCCCAAAACTCCCAACCAAACAGCCGTAGCGATACCAACCATACCGCCAGAGTTGGGAATAGCTACACAACGCACATTTTTAAGCATATTGCCACTACATTTAGCCACAATACGATCAGGAACAGCGCCTAAAACTTCACGTACCTTGGCGCCAGCAAAAGCTAAAGCAATAGGCTCTGTGCAACCCATAGCTTCTACTAGTTCTTCACGTAAAATTTTGACATATTCGCTATAAACGGTTTGATTTAGCATGAAACTACCTCTTTATTTCGTTGCATTACAAAATCGGTTGGAAAAAATCAGCCTAAAATGTGCTCGATAATTATCGCTTCCAGCTTCTTTTCAACATAGTTTTTTCCCTTTATTAGGCAAGAAATCGCCATAGTATGGTGAATTTTTAATAATAGAAGCTTAACAAATATTCACAGATAAATTCTATAATCTGCTGAGGTAATAAAAATGGGCAATATATATAAACTAGAAACGCCTAGATTAGTAATAGCACCTATGACTTTAGAAGAATTGGCCAAACTTATAGTCATATATGGAACAAAAGTTCCTGAACTTAGCCAAGCCTATCAAGAGATGCTCGATGGATGTAAACAACATGCTCAAGATTTCATTTGGTATACATCTTGGAAAATGTGCTTAAAAGAAAATGGGCAACAAATCGGCGATGCTGGCTTTAAAGGACCAGCCAAAAATGGCCGGGTGGAAGTTGGCTATGGCATAATTGATCAATATCAAGGCCAAGGCTATGCTACCGAAGGAGTAAAAGCTGTTTGTGACTGGGCTTTGCGTCAAAATGGTGTACAAGCTGTAGAAGCAGAAACAGAGCCAAGTAATAAAGCTTCACAAAATGTCTTAAGGAAACTTGGCTTTGTGCCTACAGGCCATAACGGGAAAGAAGGGCCACGCTTTATTTTTGAGCCTAATAAAGCTTAACTTTTTCGATTACTTCCTAATTTCAGCTTAAAATCGTTATAGCCAAAATGGGTTAATTGGCTTAAGTTGCCTTCTAAGTCAATTTTATAAATATTGGGCAAAGGCATACCGTTAAAAGTATTGTTTTTGCAAGTAGTGTAAATAGCCATATCGCCAAATACAACTAAGTCGCCAACTTGAAGCTGGTCGGCCAAGTAATACTCACCAATAACATCTCCAGCAAGACAAGTTGGGCCGGCTAAGCGATACAAATAGCCCTCACCTTTTCGAGCTTGCTTATTAAGCAATGGAGGTAAATAAGGCATCTCAATAACATCAGGCATATGACAAGCGGCACTGGTATCGAGAATAGCTATTTTTAAATGGCCATTCTCTACTATATCGAGTACTTGACTAACTAAATAGCCAGCATCTAAAGCCACCGCTTCACCCGGCTCAAGATAAACACACAAGTTCCACTTATCTTGCGCATAAGTGATAAGCTTTTCAAGACGCTCTCTATTATAGTCTTTTTTAGTAATGTGGTGGCCACCGCCCATATTGAGCCATTTCATATGAGGAAGGACGTCGCCAAAGCGCTCTTCCACAGCTTTTAAAGTAGTTTCAAGTGCATCGGAATTTTGCTCACAGAGAGTGTGAAAGTGGAGCCCTTCGAGCATAGAGAAAAGCTCTTCGCTCATTTCTTTATCCCATACGTCACGCGTTACACCAAGGCGACTGCCTTGAGCGCACGGATCGTAAATGGCACGATCGCTTTGGGTAGAGCATTCAGGATTGATACGAAGCCCTAGACTCTTTCCACACTCTCGCGCTTTTTTAGCAAATTTCTTTAATTGATTGATTGAATTAAAAACAATATGATCAGCATATTGCAAAAGCTCGGCAAATTCGTCGTCGCGATAGGCAGCACAAAAGACGTGGACTTCCTTACTAGCCATTTCTTCGGCACCAAGTCTGGCTTCATAAAGGCCGCTGGCTTCTGTTCCTGATAAATACGGAGCTAAAAGCGGATAGAAATCGTAATTGGAAAACGCTTTCTGAGCCAACAGAATTTTACAGCCGGTATGCTCAATAATTGAAGACAAAATTTTAGCATTAGAGACTAACTTTTGCTCATCAACTAAGTAGCAAGGGGTTTTAAGCTTTGCCAAACTAGCCAAACCGTTTTGCTTAAATAAGCTTCTGAATATGCTGCTATTATTCATCAATCTACCAACTTGGGATTGTGATCTTCTTTTTTGGGCAAACCGTATTTATCAAGCGCTTCGAGGAAAGGATCGGGATCAAACTCCTCTACGGTATGGACACCTTTCTTGTTCCACTTGCCAGTTAAAAGCATCAAAGCACCACACATAGCCGGTACACCAGTAGTGTAGCTTATAGCCTGGCTTTGCACTTCTTGGTAGCATTCTTGATGATCGCAAACGTTGTAAATATAGTAGGCCTTCTCTTTACCGTCTTTTTTGCCAGTAAAAATGCAACCGATATTGGTTTTACCATGCGTACGAGGGCCAAGGCTGGCAGGATCGGGAAGCAAAGCTTTGAGGAACTTGATAGGCACAATATCATGTCCTTCAAACTTAATAGGCTTAGTGGAAAGCATACCTACATTTTCCAGACATTGCATATGCGTAATATAACTCTGTCCAAAAGTCATAAAGAAACGAATTCTTTTTACTTCAGGAATATTGCGGGCTAAAGATTCAAGCTCTTCATGATGTAAAAGATACATATCTTTAGGGCCAACGCTGTCAAAGTTATATTCGCGCTTGATGCTCATAGCGGGAATTTCTACCCATTTTCCGTTTTCGATGTAGCTACCGGGAGCGGAAACTTCGCGCAAGTTAACTTCAGGATTAAAGTTAGTAGCAAAGTGATGGCCGTGATCGCCGCCATTGCAATCGAGAATATCGATAGTGTCGATTGTATCGAATTCATGTTTCTTGGCATAAGCGCAATAAGCCTGAGTGACACCAGGATCAAAACCACAACCAAGAAGAGCAGTCAGTCCAGCTTTTTCAAATTTTTCACGATAAGCCCATTGCCAACCATAATCGAAGAGAGCAGAGAAACCTTGCTCTTTACATCTTCTTTCATAAGCTTCTTTCCACTTAGGATCATCAGTATTTTCAGGCTCATAGTTAGCTGTATCCATATAGTTTACACCACAAGCCAGACAAGCATCCATAATGGTTAAGTCTTGATACGGAAGAGCCATATTCATAACAAGATCGGGCTTATAAGACTTAATAAGCTCAATTACTTGCTCTACATCATCCGCATTTACTTGCGCAGTAGTAATCTTGGTAGCAGTCTTACCTTTAAGTTCGGCTGCCAGAGCATCGCACTTAGATTTTGTACGACTGGAAATGCAAAGCTCAGTAAAAACATTGTCTAGCTGACAACATTTTTTAATAGCTACACTTGCTACTCCACCGCACCCAATAACTAAAACTCTGCCCATTATTTTGCTCCTTTTTCTCTTCGACACATTCTATAACGCGAAGGTACCTCTACTTATAAATTGCTAAAAGCATTTCTCGAACTATTTTACACGCCACAGCGGTCGACGCTCCGCTCATATCAAGCATTGGCGCAAGCTCGTTAATATCAACTCCTACTATATTTGTTTTGGCGACAGTAAGGACAGCATTCAACAAATCTGTAAAATTTACTCCTCCAGCTTCAGGAGTTCCTGTTCCACAAAAAACCGCAGGATCAAGGCAATCTAAGTCAACTGTAAAGTAAACAGGCGTTTTATTTTCGATAAATTGTTCGACTAATTCGCTTAAATTTTCGAAATTAAACTTGTGCATATCAGTATGCTCTCGGGAAAAAATAAATTCTGATTTATCACCGCTGCGAATGCAATATTGATGAATTTTATTGTCGCCTACAAGTTCGTGGCAACGCCTCATAACACAAGCGTGACTTAATTTAGCGCCAAGATAATCGTCGCGAAGATCGGCATGAGCATCAAAATGGATAATATGCATATCAGGGTATTTAGCAAAAACAGCTCTTACCGCCCCAAGAGTAACCAGATGCTCACCACCAATTAAAAAAGGCATCTTACCGTCACATAAAATTTGTTTAGCCCTATTTTCAATATCAGCTAAAGCTAATTCCGCCGAGCCAAAACAAAGTTCCAAATCGCCGCTATCAAAAATACTGACGTCAGCTAAATCTTTATCTTGATACGGACTATAAGTTTCCAAACCAAAACTTTCATGACGAATGGCAGCCGAGCCGAACCTAGCTCCGGGACGGAAACTGGTTGTAGAATCAAAAGGAGCACCAAACAGAACGATCTTGGCATCTGCGTATTCACTATCGCAACCAATAAATGTTTCTACATTTTGCTTCACTTCACCTTAGCACCTACTTAAAGACAAATAGACACCACACTATAACACAGCACATAAAACTTTGAAATAAAAAAAGAGTGTTTTTTCCTTATTTTGTCAGGTAATTATTTATTAAAGCAAAACATTTTTTGTTAATAATATATTTGATAATTATTTTTTGTAAATAACAATATTTAGAGGCTGAAAAAAAATGATATGCAGGAATGTAATGATTGGTTGCCAAAATTGTTTGGTTATCTTTTTTTAGGAGTTATCGTATGGTTCACAGGACAGGACAGGACAGGACAGGACAGGACAGGACAGGACAGGACAGGACAGGTGCTCAGCAGTCTTTAGACTTTCCTTGTAATTTTGGAAAAAACTCTACATTAGATTGCCACAAAGTATCTTCTATATTTGGGGGTATTTTGTAAAAATGGGCAATAATCATAAAGATCCAGAATATGTGGCTCCACCGCAGGTTGTAGACGATATTTGCGATACTCGTTTTTTTAGGGAAGCTTTATTTTGCTTATATAAAAAATTTGATGGAAGTTCGTTTTTCGCAAAACTTTATGCTTCTTTTTTGAAGAGAATGCTTAGATTGGTAACTAAACCTATTTATAACGAACTGGTACAAAATGAGCTATACGATCGCAACAAAAATAAAAGTGTAAAAGATGACACCTACAGTTTTAGTATAGACGGTGTTCCTTTGAACTTTTATTTGCCATATGCTCGTTTTGATGGAATACAGCAATCTATTTTGAAAGATAGGAATTTCTTCGAATTCAGAACTTTAGAAAAAGTTCGCGAAAAATATTTAAAGCCTGGTTTTACCTATTTAGACTGTGGCGCCAATATAGGCAATCATAGTTTATTTTTTGCTTGCATAGCTAAAGCCAAAAAAGTTTTTGCTTTTGAAGGCAACCCGCCCACATATGATATTTTAGTCAAAAACATTGAGTTAAATAATCTTCAAAATAAAGTAACAGCTTATAATTGCGTATTAGGTAAAAAAGAGGGTTTTGCTCAAATTAGCCATTGCGATCTTTTAAATATAGGCGGAACGGATTTTGCTGAATCAGAAGATCAAAGCGGTATCGAAATGAAAGCTTTAGACAACTTCTCCTTTGATAGTAAAATTGATTTTGTTAAAATGGATGTTGAAGGTTTTGAATATCAAGTTTTGCAAGGCAGCAAAGACTTACTTATTAAAGACAAACCTATACTTTGGATAGAAATTTTTAGTCGCAATTATCCGCAAGTGAGCCAACTTTTGTCTGAATTAGGTTATAAGCAAATTGAAGTTTTAGATGGAGGAGATAATTATATTTTCATGGCTTAAGTGCCAATAATACGTGAGCCATATTAGCTATGCTTGCGTTTGCTTGTTGTGCTTGCCCATTAGCTATTTCAAGCTGGCTGCGTAGTTTTTTAGCTTAGAGACGCTGATAGTGTTCCGCCCGCCCCTTAGCTATTTTAGGTTAGCTCCATTTTTTACTATATCTACGCTCCGGCTGCCTGTCCACTTCGTGGCCAGAGGCCTGCGCTACCGATATAGTGAAAAAATTCCGCTATAAGTTTAGGCTGCGGGCTCATGTTCATGTTGGCTGGCTCCAGCTAGCGGCTCTTCCAGGCTCGAACTGACCGAGCCAAAGCTCGGCCAATATTCTTCGCCTTCCAGAGCCACTGCCTCCGCCTGTTGGTTAAAAAAACTACGCTTGTAAGAAAATGCCAAACACCAATTAT
>ERZ808258.577-NODE-577-length-13850-cov-3.228779_pt1 | contig 13850 bp, 11 predicted proteins | sample MGYA00521280_ERZ808258 | MGnify/ENA primary metagenome ERZ808258 (study PRJEB31516, sample SAMN03275585) | gut metagenome | biome: mammalia-associated habitat; material: feces | host: Papio cynocephalus | place: Kenya | collected 2012-07-19 ...
CACGGCTCTTTGCTAAAGATGGTGTGAAGGTATGAAAAAGACTTAGCTTGCTAACTGTTTTTCTCCGCCGCGAGGCGCTGGTGAAACTCGCTGCGCACGCGCTCGCGCAGGGCGCTGTCGCAGATCAGATCCTCGCCCGTCAGCGCAAGGATCTGCGCGGCGAGCATAAGACCGCTGTGCGCACGCTCGCTCTTACCGGCGTCGAGCCATTCCTGCGAGTGGCTCGACGTGCCCTCGGGCACAAAGGCAAAGCGCACGCAGGAACCAGGCATCCGGTGCAGCAGATTGCCGAAATCCGTTGAGCCTGTGCGCTCGCGGTACGGGATACGCTGCGGCGCGCCCAGCTCTTCGGCATGGCGCATGATGACCTCATTCAGGCTGAGTACAGGCACCTTGCTGTCGCACTTTGTTTCCACGCGGTAATCGACGCGCGTTTCCGTCATCATGGCCGCGCCCTCCATCACTTTTTCAAAGCGGCGGCAGACCTGATCGAGATATTCGCTGCTGTAGGAGCGCAGATTGTACTCGATTCTGGCATACTCGGGCACGGTATTGGACGACGGGCTGGTCTCAAGGATCGCATAGTGCATCTTGACGTCCTCACGCACATGCTCTCGTAAAATTTCAAGTCCGTGCAGGGACAGCACCATCGCATCCACAGCACTGCGCCCGTCTTCCGGCTTGATGGCGGCATGCGCCGCCCTGCCGTGGTATTCGGCAATATAAATACGTTGGGCAAGGCTCTTGACATCCACCGTCGTATTAGGACCGGCGTGCGTCATCAGGGCAAAGTCGATATCGCCGAAGCAGCCGTTTTCCAGCATGGTGATCTTACCGTTGCCGTACTCTTCATCCGGCGTGCCGTAGACTACGATGCGGAAGGGCTCCTCCCCTGCCGCAGCCTTGAGCGCGGCGGCAGCTGTGACGATCGCGGGGCCCTGCATGTGGTGCCCGCAGCCGTGCCCGAAGTTTTCCAGCGCGTCGTATTCGCACAGAAGGCCAATCGACGGTCCGCCCGTTCCGTTTTCCCACACGGCGCGGAATGCAGTTTCCAGCCCGCCCACGCCGCGCTCCACGGAAAAGCCCTGCTTTTCAAGAAAGCCGGTCAGAAGGCCGCCGGCAAAGCGCTCTGTGCCGCCCACCTCCGGATGGTCAAAGATGGTGTCGCTCATGGCGAGCGCTTCCGGGCGCAGGGCGTCGATGGTTTGCAGTAAAACGCTTCGGTTCATAGCCGGAATTCCTTATATTCTCCCTGGCACGGCGGACCGTAGCAGATCCAGGCGCGCTTGGCGTCCAGATCGTAGATGACCGAGGCGATGGTCTGCCACGGCTTTTTGAGCTCGACCGTGTGGTTGCAGATGCCGCCGGGGTAGCCCTCGTGATCCTTGAGGCACTCTTTGATGTAGTCAACGGTGATCGCGCCGCGCTTGCTGTACAGCAACTCGAAGAGGCGCTCGGCGCGGAAGCGCTCGTCGCGGTAGGTATCCGTATCCTGATTGACGATCAGGTTGTTGGCGTGCGCCAGCACGCCCTTGACGGGGCTGAGGCGAACGCAGTGGCCGGGTACGGCCTCAACATCCGTCACAGCATTCTCCGTGGTGCCGATGCAGTAGTTGACCGAAACGCTGCGCCCGGCCGTGCGGATGAGCCTGACCATGTCGGTAATGCTATTCATTGTGAGCAGCTTGCGGCGCACAAAGTTGCTGGGGATGCCGTGGCCGACATCGTCATAGCAGCTGTGCAGGCTGTTGGAGCACTGCGCAGCGCCGCGGGTGTTCATGCCGTTGCGCAGCAGCTGGCCCGCCTCCGTGATGCCGAGGATTCGGTTGCCCGTCTCCTCCTCGGTGATATCGAGCAGCACCGCGTGCTGCAAAAGGCCGGGTCGCATGTCCCAGTTCTGACCGACGATCACGTGGCCCTCCGCCGTCGCCTCGCGCTCGAGTGCGAAGGCGGTGCACTCCATCTCGTCCTCCTTGTGCGGAAAGTGCGAGATCTCGTAGCGGCAGTTGAGCACCAAAAGGTCGGTAAAGTCCACGCCTGCGCCGCTGGCAATGCCCTTTGCCTCCTCCAGAAGATCGGGCATGGCCTCTTCAATGTCTGGCAAATGCATGGCAGCGAGGTTGCGTGCCCCCTCCCAGGAGAGCTTGCGCGTCGTGATGAACTTGTTCCGGTAAAACGCGATGCAGGTCTCAATCTCTTCTTTTGCCTGCTGACCATACTGCACGCCGCGTTCAAACGGCGCAGCGGCGGAAACGCGGATCAGCTTGAATTCTTTCATGTATGTTTCTCCTCATTCTGGCACAGATGGCAGGCGACCATGTGCCCGTTTCCGATATCGCGCAGCGGGGTATCCGTTTTGCAGATCTCCTGCGCGTATGGGCAGCGGGTATGGAAGCGGCAGCCGACCGGCGGATTGGCAGGACTCGGCACGTCGCCTTCCAGCGGAACATGCTCCACGCGATCTTCCTCATAGATCTGCGGCACCGCCGAAAGAAGCGCCTTGGTGTAGGGGTGGCGCGGATCGGAGAAGAGCTCCTTCGCATCCGCCATCTCCATCACGCGGCCAAGATACATTACGATCACGCGGTCGCAGATGTGCTCCACCACGCTCAGATCATGGCTGATGAAAATGTAGGTAAGACCCATCTGCTCCTGCAGATCGCTCAAAAGGTTCAAAATCTGCGAGCGGACGGACACGTCCAGCGCCGAGACAGGCTCGTCGCAGATAACAAGCTCGGGATTCGTCGCCAGTGCGCGGGCAATGACGATGCGCTGGCGCTGGCCGCCGGAAAATTCGTGCGGGTAGCGCTCCAGATGCTCCGGCTTCAGGTCGACAGCCTCGATCAGCTCCCGCACGCGCGCTTTGCGCTGCTCCTTGTCGCCCCAGCCTGAGATGATGAGCGGCTCTTCCAGGATCTGGCCGATCTTCATCTTGGGGTGCAGCGAGCCGTAGGGGTCCTGAAAGACGATCTGCATTTCCTTGCGCAGGGCCTTGACCTGCTTATGATTCAGCTTCAGGAAATCCTCGCCCTTGTAATACACCTCGCCCCCGGTGGGTTCGATCAGGCGCAGAACGGTGCGGGCAAGCGTTGACTTACCGCAGCCCGACTCACCGACAAGGCCGACGGTCTCTCCGCGGTAGACGGAAAAGGTGACGTCGTCCACCGCCTTGACATATCTCTTTTCCTTTTCAAAAAGGCCCTTGTTGATGGGAAACCACTTTTTGATGTTCCTGACGTCGAGAATGACTTCGCGCTTATCCATGCTGCACCTCCCCAGTGTATCGCCAGCACTTGACGCAGTGGCCGCCGCCCATCTGCATGTAGCCCGGATCCTCGGTACGGCACTTGTCCGTCGCGTAGGGGCAGCGGGGGTTGAACACGCAGCCCTGCGGCAGGTGCCCCGGCGAGGGAACGCTGCCCGGGATCACGTGCAGCCGCTCATTGCTGCCGCGCTTGGGCAGGCTCTTGAGCAGTCCCTCCGTATACGGGTGCAGGGGCCTTTTGAACAGATCCTCGACTTTGGCCTCCTCCACGATCTGGCCGCAGTAGAAGATGACCGCCCGCGAGCAGACCTCGCTCACGACGCCGAGATCGTGCGTGATGAGCATAACCGATGTTTTGACCTCATCGGCAAGCTCGCGCATCAGCTTGAGGATCTGCGCCTGAATGGTCACGTCCAGCGCCGTGGTGGGCTCGTCCGCGATCAGGAGCTTGGGCCGGCAGGAGAGCGCCATGGCGATCATCACACGCTGGCGCATACCGCCGGACATCTCGTGCGGATAGGACTTCATGCGCTCTTCCGGCATGGCGATCTTGACAAGGCGCAGCGCCTCGACCGAGGCGTCCCATGCCTGCTTGCGGTCCATGCCCTGGTGGGTCATGAATACCTCCATGAGCTGCTTGCCGACGGTAAGCACGGGGTTAAGGCTCGTCATCGGCTCCTGAAAGATCATGGAGATCTCGTTGCCGCGCACATTGCGCATTTCCTTTTCCGAAAGGGAAAGCAGATTTTTGCCGTCCAGATCGATCTCGCCGGTGATGACGCCGGGCGGGCGCTTGATCAGCTGCATGATGGCCATGGCCGTCATGCTCTTGCCGCAGCCCGATTCGCCGACAATGCCGACCGTCTCCGCCTCGTTGATGTGGAAGCTCACGTCCCGCACGATCGAAACGGACTCGCCGAAGGAGGAAAATCCTACGGAAAGGTTCTTTACATCCAGTATCTTGTGTTCCATGTTGCCCTCCCGATCAGGAATTGAGCTTGGGGTCGAGCACATCGCGCAGACCGTCGCCAAGCATGTTCATCGCCAGCACCGCCCAGACGATTGCAATACCGGGCAGGTAGACGAGATACGGGGAAGTTGTGATAAACTGCCGTGCTTCCGACAGGATGATGCCCCAGCTCGGCGTGGTGGAATCGAGGCCGATGCCAAGGAAGGTCAGGCTTGCTTCGTTGAGGATCGTAAGGCCCATCGTCAGCGTCAGGCGGATGATGAGCTGCGAGATGCACAGCGGGAAAATGTAACGGAAGAGGATGCGGAAATCGGATGCGCCCATGGCGCGCGCCGCTTCCACATGCTCGAGCTCCTTTGCGCTGATGACGCTGGTGCGCACCGTGCGCACCACGCGCGGCAGCTGCGTGATGCTCAGCGCCAGAACGAGGTTGGGAATGCCGTTGCCGAGGATCGTGAGGATGACCAGTGCCAGAACGACGCTCGGGAATGCCATCAGGCCGTCCATGATGCGCATGATGATGCGGTCCGCCCACTTGTAGTAGCCGGCAAGCAGACCGAGCACCGTGCCGACCACGCCGATGACCACAAGGACGGAAAGCGCGATCGTGAGGGAGACGCGCGCGCCGTAAACAATACGGGCAAACACGTCGCGTCCCATGGAATCCGTGCCGCACAGATGCTCTGCGCTGGGCGGCGTCAGGGCCTCTTTCATGTGGATATCGACCGCGGCGTCGTGGGAGGCGATCACCGGCGCAAACAGCGCGATCAGGATGAGGATGAGCAGCATTGCTCCACCGATGACAACGCGGCTGTATTTAAACCAGAATTTTCTAAAGTTCATTCCGCGCCTCCTTAGTTGAACTTGATGCGCGGATCGAAGGCCTTGTAGAGAAGGTCGACGATCAGATTGATGCCAACATAGATCACCGCGACAAAGAGGACATGTCCCTGAATCATCGGATAATCGCGGCGCGTGACGGAGTCATAGGCGAGGCGGCCGATGCCGGGAATGTTGAAGAGCTTTTCAATGACGATCGAGCCGCCCATGACGTGCGCGATGGAAATACCGATCTGCGTCATAATGGGGTTCGCCGCGTTTTTCAGCGCGTGCAGGCAAATGATCGTGCGCTCTTTGAGGCCCTTGGCGCGGGCGGTGCGGATATAGTCGCTGCCAAGCACATCGAGCATGCTTGAACGGGTGACGCGCGTCAGGCTGGCTGCGCGCTGCAGGCCCATGGCAATGGCAGGAAGCGTCAGATAGTAAAGCGTGGTGGAAAGGCTCCCCTCCGAAAGCGGCACATATTCCGACGACGGGAAAATCGGATTTTTGACCGCCAGCAGGATCACCAGGTTCATGCCGATCCAGAAGCCCGGCATGGAAATACCGAAAACAGATACTGTAGTACAGAGCTTATCGAGAAAGCGATTTCTGTGCATCGCGGCGATCACGCCGAGCGTGACGCCGAGCAGAATGGCGATCGTCATACCGTAGAGAACAAGCAGCCATGTCGGCTCCAGGCGCTCCACGATCAGATCGAGCACGGGACGGTGGTAGTAGAGCGACTCGCCGAGATCGCCTTTGATCGCATTGCCGATCCACTGGGTGAACTGAACGATGTACGGCTTATCCAGGCCGAGCTTGACCTCCATCGCGGCGATCTCCTCTGCCGTGGCGTCATCCGGCAGCATGACCTGAGCGGGGTTGCCCGGCACACAGCGGATGAGAATAAAGATCATGGCGCCTACGATCAGGAGCGTGGGAATGGCGGCGAGGATACGCCGCAAAGTATATTTCAGCATCGTTATTACCTCTCAAGTGCTGCGGTCGCACGGTCTTTTTGCATGGCCGGTGGGCAGTAACCACTGCCCACCGGCCAAAGGCTAAAACTTACAGTTTTCAGGAAGCAGGATCACTCCGCATCCTTCCAGGTGTTCCAGTAATACTTCTGTGTGGTGGTGAACAGGTCATGTACGTTATTACGGCTGACAATGGGACTGATGCGCTCGCCGAAGGTGATGTTGGGCACTTCCTCATAGATAAGCTTGTTCATCTCAGTCCATGCAGCATAACGCGTATCGTAGTCATCGGTACTCGCCATAGCGGCAAGCAGCTCATCCTTTTTACTATTGCTCCAGAAGCCGGCCCAGGTCTCATCCATGAACGCGATCTGAGAGGGGTCATCCTTGGTTCCCATACCGGCGCTGAAGAGGTCAAACTTTGTCGGGTCGTTGCGGTACTGCTTGAGCGTGGGGTTATCATAGACCTGAACATCCATCTTGATACCGATCTGCTCGACCATCTGAGCGACGACAATCGCGGTCTTGTAGAAGTAGTCGTTATCCTTGGTGGTGATAAAGGTCAGCGTCTCACCGTTGTAGGAAGAGGCCTCAAGGTACTTCTTGGCGGCGTCGAGATCAACGTTGTTGTACTTGCCCAGAGATTCGTCAACAAACCAGCGGCTGGTCGTCATCATGTAGCAGGGATTGAGACGGTACAGGCTGGCGTCGCCCTGAGCCGCAAGCATGAGCTCGTCCATATCAAGGCAGGCAAGGATCGCGTTGCGCAGGTTCTTGTCGGTGCAGGGGCCGGTCTGGTTGTTGAAGATCAGCGCCGCAAAGATGCCGAGGTCCGCATAGGTCAGATTCAGGTTGGGATCGCTCTTGATGTCCTCGATCATATTGCTCGGCACGCCGATACCGACATCATATTCGCCGGTCTGCACGCCGGTGATGCGGGTGGTCTTGTCATTGACGGGGTGGAAGTAGAGCTTGTCGCAGTAGGCCATCTTGGGCGCAGCCATGCCGGTGGCGCCGGTGTTCTCGGTGGGAACGTAGCCGTCATAGCGCTCAAGCAGAACATAGCGGTCCGCCTGATGCTCGACGAACTTGTACGGGCCGGTGCCGATGAGGTCGGCCTCGTCGGTGATGGCGCTGTCGGGATACTTTTCGCAGATGGCCGCGGGCAGGATCACAAGGCCCTGATCGTAGGCGGCGATGGTCTGGAGCGCCAGCGGGACGGGCTTGCTGAACGTCAGCACCAGCGAGTCGCCGGAGACCTCGATGCTGTCGGCCTTATCGCCGATCTGCTTCTGACCGGCCTTGACGTTGGCCATCCACCGCTGGAGAGAGGCATACACATCGTTGATCGTGCAGGCGCTGCCATCGTGGAACGTAACGCCGTCGCGAACAGTCAGCGTAAGCACGCCGTCTTCAAACGTGTAGTTGCACACGCCCGGCCAGATATCACCGCTGGCGTCGCTGGACAGCGCGGTCTCATAAATGTGGAAAGAGGGGATCTGCTCAGGCTCACTGCCGGCCATCATGTTGTCGAGCGTCGTGGGGTCGCTGTTGATGGTAGCGTGCAGCTCGCCGCCATAAACGGGTTCGCCGGTTTCTGCCGTCTGGTTGTCATTGCCGGTATCGCCGGTGTCGCTCTTCTGCCCGCATGCACTCAGCAGACCAAGGATCATGACAGTCGCCAGCAGCACGGAGATCAAACGTCTTTTCATGGTGTCTTCCTCGTTTCTTTCGTTGTAGTCTCGGTTTCCTCCCTTCCCTTTTCGCTTGCCTATAGAGGGAGGATTCCTTGCAATCAATATTGAGATATGCTATGATTGCTTTACTGTATTGTAGCGAAATAGACGGAATTTGTCTAATACTTGTTTATTTACGGATTCTATAACCAAACGGTTATGGAATGCACAATTTTTTCAGAAATTTGGTGTATTTTTTATGAATCCTAACAAACTGCACTATGTTGAGACCATTGCCGAACTCAGGAGCTTCTCCCGCGCGGCGGAAAAGCTCTATATTTCGCAGCCCGCTCTCACCAAAAGCATCAACAAGCTGGAGGCCGAGCTCGGCGTCAAGCTCTTTGACCGCTCGGTTCAGCCCGTCCAGCTCACCTATGCAGGCGAGCGCTACATCGCCGGTATGCGCAACATCAGCGCCATGCAGACGCAGCTGCAAAATGAGCTGGAGGACATCTCCAATATGAAAAAGGGCCGGTTGATCGTCGGTGTGCCGGGCACGCGCGGCACACGCTGGCTGCCCTACATTCTGCCGACATTTCTGCGCGACTACCCCGGCATCGACATTCGCGTGGTAGAGGGTACCACCGGCTCGCTTGAGAATGCGCTGATGCACGAATCCGTTGACGTTGTGATCGCCTCATCGCTTCCCCAGATGGTCGTCGGACTTGACTACGAGGTGCTCCATCAGGAGCCGCTGATGATCCTTGCCTCTCCCAAACACCCGATGTTCCGCGGGCTTGACATCTCCGCGGCGGTGCAGAACCGGCAGGTGCTGCACTACCTCTCGCCCGAGCGGCTGGAAAATCAGCCTTACATCGCTTCCGCCGCCGACCAGGGGCTTTACCGCTCCGCTACGCAGATGTTCCAGCGCTTTTCGGTCCATCCAAAGGTCATCACGACGATCTCGCACACCTCCACCTCCAATGCGCTGGCCGCCGACGGCATCGGCTTTGTCGTCACGCCGACGCACAGCGCCTTTTCCGCCAAGCTCTCGAAGCGTGAGATCATCACCTGCACCATTTCCGACCCTCCGGTCATGCGCGCCATCATCATTACCTATAAGCATGGCCGCCCGCTCTCTTCCGCGGCGCAGCGCTTTCTGGAGATCACACGCAGCGCCGTGCAGACGGAGCCCGCCCTGCACCCGCGCATCCTGCCGGTCGTGCATGACCTGGGGGATTGATACGCAGACTGCACAGGGAGATCGTCAGGCTCAAAGCAAGCCTGAGCGGCGAATTTATTTTCAAGCGGCTTGCAGCCTTTAAAAAGGAACAGGCTCCGAAAAAGCGGAGCCTGTTCCTTTATATTTCGTATTCTCTGCTTATTCTCTGTTCCCGGGCTTTTCGGCTTCTGCCTTGGGCTCGTACTTCTCGTGATAATTCGCCAGGAGCCTGAAGCAGCTGATGACCATGGCGATGATGACGAACAGCAGCGGGAACGCGCAGGTGATGGCCAGCAGCTTTGTCGCGTTGATGCCGGAGGTATTGCCCGTGATGCCGGCGACAAAAATGTTGACGAATGCCAGCAGCGCCATCACAACGCCCCAGAAGATCTTCGACCATCCCGGGGGCTCCTCGTCGGCAAGTCCTTCTCCCTTGAGTGTGATGGAAGCGATGGTCGTGGTCATCGAGTCGCACAGCGTGACGACGGAGAGGAACGCGGTGAACAGGAACGCGATGTCAAGGAGCTTGCTCAGCGGCAGATTCTCGAAGAACGCGAACACTGTCGCCTCCACGCCGAGGGCGGACATCGTATCGTAAATGCCCGCGCCGTTCGCCTCCATGTAAATGGCGGCGGAGCCGAAGATGCCGAACCAGATCATGCCGAACGCACCCGGCAGCACAAACGTGTAGAGGGAGAACTCCCTGAGCGTGCGGCCCTGCGCGATCTTGGCAAAGAACATGCCCATCAGCGGGGTGTAGGCGATGGCAAACGACCAGTAGTTGATCGTCCACCACGTCGGCCACATGGAGGTGTTGACACCGTCGGCCATCACGCCGAGATAGGTGTTCTGCACGATCCAGTTCTGCGCAAAAAAGCCGAGGGATTCGGTGCTCATGGCCAGCACCTCCTTCGTCTGCGAGACGAAGAGCACATAGATGAGCAGCAGGAAGTAGATCTTCGTATTCTTGTCGGAAAGCCAGCGCATGCCGCGGCCGATGCCGGAGTAGCTGCCCGCAATGAACACGATCACGATGACTGCGGTGATGATCGCCCAGTGCACCGCCGTCGGCTTGAAATCGGCAAGGATGCCGATGCCGGAGCCGAGCTGCATCGCCGCAACGCCGAGGCAGGCGGACACGCCGCCCGCAATGCCGAACACGCACAGAAGGTCGACCACATCGCCGATCTTGCCGTTTGTGCGCTGCCCGAGCAGCGGATAAAGGCCGGAGGACACGTTATACGGCAGGCCCACATTGTACACGCAGACGCCGATCACGATGCCGATGGCGCAGTAGTAGGCGTACAGCGGCAGCCCCCAGTGCATATAGCAGGTGGAGATGGCGTAAAGCGCGGACATGTGCGTACCACCCTCAACAAGGCCGGGAATGCCGTTGACATAGTGCGTGATGGGCTCGGCAATGCCCCAGAAGACGATGCCCGTCGCAATGCTGCTGCAAAGGCAGATGACGAACCAGCTCCACTTGCTCATCGTCGGCTTGGCATTCTCGCCGCCGATGCGGATGCTGCCGACCTTTTTGGAAAACAGCGCCCACGCCGAAATGATGACGAGCGCGATCGTCACGAGCTGATAGGCCCAGCCGAACCAGTCGGCGGCAAAGCCGGAGATGGCGTTTTCCACCGCGGCGAAGCCGTCCGGCGCCACGACGCCGAGAATGATAACAAACACATAGATGGCGCAAAGAGGGATGAACACATTTTTTCGAATAGAAAACTTTTTCATAGAAGGCTCTCCTTCTTTTTTTGGCTTCTTACAGTAAAGCTTTTTCTTTCGCCTGCGCAATGAGGCAGCGCAGGATGTCGTCTGCCGGGCCGCGCACGGCCTGGCGCTTATAGGGCATCGTGGGGCGGTTCGGGATCGAGTGCTCGATCTCCACGCCGAGAATTTCGGCAAACTCCTCAAACCGGTCCATGCTCAGCGGCCAGCCGCAGAGCGTGGCTGCCGGCTCCGCCGCAAGGATCGCTTTGGACGACACCGCGCCCAGCACGACCCGCGGACGATAGATGATGCCGTTTTCCACCTCCAGCGATACGGCAAGGCTGATCTTGGCGATGGTCACCTTTGCCCGCTCGCCGAGCTTGGCAAATGCGTTGATGCCGTTCGCGGCGGGCAGGGGAAGCTCAAAGGCGATGATGGCCTCGTCCTCTGCAAGCGCGGTCCTGCCGATACCGGTGACGAGCCAGTCCACCGGCAGGCGGCGGACCGCGCCCGCGCTGTTCATCACCGCCGCCTCCGCGTCCAGCGCGAGCAGCACAGGATAGATATCGCCCGCAGGGGAGGCATTGCCGATGCTGCCGCCCACGGTGCCGCGATTTCGGATCTGGCGGGAGCCGACATTGCCGCAGGCCTGAGACAGCGCGGGAAAATACTGCCGCACGAGCGCATTCGTCTCCACCTGCGTGTGCGTGCACGCCGCGCCGACGCTCAGCTTGCCCGCCAGCTCATGGATGCGCCGCAGCTCGGGCACATTTGTCAGGCTGATGAGCATTTCCGCGTCCCAGACCTTGCCGTTGCGCTTGGCGAGAAAGTCCGTGCAGCCGGAGACGAGATAGGCGTCCCTGCCCGGCTTTTGGGCAAGGCAGGAGGCGAGCTCCGGAAGGCTCTTGGGCTGTAAAAAGATCATAGCTTCCCCGCCTCCCTCAGTTCCTTTGCCGCATCGAGCACCGCAGCGATGATCTGCTCATAGCCCGTGCAGCGGCAGATGTTGCCGGACAGCGCCGTTCGGGCCTCGTCTTCGGCGGGATCGGGATTTTTGAGCAGCAGGCCCATCGCGCTCATGATCATACCGGGCGTGCAATAGCCGCACTGCATGGCGACATGGCGGACAAAGGCGTCCTGCATAATATTGAGCCGCCCGTTTTCCATGAGGCCCTCGATCGTCGTGATCTCGCGCCCCTCCGCCTGTCCGGCAAGCACCAGGCAGGAGTGCACGGCCTCGCCGTCCATGAGGACGGTACACGCGCCGCACTCCCCCTCGCCGCAGCCCTCCTTCGTGCCCGTGAGGTGAAAGTCCTCGCGCAGAACGTTGACAAGACGGCGGGCAGGGTCCAAATCGCGCGTCACGCGCGTACCGTTGAGCGTAAATGTGATCAGCATCTGCCTTCACCCTCCTTCATTTCCTTGATGGCGTTCAAAATGCGCGTCGGGTCGAGCGGCAGGGCGGAAAGCTCCGTCCCGAGCGCGTCGTTCACCGCGGCGATCAGCGCGGGAGCCGTCGGCACGAAGCACGCCTCGCCCACGCTCTTGGCGCCGAACGGGCCGTATTCATCCGGCTGCTCGATGAAATAGATGTCAAGATCCGGCATATCGCAGGCGCGCGCCACGTGATAGCGCTGCAAGTCCGCGTTCGTCGTGCGGCCGGTCCTGCGGTCGATCTTGATCTCCTCGCAGAAGACGTAGCCGATTCCCTGCTGTACGGCGCTGCCGACCTGACCGCGGCAGAGCTCGGGATTGAGCGCCCTGCCCACGTCGTGGACGGCAAGATAATCCACGACGCGGCAAAGGCCGGTGTAGGTGTCCACCTCGACCTCGGCAAAGTGCTCCGCCACAGGGCCGGGGTTGGATTCGGGCACATTGGTGTGTGTGATGAACAGCGCCTCCTGCCCCTTGTTGGCGACATAGTAGGAAACTTCGCTGTAGCTGACGCATCTGTCCGGTTCACGGACAACAAAAAGCGTCCCGTCGCGGTGGCCCAGCTCCTCGGGCTCGCAGCCGAGCATTTCGGCGGCGTTGACCTCCAGCCGCTCCAGGAGCTTTTTGCAGGCATCGACGATGGCTTTGCCGAGCACGTAGATCGTGCGGCTCGTATAGCAGCCGTTGTCGAGCGCGTTGTACGCGCTGTCACCCTCCGGCAGGTCGACGGTCTCGGGCGGGATGGACAGGACTTCAGCCACCATGTTTTTGAAAATGGCAACCTCGCCGCAGCCATGGTCGTGCACATTGCAGTTCACGCTCACGGAAGCGTCCTCCTCCATCTTGACGGTCACAGTGCCCCAGTCGCCCATGCGGGGATAATAGCCGGAGGTGTGCGTGGCGACCGCCATGCCGATGCCGCGCAGGTAACGTCCCGAGCGGTCCTGCGCGGCGATGCGCGCCTTGCGCTCTTCCCAGCGGAAGCGCTCGCGCCCCAGCTCCAGCGCCTCGCGGACGGGGAGATTGCCGAGGCAGTAATTGCCAAGGCGGCTGACGGCGTAGGGCGGCAGCGCGTTTCTCAGCCGCAGCTCGATGGGATCGATCCGGAAATGCCGCGCGGCGGCATTCATCATGTTCTCCATGATGAGCGCGGCCTCGGGGCCGCCCCAGCCGCGGTAGCTGCCGGAGCACGGCGTATTCGTGCAGACGGTGGAGCCGTTGTATTCAAGGTTCGGCACATCGTAGGTCCAGCTCAGCTTTTTGGAAATGGAGCCGACATAGCTGCCGGAAACCGTCTGATACGCGCCGGCGTCGAGCCGGCAGTTGACCTTGAGCGCCGTGATCTTGAGCTCGGGCGAAAATTTGACGAACGTGTCGCTCTCAAGCGGATGCTTGAGCATGGTACACAGCATCGTCTCCGCGCGGTTGAAGCGCAGCAGCACGGGCCGATTGACCATCATGGACGCGCAGGCCGCGAGCGGCTCTAAAATAAATTCCTGCTTGCAGCCGAACGAACCGCCCATCGGCGATTTGACGACGCGCACGCGGCTCATCGGAAGGCCCAGCAGCGTTGCGACGAGCGAACGCGCGCCGAATGTCGACTGCGTCGCCGTGTAGACGGTCATGCGCTTTTTCATCGGCTCGTAGTCCGCGAGCGCGCAGTGCGTCTCCATCGTCACATGCGTGATGCGCTGGGCAGAGGAGTGGTGGCAGAACTCCACTCCCTCCGCCTGCCCGTAGCTGCCGTATCCGACGACCGGCAAGC
>ERZ808258.578-NODE-578-length-13828-cov-2.943658_pt1 | contig 13828 bp, 14 predicted proteins | sample MGYA00521280_ERZ808258 | MGnify/ENA primary metagenome ERZ808258 (study PRJEB31516, sample SAMN03275585) | gut metagenome | biome: mammalia-associated habitat; material: feces | host: Papio cynocephalus | place: Kenya | collected 2012-07-19 ...
CAACAATGCCGACATTGGGCTCAATGGTGCAAAACGGATAATTCTCGGCAGCAATGCCGGCCTTTGTAAGCGCATTAAAAATGGTGGATTTACCGACATTGGGTAAGCCTACGATGGCGCATTTCAGTCCCATGATGTGTTTCCTTACTCTTTGAGCGCATCAAGCGCTTCTTTTAAATGGTGTTCGTCATACAGGGCAAGGCCTTCTTTGGCCAGAGCTGCTGCCGCGATACCTTGACCGCTGATGAGTTTTCCGCTGTGCGTTCCGTCGTAAACGGTATTCATTCCGCAACTCGGACTCTTGGATTTCAGAACGGCGACTTTAACCCCATGTTTGCGTGCCAGAGCGACGAAATTTTCGGCTCCTTTGATGAAAAAGGCCGTAACGTCTTTACCGGATTGGGTCAGAACACGTCCGTTTCCGTTTAAAACGTCATCGGCCGTTTTTCCCGGCTCGATTTCGGCGGCTTCGCGCGGGGTATCAAGGCCGGCAGAACATTCCGGACATAAAACGGCTACCTCGCCGACATTGAGCATGTAGTGAAGGCGTTTGTCGACGATGCTCGGATAGGTCTTGGCATCGTATCGGCAACACTGCCCGACAAGGCAGGCACTCATGCAAAGCTTAACGGTCACGATTGCAACTCCTTTAGGCGAGGAATTTGAGTTTTGGGGGCGTGTGCAAACTTCATGATGGCTCTTTCGACGCGATCCATTTTCCCGTCAATCAGATTGTCCAGAGTTTTTAATGCTTCTTTTATACACGAATCTATGGCTTGACGATGCTCCGGGGTCGGACACCCGAGAACCCAGTCCGCGACCTGCATGTTCGGGCAGAAAATGCGAGGGTGCCCGATGCCGAGCCGTAAACGCCAAAAGTTCGGCGTAGAGAGCTTTTCGGTGATATCTTTTAAACCGTTGTGTCCGGCATTTCCGCCACCGAGTTTGATTTTCATTGTTCCGGGCAGTAAATCGAGTTCATCGTGAACGATAAGAATTTGCTCGGGTTTGAGCTTGAAGTACGAACGCATGGCTTGAACAGCCGAGCCCGACAGGTTCATATATGTCGTCGGTTTTAAGAGCCAAACGGTCCCGCTTTCTGTTGTGGCTTTGGCCGCAAGGCCAAAGAATTTCGCTTCATCTCGAAACAGAGCGCCCGTTTGGGCTGCAACGGCGTCGACAAAATCGTAGCCCACGTTGTGGCGGGTTCCGACATACGCGCTCCCGGGGTTTCCGAGGCCGACAATCAAACTGATAGCAAGGCAGTTAGGCATATCCGATAGAGTAGACTAAAAAAGGTCCGCCGACCGATTAGGGAGGGCGAACCTTTTATACAAAACGCAATGCGTTACTTCTTGCTGTCTTTTGCAGGTGCTGCAGCGGGAGCTGCACCGGCAGCAGGAGCCGCGGCAGCTGCACCGGCAGCAGGAGCCGCAGCAGCCGTTGCGGCGGCGGCCGCCGCCGGCGTATCGTCGGCAATTGTCGTCACGGTAGCAATCGGCTGTTCGGGGTTGACGGCTTTAACATTCTCAGGCAATTTCAAGTCGGCAACGCGCATCGTAAAGCCGGTTGTCATGCCGGACAAATCCACGTCGATAAACTCAGGCAGATCTTTGGGTAAGCATGACAGATCCACGGTTGAAACAATGTGACTGACAAAGGCCTTTTCAATCTTAACGGCCGGGCTCTGTTCTTCACCGAAGAAGTGCAGCGGAACGCGCATCGTGACGTCGGCATTCGGATCAATGCGCTGGAAATCCACGTGCAAGCACTGATTCTTGTACGGGTGCATCTGGAAGGAACGCAAAACGACGAGTTCGTCGGCGCCGTCCAATTCCATCGTCAGAATCGAAGCGTGGAACTTTTCTTTCTGCAAATCATAAAAAAGATCCTTGTGATCGATTTCAATGGGCGTTGCGGCGACATTGTTCCCATACAAAATGCCGGGAACCTTGTTTTCGCGGCGCAGGCGGCGGCTCGCACTCGTTCCCTGTGCCTTACGCGTTTTGGCGATGACTTTCATGAGTTTTACTCCAAAATAAATAAGCGTGTTTTTAGGAGAAGCGTCTCGGAACGGCCGCGACCAGCACATGCCGAGAACGTTTCTGTTTTTACATTAGTCTTCCGTGAATAAAGCACTCACGGAGTTTTCACGCGCGATGCGTGAAATGGTTTCCCCGACCAAAGAGGCGCAACTTAGCTGGCGAATCTTTGGGCAGGCTTGGGCCGCGGGACTGAGCGGAATCGTATCGGTGACAACGAGCTCGTCGAGCGCGGAGTTGGTAATTCTTTCAACGGCATTGCGCGATAAGACCGGGTGCGCAATGTAAGCCAGAACGCGTGTTGCACCGCGTTCTTTTAAGGCGCCGGCGGCGTTACAGAGCGTGCCGGCCGTATCGACGATGTCATCGGTAATGACACAGGTATGGGCATTGACATCGCCGATGATGTTCATAATTTCGGCCACGTTGGCCTTGGGACGACGCTTGTCGATGATGGCAAGATCGACACCTAAGAGTTTGGCCATCGCGCGAGCACGGACAACGCCGCCGACGTCGGGCGAGACAACCAGTAAGTCCGGATAGTTGCGCGAGACCAGGTCATTTAGTAGGAGCGGTGTGGCGTAAATGTTATCGACGGGCACATCGAAAAAACCCTGAATCTGGTCGGCGTGCAGATCCATCGTCAGAACACGGCTGACGCCGACGCTCTGGAGCATGTTGGCCACGACTTTGGCAGAAATGGCCACACGCGTAGAACGCGGACGGCGGTCTTGACGGGCATATCCGTAATAGGGCATCACGGCTGTAATGCGACGCGCGGAGGCGCGACGCAGAGCGTCAACCATAATCATGACTTCCATGAGGTTGTCATTTGTCGGTGAACAGGTACTCTGCACGATGAATACGTCCGAGCCACGGACATTTTCATTGATTTCCACCATCACTTCTCCGTCGGCGAAGCGATTGACGGTAGCTCGTCCCATCGGAATATTAAGGTACTGTGCCACAGCATGGGCGAGTTTGGGATTGGCATTACCGGAGAAAATTTTCACGTCATCCGGACACATTGCGGACATGATTGACACCTTTCGCATACGTTTCGCAAGAGCGGATATGCGGACAAATTCGGGAGGATTCCTTTTTCGTGCCCTAAAGCAGCGACACCGAAAAATCCGAGCCGAGAAACCCGACAGGGATCGCTGGCAGGGGAGGATGGATTCGAACCATCGAATGCCGGAATCAAAATCCGGTGCCTTAACCGCTTGGCGACACCCCTACGGAAAAACGCCGTATTCTACCCCACGGACCACCGATGCAGGGGGTGAACAGGAAGAATTTTTGCAAGATAACCGGTAAAAGCGGGAGGAATCTGCAACAGAGCCTCGAATGCGGCCGCCTGATTTTTTTTCAAAACAAAGACAGCAGACCCGGATCCTGTCATGCGACTGCCCGGTCCGAGGGTTTCAAGTGCAAGACCGATTTGCGGATTCATGCGAACGGCAACGGGTTGCATGTCATTTGTTCCGAATAGACGCGGCCAGTGTTCTTGCGTAAAACTCTCGAAGGCGGTTTGCGAAACCGGCGCCGTATCCCGCTTCAATGCGGCATCTTTGTAGATGGCTTGTGTTGACGTCGGCTTCGGGGGCATAAGAACGGTAGCGAAAGCTTGCGGGACGGAAACGGCCGTCAGTTTTTCACCGATTCCGCAAGCAAATGCGCTTTGACCGAAAAGAAAAAAAGGAACGTCTGCCCCGAGTCGTGCCCCGAGATTAAGGAGATCGTTCCGAGAAAGATTTAAGCCCCAGAGGCGATTGAGCGCAATGAGTGTCGTGGCGGCATCGCTTGAACCGCCTCCGAGGCCGGCACCGGAAGGAATGTGCTTTCGGACATGAATTCGCGCTCCGAATCGACAGGCTGTTTCACGGGCCAGAAGACGGGCGGCCTTTACACATAGGTCTTCGGAGGGATTACCGACCGTGTCGCCCCTGCGTTCAATTCGAGAGTCGTCAAGACGGGTAATCGAGATATGGTCCATTAAATCAATAAGGACGAAGACAGACTCGATCAGGTGGTAACCGTCGGGGCGGCGCCCGACGATATGGAGGAATAGATTTAATTTGGCCGGAGCCGCAAGGTCTTTTAAGGTACGAGGTGTCATTGTCCGGCTTTCGTATCGATAACGACGACAAGGGCCAAAGTGCCTTTTGTGAAAGCCAGTTTGCGAGCCGCGCCGGATTGTTCGCGTTCTAAAACGCGCACAGTCCAGCCGAGCTGTTCAAAGGAGTTATCGTCAAGGCGTCGGAAAGGGTAACGGCGGTTCGGTTCTCCTTCGGTCCAGTCCGAGACAGCGGAAAGAGGGACGGAAAAACCGAGCATTCTTTCCATGAGGGCTTCGGCGTTTTCGTCAACAACGGCCTGTTTTCCCGGTTGCAGAAAGGTTGCCTGATCTTCGGTGACTTCAAGTCTTGCCAGTGTCGTATTTAAAGGGCCGAGAAAATCAAGTTTAAGCCCCTTTTCGGTTGAATCAAGTCGAAATCCGGCAGCAAAGCGTTTTATGGGAGATAAGGTATCTCGAGCCAGAAGCTTTCCGGTTTTTCGCCGCAGGTCGGATTCCTGTTGCGGTATCGGCAAGCAGGTGCATCCGGTAAGAAGCGCGCCTGCCAGGCAAATGAGGTTGCGTCGGACTTTGTTCATGGTTGAATTTTCTTTAAAAGTAGTTGGGCGGGGTTGTTCTTCGGATCTTTCGCCAAAAGCTCCTGAAGGACACGACGGGCCTGCGCCGTTTTTTGTTGTCTGATGAGAATTTGTGCCAGGTGAAGAGCTATTTCGGGTTCGTTAGGCTCCAGCACAAGAGCTCTTCGGATCCATTTTTCGGCTTGAGCGAAATTTCCCTCTCGAAAGCAAAGCCAACCCATGGAATCAACAATCGAGCCGTCTTTACCCTCTGAAAGCGCAACGGCCTTTTCTATGTAGGGGCGGACCTTGCTTGCGGGTTCGCCGTGCTCGAGCCACATATACCCTAAAGCGTTGTAGCCAAGCGGATCATTCGGTCGTAACGTGATGAGCGTTTTCAAGCTCGTTTCTGCCTGTTTAAGCCAGCCGAGTCGCTCGGCCACCATGGCTTTTCTATAGAGCACATCGGTATTGTTCGGGGCGAGTTTTAAGGCCTCATCCAGGTAAAGCATGGCTTCGGTGTCGCGTCGGGCATCGGATAGTATTTGCCCTGCATAAAGTAAAAACTCGGCTTTGCGCGCAGGGTCTTTCGTTCGGATGTCGTTCAGAACAAGGCAGGCTTCATCGATTCGGCCGAGTGTTTGAAGAATTTGGACTTGTTTTAAGCGGGCCGGAATGTACTTGTCCCCCTTTTTAACTTTCGAGAGCCAGTTAAGGGCTGTCTCAGGCTCATTGCGGGCCAAAGCAACAAGGGCTAACTGTACGTAGGCCGGCTCGGGAATGTATCGATTCTCTCCGTCGGCTTCAGCGAGTGATAAAAAACGGTGGTAGTAACGGATAGACGCTTCAAAATCACGCATTTCCTGGGCGACAAGACCGCTCAAAAACCAAACTTGCGCATCGGAAGGGGTTACGGCAACGGCTCGACGAAGCTCTTTGCGTGCGGCGTTGGTTTTTCCGGTTCGAGCCAGGACCTTGGCATAAGCAATGCGTGTCCGAACATCTTGCGGATAGTGTTTTAGGTGTTCGGCCAGACGGCTCCTGGCTTTTTCCGGTGCTACTCGAAATTGAAAATCGACGCTTTCAAGTAAAAGCTGAGTGTTCTCAGGGGAAAGGGCGCACGCTTTAAGCGCATGATCCAAGGCTTTCTGATCGAGATTAGCTTCCTTGGCTGCATAGGCAAGCGTGTGCTCGACGTAAGAATTCGGATTTACATGGTTTCGCAGTGCTTCCAGAAGGGCATAACGACGGACTTTGTCGGAAAGTACGGAAGATTCGTCGGCAAATTGCTCGAAAAGAGAAAGCACGTCGTCGCTTTTTTTTGCGGCACGCGTCAAAACAATTTCGGCACTTTGCCAATGACCGGACTTGCACTCGGAAAGGGCTCGTGTTAAGAGATTGACTTCGTTATCCGGGTCAAGTGTGTCTAGCAGTTTTTTCGATTTGACAATTTTGTCCTTGTCTTTCATCGCAAGGGCAATTTTATAGGCGCGGTCTGCAAGGGCCGTATCGGATGTCAACCGTGTGGCATCTGTGTAGGCGAGCCAGGCATCCGTATAAAGGCTGCGCTGTAAAGCAATTTCGCCGAGCAAGATTTCCGCCAGAGCCGTCTGACTCTGTCGGGTACTCGTCAGATCGGCATGTGCCGGGTTTGTGACCCAAAAAAACACCGAACAGAAAACAAAGACGGCCTTGGAAAAGGTGCTGATCAAAAAGGTCTCCGAAAAAGAACAAATTTAAGCGGACTATAACGCAAAAGGATTTTGCCAACGGCTTTACGAATGTTCAGGCACTGTAAACTTCGGCTTTCGCCAATACAAGTGACTATACTGACGCGAATATATCAAGTTAACGAAAAAGCCAGCCCCTTCGAGGCGGAGTTGTATTTGTAAAATGGAAGCGGTTTTGCATTTTTTTCTTTGGGCGGTTAGTCGGATTCCTTTGTCTGTTTTACGCCGCGCGGGAAGCTTTTTCGGGGCTGTTGTTTACATAGTCGCTCCAAAATACCGTCACAAGATTCTCAATAATGTTGACCGAGTCGGCTTGCCCAAATCGGTTGGCTACGAGTCATCGCGGCATACCGGAATGCTTGTTGCCGAAACAGGATGGCTTTGGGGACGAAGTAACGAAGAGATCATGCAAGCCGTTGCGTTTGCTCCCGGCGTCATTGAGACATTTTCTTCGGCTTTGGATTCGGGAAAGAGCGTCGTCCTGATGACGCCGCATGTCGGAGGATTTGAAGCGATTCCGGTGGCCGTTTTCGAAGCGATTTTAAAAAAACGGGGAAAGGCTCTTTCGATTTTGTATCGCGAGCCGAAAAGTCGCATCATTCGTCCCTTTGTCAAACATAGCCGTACGCGTCCGGGGATGGATCCGGCACCGGCCGATTTGTCCGGCGTGCGTAAGATTGTTCGTGCTATGCGTGCCGGCGGTGTTTTGGGATGCCTGCCCGATCAGGTCCCCGGACGCGGTGAGGGTGTCTTGGCTCCGTTTTTCGGTCAGCCGGCCTTTACGATGACGTTCCCGATGAAAATGGCTCGGCAGTTCAATGCCGTGTGCATTGTGATGACGAGCGAGCGAGTGGCAAGAGGTTGGACGCTTGACGCTCAGTTGCTTGATTATCGGGCAGAGGGCGACGCGCTGTCGGATGCAACGGTCATGAATGCGATGATCGAACGGGCTGTGATGAAAACGCCGGAACAGTATTTATGGAGCTACAACCGCTACAAAAAAGCAGCGCATTACGTCAGACATTTTGCGTCTAAGGAGTCCGATTCATGCAAGTAATCAATGATATGGTCGGTGCTTTGGGGGTGCGGCTCATTAAGTGCTTAGCCGGGATGGAGCCGAATCGACGCAATAAGCTTGCTCGCCTGTTGGCGCCGATATTTTGGTATGCCGTTCCGAAACGCCGAAAGATTGCTTTGCGCAATTTGGAACTTTGCTTTCCGGAAAAAACCGAGGATGAACGCGAGCAGATTGCACACAAGCTGTGTTTTAACATCGCACGCTCGGCTATCGATCACGGGGATTTATGGGCTGGAACGGTTGAACAGGTTCGTTCTCTCGTGCACATTGAAGGACTGGAAAACATTACCCGCGAGACCGGACATCCTCTTCTTGTCATTGCGCCGCACTTTATCGGCCTGGATGCGGCGGTGACAGCGCTTGCCACGTATGTTCGAGGTGCCGGTCTTTATCAGAGGCAAAAAAATGCGGCTTGGAACAAAGCGGCATTGGAGGGACGGCAACGCTTCAGTCACTCGGAGCTCATAGAGAAAACAGGGCGGGGAGATGTAAAAAAGATGATTCGGCTGATTTGTCAAAATCTGCCGTTTTATTACCTACCCGATATGGACTACGGACGTTCACATTCGGAATTCATTGATTTTTTCGGGGTGCCGGCGGCTACAATCCCGGCGGCAAGCAAACTGGCGCGTATTACGAAAGCCAAAGTTGTTTTTTGCGTGACGGAAATGACCGAAACCGGGTACGTGACGCATATTTCAAAGCCCCTCGAAAATTTTCCGACGACTGACGCACTTGCCGACACCAAACGGATTCAAAAGGAAATCGAACGGTGGGTTTTACGATTCCCGGATCAGTACTTTTGGATGCATCGGCGTTTTAAGACGCGACCGATCGGTGAAAAAAGTCTTTATGAGCCCTAGGAACGACGATGGAACTATCCTTTACAAAAATGCAAGGGACGGGAAATGATTTCGTCGTCATTGATGCGACGAAGACGCCGTTTTCCCTTTGGCCGGATGTAATCCGTGCATTAGCCGACCGACACACAGGAATCGGATTTGATCAGATGCTTGTTGTGCAGGCCGATGAAACGGGAGAGGCGGATTTTTGCTATCGCATCTTTAATGCCGACGGCGGCGAGGTTGCCATGTGCGGCAACGGAGCACGGTGTTTTGCACTTTATGTGCGCAAACACGGTTTGACGAAAAAAAATCGGATTCGTGTTCGCACGATGTCGGGAATTATTACGCCGGAGATTGTTTCGGACGACATGGTGCGCGTGGATATGGGATGCGCGAGTTTTTGTCCTGAGGACGTGCCGTTTGTTTCGGCCGGGTTTAAGCGCACAATGCGTCAAGAAGCCTGCTTGTATCACGCAGATATTCACGGAGCGGTTCTGACGTTCGGTGTCGTGAGTATGGGAAATCCTCATGCAGTCTGTCTGGTTAGCCCTGAGCAACTTGCGCTTATCGAGACAATCGGGCCGGCACTTCAAGCAAGTAAGGCCTTTCCCGAAGGCGTTAATGTCGGGCTGTTGGCCGTTTGTTCGCCGACAAAGGCTCGACTGCGTGTTTTCGAGCGCGGTGTCGGAGAAACGCTCGCTTGCGGATCCGGCGCTTCGGCTGCTTTTGCTTTGGCACATCGAGCCGGGCTCTTAAAGGCAACTGCGCAATTTCAGATGCGTGGCGGAAATCTTTTAATGCAATCGGGTAAGGACGGGCATGTTTTGCTCACGGGGCCTGCCTGCGAGGTTTTTGAAGGAAAGATTTCGGTTAGGGACGAAAGACAATGATTGACGTTATTTTGAAAAAAGGTAAAGAAAAAAGCCTTTTGCGTCGGCACCCGTGGGTCTATGACACGGCTGTTGCCCGCGTCTCGGGAAAAGCTGCGCCGGGCGAACTCGTACACGTGGTTTCCAGTGCGGGACGTGTGCTCGGCACCGGCGGCTATTCGCCGGCTTCCTCGCTTCGTGTGCGAATGTGGTCGTTTGATGCAGCAGACGATGTCGGCTCAACGGATTTTTTACAAAAACGCTTGGAACATGCCGTACGGGCGCGTGAGGCGTTGCTCAAAAGAACAACAGCGCGTCGTCTGGTATTTGCCGAGGCAGACGGGATTCCGGGCCTTGTCGTCGATCAATACGGCCCCTGGCTTGTAACACAATTTCAAAGCGCCGCCGTTGAAGTAAGACGCGACGACATTGCCTCAATTTTAATGCGCATCACGGGAGCACAAGGAGTTTTTGATCGTTCCGATGCTGCGACACGTCAGCGTGAAGGACTGGCGCCGCGCGTCGGTGTTTTGATCGGTCAAGAGCCACCGGAGTGCATTGACGTTGTTGAGGACGGCGTTCGATATGGTGTGGACGTCCGAAAGGGGCACAAAACCGGGTTTTATATCGATCAGCGGGAAAGTCGCCTTGCCGCACAGCGCCTGGCGCGCGAATTTCGTGAAAAAACCGGTCGGGGGTTGCGCGCATTAAATTGCTTTTGCTATACGGGAGGTTTTTCGCTTGCACTGATGGCCGGCGGTGCCGCATGTGTTGACAGTGTTGACAGTTCGGCCGATGCCTTAGCCCAAGCCAAAGCCAATGCGCGGTTAAATCACCTTCCAGAAGAAACGTTAAACTGGATTGAGGCGGACGTCTTTGATTACTTAAGGGCGGCACGCGAGGCCGGAAAGACCTATGATTTGGTGATTCTTGATCCGCCTAAGTTTGCTTCGAGCCACTACCACGTCGAACGTGCGGCGCGTGCGTACAAAGATATTAATTTAAACGGGATGCGGCTGTTGCGTGAAGGCGGACACTTGATGAGTTTTTCCTGCTCGGGCGCAGTGGATGTCGATTTGTTTCAGAAGATTCTGGCGGGAGCCGTTTTCGATGCCGGAAAAGATGTCTGGGCCGTGGAGCGTTTCGGGGCCGGAATCGATCATCCGCTTCTGATGACGTATCCTGAAGGTGAGTATCTGAAAGGAATGCATCTTTTGATGCGTTCGGACGGGTTTGTTTAGGACAAAAGTATGCAAGAAGATAATTTGGGATTGGCTCCGGAACCGGAGATTCCCGTAACGATTCTGACAGGTTTTTTAGGCGCCGGAAAGACGACGCTTTTGAATCGGATTTTGTCAGAAGACCATCATCACAAGATTGCGGTAATTGAAAATGAGTTCGGTGAAGAAGGAATCGACAACGAACTGCTGGTGCAAAACGATAAAGAGCAGATTGTTCAGATGAATAACGGGTGTATTTGTTGCACGATCCGCGGGGATTTGTCGCGAATTCTGACCAATCTGCGATTAAGACGTGATCGCGGAGAAATTGATTTTGATCATGTTGTGATTGAGACAACCGGTGTTGCCAACCCCGGCCCCGTGTGCCAAACGTTTTTTATGGACGATGCCATTGCCTGCTTTTATCGCTTAGACGGCGTCGTTACGCTTGTCGATGCCAAGTACGGCAACAAAACACTTGATGAGCAACCGGAAGCGAAAGACCAGGTCGGGTTTGCCGATCGCATCTTTGTTTCTAAGACCGATTTGGTTAAGCCGGAAGAATATGAGGAACTGAAGGCGCGACTCGTTTCCATTAACCCGCGTGCTCCGATTGAGGCTGTGCACATGGGACAGGTTGCCGTCGAAAAGGTACTCGATATCTATGGTTTTAACATGAATGATATTTTGGATATCGACCCGGCGTTTTTCTCGTCCGTACACCCGCATCATCATAACGATGATGTGAAAGCATTTGTCTTCGAATCCGATAAACCCATGCATCCGGTGCGTTTCGAACAGTATGTTCAAAGCTTGGTAGCCGTCTACGGTCAAGATATGCTGCGCTACAAAGGCGTTCTTTATTTTCGGGAAACGCGTCGCCGAATGGTTTTTCAGGGAGTGCACATGGTTTTTAGTGCCGATGCACTCGGAGAGTGGGGTGACAGGAAGCCGGAAAACAAAATTGTCATCATCGGTCGAAATCTTCCGAGTGAGGCCATTATCAAGGGCTTTGAAAGTTGCCTGGCTGCTCCGGGAGAACCTCTTGTGACGGGGCGGTCGTAAGGAGTGAAGATGGTTTCGGGCACCGATCCTCGTATTGCCAATTTAACGGAGCTTTTTTCCGAACTTCCCGGTCTCGGGCCGCGCTCGGCTTCGCGCCTTGTTGCCGACTTGCTCACAGAACACAAGGATCTTGCCTTATCTCTTGCTCGTTCGCTTGAGGATACCGTGTCGCGTATCGGTCGATGCCGGTCTTGTAATACGCTTTGTACGCAGGATATTTGTCCGATTTGTGCTAAGCCTGACAGAGACCGCTCGATTATCTGTGTGGTTGAGTCATCCTCGGATATGGCCGCTATCGAAGAGTCGGTTTCGTATACGGGAAGTTATTTTGTTCTTGTAGGGCGCGTGAATCCCTTAAAAGGGGTGGGACCGGAAGATATCGGTGTAGATAAGCTTGTCGCTCGCGTTATTTCCGAGAAGGTGTGCGAAGTTGTCTTGGCCACAAGCTACACGGCCGAGGGAGAAATGACAGCCCACATGATTGCTTCCGTTCTGAAAAGGAAGGCGCCTTCAGTGCGCGTTACGCGGCTGTCAAAAGGACTTTCTGCCGGTGTTGAAGTCGAATACACCGACCCTGCGACCTTGACGGCTGCTGTGCTCGGGCGACGCTGACGGGACGTTCGGTCTCTGACGATCCTGCATGCTATTCTTTTGCCTCAGGTAAGGGTTGTATCTTTTTTTTCACGGTGTTCAAGGAGTTGCAATTATGGCAAGTGACTTACAGCACGAAGGGTTGGATTTTTGTAAGACCGTTTTTGAAACGGTCCGAAAAATGAGTGCCGACGGGCGCGGGGTGACGCGTCAGGGGTACGGCCCTGTCGAATGCAAGGTTGTTGAGTACTTAAAAAGTGTCGGGCGGGAACTGAATCTTGAAATTTGTGACGACGCGGCCGGCAATGTTTGGATGCGACTTGCGGGAACCGATTCGTCACTTCCGGCTTTTGTCTCCGGGAGTCATGCCGACTCGGTGCCTGAAGGCGGAAATTATGACGGCCTGGCGGGGGTGACGGCAGCTCTTGCTGTTGCCTGGTGGATGCGCCGCACGCACTTTACGCCAAAGCGCGACTATGTTGTGCTCATTATGCGTTGTGAAGAATCCAGTTTCTTCGGAAAAGCGTACATCGGTTCGCTTGCTTTTACCGGACAATTAACAACCAATGAAACCAATTTGAAGCATCGGACGGAAGATAAGTCCCTTGGGGACTTCATGGCCGAATGCGGAATTTCCGTTGACAAGATCACGTCCGGTCAGCCCTTGGTGGACTTAAAGAAAATTGCGGCGTTTGTTGAGTTACATATTGAACAGGGGCCGACTTTAGATAGCTCGGAGAACGAACGCGTCGGTATTGTCACGGGTATTCGCGGGAATGTTCGCCACAAGGCCGTCCGGTGCATCGGTCAGACGGCGCACTCGGGCGCTGTCGACAAGCAGTTCAGGCACGATGCCGTCATGGCGACGGCCGAGCTGATTAACACGATGGACAAGCATTGGGACGAATGGCTTGCCAAGGGGGACGATTTGGTCTTTACCGTCGGGGTTTTAAAGACGGCTTCGACGGCTGCGATTACGGTTGTCCCCGGGGAAACGACTTTTTCGGTTGATATGCGTAGCTTAAAGCTCGATACCGTCAAACGCTTTGAAGAACTGATGCGACAGGAAGCCGAACGGATCGGGAAAAAGCGCGGAGTGAAGTTTGAGTTTGACAAATTGCTTGTAACACAACCGGCCGGTGTTGATGCGGCCTTAAGCGACAAATTGGCGGCAACGGCGGCCAAGTGCGGCATTCCTGTAAAGCGCCTTGCCAGCGGTGCCGGTCATGACTCGGCCGTTATCGGTAACAAAGGTGTTCCGGTGGCGATGATTTTTGTGGCCAATCAGAACGGATCGCACAACCCGTTTGAGACCATGAAGCTCGAAGATTTTATGGTCGGAACGGAACTACTCTGGAGAACCGTTGAGTATTTCGACGCGTAGATTTTCTTTTTCCCGTCCGAGCGTCCCGTCGTGAAGATGACTTTGCGACGGGATTGTTGTTTTTGCTCGAATCGGTTGTACTGTTTGGCACTACGCAAAAACGAAAAGAAGGTTGTACATAGCTTTGATTTAAAATAAGAAAATGCTCTTTACAGACAACAGGACTGAAAATCTATGCACTACAAAATAAATCCTTGAAAATACTTTAAAAACAAAGAGTTCCCGGATTTCGCTGTCAAACTTTAAGTGCCGTTAAGTGCCGACAAAGTGTGAACTGGTTTGCGCTAGGTCTTATAACACATGTGCAACGAAGAAAAACCCGAGTTTAGGACTTTGAAGTGCCAAAAAACCGCTGCAAGCCAGTCGTAGC
>ERZ808258.581-NODE-581-length-13799-cov-4.600626_pt1 | contig 13799 bp, 17 predicted proteins | sample MGYA00521280_ERZ808258 | MGnify/ENA primary metagenome ERZ808258 (study PRJEB31516, sample SAMN03275585) | gut metagenome | biome: mammalia-associated habitat; material: feces | host: Papio cynocephalus | place: Kenya | collected 2012-07-19 ...
TCCTCCCACCAGCAACAGTTTTGATGCAATACCTATAACTTCGCCAAGAAACGACTTTCATTTTCAATTTCGAATATAAAAATGAATTTCAATTCTGAAAACGATTTTCATTTTCGATTTTCGCCACACATAAATTTCATTTTCGCTTACGCGGGACCTTCGGACCGCATTTCTGTTTTCATTTTCTTTTTCTTTTCTCCTGGAAGATGATTATGCTATAATATAAGCACAGAGAGGGAGAGAATCCCCCAGAAGAAAGGAAAAAGGAGACACTATGAACAAGAAGCAGATGTATCAGCACATCATGGCGAACATGGCAGACGATGCAGACGTTGTGAGCTTCTGCAACAAGGAAATCGAGATGCTTGAGAAGAAGAACGTCAAGAAGACCAATCCAGAAGTGGAGAAGTATCGTTCCTATGTGCTTGCTCTTGTTCAAGCCAATCCTAACGAGGTGTTCACCTCTAAGAAGGTGGCTGACTCTCTAGGCGGCTCTTCCCGCAAGGCAGCCATTCATTTGAAGTATCTGGCGGATAACGGGGATATCGTCCGCCATGAGGATAAGAAGAACATCACCTACACCCTCCAGTAGCAGACGAGAAAGAAAAGTATATGTCTATCAAGCATGACAACAAGTTCCTTTTAGATGAAGTATATGATTGGTTCCTGTCAGACTATTGGGATGAGATCGATTACATGTTATATGATATCGATGGTTTGAGCATTGAGAACGATGGCGTCATTCGATTCAAGTATAGGCGCCAAGAGTATGAGCTAAGTATCAAGCCTATTGAAGAGTAGTTGATTTTCGCTAAAGGCGTGCAAGCGTCATATAGATAAAGCGTATAGACCTCTGTAGAGATACAGGGGTCTTTTTTGTTATATGGCGCATTATACATACACCTGTCAAGATAATTATAATGCACCTGTATTTTACTGTGCAATTGTTGCACAGTAGCGTGTACCAGGTCTTTTATTATTTTACACCTATATATAATATATGGTATACTACTATATATGTCTAAAAAATAAAAAAGCAATGCTGGTATAACTATAGAATTGAATCTACCTATGCCGCCACTTCATTACTTTGCTTTTCTCTACTGGATAATATACGTCTGTATTTTCACCGATATGAAGCGTATATGATTATTATATCGTTATGTATAAAATATTATTATTTGACTCCTGGATATAAAACGCGATATACTACGTGTGTATATATAAAAAATAAAAAATAATCCGCACGATACACTTATTTCTATACTCGCTATACGAGTAGTTGCTTCACAATTACCTACTGGAAGCGTATACATAAGATATAGATATTCATATATTACATTATATAAGATATAGATAACTAAATCATATAAAATACAGATAGCCATGGAGGCGAAGCGTATACAGATAAAATATAAAATACACAAGCGAATATCGGGAAAATTCATGTGAATCGAGCGTATAGGCCCATTTCTATGAAAAATCGGCGTATACGGGTGCGAGCGAGCTTTACCCCCCATTACCACATTTCACGGTAAAAGTCAATATAGTTCACACAATCCACATACTTTTTACATAGAAAAGTTAGTCATGGCTAACCGAAGACCAGGTTGCGAACATTTGTTCGCTACAGCGTAGAGTTAACTAAGGTTAACTTTACGACAGGTTCACTTAGAAGTTCACGACCCGCAACTTCGGTTATTCCCTGCTTGCATCGTTGCAAGTATAGAATACCAAAACCAGGAAAAAACGCAAGGGGTTTTTCATTTTCGCCACAATAATTTCATAATTCGGTTGAAATTCATCGGTTTAGTAGCATTTACTTCGAATATAAGGCGGTTCTAAGCCGTTCTAAGGCATAGTTTGCGTTTTCGTGGTATAGTTGGAGCCTAAAAGGGAAACTAGGGGCTAAAAACGGCTCATATAAGCCATTCTAAGACGTAGTTTTTTCTCTATTGGATAGAAACACGTTCAAAACCAACATACGGCCTTAGAGCGGACTACAGCCCGTCATATGGCCGTTTCGATCTGACGCGTATCCCCAGCAGAATAGAGAAAGTAAACCACGGCTAACTCATAGGCATAAGAAAAGGGGATACCCTCGCGAGTATCCCCCTGGTTACTAGGCTGCGTTGCGTGCGTTCCACTCTTCACGCGCTTTCGCTGTGGCCTGGTAGAGCGTGTAACCGGCTTTGTTCTTTCCGGTCTTCTCAATCATGCCCTGCTTCTCGAGTTTCGAACAGGCGGCCACGACACGGCGGGAGCTAACGCCGCCCATTGCGTCGAGGAAACCGGGAACGGCTTCGCCGATAATCTTGTTAGTCACCGGCTCCGTCTGCTGAAGCAGGAAACCAAGCACGCCAGCCGCACGCTCGCGGACTTCTTGAGCGGCCTTAGAATTCTGGTAGGTGCTTTTGCCGTTGCGGTTCTTACGGCGGTTGTCCGCCATTTTCTCAAGTTTCGCCAATGCATCGGGATTGAAGCCCTCAACATTCGCCAACGCTTCGATAGCGGTTTCAAGCGCGGTGAGTTCGGTAAAGTTAGCCATAGTAAAAACCTCCTGGTCTTGATGGGGCAACTACTACCGATTCGTTGCCCCGTTTACAACTTAATTATAGCCGATGAACTTAGGCTATGCAAGAGCTTTTTTTGAGTTCCCTAGCAATTTTCGCCGCCGGTTTCCATCCCTGCCCCTTGCTATGCGCCGCCTTCTGCTTCCGTCTGAAGCAAGCTAGCAGAATGGCTAGCTCATCCTCAGCGTCTGATAGGGCTGTGTGTTCCTCGCGATAGTCCATTGACTTTCGCAAGTACTTTCCCACCGTATCCGCTGACGTTGACGGGTTGCCGGACTTGGACACGAACCCATGTTCGATACACCAACGAACATATTTGCTAGTAGCGCACAAAGTGCTACCGGCATAGTCCCAGATATCGCGGTAGCGGATACCGTACGGCATAAAGAACTTGCGCCACTTACCGCTTGCCTGAGCAGTTGTGTAGTTCAATGCCGCCTGGTCATAGGCAACGTTATACGCCCACACGTTGCTTATCTTATAGTCCATCACCAACGAACGAACCAATTTGCTGATACCTTGCCAGCTCATCGGCTCCCAATAGTCGCCTACTCCGGCGTGGTATTGAGGCAGCTTATCCGCGTAATAAGCGGTATTCATCAGGTTTATATCATAGAACACATCAGTATTCACAATACTAAACTTGTCATACACGTTACCCTCGCGGTCTGCAACCACGATACCAAGGTCATAGACCAAAGCGGTAGAACCAAGGTTGTTACCCTTGGGCGGCACGTTGTTCACGCCTTCGGTGTCAACCACTAAAAACTTTTTCGACAAAGTCCTCACCTAACTTTTCACAAAGTTTACACAATTCTAGTATTCGATTGTCAAGGTGCCCCCGCCCATTCTCACGCGGGCGGGTGCGTGGCGGCTATGTTGTTGGCGGGCTTCTCATGCTTACCTCCTTCGTTCCTTCCGACAACATACATATTACTCGCCTTGCGCCCATATGTAAACACGTTTCGCAATCCTCCACAATTCCGCCACAAGTTACCCATGGATCCAATCATAACACGATTATGTAGATTGTATGTTTTTCCGCTATGCACATTTGACAAACAAAGTCAAGTCTTTATTTTCTTCTCTATTGGAAAAAACATATTTTCGCCACAATTCTAAAAGTCAAGTCTTGACGCTTGAAAAAACATATTCTCTTCGCTTTTCTCCTGGATCGAAAATGTCAAGAGGATTCACATAATCTACGCACTTTATTTATAGAAAAAACATTATATTTTTCTTATGAAACTACTTGACAACTCTCATAGGGGCGAGGTAAAATATTTTTATAATAAAGGAAAGCCAGCATAAAAAGTTAGATACGGCTAACATAGTTTATTTTGGCTAACATAAAATATTGTATCATTTCTATTATATCATAAAATGGATACTGAAACAATAGCTTTCACAAAATGCACATAATCGCTATCGCGGTGTTAGCCAAGGCTAACCCATCCAGGAGAAGTGAATAAATTGTGTTTTTCTTGTGGCGGCTATTGACGGCAAGGTTTCCCCCAGTGTAGAATGAAATTACACTGATACCAGGGACAAAATTTGTTTACCCTGGCTAACTTCGTTAGATACGGTGAACATATAAAATTGCATCAGTTCCATTATATCATAAAAAGGGCTGATTGTAAATAGGATCCACAAAATGCACATATCGGGATGTTTGTGAACGAATTGTGTAGATTGTGTGCGGAGTCTTGATTTTCTGGCTTGCGTGCGATATAATTTTTTCCGGCTCATATGTTGCCTTTGGGTAACTTTTGCGAGTCAATAAAAAGCCCCTCGCACTTGAGGGGCTTTTTGCTAGTCTAGTCCATTTTTGCCGTCTGCAACTCCCCAATCATAAGCACGGACGATAGCAGTAGCAAGCGGATATCCGTTTTTGCGGGTGTCCATGTGCGCAACGTCAAGATAGACGGGCACAAGAAACTCAGCATGCAATGGAGTGGTGATAGTGCAAAGAATGCGATACGCTTCTTTTTCGAATTGATTCATTGTTTACCTCCTGGCTGATTGCATTCCTCCTTTTGGAATGATTCCATTATCCCAGGATTGACGGCATAAATATAGCCCTTGTACGATTTCTCCACAAGGGCTACATAATTACGATTCCTCTACAAGTTCGCACCAACTTGTGTAATTGCCAGCATCTCTATAGTCCTCCCAATTGGCTTTTACATCTTCGATGATATCATCATATTCGTTAGAGTCCCATTCCACTTCGTCAAGTTCAAGAACGTCAAACTCATAGATAACAGTACACATAACAGCGGCCATTTCAAGCCCTCCTTAATAATCCCACATTGACGCGTCTAAATATTCTTTTTTCCATTGGTCATACGTCAAAGATTGATAAGAACGTTTTCCCAAATAAGAACAATCGCCATTGCTACATACTTCAAAAAACATTACATCATATGTAAATGCTTCGTCTCTTACGTGTATCTTTCTTAAAGCCCGTTCCGCTTCTTCGATACTGTTAAATGGCTGACAGGCGTAAGTAGTCCATGGGTTAAAATTATCATAACAAAAGCCCTTTAAGTCTTCGCCATAAGTCATTTGCGCCGTTTTGAGGCATATGATTTTCTTTACCATTCTAAGCCCTCCTTTGTTATTTGGTGGGGTAGTTTATCGATCGATTGATAAACTACCCCTCAGAATCGATTAGAATGCGTTAGAGCGCTATTCGTTAGTCCATTCGCATTTGATGGTTATTCGCTTTGTTCCCAAGAACTTAGTACAAGAATCTTGTTCATTGACTTCAAAGAATTTCACAAGCGCGGTAAAGCCGTTTTCCTCTTCGCCATACCACTCTTCGATATCGCGCTGGCACTCTTCAATGTCATTATAAAGAGAAACACCTTCAGCGTAGCTGGTGAAACCGTATCCGGTATAAAACGGCTCAAATGTTTCCGCATCGAACGCCATTACGTAATGCATATCTTATCACCTACCATCTAATAATAATAAAAGAATTGCCAGGATTATACACAGTATAACCTTTTGATTCAAACAAGCTTTCAATAAAGTCATAATTTACTGTGCAAAAATTGCCTTTTTCATCCCTAGAGTAACCATCAAATTCGCCTACACAATCTACCGAAATACGTGTTTCACCAGCTTTTGAAGCTTTGTTAATGCGGAATACAATATGGTCGATAAGCTTAAAATAATGATAAAAAACCGTTTCTTGTGCCTGGCTTGCATCAATAATATCAAAATTCATCATTTTTTGTCAACACTCCTTCGACTTTTTTCTTTTGGAAAGTAGGGCGGCGGGTTCGTTACCAGCACCGCCCCGGCTTGCTTGTTTACAGTTCGATATACAGATACCCATCGATGTTTACGCCCATGTCGTCCATGGAGAAGAGTTCATAATCATCACCACCGGTGGTGATGATAACCGACCCGCCAAGGTCGAACAGCTTGCGCAAGGCTTTTTCAACATCGCTAAGAGCGTTCTCCATTTCCTCGTTCTTGCGAACATTCAGTTCGTTGGCTACCTGGTGTTGCAGTGCGGCCAGTTCCTCGTTCGTGTAAGCGCTGAAGTCCATCATATTAGGCTAACCTCCTAATTCGTGGGCGGTGGCTTCTTGCCGTTGCCCTTTTGACACTGATAACTATACGCTCATTCGTTGACGAATTCAATAGGTTCACAATTCCTACACAATTATATTTCCAGAAGAGAAAAGTTAGACATGGTAAACCGTAGGGCATGTGGCCTCGAACCTTCCCGGGCTGCGTTCGGTCTGTGGTGACTATCGCCCCGTTTCTGTTATCTATTATACTCAATCGGTGAACGTTGTCAACCGATATTTTATTCTTTTGTGCAATATTTTTGCTACGCAAGTGAATAAAATACTACCGTTCACCGACGATTTACTACCGTTCACCGAAAAGTTGAAAATATTTTGAAATTTCTTCTTGATTTTTTTCACAAAGAAAAGAAAGAAAGAACCAAAGAAAGAAAAGAAAGTCAATAAATTTTAGAGAAGAACATAAAGAAAACATAATAAAGAATATACAAAATAAGTCTTTTAGTTAGATTTTAGTTGTGAAATGAAATGAAACAACTGAAAGATAACTAAAAGACTTAAGGATAACTATACCCATTTTCAGAAATGGACAAAAATATAGCCCTACCGCTTACGTGGTAGGGCTTTTTTATTTTTACATCAATCCGAAGGTTTGCATGAGCATAATAAAAACCTCTACGCCAGTGATTGCGCCCAACGCGAACACGCCTGCTTGCTTTGCTTCCGGTGAATAAGTGAGCCATTGGTCAATACCGATGATGAAATTCTCAATTTTACCCATGATAAACCTCCTGTTTGTGCTACGCAATCCAATAGAGAAAAGAATTGAGGGGATGGGTGGCGAAGTTCCATCCCCTCCTTACGTCTCTAATATTACCAGGTCGATACGGCTTCGTCAACCAGTTTTTTCAACATTTTCAGCCAATCCTTTTGTTTGGCGTCAATGATTTGGCCTTTGTCCCAGGCTGATAAAATCATAGCGTTATCATCAACTAAAACGCTGCCCTTCTTCGCATACCTGTTTTTGTTCGTTCCGTATCTGGTAACGTGAACCGCATCCAATTCGCAAGGTAAATAGCGTTTGAGCCATTCACGCTTTGCTTGAGCCACGTTTTTGAGGTAGTCCAATGAACTACCCCTTGCACCCCAAGATACCACCTTGCAAGCGATTCCGCGGGCTTGTGCTAGCGTTATCACGCTAGCCAGCTCATCCATATCCACCATAGGTTTACAATCACGGTAAGGCCGCACGTCTTCGTTGCATAGCTGTTTGAGCCAGTCGGGATAATCATACAATCCCGCTATAGTCCCGTCCATATCAAGAATAATAGAGTTCATAGGCAACATTCCTTTGTCTATTGGATAACCACAACAAACATAATACTCTTTTCCTTTTGGAATGCAAGCACTTCACAATATCATCACAATTCAATATAAAGCCATTGTAAGCCGTTCTATGGTGCTATCTTCTTCTTTTGGAACAACTATACCTAAAAACAAAAATAGCCCGTGAGAACGCTTCTCATAGGCTTCTATAGCTATTTTATATGTTTCTACATTTGTGTATAGTTCGCCCAAAACATAATCAGAACGTCACAAATGTTTGCTATCGCAAACTTGGATATTTTCCTTTGTCAAGAAACCCACTTGCCAAAGAAAAATATCTTTTGTAATTTTTTTGTTTTTCTCTTGACTTTTGGATTGTCAATATATGTTTATGTTTTTCTTTATTTGTTACACAAATAATTCACAACATCTATATCACATTTGTGATGTTTTGATTATAGCATATTTTACATAGAAAAGTCAAGTCATTCACCGAATTTTTTATTTTGTTACTTTAGTAACACGAATAAGCATAATCGTAACACTATGAAGATATTATGTATGCTATTGCATTCTATGCTGTATCTGGTATTATAGAATCATCGAAAGGAGGTAAACGAATTGAAATAAGTCGCCAACATACACGGGACCAGGGGTCATTCCTCCACCGGCAAGGTTGCCCCGGTTACACGGGTTTCCCGAAGTCTAGCCTGAAGTTAGCCTTGGCTAACGAAGGCAAAAAATAAACCCCAGCTAACTAATTGTTAGCCAGGGTTTACAAAGTTAGATATGGTTTACAATAATTCAGGTATTAATTCTATTATAATTGAAGCGGGAACTGAAGTCAATAACGAATTTCAATCTGCACAATTCCTACATATGAAAATGGATTTCATTTCCATTATATCAAATTTGAGTCCCAAAAGCAATAATCGTTTTCAAATTCAAAAATAATTCACAAATGGATTTTCGTTTTTGAGTTTCATTTCCATTTTATCATAAAATGGAAACAATGTCAATATTCATTTTCAATTTACACACAATCTACACGATTGCGGGATTCGGGATAATTGTGTAGACTTTGTGAATTTCAAAATTCAAGTCTTGATTTTTCAGCGTTCGCGTGATATAATTTTTACCCCGTCAAACGGGGCCTTTCGATGTTAGCCCAGGTAAACATTGCGATATAAGAAAAGCCTGGACAATGCCAGGCCTTTCCTTTACTACTCGCCGCACGCTTCGAGGCCATTGGTAAAGCCATTCTCTAAGCCCTCCTCGTAGCACCTGAGCATACCGCGAGCCAGGATACAATCCGGCTCATCTAAATACATAACGTTGGCATACCAACGTGCAACGTGCAGTGCATCAAGATAAGATGCACCGCACTCGTTGACGAGAATCTTCACGGCCATTTCTTCGCGTTCTGCTTGAGTCATTTCTTTACCTCCTGGTTGAGTTCCTATTGCCTTTTGGCAATTCGCCGCTAGCTTTGCTAACACTGATTATATTACTAAAAAAGCCCTCGCGCTGCAAGGGCTTTTCTTTTATTTGATTGTGTTCTTCACGATTTCCACAAAATCCTCGGCGGAAAGCCCGGACTTTTTGAAGCATTCCGCAATTTTCTTGCCAGCCTTTTTGGACCGTTCTTGAACGAGTTCTTTTTGCATACGGTAAAGAACATCGTAAACGTTTGATGTAAGCATAATAACGTAACGCGTGCCGATAAACGGCTCATCGATAACATTGTAATATTCCGATAGATCACTGTAAAGATTGATGAATGGCAAACGTTTACCTGTTTTTTTGTCCTCAAGCGTTTGAAAAGAAACCTCAAACTCTTCTTTTTCAAATTTGACAAATTCCGGCCAGTCAGATGGGATACGTTTGAGCCTATCGGAGAACGTTTTGCCGGTTGGCATTGTTACTTTATTCGGGTCAGGCAAAATATAATTCTTTGACCAGGTAGAACGGATAGGAACGTTAGACTTGAATCCTTGAGAAACAACATAGTTGTCCGCAATGTCATAACCCTGCGAACGCCAATATTCGGCAATATCTTCTTCACGCTTTTTATTTTCTTGCTTCAAAGCGTTTTTGAGTTCCTTGTTGGTGAACTTGCGGCCAATGCCGAACTCATGCACGGCAAACTCAAGGATATCAATATCAGACTGATTGAATGCGGCCATAGAACTTTCCTTTCTATTGGATTGCATCCGCTTCTTGCGGTGTGACTACAGTATTCCATATGCAAACACGTTATGCAAGCGGTTCACAAAACCTTCACAATTCAAATTTTCATAGCGAATTCCGATATAATGTGGTTCCATAGGTTTTTGCTGTATCGCGTGCATGTGATATGCGTAAGACCGTATCCACTCTATATAATCATACCGTTTCAGTAGGGATAGGATCCTATTCCTACTATTTAGTAGGATTATATCATTCGCGTTTGAGCATAAACGCCCATGCGTTCGGTATTCGAACGTTTGTTTTGTTTGTGCATAGCTCGCCTGTTATTCTATTATGCATAAAACGCGGTACATTGCAGCGGGACAATATCGAGGTTTTGTCCGTTTGTGTCGGTTTTGTGTAGGCTGCTAAACCTCGCGTGCGTTGCCCGCCGCATCGGCGATAATGGTTGCAACGCGAAAGGCGTTATCCGTCCCGGCGGTCACCGGGGAGGCCACAAGGCCATGACGAATGGAGAAAACCATGAAAACCATCAACACTAACAAGCATTTTACTATCAACAATATCGACACCATCGCAGCTGTTCAGCTCTATGCTGCGGACTATGCCATCTGCGCTACCGTGGTTTGTCGTTCCCGTGATGGCAAGGTTGCACGTTACGAAGTCGGTAGCCTGTATGATATTGACATGGTGCGCACGTGCCAGGACGTTGCTACCGTGCTACTAGTAGGCGCTACCGCTGGTGAAGCGCTTTTAAATGATGAGGTTGAAGCGCTTGCATATCAAACTGCGTTGCAGCTGCTAGCTGGTTCAAATCTTGACGCGGATGAAACAGCGTTCAACGTTATTGACCTGCTCGACTAGTTTGAACGCCCGGGGTAATCGTTTACCCCGGGCAACTTTTCACCAGATAGTTAGCCGAACCTAACACAACACCGATCGGTCATGAATGGGGGGGGGTGATTCGGGAAAAACACAAAAAAAACATAGAATGTGGGCACGCCCCGGTCAAAAAACAGAAGTGAGAGTAAAATCAAAATGCCTTTATCGATATATATGCCGATAAATCAAAAAATAATGCCATATCGTTTTGATGGCAAAGTGATGGGTCATTTTATGGTGGTCAAATCACCGTAATTTTTTGCCAACTTTTTATATTTTTTCATAGATGCGGTTGAATTCTCTTGACATATGTGGTATAATCTTTTATAGAAACGTAAGATTATACGTATAAGGAGATATATACTTTTGAATATAACGTTAGATTACACGCTCAAAACCCCAGAAGAAAGAACAAGATACGTAGAGAAGCTTGTCAAGTCGAATCCCGATATCAGCCAGCAATGGCGTATGTATCTTGCAGACTACATCCTCTTCGTGGCCGATAAGAACCAGACAAAGAAGGAGCACAAGCAGGAAAGCCCCATCATCACCAAGAACCGAGAGATAACCGTCAACAAGCGTCAAACGTCCTATGAGCAGATGGTCGATTCTCTAGAGGGTGGGGAAGACGCTCTCTACGGCCTTATCCGCCAAGACAAGAATCAGCTTCTAGACCGCAAGGACCCTATCAGCGATGCCGATGTCCGCAACATCCCAGGCCTTAAAGCTATGCTCGACATCATAGACTCGCTAAAAGTCCAGTTCGATAAGGCTGAAGGATACGCCAAGTATTCCCTCAAAAAGCAGATTATCGAGACATGGCAGCAGATTTACATCCTGAAGGCATCGTTCAAAGGCTCTCCCGCCAAAGGCCGCACGCCGCAGCAGGTGCGTTCTATGGCCCACATGCCGTTAGACGAGTATATCTGGTTCGATGAGAACCGCATGCCGCAATCCGATTGCATGATTACATTGTTCAACCCCAATCATGTATCGTTTCTTCTCTGCTACTATTCCGCCCTCAAGACAGAATGCTGGGATGATCTTCATTCAGACATGTTCTTTCTTCTCCTGGACTTGGAGAACACAGCCGAAGAAGCTATCAAAGAAGAATATCCCGAGCTATGGGATCTTCTTATCTGGAAAGTGGATGGCCGCACCAATGAAGAGATCGTGGACCTCATGCAGAAGAAGAGGGGCATCGTCCACACCGAGCAATACTTCTCCACTCTTTGGCGGAAAAGGATCCCTAAGATAATCTCCGATAAGGCCAAAGAGAATTACGTCATGTGGTATCATATGAACAAGGTGAAGAGCAAATGGAAGACATGCCGCAAATGCGGTGAGACGAAGCTGGCACATCCGCTGTTCTTCAGCTCTAACAACTCGTCTCAGGACGGCTTTTACTCCATGTGCAAGGAATGCCGAGCTAAGGCTAAATAACGAATAAACGTGATTTTTTACCCTACAATTTCCTTTGCCGAGGATTTTGTAGGGTAATTTTGTAAATGGCGCAAAAGGAGATGGCGGTTTTGCTTTGCGAAACCAGCGACTCCTTGAATGAAGAGAAAGGAGGCACGAATGCCCAAATATGGAAAGAAGATATGCGCCAAGTGCGGCAGGGAGAAGGTCGAGACCGACTTCTTCAAAACCCCTTCAGGCGAACGTTACGATTTATGCAAGGATTGTCTTTGCATGCATATAGATAACAGAGACCCAGACACTTTTCTATGGATTCTCAAAGACTTCGACGTGCCGTATATCGAGCACAAGTGGATAGAGCTTTCTAATAAAGCATATATGAAGAACCCAGCCAAGTTCGGTCCTAAATCCGTTATCGGCCAATACATCAGAACCATGGGCATGGCGCAATACGCTGATTACAGCTATGACGATACAGAACGTATCAACCAAGAATACATCGATAAGCAACTAGGCATCAAAGAACGTCAGGAAATGGCGGCAAGGGCGAACGAGGAAAAGGAAAAGCAGCTATTAGAAGACTTAGAAGCTGGCCGCATAAGCCAAGCGCAATATGAGACTCGCTCTCTGAAATATCAGGCCAAATTAGAGGAATTGCAGAAATTCGAGATTCCAGAAACCGCTGCATCGAAAGCCGCCAAGTTTCCAAAAGAGTTAGTGGACAAGATGGAAGGTAAAGATAAAGTCGCTTCTGCCATAGGAGAATACCCTGATGATTTCATTCCTTCTATTGGAACGCCAAGCTCGCTGAAAGCAAATGGCGATATCAGCGATACCCGTGCTGATTCCCTGTCTTCTATTGGAATGAACGTGGGGCCGAAGTTCATACCTGAGATCGAAGACGATGAGGATAGAATTAGAAGAGAGCTTACCGCCGATGACATAAAGTATCTTGGCGTCAAGTGGGGTATGTCTTACAAGCCGTCTGAGTGGGTCCAGCTTGAGGATAGGTTCCAAAAGTATGCCGCCGAGTATGAATTGAATTCAGACCGTGAAGAAGTCCTCATCTCCGTTTGTAAAACCAAGATGAAGATGGACCAAGCATTAGACCTTGGCGATGTCAAGTCATATAAAGATTTGTCTGCCGTATATGACCAATTGAGAAAATCTGGTCGTTTTACAGAGTCTCAAAACAAAGAAGATGACACAAGGGAAATCGACTCTATTGGCGAGCTTGTGGCGTTCGTCGAACAAGAGGGAGGCATAATCCCGCATTTTGAGTCTCCAATAGAATATCCAAAAGACAAGATTGACTTCATTATCAAAGACCTCAAGAATTATACAAGCAATCTTGTGAAAAATGAGCTAGGCCTTGGCGACCTTATCGAATCGTTCATCGAGAAGGTAAAAGAGAATAAAACCAAATCTGCCGAGGAAATGGTGTCTGAAGGTTTTGCCTCTGTGTCAGAGGATATGAAAGCAGAAATGGAAGCCAGAGAATATCAGAAGTCTCATATGGAAGAAGTCCAAGAGGAGAGTATGAAGTTGGTGGAAGAATATGGCACTGAGTAATCTTCTTCATACAGTAAATCGAGACACGCATAAAAAAATTGAGATCGATAAGAAAAAGATAAAAGCCAATCTTGCTACATATCAGCAAATTATCGCTTATTGGCGAACATATCCAGATAAGTTTATAGATTATTTATGTAGCCTAAATCCAGAGAATAAATTCAAGCTATATTTTACTCAAAGATTATTTTTGCGTTTGGTGATGAGATATAGAAATGTTTATGCTGTTTTTAGTCGTGGCTTTTCTAAATCATTCTTGGCGGTTTTATCTTTGATGCTAAAGGCTATT
>ERZ808258.584-NODE-584-length-13736-cov-3.899861_pt1 | contig 13736 bp, 15 predicted proteins | sample MGYA00521280_ERZ808258 | MGnify/ENA primary metagenome ERZ808258 (study PRJEB31516, sample SAMN03275585) | gut metagenome | biome: mammalia-associated habitat; material: feces | host: Papio cynocephalus | place: Kenya | collected 2012-07-19 ...
TCAACACCGCGGCCTACGGGCTCGGGCTGAAGAAGGGCGACGTCGTGGTCACCACCGATGCGGAGCACAACTCCAACCATGTGCCGTGGCTCAGGCTGGCGGAGACCGTCGGAATCGGAAGGCGCATGAGCAGGTCGGGGTATGACGGCGAGTTCGACATCGAATCCTTCAAGGGATGCATGGACAGGTCCGTCAAGGTCGTCTCGATCCAGCATGCCAACAATGTCACGGGAGTCACCGTGCCGGTGAGGGAGGTCGCCGAGATAGCGCACGACTACGGGGCCACCGTCCTCGTGGACGGGGCGCAGGCAGCCCCTCATATGAAGGTCGACCTTGGAAAGCTGGGAGCGGACATCTACTGCATGTCCATCCACAAGATGCTGGGGCCGTCCGGTATGGGCGTCATGTACGGCAGGAGGGAGGTCCTGGAGAGGATGGCGCCCTTGTCGCTGGGCGGAGGGACAGTCGGATTGACCACCTACGATACCGCGGACCTCGCCCCTATCCCGGACAGGTTCGAGGCGGGTCTCCACGACTATGCAGGGATCGCCGGGACGAAGGCCGCCGTGGAGTATCTGTCCCGCATAGGGATGGACGAGGTCCGCAGATGGGATACGGATCTCATGCGTCGCATCTGTCGCGGACTGGAGGACCTCCGGAACCTCCATGTCGTCGGTCCGGAGGACCCGGATATGAGAGGCAGCGTGTTCTCGTTCAACATCGACGGTCTGGGGCCCCACGATATCGGCATGATGCTTGACAACATGGCAGGCATAATGATTCGCTCCGGCATGCACTGCGCCCATCCGTTCTATGTGAGCAGGGGCATTTCGGGCAGCGCGCGCGCATCAACCTATATCTACAACAATGCTCGCGAGGTCGACGTGTTCGTCGATACGGTCAGGAAGATCTCCGAGACCTTCGGGGACCGAGCCCTTCGAGATCTCTGCGATCGTCCCTTTGGTCAGGACGAACGTCCCGCCGTACGTCGTGTACGCGGAGAACGTTCTTCCGTCGTGTTCGATCCGTACGAGATGATCCGCTACAGTGATCATGACGTCTTCGTCCGGAACCATCTCGTTCCCGCGCAGGATGAGGGCATCCGCATCGGACGATTCGAATCTGTCGAGCATCGATGCGAAGGATCCTGCGAGAAGTTCCGATTGGGATGCGTTCTCATCCTCTTCCACGGTCGACATGAATCCGAGGACCGAGGCCAGAAGCACGACTCCGCACACGCACATCACACTTCTCGATGCGATGAATTCCATCATCGGCTCATCGTCACTCCCAATGAGCCGCCGGAGATCACGCAGTCCACGCGCACCGAGCATCTGCCGGAGAACGATGCAGGCTCCAGAACGTTCACAGCAGGTCTGTCCAGGTACACCCTGCCGGCGAGCTCCCCGTTCTTCATGACGCGTATGGAATAGCCCAAGCCGTCATCGCCTCCGACCTCCAGGCTCATCCCCGGATCCAACGATATGTCCACAGTCGTCATCGTTCCTGCGCCTCCGTAGTAGACCTTGACCGTCGCGGCCTTCAGCTTCTCTGCTTCGGACAACGCCGGCTCCAGTTCGGCATCCTCCTCCGCCGATTCAGCCATGGACATCAGCATGGGCGCCAAGGCGCAGATCACGGCTACGGACACCATGATCTTGAACGGCATGTCCAGTACTCCCGACTCGTCCGATATCACAGTATCACCGTGATCTTGTAGCTGCTGCTGTCGGTGTATCCGGATTTGGTCACCAGCAGATCTATGAACCCTACGCCGGACGTGCCTGCGGAGACTATCTTCAGGCCTGTGAATACGGCTTTTCCGTCGGCATCCGTGGTCTCGAAGGCGGTCTTTCCTTCGGAATCCCTGACGTTCAATCCGCTGAGCACCACGGTGGCGCCTTCGAGCAGATCGCCGTCCTGATCCGTGACGATCACGGTTATATCCGGAAGAGACCCGTTCTCGCTGACCACGGTATCATCGTACTGGACGGATCCTATGGAGTGGGGCGTCTCAATGCTCCCCATCCAACCCATGATGATGGCAGTCCCCATCGTGGCGACGAGGATCACGATCATCAATTGCAGCGGAAGGCCTTCTATGCCTCCCGATTCGCTCTTCTTCTCGTTGAGTATCCGCATGGTCTCGCGACGGGTCTCGTCTCCACGGATTATAAGGAGTGCCCGTCTGCGAAGCACTGACCATGAGCATTAGGAATCTTAGATCGACGGCGCCGCAGCGGTATGCGGGAGAGCACGGTATGCTCGGCCCCCTTCGGAGACAGCACGCTCTTCATGATGAGGATCTCGTCGCATTCGAATCTGCAGTAGAGCGTCCTGCGGTTGTCCTCGAACAGTTCTGGAGCGATGAAGCCGTCCCTGCACCTGGCGAGGGTCACATGCGCCTTGAAGGGCTTGTCATCGTGCATTATCCCAGCGGCCGAGAGCAGGGAATCGAGCTTGGCCGCCATGGCCTTCAGGATACCGGCGGGATCCGCGCCCATCCATACCACGGAAGGGCGACGCTCGTTGGGGAATGCGCCCAGTCCGGACAGGGCGATTTCGAAGGGGCTGAACGCGTCGGCGGTCTTGCGGACGCATTCCTCAATCCTTCCGAGCTTCTTCTCATCGATGTCGCCGATGAAGCTCAGCGTGAGGTGCGTCTGATTGGGAGGCACGGTCCTGGCTCCTGCCGATTCCAATGCCGTCCTGGCCTCGTCGGCCTGTCTCGTGCGGGGCACATGGATTGCGATGAACACGCGCATAGTCGTCATTTCTTCAGCTCCGGATGCTCCGATTCGATATGGAGGAGGAGACCCTCGCATCCTCTGCGAATGTCCGAATATGCCTTCTCGAAATCGAGGGTGTAGTACGGATCGGCTACCTCTCCGCCGCCTGCGAACGACATCAGCATGGATATCTCGCATACACGGCCCTGAGGCCGGATGCGCTGAAGGAAGTCCATATTCATATGATCCATGCAGACCATGTAGTCGTAGTCCGCGAAATCCGTGCGGACCACCCTTCTCGATCTCTTCCCTTCGCATGATATGCCGTGCTCCTTCAGGGTCCTGGCCGCCCTGATGTCGGGCGGATCGCCGATATGCTCGCCGCTGGTTCCTGCCGAAGCGACCTCGAATCTGTCGGACAGGCCGTTCTCATCCAATACCTTCTTGAAAACGAATTCCGCCATCGGGCTGCGGCAGATGTTGCCGTAGCAGACGAACAGCACACTGATTCTCTCCAACACGATCCATCGTAATGGAGCCGTTGTTCATATCCTCTTCTGGAGGTCGACTATCGACGACGCAGGATGAGATGATACGCGGATCGTGATATTCGCTGCCGCTTGCATGAGTCGAAGAACCCTCGCGCGCAAAACTTCATAAATACTTCGGCATGGTACGGAGCCGTATGGTAATGGAGAAGAACATCAACAGGCAACCCAAGACCGAGCCGTCCAAACAGGACAAGGCGGTCAACGCGCTTCCGTTCGTCGCGTTCATCGTGATCGTGCTCGCCGGTGCGATCATGTATCTCTGTTGATACACGCAAACATCATTCAGGCGATACGGTCAGCCCTGTCGCCTTCATTTCCATTTCTCACAGATCTTCAAAGGTTGCACGGAGACGATGCGAAGCAATCGGCCGTCGCGTCTTCTGAAATGAGGATTATAAAATGTGGAGGGGAGGACCCCTCCGGTAGATGGTTTACTGCTTCTGAGCAACGATGCGCTTGGCGGCGGCGTTGCCCTTCTCGGCGGCCTTGGCTATCCATTCGGCGGCCTTGGCGGGGTCCTTCTCGGTCCCGACGCCGTCCTGATAGCATCTGCCGACGATGAACATGGCGTCGGCATCTCCCTTCTCGGCGGATTTGAGGTAGGTCTGGAACGGGGACTCCTTCTCTACGATGGCGATCTTCTCGCCGGTGAGCCTTTCGACAATCTCCCTGGACATTATGTGTCCCATCTGGGCGGCGCGTCTGTACCAGTCGAGGGCCTTGTCCATGTCCTTCTCGGTTCCGAAGCCGTTCTCGCAGCAGTATCCGGCGTAGTACAGGCAGACGGGATCGTCGTGCTCGGCGCCTTTCACGAACCAGGAGTATGCGGCGACGGGGTCCTTGGCGACGCCTTCGCCCTCCATGTAGCCGTACGCCACATGGTACATCGACTTGGCGAATCCGTTCTCGGCGAGGCGCTTGTGGATCTCGAAGGACCTGCGGATGTTCTTCTGGACCCCGCGTCCTCTGGCGAATGCCTCGGCAATCGAGAACTGGGCCCTCATGTAGTTGTCCTCGGCGGCTCTGCTTAGCCAGATGAACGCCTGCTCATCGCTCCTCGCGACTCCGCGGCCGAGCGCGTAGGCGTTGCCCACGTTGTAGCATGCGACATCGTTGCCGTGGGAGGCGGACATGAGGTAGTACCTCATGGCCATCTTGCCGTCCTTCTTGAGGCCGGATCCGTTGGAGTAGTTGTCTCCGGTGACTAGCTGCGCGTAGCCGTCGCCCATGTCGGCGGCCTTCTTGAACCAGATGGCGGAGAGCTGGGTGTTCTTCTTCACCTGCTTTCCGCGGGCGTTGAGCTGTCCCAGCATGACCATGGCTTCGGTCTTTCCGAACGAGGCGGCCTCTTCGAGGAGCTTGAGTCCGAGCTCCTTGTTCTTCTCCGTTCCGACAGCTCCGATGTGGCATCTGGCGAGTCCGTAGATGCCTGAGATGGAACCTCTTCCTGCGGCGGCGCAGTACCATGCATATGCCATCGGACCGTCGGCCTTGACGCCGATCTCGTCCATGTAGCACCTTCCGAGCTGGTACATTCCTTCTGCGGATCCGTAATCGGCGAGCTCGCGGTAGATCGCGAATGCCTTCTTGCGGTCCCTTTCGACGCCGTAGCCGTATTCGTAGCACTGCCCGAGATCGATGGCTGCGGGAGCGTAGCCTATGTTGGCCAGCTCCTGAAGGGCGGAAGCCCCTTCGACCCTGTCGCGGTTGGTGCCCATTCCCTCCAGGATGCACTTCGCCTTCATGCGCTTGGCCTCGAGATGGCCGGATTCCGCTGCGGCGGAATAGTCGATGAAGGCGGCGGCGGGATCGAACTCCGTTCCCACGGCGAGCTCTCTGAGCTTGCCTACGACGAATCTCGCATCGGGGTCCTCGGGTCCCGCTTCATTCGCGAAGTATCCGAAAACGGCGCCGTCGCTCGGCGTCTCGTGCGACTGGTAGTAGTCGGACAGCCATCCGTACGCCTCCGCGTTGCCCTGTATGGCGGCGCGGAACATCCACATGCAGCCCTCCGCAGGGTCAGCTGGAACGCCCAGTCCGTACGCGATCGCATGACCGACGACGAACTGCGCTCCGGGGTGACCCCCTTTGGCTGCGCGGATGTACCAACCGAAGGCGGCAGATTCGTCAGCTTCCACGCCCTTGCCGAGCGCGTAGCGCTGTCCCAGCTCGAAGCAGGACTGCACGACCCCTGCCTCGGTCTCGGAAATCAAATCCTCTAAGGTTTCCATCGGGTCCACTGGAAGGATACAAGGATATTAAAAGTGGCGGGAGGCCGGCGGATCGACCCGTCGCGCCCCCGCGGCTTTCGACTTGTCCAGCCTTCTGTTTCTGAAATATATCAGTATGGCTACGAAGACCAGGGAGAAGTCCAGGATGTAGAATCCCAGGACGTAGTTGACATCGTCCTTCGCGAACTTGCTCAGCATCCCGCAGATGTAGGCGAGCTCCACCACGACGTAGAACCCTATGCTGGTTCCGAGCGCGGTTCTGATCTTCCAAGCGCGGATTATGTTGAACGGCCACGCAGCGGCGAAGCCGAGCAGCATCATCGCTTCCAGCAGATATCCAATGGACGTAAGATCCGTCTCAATCCACCTTCTTCAGAGTATAGTCCGAGCTTCCGAATCCCAGCCGGGATGCGTGTTCGAACGTGCTCTGCCACCGGGTAGCCGGTTGGACGCATTTGAATATATCATCGGGTTTCACGCCGTTGCTGTTGGACCATAGCAGGGAGCCCGGCATCATCTGCTGCTGCTGGACCAGGTCGATGCATGCCTTGTCCAATGCCACGGGGTCCTTCGATGCCAGTATCCCCACGTTGGGGACGACGGGGACGTCGTTCTCCCCGTGGCAGTCGCAGAACGGCGAAACGTCGCAAATGACGGTAATGTGGAGGCATTCCTTCCCCTTTACGACCGCCGCGGCGTATTCCACGATCTTGGCGTTGAGGACGTCGGCGCTCTCATCGAACATCGGCGATACGGCATCGAACGGGCATGCGCTTATGCATCTTCCGCATCCGACGCAGCTCTTCTCCGATATGCGGGCCTTCCCTTCGACGATCTCTATCGCGGACTGCGCGCAGAATCTCATGCACCTTCTGCATCCTCTGCACAGATCGGCATCCACCTTGGGGATGCCTGCGGAGTGCATCTCCATCTTGCCGCGCCTGGATGCGCATCCCATGGACAGGTTCTTCAGAGCACCGCCGTACCCGGCCTGCTCGTGGCATTTGAAATGGGTCAGCGTGATGATGACGTCGGCGTCCGCGATCGCCCTTCCAATTTTGGCCGATTTCACGTATCTGCCGTCGATCGGGATCTCCACGTCGTCGTCCCCGCGGAGCCCGTCTCCGATGATGACGTGGCATCCTGTGGACATCGGCGAGAATCCGTTGATCGCGGCGGTCTCCAGATGCTCAACCGCGTTCTTCCTCGAACCAACGTACAGGGTGTTGCAATCAGTCAGGAACGGGATCCCTCCCCTTTCCTTCACCATGTCGGCCGCGACCTTGGCGTAGTTCGGTCTCAGGAACGACAGGTTCCCGCGTTCTCCGAAGTGGACCTTGATGGCCACGAACTTGCCTTTCAGATCCATGTCGTCGATTCCTGCGGCTTTGATGATGCGTCCGGTCTTGTCGAGCAGGCTGTCTCCCGCTTTGCATCTCATATCGGTGAAGTACACACAGGGGGTTCCGACAGATTCCATGGCGACGCGATGGTCGGCAATCGATATGATTCTTGTCTCGGATGGCAGTGGCTTTCGAAACGGATCTGTTTCCTGGGAGACGATTCCCCCATCGATACGCCTCTGGTGTGACAGGTGTGACCGATGGGCGGAATCGATTTGAAATACGGGATTACGATGGTTCGACTGCGGCTAATCCCGCGGTGAAGGACATGTACAGCATGAGCCCCAATTCCGGACCGCTCCTCTCGGACGAGGAGTCAATCAGGAAATACAAGGACGAGAACGAGTGGGGACTCCACATCGCCGTCGACCTTGGAGAATGCGACCACGCGAAGATCTGCGACGGCGAATACATCAAGAAGTTCGCTGTCGATCTCGCCGACCATATCAATATGAAGAGGTACGGAGAGCCCATCGCGGTCAGATTCGGAGCGGATCCCAAGGTTCAGGGATACTCCCTGATCCAGCTCATCGAGACCTCGTGTATCGCAGGACATTTCGCCGAGGATACCGACAGGGCGTTCATAGACGTCTTCTCCTGCAGGGAGTTCCCTCCGGAGGCGACGGCCGAGTACTGCAGGGACTACTTCGGAGCCAAGAAGATGCAGTACGCCACCCTCTTCAGAGACATCTGAAAGGTCGGACGATCAAACCTCCGCGCCGGGACCTCCCCGGCACGGAGTTCACTTCTTCTCCAGCTGCGCCCTGAGGCACTTTATCTCCGACTTCAGGACGTCTATCTCGTTCTGGAGCCTCCATACGGTATCGGCCACGGGATCGGGAAGCTCGTTGTGCATCATGCGGTCTCCGGTACACCTTATCCCCGCCTTCTTGACGATCCTTCCGGGGATTCCGACCACGGTGCAGTCGTCGGGAACGTCCTTGAGGACGACGGAACCTGCGCCGATGCGGACGTTGTTCCCTATGTTTATGTCGCCGAGGACGGACGCGTTGCATCCGACCACGACGTTGTTTCCGATGGTCGGATGCCTCTTGCCCTTGCTCGTGGACACTCCTCCGAGCGTCACGCCCTGGTAGATCATGACATCGTCGCCTATGATCGCGGTTTCTCCGATCACCACTCCGGTGGCATGGTCGACGAAAAACCTCTTGCCGATTCTGGCGCCGGGGTGTATGTCGCATCCCGTGATCTGATGGGCCTTGTAGTTGATCTCGCGGGCCTCCATCTCCCGTCCCTCCAGCCACAGCCTGTGGCTCAGACGGTACATGCTCACCGCCTGGAGACCGGTATGGAACCTCCGGGCGTCCTCCTCGTCGATTATGGCGGGATCCTTCTCCATGGCGACGGCGAGGTCGTCGGGATCGATATCGAAATGGGGCATCTGCATCATTGATCGAATTCCTCCCTGTCTCCTTTCTGGAAGTCGACGGACGGGCACGGGCCGAAGCAGTCGCGGCAGAATACGCACTGGTCCTCGTGTATGTGCACCTTGCCGTCCTCCATGTACAGGGTCTTGGGATCGCATCTCGCCGCGCAGAGTCCGCATCCTACGCACTGCTCCGCACGGACGATGACCTGGAATGCATGGTCCACATGGGTCCGCGCGTCGTTCTCGACGTTCGCCTTGGCGATGATCGAACCCTCGCGGTAGATCGTCGTGAATCCCGCGCTGATGAATTCTCCGTCGGGATCCATCTCGGGAACCCATGCCATCGCGTGGCAGAAGGGCAGGACCTTCTCCAGGTCTATAGGCCTGGAGAGCGCCGCCTCGATGCTGTATCCCATGGTGCATGGGCTGAAGCCGTCCTGGACCTTGATGGTCAGCGGACCCTTCTCGGGAGCCTTCGTCTGCTTAGTCAGCTCGGACACGGGCTTGCCGGTCACCCTGCTGACCTCCTCTCTGATGGACTTGGGGGCGTCCTTCCATCTCCACAGGCCGAACTCCTTCCATTCCGGAGGGAGTCCGCGCTCGTCCATGTATCCGTTCAGGTAGTCGTCCCACTGCTTCCATCTGTCGCTCTGACCGGCGATCAGGTCGAATTCGGCGAGATCAGACGCGGGGCACATGAAGCATCCTATCCTGTCCAGTCCGCGGGTGTACCAAACGTTGAACGGCTCCTTTCTGAGGAAGAGGTACATCCAGACATGCATGGCGCTCCAGTTCTGTATCGCGCTGGCGCCCGTCTGTCCCGGCGTCCAGGGGTTCTTCCATATCCTGGGCTTCGCGTTGCGCGCCTCGGACTCGTACTTTCTCTGTCCGATGAACGACAGGACGCCGTCCGGGAAGTGCTTTGTTATGGCTCCGACGGTGGGGCCGAGCTTGTTCGTCTTGCAGCACCAGCGGTAGTCCTTGGCGGGGGGTCCGAAGTATACCAGGTTCCCGAAGAACGCGTCGGCGGGGGCCTTCTCCTCGATGAGATCCAGGTTGTGCCTCTCGCATACGTCGTGGACGTGCGCTACGGTCTCGTTGAGCTCCAGGCCCGTGTCCACGAAGAGGACCGGCAGGCGGAGGCCCGCATCGATGGTCAGAAGTAAGGTGACGAGGCTGTCCTTGCCGCCGGAGAAGGACACTATGGCGGGCAAGGGCTTGTACTTCTCCACCGTGTTCCTGATGAATCCCGTGGCCTCCGTCACGCGCTTCTCGATGACGGCCCTGTTGGCCTCGACGATCTCGTCCCAGGTGCGGCAGATTTCCGAAGGCTGGTAAGGTTCCGGCTTGTACCATCTGGTCTTGACCGCGACCCCCTTATCCGCGGCGACCATCTCAGGTCCCGCCATGCGGGCCATGCCGGTGGCTATCAGCTCCCTCTCCTTCGATACGATAAGGACCTCGTCGCCGTCGGCGATTCCGGGGGATGCGTCGATGACTCCTGGAGCCATGAGGTTCTTGCTCTCCCTGACGAACGGGATCGCTCCCGGGTCGCAGAAGACGAGTCCTTTGGTGGCGACGGGGGCGATGCGGTAGGCGCCCTGCATCCTGAGTATGATCTTCCACCCGGAGCCCATGTCGTACCGGGCGGTGGCCACGATGTCCCCGTCCACCACGATCTCGTCCATGCGGTCCAGGGCAGGGGCCTTGCTGAGGATCGCCGCGTGTCCCTCGGGCAGGAGTGCCTTTCCGGAGCCTTCCCCGTAGTCCCTGTCGACAAGGCTTCTGATCAGCGCCACGTCGTGCGGGAACGCGGGGCGGGAATCGGCGGGAGGAGTGAGGACCATCTCGGCTGTGGGTCCTCCGCACACCCGGCACTCCTTCGCTTCCAATATCGGGAGATTGCATGCCCTGCACCATCTGAGGTGGTTCTTTCCGAGACGTATGGCTCCCATGATGGGCTTCTCTACGCTGGCTCGGTATTTCAAGATGCGTTCCATCGAAAGGCATCACGTACGATCATCCGGGGATTGCGGATTGGCGATAACGGACGTAACATTATCCTAAAAAGGAAATAACACCCGATTAAGGTTATATAGAATTCCTCGGAATCCGTCCGACGGTGTAAACCATGGATACGAAAATCATCGCCATAGCGGTCGTCGCCATCCTGGTCGTCGCCGCAGGAGCGGTCTTCATCGCCACCAGCGATAAGGACGATTCCTCGGAGGACCAGGTCATCTCTGCGGTCGCCAGGGTGAACACGGAGGGGTCCGGCATCTATCTGAAGGCCACCTACACCCCCACCGATTTCTACACGAAGGAGACCGACGGAACGATCAAGCTCATTCCCGCCGCATGGGGAGGAAAGGTCTTCGGAACTCCCGGAACCGCCTCCATCCAGCACGTCCAGCTCCAGGAGCTCGTGCAGGGCATGGGCCTCAAGTTCGTGAAGTACGACAACAGCACCCAGAAGTCCAACGATACGGTCTACTACATCGATACGGTCAACACCGCCGATGCCGCCATCAACAAGATGGCGAACGAGCTCGACGGAGGAATCCTCTGGCAGCCTCAGTACGTCAAGATCACAGACGACGAGAAGTACCAGCCGTTCCTTCTGACCAACGACCTGTTCCCGGGACATACCTGCTGCATCATCGCGGGATACACCCCCTACATCGAGGCCAACAGGGATGCTACCGTCGCGTTCCTCGCAGGATACGCCAAGGCCGTCGACTTCATCAACGAAGCCAAGAAGGACAAGACTTCCGAGGACTACCAGAAGCTTCTGGACATCTGCGTCAAGTACACATCCGGACTCAACAAGGAGCAGATCGACGCGGCTCTCGACACCATCACCTACATCTACTCCGATGATTCGACCGGAAGCCTCGAGAAGCTGACCAAGGACGTCGCCTCCCTCGAGAAGAATCTGACCTCTCTCGGATCCATCAAGGTCCCGCTCTCCGATCTCGGATTCGAGAATGCGACCGAGTTCGCGGAGAAGGCCGTCGACGATACCTTCCTCAAGGACGCACTCAAATCCGATATCGCGAAGGTCGATGCGAAGATCAAGGTCACCGCTATCGGCGGAGATATCCACCAGATCGCCCTGAGAGTCGCCAACGATCTCGGATTCTTCGAGGAGTACGGCGTAACCATCGAAGTCAATCAGGTCGACAACGGGGCGAAGGTCGCCCAGGATCTCATCTCCGGTAACTGCCAGTTCGGATTCCTCGGCGCTCCTCCCTTCACGACGAACGCCGTCAATCAGAAGGCAGTCACTGCCTGATATCCAAACGAGGGCTCCGGCCCTCTTACCCTTCTGTATCCTTGTTCCTGCTATTGTGGACAAACAGGAATGGATTTCAAAAAAGTGTTAAATCGGACTCCATGATGAGGGGTCGTTCGTTCTGCAAGGAGGCTTCCGCATCTCATTCAAGTACGACGAGAATAACAAGTATCAAAGGCTGGGGAAGAACGCCCTGATCGTGGCGTTCTCTCTGACCGTGTTCGTCATCGTGTGGTGGATGATCTCGATAGTCGTCGATTCGAGAGTCCTTCCCACTCCTCTGGAGACGTTCTACGCGCTGGTCGAATACTTCGACGACGGCTACAAGGGCGTCTCCGCATGGCAGTACATATGGAACAGCATGAAGCTGTTCCTCGAAGGATTCGTCCTGGCGTTGGCCCTCGCCGTTCCGCTGGGGCTCGTCCTCGGATTCTCCAAGACGCTCAACACTTTCGTCTCGCCCATCATCGAGATCCTCAGGCCGATCGCTCCCATGGCATGGGCGCCTATATTCGTCTATGGAATCAGCTACAACACCGGCCCGATGCTCGTCGTCTTCATAGGGATATTCTTCCCGTTGCTGACCAACATCATCTTCGGAATCAAGAAGATCGATCCCCTGCTCATCGATGCGGCCAGGACTCTGGGCGCCAAGGGCCCTCAGCTGTTCGTGAAGATCATGCTTCCTAGCGCGATCCCGTATGTGATGAACGGAATCAGGGTCGGTCTCGGAATCGGATGGATGTGCATCATCGCCGCCGAGATGTACGCGCCCTTCGCGAACGGCGTCGGATACTGCATCAAGGACATGGTCGACAACGGAATGTGGGACAGCACGTTCGCCGTCCTCGTCGTCGTCGCGGCGCTCGGAATCCTTACCACGACTCTTTCCGAGTGGGTCTCGAAGTACGTCTCCAAGAGGATGGGGGTGGAGTGATGAGCGAAAACAAGGACATCGGATGTCAGCACGTCGGAGAAGGAGAGACGCAGATCGTTATCGACAAGCTCACCAAGGTCTACAGGACCGACGAGAGCGAGACAGTGGCCATCGAGGACTTCTCTCTGGATATCAAGAAGGGGGAGCTCATCTCCATCATCGGCCCCTCAGGATGCGGCAAGACCACGGTGCTCAGGATGATAGCCGGTCTTCTCCAGCCGACATCGGGAACGATAACGATCGAAGGCCGTCCATGCACGGGCCCGGGGCCCGACAGAGGCATGGTCTTCCAGGATTTCGCTCTCCTTCCATGGAGATCCGTCATAAGGAACGTGGAGTTCGGTCTCGAGATCGCAGGCGTTCCCAAGGAGGAGAGGCATGAGAAAGCGAAGGCCTTCCTCGCCATGGTGGGTCTCGAGAAGTTCGAGAATGCCAAGATCAATGAGCTCTCCGGAGGGATGAAGCAGCGCGTGGGCATAGCCCGTGCGATGGTCAACCATCCGGACGTCCTTCTTATGGACGAGCCCTTCGGGGCTTTGGACGCTCAGACCAGGAACATCATGCAGGAGATGCTCATAAAGATCCTGGATCAGACCGACCAGACGATAATCTTCGTCACGCACTCGGTCGACGAGGCCGTCTTCCTCTCGGATCGCATAGTCGTTCTCACAAAGAGGCCGGCAAAGATCAAGGAGGTCATAGAGATCCCGTGGCCCAGGCCGAGGGACCGTGCTTCCCCCGAGTTCACGGCTCTCAGGAAGAGGATCCTCCAGGAGCTAGAGAACGAGAACGTTATGGAGGACTGATTCCTCCCGGACGGATCATTCCAGACGGGGTGGTCCCGTCCGTACATCAAACCTCGGGCCGTGCCGCGATCGTCCCGTCTCGCAGCGCCGGTCCGTCCCACTCCTTCTCCATATCCTTCATGAACGCCGCCGCGAACAGAGGATACATTTCTATTCCGTTTTCCATCGATATGTTCCCTTTGCAGAACATCATCTTGCGATCCACCTTGTGGAACCTGTCGATCTTCCCTATCGAAGGCGCTTCCCGGGTCTTGCCGGATTTCACCTCTATGGCGACTAGCTCCGAGCCCAGCTCTATGATGAAGTCGATCTCCATCATGTCGGGCCCTTTGTTCTTCTTGGCTCTTCGTAAGTTTGAGTGGGTTTAAATACCGTCAGGGAGCAGAGCAGATCT
>ERZ808258.586-NODE-586-length-13688-cov-3.160126_pt1 | contig 13688 bp, 22 predicted proteins | sample MGYA00521280_ERZ808258 | MGnify/ENA primary metagenome ERZ808258 (study PRJEB31516, sample SAMN03275585) | gut metagenome | biome: mammalia-associated habitat; material: feces | host: Papio cynocephalus | place: Kenya | collected 2012-07-19 ...
CATCTCCAATTTCTTGTGTATGATTTATATATAAATAATAACTTTTTTTATTTTATAGGCAATATATTATACTATTTCTAAAAAAAAGTAAATACTAATATTAAAAAAAATTTAATTTTTTAAATAATAATTTGCTAAATCTAAAGCTAAATCATCACTCCACACCTAAGAAGATGTATAGGGAGCATCCATGCGCCTTCCAATACGCTCTACGCAAATAGGAGAAGAGGGGTTGTTATTTGTAACCGTAGCGGTATAAATAGTAGAATCCACACTATCCCCTACCACCTTTACACAATTAATAATTTGTTCATTTTGATATTGTAAATCCATATTATGCAAATCTCTGCTAAATTTTGGATAAGTCCAAATAATAGGTTTGACCGAGTCATCAACTGTTTCATTAATTGGATAGAAACATAAATTCCCCACTGTATTGTAATAATATTCGGCAGACAACTGCGTTGCCAAAGCATCTAAAATTGAGCCCAATGTTTCTCCCTGTTCGGCTCTAATGGTCTGTTGTGTTTTCAAACCAATAAAACTGGGGTCAAAAATAGGCTCTTTATAATCCAAAATATAGCCATTGCCTAAAGAGAAATTTAAAACCCCTTTTACAGCATCAATAATATTGCTCCCCAATTCTACTTCATATGCAGTTTCAAGAGTACCAGTTTTACCTTCAAAAACAGCGTACTTGTCTGACAGTTGTAATTGAATTGTTTTACTGGAATTTTCTCTGGTTAAGCTAACATCTCCTAAAATATATATGCCCTTAGGAAACCAAATAATAGTATCTTGATATTTAATTCCAACATCAAAACTAAATCTTGTATTTACCCAAATGCCATCAATATTAGGAGTGTATCTTCCATCTTCATTGGCTAACGTAACGGTAATACTTCTTCTCTATCCATTCTAATAAGATTCAGTATAATTTAATCCGTCTAAAGTAATATCTCCTTCTGGAATAATGTATGATACCTATTCATCAGGAGTGAGTACAGACAAACGATAACAAGGTTGTATAACAGGACGCTCCAAAATCTTTTTTAAAGTATTGAAAGGAATAGCATTTTCATCTCTTAACAACACATCTCCAAAAATATTATCAGCCATGTTTCCTCCTTATCTAGCACTGGAAACAATAGATATGGAATTTACGTCTAAAGCTTCTTGCCAAGAAAAGGTAATTGTAGTCTACATAAGATTGGACTGCAAATTCATGTTATAAGTGGGAGAAGAGGTTATTTGTACAACCCAAGAATTTCCTTTATAATCCTTTAACAATTTTAAATTACCGTTATTTATAAAAGTGCGCCAAGCGTCATATTTTTCTACTTCACGAGAATACATGTCATCTTTATTAATACGTTCTGTATATCCATCGGCGGTTTTAATCTTAAATGTTGTAACAGTTGAACCATTTTCGGTTGCAGTTACAGGCTCTGTTTCTTTATATTCAGTAATATCTCCTAACAAACAGGTAACAGAAGAACTCATATAATCTTTTGTGCCAATTGAATATTTAGGGAATTGACCCAAAGTATCCCAAGTTGTCACACTATTATTTTGAGTCAACTCTCCATTATCCATATTATAACGTAATTTCCAAATATCGCCTGTTTTAACATAAAGCCGCTCTGTTTCTGTTTCTTCTATATCACAAATTGTCCAAAAATCCCATTTTGTAGCAATATAAGCTGGCGAAGAAGTGCCGTCCGCATTGGCAATATTATCTTCATACATTTTATAAGAACCGCTACTTTGACGATATGCAACTAAATAATGATAAAAAGCATTAGCTTTTATGTTGTAATCTAACATACTATAATTACCATACATATCACAAATATATGTATAAAAAGTGTCTTCTGGTGCTTTTTTATATACAGAAAGAGCGCCATTAGAGCCAAGTAAACTTTGGAAATAATAAGCCAAAATTGAAGTACCCGTACCCTAATCCTTCAAGTTAAATTTGTTATATAAAATTAAATCGGAGGACAAAGGCGAAGAATAAGGATTAGCTTTTAATTTAGCAGTAACTTCTTTACGAATAGTATCAGGAGATTTTGTAATATCAGTATCAACACCAACATCACGAATTTCTAACCGTGGTGCATAATAAATATAGCTATTAATATTCATTAATTATCCTCCTTTCTTTATTCTGTAACTAAAACGATAGAACAATTAACAGGAACTTCTTTAGAATTATCCACCGTTAAATTAAAGTCAAACCATCTCTAAGCAATCTAAGCCATATTAGTTTGCTTAACAGCTTGAGAGTCAGGCATCCAAATATAATCTGATTCTTCTTTGCCTGTACCATTTTTAGGACCCCAACGATATTTAACAGGCCCGCTAACTGTACCGCCAGTTGGGTCGCTTGCAATAATCTTACCATCACCAATTTTATCAAGTTCAGTATAAGTATTACTAATATAATTATAAGCGGTATAAGTTAAAGAATCAAGGTCAGAATCAGAAAGCAAAATAGAAATTCCACCTTCGATAGTTAATTTCTTATCAGAAGTGTAAGTTAAAATTTTCTTTTTATCTATTAATGTCGTTGTACCATTCATCACTGAAAGATATACATAAGAAGTCTTTGGAGTAAGCCCCTTATTCGTTAAATTGTCCAAAATTGTAGAATCTTCTATATTGACTCCCCCACTAGTTTGCCAATATGCTCTGTATCCATATATTGTTCCAGTATACGCTACTGAAGAATCAAATGTTAAAACAGAACCAGTATAAGAAGAAATTTTATATAAAATAGGGTCTCCATTTGAATCTGTATAATCTGTAGTTAAAGATTCAGAAATTAGCAAAGATATATAACAATTAGAATGAGAATTTACTAAACTAGCTAAATTTTCATTGTACTCGTTAGTTGTAAATATTCTGTTCTGCGAAGTCGCTAACAAAGCATTACTAAGAATAGTATCAAATTCGTTAGTATAAATCTAAGAATAAATCTAACTGCCAGTAGATTCTCCCTCGGTCAAATCTTTATCAATTACAACATCAATAGCTTTACCTTCTTCATCTTTGTAATCTCCACTTTCATCAAGATACAAATATTCAGTGTCAACCTGAAGAACCCAGTCGGCAGAACCATCTGCATTAACAGTATATTTATATTGACCAACATAATAAGTTTTAGCTTCTTTTCCAAAAGGAGCAAAAATAATATCTTTGGTTAAAATATAAATCATATTCTAATCCATATAGTCTGGCTCTTCTTTAAATTCTTCTACAAGCATATATTTCAAAGTAGTTTTGTTAGAATCAGTATATTTATACTGTAGAGCAAAACCAAATTTATCGGGGACAGTCATATTACTTAACATGCTTTGTATATCATAGCTGGTAGATTTGCCACCATTAAAACAAGCTAAAGGCTCGTTAGAACCATTTTTAAATACTTGCATCTTAAGCATATTAGGATTTTTGCGAATCACTTTGTTTTCTTCATCAACGAGAAGCAAATCCAGCCCACCAACTTTTACGGTATAAACATCTCCACCAAGAGATATATCACCTGACGTAGAAGAAGGCAGAGGAATATAATTGTTCGCAGATTTAAGAGTGTATGCTTTATAATTAAGATTATTATAACTATCACTCTTCAAACTACTTTCAATAACAAGTTCTCCTATTTCTTTGTCATAAGAAAGCAACCTCTTATATTCATCAGCAGAATTTTCATCTGAGAAAATAGAAAGATAAATTGAACGTCTATCAAGCTATCCATTATTTAAAGAAGCAGAGGAGCCAATTTCATCTTTAGTAACCTTATCATAATAAACATAATGGTCAAAAGATGCAATTAAAGTATCAATCTTTTCTTCTACAACAATTTTAGTAGAAGACATTGTATAACTACTTAAAGTATAATATACGACATTCCCACTTGCATCTTTAATTGGAGTATTTTCATCAGAATACAAAACAATAGAAATTCCATCTGGATAAAGAGGAATTGCATCTAAAAGAGCTTGGTTGTCTTGTCTCGTATACAAAGTAGAATAAAGTTCATTATAAAGAACTGTATCTACTTCACTTAAATAAAATTGCGTATAACTTGCATGAGCAATTTCCATCAAAGTCTTCAATTCAGTTCCAGTAATATTATTAAAGAAACCAACTTTGTTGTCAGAAGTCACATAAGGGAACCTAAAACGAGTAAAGAAAGAGAATACTTCTGGAATCTGAATGGGCGTGTTATTTGCGTCTGCAACCTGAGTATAATTTAATACTCTACCAGAAGTTGTGTCAACATAATAATATTTTGAATTGCTACTCAAATACACATCATTGGAAGTAACTGTCTTTTCTGTCTCTCTATCGGTAGAGATAACATAAACAGGACTAACTACTTCAAGTTTAATAGCTTGTTCATCACAAATCAAAGAGTTAGCAAGAGGGACAACAGAACTATAAACTGCATATTCAATATAAAAAGTATCTTCTTCGCTATATGCTTTACCATATTTATCGTGAATAGTTATTCTAACTTTATAGAAATTATTCGTTTCAAAGCCCTTAAAATCCCATTCAAGGGAAGAATCGTAAATATCATCAGATTCAGAAATTAAAGTTTCATTATTATAGTTATCAATCGAATACAAATAATAATGGTAATACTTAATTTCAACATTATTTACAGATTCCCACGTCCCCAAAAAAGCGACATCTCTCCATGGTGCAGGAACAGATTGGTCGATATCTATATAAGGAACAGATTCTAAATCTAATTCACGATAATCTTTATATTTAATTCCTAATGTCGGCGCTTGCCTTGCGTACAAAACAGCATTAGGAATAGAATCCATAAAGTCAGTATAAACTGTGTAATCAGTTTGAGGAACAATAATTTGTTGAATATCGCCAGTACTTTGTGTAGCAATAGTACAGTTATTTTTCAATAACCATTGAGTATTATCAAGCTTATTAAAAGTAATATCAGTTTTCTTTCCAGCAACATATTGTCCCAGCTCACTAATTTTTTGCTTAACATTTAAACGAACTCCATTTTCCCATACAATTTGAGGAGGATTTTTTGCATCCGACTTAATATTAATATTAGGCTAGACAAAAATTTGATGGTCTTTATCACTATTCCAATAAGAGGTCATTATTTTAAAATAAGGACTAGTAATAGCTGCTCCGCCAACTTTTCTTTCAGCAGAGCTATGATAAGTTTTTTGACTGAAAGTGTTAGAACTGGAAGTTAAATCTTTTGTCCAGAGTTTATAAGTATCACCATTTTCAGGTACAGTCGTAAACCCCTCTTGCAACCTGATTTCTCCAGTTTCTTGACCATACCCAATAATTTTTCTTTTTTCACCATCATTGGAATTTAAAGAAATATAGTTTCCCAATTCGATATCATCACTAGGTTCTACATAAAAATTTGTTAACGTGTGCTAATCGGAAACATTGTATAATGTAAAAGTTTTACCGTTTGTATAATTATATGTGAAAGATTCGGTTAGTTCAATTTTTATAACATCTTTATCCCAGCCCAAATCTGTATAAACCCAGTTGATTTGTCTACGTTCTCTATAAGGCCATGTAGTAGGATAGGCTAAATCGTCTTCGTTTGGAAGAGTGATATTCATCATACCATCATTTTTACTTGAAGCACTAATTTCTATCCATCTATCATATTTAAGCTAATCCTTAACCTTCTTTTTTTCAGAATCACTTAAATTTTTATCAAGATTGACCCAAATTACAGAAGTTGTAGACCCGACAGTAAAACCAGAACAAACCAAAGTTGTGGGGTCTTCCTCTGCCGTTCTTGGAGAATGGTTTTCATACATTCTAATATTCCACTGATAATCTTTTCCATTACTTAAAGATTGGTCTTCTTCGCATTGAGCCGTAACCGACAAACCCTTTTTTCCCTCTTCTTGAAACGTAACATAATTGCCAGTCTAATCCACTTTTAAATTCAAAGAAAGCTGCTCTTTGTTCCTAATTTCCTATCCAAGTGCTTGAGAAGGCTAATTAAGGATTGTCGTAGCACCGTCTCCTGACAAAATATTGACAGAATACGCTTTTACGGACGTTCCAAGGGTGTTAACTTGGGCCTAAAACGGGTTCCGAGAGGTAGATAAAATATCTATTTCATTTAAGTTCGGACTCAGCGATGATGCCTTGTATATCATTTTCTTTTAACTCCTTTCATTATATTTTTAACTAAGGGATGAGGTGTGGCGAGTTTTTGTTCCACACCACACCCCTTTTTTTCATGCTCTTATTATAAGCTATTCTTATTTAATTGTCAATAAATTTCCCCAAATTTTTTACCCTCTTTTTTGAGAATTTTATTTGGATTCAAATCATTTTAAAATTATCCTCTGCTCTTTCGAGTTACATTCCATCTGGAACCCATTGCGGTTGTTACTCCACTCCAGAACTTAGCAGGGTCATTTACTCCTTCAAGCACAACATCGCCCTGAACAATATATTGTGTACCACAATTATTATCAGTTCCAGTACGCTCCATTTCAGGAAGTCTCGTGGTTGCCATATTGCGTAACAAATTATAAGCTTGGTCATTATTTAAAACATACTCAGGCTTAGAAGGTGTACCATGCAACATTGCAAGTCCTGTATAAGTTACTGGTCCTTCTTCAAGTCCAGAGGCATAACGTGAAACTCTATTAGAATTGCTTCCTCCGCCTCCAAGAGAACCTCCACTGGACTAATTTCGTTTAGCCAACCATTGTAGTTTAAGCGTTTCATTCAAAGGTACTTGGGAAGTTCCGTATAATTTCCTTAACGTTGGGTCGCTATCAATTTTATCTTTACGTAATTTAGCGTAATACTCAAATTCCGCAGGTGTTTTAGCAGCCAACATCAATTTACCGTAATCTTCTTTACCATAATTAACCGAAGAAGAGCTGGAACTGGAAGAACTACTCGAATTATTCTTGTTAGAACTAGTCGAACCAGAAGAGCTTCCTTTGTTTGAATTGCTATAATTATAGTTGGAATTGGAATTAGAAGAAGAATTACTCTTACCCTGATTTGCTAACCACTCTTGATAAATTTCAGCATTGCTTTTTATTCTGTACGCATTACCCGCGCCATCATAACCAATACCATTACCACTAATATCTGTGTTCTGTCTACGAGCTTTTTCAGCACGATAAGCCGCCCACTTATTAAATTCAGTTTCACTTCTAGCGGCTAACATCTTGGCATGATAATCTTCATTTTCATCAAGGTCGGAAAAATCATAAGTATTTAAATCATCTTCATCATAATAACCATCAGGGGTATCATTCTTGTCATAGAAATCAGAGGTATCTAATAATTCAAGCCTCTGTCTGCGTAATTCTGCTAATTGTTCATTAGCTTGACGATAAGGCGTAAGCAAGTTGTCTTGGAAAATCGTAGTATAATTCTTATAGTTCTATTGAATATTAGAATTAAACTTCTCCATATCTGCGGTGATACGAGCGCGAATTTCTTCTTCAGAGTTCGCGTTCATAAGCTCTTTTAGGATACGTTCATTTTCAAGACGCTCATATTCCTTATAGTCCCATTCAAGTTGTTCAAGATATTTATCCCAAGCGTCTATACGGTCTTGGAGAATTTGTTGCTCTGCATCTTTTGTGTTATTGAGGTCATCAAGGCGGTCTTGTTTATAGAAATCGTCGATATCCTTCTAAGCTTCACGTAACTTAGTAGGATTGGATTCGTATACCCAACCTATCGAATCTGTTACTTTTGTGACCATAATTAAAATTATGGCGGCAAGGTATTTCTGCCTTACTCTCGTGTTTCATTTTTAGATTATAGCACGAGTCCAGACTGTATATTATATTATTTAATAATATTATTTAAATAACACGATAGCTGAACTCAACATGTTACCATATTAAGTATGACAGTCGTTCGAGTTTCTGTTAAAATTATTAAAAAAATCATCCAAAATTTCAGTAAGCCTTTTTTTATCCTTGTAAGAAATTTCTAAGAGACAAATTCCTTTTTGCTAACAATATTCTTTCTTTATTTTATCCCTCTTTTGTCCATCTTCAAATCTTTTTGCAGCTTTCTATTTAGATTCTTCTGTAGGAGTATAAGAAAAATCTACTGGTTTATAATGTTGTTCTCCCTAATATTCTATACATACATTATAGTCTAACAAATAAAAATCAAATGGAAGAAGCTATTTATATCTACAATCATCAAAGCGTTTCTGCGGGGTAAAATTTATATTATGGTCTTCTAAATAAGTGTAAATAATACTTTCCCCGATAGATAGCTTACAAAAATGGCACCCTGTTTGCAAAGTTGTAAATTTGTCTGCTTTTGTAGTAGTTAATCTACCACAAACTTTACAACGACAAGTTACATCTTCTTTTATGCCATTATATTCTCCAACCACTTCCAAAGAAGGATTAACTTTAGCCAATTTTTCTTCATACCATTTTTTATCTTTTATAAAGCATTCTCTTAATTTTCTTTTTTTACATTCTGGACAACCTTCTCCTCTTTTTATTTTATTTGGCCTTGCAGAAAAAACGTGCCGATATTTACAAACGAATTCTGTTTTTTCGGTATCATTTTTATATTTGCCATAAAGTTTAACTTCTTTATCTGCAATATCTTCTATAAAATCTTCTTCAGTATAATATTTTAATCTGCATCCACAACTTCTTGCATATAAAAAGCTATATGCGGGAGAAACTCTATCAGGTTTATTGGGATGATTTAGGCAATGAAAAATTACCACTCTTTGATTTTTCTCATTTTTCTTTGTTCTAACAATTTCAACATTTAAAAATTTAGCTTGTTCTAAATACTTATCTGTTAGTTTCCATTCGAATTTATTTTCTTCTTTATTTTCTTTCATTTTATCCTCCTTTCTTTATTAATACATAATAATTTTAACAGTCTTACTTCGGTCTCGGCCTTCTCAGGCTATTAACCGATATAGCTATCTTTTACGAGGGCATTGGTGTTCACCCTCACGGTATACTCTCTCCTTCTCTTTATTGGCGTTCTTTTTAGCCAAAAGAAGATTTTCAAGTTCTATTGCCCTTTCGCGCTCTTTATTAGCATCTTCCAAAGGCTTTATTTCATCTTCATAAGCGTCTTCAATAGCATCAATAGCATCTTGCAGTTCTTCCTTATAAAGATTAATTCTATAAACAATTGCGTCATATTGCTTTTCTTGAAGCTCAGTCTTGTCTTCCAAAGCATTAATTTCAGCTTCATGCAAAGCGACTGTAGCTTCATTTAAACCATCAACAAGGTCTTTGATTTGTTCATCTGTTAAATCAGACACATCTTCCAAAGCCTTTTGATATACTTCAATCTAGCTTTGTAATAACGAACTTCTACTTGCATAATAGCTTTCAATATCAGAAATTCTAATCCACTCTTGAGGTTTGGAATCTTCAAGAAGTTGTAATTTATTAGAAAGTTCTTCAATTTGTGCAGAAGTCCTATTAACAACATATTCAACCTGACTATCAATCAAACCAAGATATTTTTCTTGGTCTTCACGATATCTTTGAGAATATTCACTATTACCAAGAGCAACATAAGCACGGGCTTCAGCTTCACTCATGCCCTCGGTCATATAACCATAAACAGCTTGACTGAAATTAAATTGCATAGAAGCCTTGGTAGCTTCAATTTGCTTTTCAATTTCTGCGAGAGAAGCATTCATGGCATCATCGTAAGCTGTGCTATTACTCCATGCAGTTCCCTTTACATATTCAAGTTGCCTGTCAGTTAAATTTTGTTGCCACTCAGAAACTTCTTTACGCAAATCAATCTCATCTTGAAGCAAACTATTAAGGTCTTTCTGATTCTCAAGAAGTTCTTCATAAGTATCAGAAGTTTTGACTAATTGTTGCTTCATCAGAATCAAAGAATTAATAGATGCCCCATACAATTCAAGAATCTTATACTTATCCTCAACCTCTTCGTCATCAAGGTTATTAATAGCTTTTTGATTCTCAATGTAATTCTTTTCAGCATCTAATCTCTCTTCTTCTGTAAGATTGGTGTTTTGCATCATGCCTTCATAATAAGCTGCTAATTTTTCAAGACTTGCTCTCTTCTTCTCGAAGTACTTTGTATATCCAGTAGGAGTTAAAGTATCTTCATCAAATACCTTCATAGCTTCCCATTCTTTGTCGATTAAAGAATCATAGGCTTTGAGAAGGTCGAGGACTTTGTCTTTGGTGTCAGAAGCAGTTTTACCAGCTTCTTTGATGGGATTACGATAATTCTTTTTCCAACTACTCTAAGTAAGTTTGCCAGAATTAAGCATATCGTCTATTTTATAGCCAAAATGTTCCCAAGTAGCTATATCACCATCATCAAAATGTAACTCACCATCATCGCCAACATGGGTTTGACCTGTCCAAGTCCGTGTTTTAGCATTATAATCCATACCACCAGAAAGTTCATCAATTTGAGCTTTTAGAGCATTCATTTTTTCTATTCTCTATTCTTCATTAAGAGTAATAGTTTTCGTTTCAACTTTGGTATCGTAAACTTTTGCTTTCTATGTGCCAAATTTAACTTTCTTTTTAGCTTCATTATATTCTTCAGGAGTAATATCATTATTTTTAGCTTGATTATAAAGCGCCCACATTCCAGCAACATACTCCAAATTATTGGCTTGATTAATTAAAGCATCGCTTTCCTTTTGAAGTGCATCAATTTTTGCATTTGCAGAGGTTACTGTTGCATCTGCAACTTCTTGATAAGTATTGCCAGCCGCTAATTGTGCATACTGGTTTTGAAGAGTTGCTAAAGTATTTTTCTTTTCAGCAATAGTTGCCTATACGCTAGCTTGAATAGCTAATAAGCGCACTCTTGCCATAATTTCTTCAGCATCCGTCTTCAATTTAATAGTGTCACCCTCAAAAGTAAGAGCATTAACATAATCCTCGTTAGCAGCCAAAAGTTCCAGCGTAGTTTCTAAACTTAACTATCCCGTAGAATTTTGCTCTTCACGAGCAGAAGCTAATTCTTCGAAAATAGTATCAACACCTTCTAAGGCCTCTTTCAGTTCAGCAAAAGTATTAATAATTCCATCTTCGCCAAAATCTATATCGGAAAACAAACCTTCAAGGCTGTTTGCAATAGTTTGCATATCATATTCAAGGTCGTCTTGAATTACAGCAAGATTAATTTGCTCATCAAGTCCTTTTTCAAGGGCTTCGTTCCATTCTTTCCCGTATAGTTGTCCTGCATCATCTAATTCACCTTGTAAATTAAGAATGGCGTTCCAAGTTTCTTCTCCATAATCTGAAAAAGTTTCTGCAATAGCAGATTTGCTATCAAATCTTGCCCCACTTTGCCATAGCTCTCTTAATCTGCCAGTAATTTCCGTATCTCCACTCTCATCTACGGCGCGACGATTGGCTCTTCTTTGAGATTCTTGTTGTCTAAGATAATCATCTTTACCATTATAATAATCTCCATTAACAATTTTCATCATTGTGTCAGGATTATTAATTGCATTATATCCAATCCAACCTTCTTGAGCTAAATTAAAAGCTCTCTAATATTGGTCTTGGGTCATACCATTAACAGCCTTCGTGAACTGTTCAGAAATACGCTTACCAATAATGTCAGAATCTAACCCCATAGCTTCAATTAGCTTATCAGTAGAAGAAGCGACAGAAACAGATTCCACACCTTTAAATTCAGGATTAATCTTATACCCCATAGTAATAAGGAAAGTCTTAGCATCAGCAGATAACTCGCCATTTTCATCAAGAAGAGCTTCAACTAATTGTTTCATCATTTTCTTCTTGGCTTCATCAGATGCACCAACAGTAGCAAATTCTCCCGTGCCATAATACAAATCTACGATAATAGGATTATCTTTAACCAATTCAGTCATCTGTTGAGATATAGATAAAATCTAAGTTTTAAATTCATCCATATCAGTATATTCTACATCTTCACCACGAATCTTTACCATGGCATTAATGAATGTTTGCTCATCTTCATCCATAGCACCAATCGTAGAACTAAGTCCAGAGAACTTATATCCAACATCAACTATACCTTCAGCGGTTGCTGCATAATCAATCAAAGCATCTGTATATTCTAATACCTCTTGCTTAGAATCGCTCAATACTTTTTCATATGCTTCTTGCTCTGCTTTTAATTCAGCTAATGCTTCAAGTTGTTTTTTATACTCTTCCGAATTCTTATCAAGAGTTTCAATATAACTTTCTTTCTTAGCTATACGAGTGTTTAAACCAGTTACAGTTCGACCATTAACTTTTCTATCTTCTAACTTATTTTGGGCTTTTTGAATATTTTTAGAAGCATTTTCGAATTGTTGGCCAAAAACACTTAAATCGCTACCATTATTAAAAATCTTGTTAACCCAGTTAAGGAAATCGCTAAAAATTCCACCTGTATCATTATTAAAAAATGCTGTCGTTGAAGCCTCTTTTAACGAAGCCACCATTTTATCAACAGAGTCAGTTACCTGTCCAACTTTTCCAGATAAACCATCAGGGCCAATTAATTTATTCCCATATTCATCTGTACGAACAACTAACTCAGGGAATGCTTCTGCTAATTTATTAGATAAATCTAAGAATTGTTGATACTCTTCACTTGTAAGAGAAATATTACGACCTAAAAAGTCAACTCCTTTAGCAAGTTTATCATATTCAACTGTATTAGCAGAAGAAGACAAAGCATTACTATAAGCCTCAGATGCCTCGTTGTAATTTTCTTGAAGTTGCGTTTTAGCACTGTCAATTCCTTTCATAATTCCAGAAACTATTGCTCCTGCAATCATTACGCCTATACCGACCAGCCCTGCTGTCCCCAGAGATGCTTTTACTGCACTTCCGACTGCACTTACTCCCGAAGAAACCCGTTTTAAAACCGTCCCTCCAACCTAATTAACGGCCTAATTATAAGCTTCTTGATAAACTTTTTTTGCTATCGCGTCACCCAATCCTGAGCCAGCTTTTGATAATATCTTTCCACCAACGACACTACCCAAGGTCATACCGACAGTTTGCCCGCTAGTTCCTCCAATATTTTTACCTATTGTTGAACCCATCCAACCACCACTTAATAAACCAAGTAAGCTACCAGCACCAGATAAGGTCATTCCTAAACTCGTTTGTTTTGCAGACTAACCCATGTTTTGCCCCATCTAATCAAGTGCTCTTTTACGATTGGGACCAGTATTGTTTCCATTCAACGCCCGACGAGCTAAAAAATCTTTTTTCCGCGCTTCATATTGTTTTAAGGCATTTTTATACTCGGCATCGGTCATATTAAGTCTTTTTAAAGCCGCTCTTTTTGCTTGTTCATAAGCCTCAGAAGCTCCTTGCTCATCACCATACTGAGTTGCTAAATTCTTTAATGCTACAATATCTTCCCACATAGCATCGTACTAAGCCTCTAATGCCGCTCTACTTTCATTTTTTAAACCAGCAATTAATTTGGTCTTTGTAGTATCATCTAATAAAGCAACAGTTTCATTTGTTATATTTCCAGATAATAATTCTTCCGCAATTCGTTTTCTATCTACGGATTCTTGCGCTAAAAATGTAGATTGAATAATTTTATAAGTAGCTTTTTCTTCATCAGTCAAAGCCGCCGCTGCGCGATTTAATGCGCTACTATAAACTTCACTAGCTACACTATCCATACCA
>ERZ808258.589-NODE-589-length-13670-cov-2.821300_pt1 | contig 13670 bp, 23 predicted proteins | sample MGYA00521280_ERZ808258 | MGnify/ENA primary metagenome ERZ808258 (study PRJEB31516, sample SAMN03275585) | gut metagenome | biome: mammalia-associated habitat; material: feces | host: Papio cynocephalus | place: Kenya | collected 2012-07-19 ...
ACATTTCCTCCTTTAATTTTACCAGACAGGCGTTTTACGATAAAAAGTGGAATAAACAGACCACCAAAGCAAGAGGACTATTTATCAATACGGAAAACGGAAGAATTATCGCTCGTTCTTACGATAAGTTCTTCAATGTGAATGAACTGCCGGAAACCAAGTTCGATATGCTTCAGTATAAGCTGAAATTTCCCGTAACGGCTTATGTAAAGGAAAACGGTTTTCTTGGTATGGTGTCCTATAATCCGGATACGGACGATTTCTTTATCTCCAGTAAATCTGATCCGCAGGGAGAGTTTTCCGCCTATATGCGCTCTATGTTCTATCAGGTGGGCAGAAATCTGGACGAACTCAAAGAATACATGAAGCATAACAATGTAACATTTGTATTTGAATGTGTTGATATGGAAAATGATCCGCACATCATCAAGTACGATAAGTCCGAGCTGTTCCTGCTGGATGTCGTAAAGAATAAGCTGGAGTTTGAAAAACTGCCTTATTCCAAGCTGATACAGTTTGAAAAGTTCGGGTTTAAGGTCAAAAAGAAGGCGGCGCAGATCGACAACTGGACAGATTTCTATAGCTGGTATATGGAAGTAACCGCAGAAGGCTATCTGCATGATGGTAAGGAAATTGAAGGCTTTGTAATCGAGGATAGCGCCGGTTTTATGGTAAAGGTTAAGCTGTATTACTATAAGCTGTGGAAGCATATGCGCTCTGTTGCACAGTCTGTTTTCCGCAGCGGTCAGTACCGTTATATGGGTTCTCTGCTTACGCCGCTGGAAAATCAGTTTTATGGTTTCGTCAAGGAACTTGCCAACGACGAGAATCATCCGACGAATATCATTGCGCTGCGTGATTTATTTTATGCGACCGTAATGAATAATACATAACAAAAAGGTAAGGGACGAAAAGAGGTTGCTATGAATACAGAAGTCATGTTTAGTACCGGAAATAATAACTGGTCTACACCTCAGTCGTTCTTTGAGAAACTCAATTCCGTATTCCATTTTACGCTTGATCCATGTGCGGATGATACGAATCACAAATGCGATCTGTATTATACGCAGCAGGATGATGGTCTTGCGAGAAACTGGGGGGGGGCAAACAGTTTTTTGTAATCCTCCATACTCTCGTAAGACGAAAGGCAAAAGTGGTCAGGAAGATTGGATTGAAAAATGCTGTCGTGAAAGTAGAGAAAACGGGATTACTGCCGTAATGCTTGTCCCTGCTCGAACAGATACAAAAGCACAGCATGAATACATTTTTCCAAATGCGAAATATATCTGTTTTGTCAAAGGAAGACTGAAATTTAACCAGAAGGACGCAGCTCCGTTTCCAAGCGAAGTTGTAGTCTTTACAAATCAGGATTTTGATCAGCAAATCAAGTCATTGGCGGATTTGGGGAAATGGATCAAATTAAACAACAAGGAGTGAGGGCGATAAAATACGTTGGAAGTAAAAGCCGCATTGCAAAGCAAATCGTCCCCATTCTACAAAAGCTCATTGATGATAATCAAATTGTCACTTACTATGAGCCATTTGTGGGGGGGCAAACGTAATTGACAAAATTTCCTGTTCTAATCGGTATGGTTTTGACATAAATCCGTATTTGATTGTATTGTTCCAGAATGGAGAACTTGTCAGGAATTTATCGGATGAAATTTCCGCAGAAGAATATTGTTGTGTTCGTCTGGCATATCAGAATCAAACAAAGGACTATCCGGCTTGGTATATAGGAGCCATCGGGTTTCTTGCCTCTTATAATGGAAAGTTTTTCGGTGGCAGAGCAGGAACAGTACATACAAAAATCGGGACAGTCCGTAATTATTATGAAGAAGCCAAACGTAATTTCCTTACGCAGCTTCCGCTTTTGCAAAATGTAATGTTCGACGTGTCCGATTATCGTGCGGTAGAATTTCAGCCAAACAGCTTGATTTATTGTGATATTCCGTATTACGGAACAACCGGCTATCAGGAATCGTTTGATTATACTGCCTTTTGGGACTGGGCAGAAAAAATGTCGGAAAACAATATTGTCATCGTATCAGAACAGACCGCTCCGGATGGATGGAAATCTATTTGGTCAAAGCCGGTCAAACGAACCTTGGATAACAATTCTCGGTCAATCGCAACAGAGAATTTGTATCAATTTATAAAAAACTAAAAAAGTAAGTAAAGGAGCAATCATTATGTCGAATTCGAAGCTGTCTTATATTGAAAAACCGGAGGATGGTATTACTGTAGCGCTGCTTGGTGCAAATGGAAATCCGGTTAGCGGTGATGTGCTGTATCTGATCAGCAGATTTACAGAGAAGTACAGTAAGTATCTGAACTTTGATTGGTTTGGGAGTCATGCAGCCGATCTGATGCTTTCGGAAAAGTTCAAGGGTGTTGCGCGTTGTGACTTCCGTTATGACGATTATGATGCTGAAACAGGCAAGGCAATTGCAAGAAAGAAGTGTCTGGACAAGTATAATTCCGCGCTTGACGCCGGGATGATCGAATTCCTGAAGGATATTCTGAATCTGGAAAGCGAAGTTGTGCGGTGGCTCTATAATCGCGGTGCAATTACTTTTGAAGATAACGAGAATGGAGAGGTTTGAGTATGGGCTTCAGAAAAAACGTATGGGCAACTGTCTGGGAAATCGAGCAGGATCACAAGGGATACCCGTGTATTCGAATTTCTACCAGCTATAAGAGAAAAGACGGAACTTTTCGGCAGGATTTTTCCGGATTTTGCAGACTTCTTGGTACAGCGGCAAAGAAGCTGCCGGAGCTGCAAGTGAAAGACAGAATTCAGCTTGGAGAGGTAGAAACGCAGTCCTTCTATAACAAAAAGAAAAAGAAAGATCATCTGATTTACAAAATTTATGATTTTGAAAAGGTAACATATCAGTAAAATAAATATTTTGGAGAGATGCGAATGAATTTTAAGACTTCACTTTTCTGTGAACTTGACAAGTACGCCGCAGAAAGCTATTGCGCCGTGCATGAGATTGATCCTGCTTTGAATATCGGAGATATTACCAAAGCAGATGAAACGAAAGTTCCTGATTTCAATACCATGTTCGGCAGCTCTCCCTGTCAGGACTTTTCTATCGCCGGAAAACTTGGGGGGGGCAGCATGGACTTGTAAAAATTGTGGTCATACCTACAATCCGTTGGAAGTACATTATTCCAAACGTGACAGATGCCCTGTATGCAACTCTACGGACATTGATAAAACAAGATCGTCCTTACTTGCAGAGTGGCTGCGATTTTTAAGAGAAAAGAAACCTCGTTTTGCCATTTATGAAAATGTAAAAAACATCACTGGCAGCAAATTCAAATATACATTTGATCTGTTTCTCAAAGAACTGGAAAGCTACGGATACAATGTTTATTGGAAGGTTCTAAACAGCAAGGATTATGGTATTCCGCAAAACCGGGAACGTGTTTATTGCGTAGTTATCAAAGCCGATCTGGATAATGGAGAATTCAAATTTCCGGAAAAGATTCCTTTGTGCAGAACCTTGCAGAATATGCTGGAAGATCATGTTGATGAAAAATATTATCTTTCAGATGATAAAGTAGCCTCTATTTTAAGATTTGCCCCCCCGAACAAGTATCAGTAAAACAATCCGAGCGGGAGGACGCGGATCGACAGACGGAAAGCATGACTGGGACTTGGTTGCAGAAAGCCCAAGGCGTGAAACTGAGTAAACAGGGACAGCAATTGGATGGATTCAGTGATGTTTCCTTAACGCTTCTTGCACGGGACTATAAAGGCTTTGGCAACCAGCAAATGACTGGGGTGATGGAATGCAAAAAAGAGCAGCCGTATTGAGATATGAAAGAACGGATTACACAAAGGCTATTCGAAAAGCTTATGAATCAGGCAAATTAAAAGAACGCCGCTGTAATATGCGTCAATACGGAATCCGAACAGATTATTGCTCAAATACAGTAACGACCGTACAGAAAGATAATTACATATTAGAATGGCAGGAGGAACAAGTAGTGGAGTTGAATGATTCAAAAATTCGTATCAGAAAGCTGACACCAAAAGAATGCTGGCGTTTGATGGGATTTCGTGATATCGATTATGAAAGAGCAAGAGTCGGGATGAATGAAAATTGTTATCATGGTAAGGACAGAAGCCAAAGTCAGCTGTATAAGCAGGCTGGAAACAGTATTGTGGTTGATGTTCTGTATTATATTATGGTAAATTTGAAAACTGCTATGCCGTATCTTTTCGAAGATATGACAGTTGGTTCGTTTTTCTCCGGAATCGGCGCTTTTGAAGCAGCGCTTTCCAGATTAGATGATGATGGTTTCGCTGCATCTGGAAATCAGATTGAAAACACGGAATTAACACAGGTTGGCTACATAAATGGATATAACGGTGATGCAAATCGTGTTTATGACGGAACCGCAATTTCCAGAACGCTAAAAGCAGAAGCCGGAGGCGGCGGAGCAAAAACAGGTTGGTATCAGCTGAAGTCTTAAAAGGAGTGAAATATATGATTGTACGAAATCGTAACGGCGGAAAATGGATTATTCTTTTTGCCATGACTTTTGCTCTTGCTGTAATTCTGACCTGCTGTTCACCGTATCCGCAGCCGGTTCTAAGACTGATTTAAGAGAAGGAGAGATAATAAATGCAGCCGATTTTCCCTGAATATATCCAGTTTCTAAAGGATAATGGTTGTGAGGTTGATTGGTTTCAAGAAAAAACCTTCTGGCTTGATAATAATATTGTGAAAGCCTTTAGACGGGGGGGCAAGTAGTTTCTTTATTTCGAATCAGTGTTGATGATCAATTAACTGTCGCAATTAAAAAGCATAAACAAAACAAGGATTATGCTGATTTTGAAACATGGGAAGAAACCATTGAGCGTAACCGCGATAGGTTACAGCAGCTTGAAACCAATAGTATTGAAATGCTTCGCTCTAATTGCCTTTTATCTGGAAGACGAATTATCAATACCAACTCCACTGGCAAGGACAGCATGGTAGTCACTCATTTGGCGCAAAAGGCTGGACTGGAATTTGAAACATATTTCAATGTTACAACCTTGGATGTCGCGGAAAGTAATCGCATGGCAAAACGGAACGGATTCAAACATATTCTGCCCGATCCGAAGTATGGGGGATTTTATAATTCCACCCAGGTTATGACGGGGGGGGCAATCAAATGATACCAAGTAGATTGAATCGTTTTTGCTGCAATTATTTTAAGGAAAGCCCAACGATTGATTATTTTCCGGATGATGAATCTCTAATTTTCTTATTCGGAATGCGGAATCAAGAATCAGTTCGCCGGTCTGGTTATAAGGACATCTGGAAAAATGAAAAGTGGGGCGAACGCGATTGGATTGCTCTTCTTCCAATTCGTCAATGGTCTGAATTTGATGTCTGGCTTTATATTTTGCAGGAAGATATCGAAATCAACGACAAGTATAGACACGGATATGATCGTGTTGGATGTGGTATTGCTTGTCCAAATTATACGAAGTACACATGGGTTCTTGATAAATATTGGTATCCGTATCTGTTTAACCGGTGGAGAAATATCTTACGGAATGACTTTATCAACAATAATAAGTGGCTCATTATGAATTGTACCGTCGATGAATATGTAACAAAAGCGTGGACTGGCGGTGTATATCGTGATGAGCCGACAGAAGAGGTTATTTCTGAGTTTTCTCAGTATTCTGGGATAAATAAAACGATTGCAAAAAGGTATTTTAATCGTTATTGCGCAAATGGATGTATCAATAAACGCCGTAATCCGCTTCAGATCAAAGATAGAAATGTTCTTGCTATGAACATGAAAATGTTTGGGCGCAATACAGAAGTTTTTCTATGTAAAAAATGTTTGATGAAGCAATTTGGCTGGACACAAGAGGACTGGGAAAATCAGATTAGGCAATTTAAGTCTGAAGGCTGTGTGTTGTTTTAAGGAGGCTATTATGAAAATCTATTATGCGCACCATATTTGGAAATATGGGACGTCTATTGAAGTTTTTGAATTGTCTGTGATTAAAAATGGTTTTGATTTTGAGGATGAATTTGAAATCGTCAATCCAAGAGATACTTTGTCACAGGGTATTTCTGAAAGCGAGATTATGAAACAGGCATTTCTCGTGATCGACCAGTGTGATGCGCTTGTATTTTCAACAATTTCCGGTGTGGTTGGGCATGGTGTATTTAATGAAGTCATGTATGCCTTAAATAAAGGTATTCAGGTATTTTGCCTGATGGGTGATGATTGTTATCTGGTAGAAGATAAAGAAATTTTCAAGGACATCATTTTCAAAGGTGATAACCGTGTCTACGCTTTGGTAAATGTGCCTTCGGAATATACTTATAATTGAGGATGTTCTTATGAAAAAAGTATGGATCAGGCAAGCGACAGCTAAGGGATTTATTGAGTGCTTCGTGGGGGGGTAGCAGACCTTTCTTATCCGAATAGTAAGACACGAAGAGGCAGAGTCCAAAATGGAGGAAGGATTTGTCCTACAATTACAGCATCCAGCATTGGAATTTGTGTTATTGAAGATGAAAAAATATCAGCAAAACCTCTTGCAAAAGAAGATGATTTGCGGTATAATAACTAAGAAAGTAAGGAGAACAAAATGGAACAGGAAAACAGAGCAAATGAAAATCAGGCAAAGTCGGAACAAAAGCAGATTCCGGAATGGGAAGCACAGCTGCAAGAAATGATGAAGAACGCATATCTTACCGGTCTTTCCAAGGGCGGGAAGTCCTTTGTCGGTGTTCTCTACAAGCAGCTGCTGGAGGGTAAAAAGAAGAAGCTGAATCCAGCAAAGATTCTGATGAATCTTGAACATACCTGTAAGCGGCTTCTCAGCGTTGCGGATTTTGATCCGACTGGTAAGGCAGCGGAACCAGCTGAAACAGAACAGGAAGAACAGGAGAATGAAAATGCAGAAAACAGCAGTATTTAAGAATGAAATGGAATGGATTTCGGATGAGAAGCTGAAGGAATTCTGTGAAACGGCAGTTTCCGGCTTGCCCAATTACTTCTTTGAGGTAGCAGCGTCTTCTACCGGCAAATATCATCCGGCGTATGCGCTTGGAAGCGGTGGTCTGGTGCGTCATACCAAAGCCGCAGTAACGATTGCACATGAACTGTTGCAGCTGGAGATGTTCCGGAAATTCACGCAGACAGAGCGAGACTTGATTCTGATCGCGCTGATCCTGCATGATGGCAGAAAGCATGGCGTAGAAAAGAGCAAGTTCACTGTAGCTGAGCATCCGGTTTTGGCGGCAGATTACATCAAAGAAGTAAATGAGAAAACGTCTCTGCTTACGGAGGAACAGGAATGCATTCTTGCCGGTTTGATTCGCTCTCATATGGGACAGTGGAATACAGACCGATACGGGAACGTCCTGATGCCGAAGCCGGTTACACCTATGCAGAAATTTGTACATCTGTGCGATTATCTTGCCAGCCGGAAATATTTGCTGTTTGATTTTGGGGATCATTATTATGATCCGGAGAATTATCGATAAAAAACTAATAAAATAAGAAACATATTAACCATAAAGGAGAATAAATTATGTCAATCACATCGAGATTTACCTTCGTCGGAACGCCGGTTTTGCCGAAGGAAAAGGCAAAAAGACCGTTTTATAAGGAATTTGAAAAAGCCGATAAAAATGGAAAGAAGCGAACGCTTGCCAGCATGACTTTCGGCATTAAAGAAAGTGATACTAACATGGCGTTTGTTGAAGCTTTTGATAGTGCGCAGGATACTATTCTGACAATGGATTCCAACAATGAAAAGCTGAATGTTGATTGGGATGACCGTTTTGATGAAGATATCGTAGCATCTGTTGCAAATTATCGAAAATACACAGTTGATCTTGGAGAAGATTGCGGCGGTAGACAGGAATTTATTACGCTGTTTGATATGATGCAGTATCTGAATGAACATCTGAAGGAGTATAAGGGCAAGCTCATGGTAACAGGTCAGTTCGTTCGTGAATGGTACGCAAAGAAAAGCGTTTATCTGGATAAGTTCAGACTTCAAAACGTATATGCCGTGGACGCTGATGAATATAAGAGCCGTCTGTCCCTTGTCATGGATATTTATTATAACCGTGACAGTATCGACAAATCGGAATTTAAGGAAAATCAGAAGATTTATCTAAACGGCTATGTTGAGCAGTATATGGGTAAGGATGAGGGCAGAAAGCTGCTTCCCATGCAGTTTGTATTCTCCGCTGCAAAGTATAAGCTGGAGGAAAATCCTAAGCATAAGAAGCTGTTTGATTATAAGATGTCCTATATTGACATCAAGAATAAGACAATGGTGCATATTCCGTGGGATGTTGTTCTGCTGCGCGGCGCAGAGGAAGCGGAATTTGACGAATCTATGCTTACAGAAAAGCAGAAGGAACAGATTGAGCTGGGTCTGAAGACGCTGGATGATTTTAAGCCCAGAGGAAGCATCGTTGGAGATCGTATCAATGAGTATCGCCTTTTCGATCCCAAGCTGACAGGAGACTTTGCAGACGGCGTTCTGGAGGTCGAAGACACTCCGGACGAGTTTGAAGAACGTATTTATCAGCCGCCCAAGGATGAAACGCTGGATGAAGCAAAGAAAAGTTCCAAGACGCAGAAGACGAAAAAGAAAACAGACGATGAAGACGAGCCGCCTTTTGATACGGATACGGAAAGCGAATCCGATGATGTAGATGACGATGATCTGTTTTAATAGGAGGATATGACATGGGTAAGTATGGAAAGAAAAACGAAGTTGATCTGAATCCGATTCATTATAATATTGCAATTCTTGGTGAATCCGGCATTGGTAAAACGACGCTTGCAAAGGAAATTTGCGAAAAGCTTGTTGGCGAAGATGGATACCTCCATCTTGACCTTGGTAAAGAAGATGGCGCGTCCGCGATTCAGGGCATTGTTTCCGAGCCGGTTGAAGACTGGAATAAGCTGAAGGATGTCGTGGAGGATATTGTAGAGAATAAGACTGCCGATTATCCCGATCTTCAAACTGTAATCTGGGATACTTACGATGAACTGATTCTTATGGCAGAAAAGGAAGCGATTCGTCAGTATAATCGTAAGAATCCGGATAAGAAGGCTGACACGATCAATGGCGCATGGGGCGGCTTTGGTAAGGGGCAGGATAAGGCAATCGAGCTGATTCTGGATAAGATTTGGGAGCTGAAGAAGGTCGGTGTGAATTCCATCATTGTCGCGCACGTGAAACGTAGCGATATTACCGATCCGATTTCGCAGGAGACGTATTCCAAGCTGACGGCGGATACGCAGCAGCGCTATTTCAACGCAATCAAGAATAAGATGCACTTTATTGGGCTTGCTTACATTGACCGTGATATTGTCAAGGAGAAGACCGGAAAGAAGAATGTCGTAACCAAGGAAGAGGTTATGATCAATAAGGTTGTCGGTGAAAGTCGTGTCATCAGCTTCCGCGACGATACTTATTCTGTAGACAGCAAATCTCGTTTTGCTGAAATTGTAGACCATATTCCTTTCAGCTCCGACGCTTTTATTAAGGCAATGCAGGATGCAATTCTGGCAGAACACGCTAAGGGCAGCAAGACGGTCGAACAGAGTAAGAAGGAACAGGCAAAGGCACAGAAGGAAGCGGATGCTGCTGCCGCAGAATACAGCAAGCAGGCGAAGGCACAGAAAATTGATACGGAGCGTAACGAAGAACTGCTTGTTATTATTAAAAATCAGTTTTCAGACGCAACTGCTGCTGTAAAGAAGCAGGTAAAAGAAATCATGGAGGAATACGGTTTCAGTAATTTCAAGGATGTAGAAGTCCCGACTGCTGCTCTTGAAAAAATCGTAGAAACACTGGGTCAGGGAGCATAAAGCTCCCTTTACCCGCAGTGGGATAGGAGACAAAATGCGAAAAGTAAAATGTCACGTCACCGGAGAGATTGGCGATTCCGATCATTTTGTAAAAATCGGAAAGTACTATTATAAAAACCAGTATGTCTACGAGGAAGATAAAAGATTGAAGGAAGCGCGTTCCAAGCTGATTGATTATATTTGCACGACGTTTCTCCACTATCGAGAGGGACAGCCGTTCCCAACTTCCCTGCCGAAAAAGCTGGCAGAATTGGATTACTACGACGATGCCGTTATTCTGGAGACGTTTCATGCCTATGAATCGGATATTTTATATTGGATGGAGCATAAGCAGTTCTCCAGTGACTTCAACAGAATTGCGTACATGATTGCCATTGTGAAAGAACATATTGCAGAAGTAAATCGACAGTATATTCGGCAGGAAAAAATCCGGAAAGAGCAGGAGCGTGAGCAAAAAACGTTTACTGATCCTGCATTGTCTACCGGTTCGCAAAAAGCAGGCAAGGATTTAACTACATTTCTGGGAGGGGATGAACTGTGAAATTATCTGACTACCCGAAGGAGTTGACAGAAGGCAGAGAAAGCGCAGAAGCTATGTTTATTTTCTGCCTCTGGAAGAACCCAGAGCTGTTCGCAGATTATAAGCAGCTGAATGAAAATGACGATGAAACCATCAAAACAGAAGACGGCATTTTCTATTTTTCTCTCGGAAAACAGCTTTACGCAAAAGGCTATAAGTCTTTTGATCATGTTTCCATCTATTCATTTCTGGAAACAAAGCCTACGGTAAAAAAGCATTTTGATATGCTCGGCGGCTACCATTCTGTCGATGAATTGAGAAGTCTTGTCAATGTAGAAAATGTGGATGCCTATTATGACAATCTGGTCAAAATGAATATTCTGCTTTCTCTTTACGAAAAAGGTTTTAATGTTGTACAGAATATCGGGAAATTCCGAGAAATGACAAGTCAGCAGGTTTATGACTGGTACGATTATATGCTGAATAATATCGGTATTAAAAGTACACAGGATATGCAGATTGAAAATCTTGAAATCGACGATGCTTTTTTGAAGGAATGTAACGATGGCGAAGCAATGGGAATCAGCTACGGCAAAAAATGCCCGATCTTAAATAACATGACCCTTGGTGTTCCGCTTGGTGATTTGTATATGTTCGGCGGACACAGCGGCGTCGGTAAATCCAGTTTTGTCTTTGGAAATATGATCATCCCCATGACAGAGGATGGTAAAAAATGCGCTGTTATCAGCAATGAACAACGTTCTAAGGATTTCAAATATCTTCTGCTTGTTCATATTCTGACACAAGAACTGGATTACTGGGGTTTGACACGTAAAAAAATCAAGCAGGGCAAATTTACAGATGAACAGTGGGAGATGCTGAATAAGGCAAAGAAAATCTCTCAGGAGAAGTATGCGAATATCCGTTTTATCAAGCTGTTTGATAATAACATGAATCGCGTCAAACAGGTGATCAAAAAGCTTTCGAAGATTGGATATCAGGTTTTCATGTTTGATACCATGAAATCGGATGATGAGATTGACGAATCCATGTGGCAGCAGCTTTTGATTCATAGCCGAAAGCTTTTCCAGATTGCCAGCCGCGAAAATATTTCTATTATTTGTACATACCAGCTTGCACTGCATACGCTGAATCGAAGATATCTGGATGCAAGCTGTCTTTCCAATGCAAAGCAGATCAAAGAAGTCTTTTCGGAAATGGTATATTGCCGCGAAATCTGGGGCGATGAACTGAAAGATGAAAAGTTTGATGTAAAACCATATCAGCTTGTCCGGGATGAAAGCGGAAAATATACCAGCACAAGAAAACCGCTTGAACTCGATCCTGATAAAAAGTACATGATTATTTTTCTGGACAAGACAAGAAACGATGAAGATAAGAAACAGATACTGTATTCTTTTAATGGACGTTTCAATCTCTGGAAGGAGCTTGGATTCTGTACTGTAATCAATCAGCATCAATAAATATTTGTGAATGGAAAGGATAAATGTAGGATGGCGGAATATCATGTCGGCTGTGGAGCATTTGCAATCTATGCAGGAACCTTAAACAGCCGAAATAAGTCTTTGTGGCAGAATAAAACAGAATGTACCGACGAAGCGCTTTGTGCTGTAAGAGATTATATGGTACAGGAGTGTCTTGGAGGATTGAATAGTGAGAAAACCAAAGGCGGTTATGAGTGGACGTTGAAGGATGGACGCGTTGTAGAACTGTGCGTTATGATTCGGGAGAATAAGACATGACCGGAACGATGGAAATACATCCGTGTGGTGGCAGTTGGATGAGCTGCAATGGAATTTGCAGTAAATGCTCTGCATTGAAAACAATGACGTTCACAACCTCAACCGAAAACTTACCGACATGGGATATAAAAGATATTGAGGATGATGAGATGATTAAATACATTACAAAAGCACAGATGAATGAAATAAAAGAAGCTATGCGTCTTGGCTGTATCAATACTGCTAATAATATGCTTCATAAATATGCTGGAATCGAAGCCAGAGCATATACCGCGTACAATTACTATGACGAATCCGGAAATTTCCTTGCAAATAGCGATGAAACTGATATTTTCGATCTTCTGGAGAAAGCAGACGTGGAGGTGTTAGACAATGGTTAACTACCCTTATAGATGTGATTATTGCAACGGTAAGGATAACCGATTTGTAAGGCTGAACAAGACAAAGGACTATAGTTCAATCGAAATGTCGCTGAACCCGCAGGGAATGCTGCGCGTCCGTGTCGATGATGATGAAAACAGTGATTTTGTGACGCAGGATATTATAAATGTCTGGTACTGCCCGATGTGTGGACGCAGATTTAGGAGAGATAGATGATGGCTGAATACATAGAACGAGAATCGTTAATACGAGAAATTATTTCCAATATGGCTTCTTTCATAGGGACTTCTGATGAAGTCCAAAAACACGATGAGCAATGTAATTATGCAATCTCATGTATTGAGGATGCGTTATCCGCTGATGTTGTACCGATGAGATATGGACAGTGGATTTACCACGATGACGGTGTATTCACCTGTAGTGAATGCGGCAACGCAGAATCCAGTGACAGCTGTTATTGCTCTTATTGTGGGGCGAAGATGGATGGAGGAATAGCGATGAACGAAAGACAAATTCTTGGCAGAGCAATTTCATTTTATGGCAGCGAAATTCAGAGAGTCATTGCAATCGAAGAACTGAGTGAACTGCAAAAAGAGTTGTGCAAAAGTCTTCGATCCGGAGCTGACAGACCGCATATTGCTGAAGAGATTGCAGACGTACAGATTATGCTGGAGCAAATAATGATGCTTTACGAATGTCATGAAGACGTTGCGATTTGGCGGCACAAAAAGGTAAAACGTCTACTGGAGCGGCTGATACATGATGGAGGAATTGGAAATATAAATGATGGATGACTTAAAAGCACTTGTTGAGATGTTAGTTATACTGAATGATGACAATCTTGCACAGACGGTCATTGACAACAACGACGTACAGTGGTGTTTATCCAAACTACGGAATATTCTTAACACTGATATGATCCAAGCAGTACGTTGCAAAAATTGTAAGTTCTGCGGCAAATATCTGAGCGGCACTTTATATTGCAAAAATGAAAAAGGACTTCTTGCACCGAAACCAGATGATTTTTGCAGCTATGGAGATCGAAAGACAAGTGACGCTTAAAAGCAAAACTTGAAAAATCAGAATATTGTCATGAATGGGAGGGAGGCGGATCGTAATTGTAAATCATC
>ERZ808258.590-NODE-590-length-13629-cov-3.520186_pt1 | contig 13629 bp, 8 predicted proteins | sample MGYA00521280_ERZ808258 | MGnify/ENA primary metagenome ERZ808258 (study PRJEB31516, sample SAMN03275585) | gut metagenome | biome: mammalia-associated habitat; material: feces | host: Papio cynocephalus | place: Kenya | collected 2012-07-19 ...
AGAGAGGACGGATTCGTCATGCTTCCTCTGTACATGGCATCGCTTCTGCGATGCGGGCGGATGCGCGACCGCTTCGAAAGGTTTATCACGGACCATGGAAGAGCGGGTCCTGCGATATCATGACGCCCCGCCAATGGCTTCCTCTGATCGGCATCACGCTGTGCGTGTTCATATTCAACATGTCGGAGTTCATGCCCATAGGGCTTCTGACCGACATAGCAAAGGATTTCGACGTCTCGGAAGCGAAAGCGGGCCTCCTCATCTCCGTCTACGCCTGGGCCGTGGCCATACTGTCGCTTCCTCTGATGCTCGCGCTCCGGAAGGTCCAGTACCGCCCCATGCTGCTGGTCTTCGTGGCGCTGTTCGCCTTCTTCCAGCTCCTGTCGGGGATCTCCTCCGGATACTGGATGCTGATGTTCTCGCGCCTCGGCGTGGCCGTCGCCCATTCCGTGTTCTGGTCCATAGCCGCGCCTCTGGCGGTGAGCGTCGTGCCCAAGGAGTACTCCAAGCTCGCGCTGAGCCTCATCGCCACGGGTACGTCCCTCGCAATGGTACTCGGCCTGCCTGTGGGTAGGACGATAGGTCTCGCCATGGGATGGAGGATGACGTTCGTCGTGATCGGAATCGTTGCGATTCTCGCCCTCGTCCTGCTCATCGCCGTGTTCCCCAAGGTGAGGAATCCAGGGACGTTCACCCTTAAGAGGATGCCCGACATCTACAGGAACAGATGCCTCATGGGCATCTACCTCGTTCTGGCGGTCTTCGTCACCGGCTACTACCTCGCCTACAGCTACATCGAGCCCTTCCTCGGATCGGCCGGAATGTCCGAATCCATGATCACCTTGGGGATGACGGTGTTCGGAGTCGCCGGGATCGCTGGAAGCCTGCTGTTCTCCAAGCTGTACAGGAAGCTGGGGATCCGCTACCTCCAGACGTTCATCTTCATCGAATCGGTATGCCTGTTGCTGCTCTACCCGTCGTCGTTCTCCTGGATCGCAGTCATGGCTGTGATGGCGGTCTGGGGCCTGTCGATCCTGTCGTTCAACGTCTCGCTCCAGAACGAGGCCCTCAGGTCCTCCCCGTCGGACGGGTCGGCTGTCGCCATGGCCCTGTTCTCGGGGATATACAACGTAGGCATAGCGATGGGCTCCCTCCTCGGGGGATTCGTCACCGATGCGGGGATGACGGATTCCATAGGATTCATCGGCGGCGCCGTGTGCCTGTGCGCCGGACTGTTCACCGCGCTCTGGCTGGTGAAGAGGTTCGCGGAAAGGGAGAAGAGGATAGCTGAGCTCATAGACGCGGCCGAGCAGCGACGTCAGGTTTATCAATTGAACACTTGTTCACATGTTCAAGTGATAAGATGAAGGCCGTGCTCAAGCTGGACGGACTGTGCTGCGCCAACTGCGCCGCGAAGATAGAGGATCAGGTCGGAAGGATCGACGGGGTGGAGAGCGCCACCGTGTCCTTCCTCACCCAGAAGATGACCATCAACGCCCCGGAGGAGCTGATGGACTCCATCATCGAGAAGGCGACGTCCGTCGCGAAGAAGATCGAGGCGGACGTCCAGATCAAGAGGCTCAAGCGAAGGCGGTCCGCATGGACAGGCTCGAGAAGAGGATACTTCTCGGCGGCGCGATCTTCGCCGTCGGAATGGTCCTCCATTACATCGCGGATGCGCCGGAGCTCCTCCAGCTGGCGGTGTTCGGAGCGTCCTATCTGATCGTCGGATACGACATCCTGCTCAAGGCCGCCAGGAACATCGGCCACGGGAACTTCCTGGACGAGAACTTCCTGATGGCGGTCGCCACCCTCGGCGCCTTCGCCATAGGGATGCATCCCGAGGGAACGGCCGTCATGCTGTTCTTCCAGATAGGGGAATGGTTCGAGAGGAGGGCCGTCGGGAAGACCAGGAGCTCCATCTCCGCCCTGATGGACATACAGCCTGAGTTCGCCCGCGTCGTCAGGGACGGGCGCGTCGAGGAGGTGGATCCGGAATCGGTCTCCGTCGGCGACACGATGGAGATCCGCCCGGGCGAGAAGATCCCGCTGGACGGAGTCGTCCTCACCGGGGAGTCCGACCTCGACACCCGTGCGCTCACCGGCGAATCGGTGCCCAGAGGCGTCCGCCCCGGGGATGCGCTGGTCTCCGGAACAGTGAACCTCACATCCGTCCTCACGGCCGAGGTCACCAGGGAGTACGAGGATTCGACCGTCGCAAAGATCCTGGAGCTGGTGGAGGACTCCGCCGCCAGGAAGGCTCCTGCGGAGAAGTTCATAACGCGCTTCGCCAGATACTACACGCCTGCGGTGGTCGGAGCGGCCGTCGCGATCGCGATCGTCCCGTCCCTCATGGGATACGACCCTTCCGAATGGATCTACAAGGCACTGAGCTTCCTCGTGGTGTCATGCCCGTGCGCCCTCGTGATCTCGGTTCCGCTGAGCTACTTCTGCGGAATAGGAGCGGCATCGAGGATGGGCGTGCTCGTCAAGGGTGCGGGATACATGGAGGCCCTGGCCAGGACCGAGACCGTCGTCTTCGACAAGACAGGAACGCTCACGAAGGGGTCGTTCGAGATCTCCAGGATCCACGCCAACGTGGACGACCAGGAGATCATAGACCTGGCCTCGCAGGCCGAATCCATCTCCAATCACCCGATATCCGCATCCATCAGGAAGGCCCGCAGCGCCGATGCCGACAGTCGCGGAGTGGAGGAGGCCAAGGAGATCGGAGGAAAAGGCGTGAAGGCCGTGGTGGACGGCTCCGAGGTCCTCGTCGGCAACCACAGGCTCATGGAGGACTCCGGGATAGAGTACTGCCGCGAGGAGGTCGCGGGCACGAACGTGCATGTGGCCAAGGACGGGGAGTATCTAGGCCACATCGTGGTCTCCGACAGCCTGAAGGACGATTCAACCCATGCGATCGCATCGCTGAAGAAGCTGAGGGTCGGAAGAACGGTCATGCTATCCGGGGACAATCTCGCCACCTGCAGGGACGTCGGAAGCAGACTGCGGATCGACGAGACCGTCGGCAACCTCCTTCCGGCGGACAAGACCGCGGAGCTCGAGAGGATAATGTCGGAATCCTCCGGCAAGGGGACTACCGTCTTCGTAGGAGACGGGATCAACGACGCCCCGTCCCTCGCGAGGGCGGACGTGGGCATCGCGATGGGAGGGCTCGGATCCGACGCGGCCATCGAGGCTGCGGACATCGTCATCATGAACGACGAGCCGTCCAAGATCCCGCGGATGATCGACCTCTCGAGGAAGACCAACCGCATCGTGTACGAGAACATCGTCTTCGCTCTTGCCGTGAAGTTCGGCATCATGGCGCTGACCCTGGTCGGGATCACCGACATGTGGGCCGCCGTCTTCGGAGACGTGGGGGTCACCGTGATCGCCGTGATCAACGCCATGAGGTGCATGAGGCTGGGAACGGAATCCGATTCCGTCGCTCCCGATGCATGCGCGGCCGAAGCCTGAAACGTCTTCCATCGGCCCTTCCGAACGGGGGGCCGATATCTTTTTCTGAACAATCCGCGAATCCTGCTCCATGAGGAAGGGATGCATGGCGATAGCCGTCCTCATGCTGGCTGTCGCGATAGCCGCGCCGCTGTCCTTCGAGGACTCGGATGCGGGAAACATGAACGGGCTGATGCTCTACCAGGTCAACCCTTACGGATGCGAAGGAGTGGCGGTCCACAACTACGGCTCTGCGGCCGTGGACATGAAGGACTACACGATAGCGGACATGCCTGCACTGAAAGGCAAGGAAGGCACAGTCACATTCGCGTCGTCGATATCGGTAGGGCCCGGAGAGACGCTCGTCGTGGCCTCGGACTACGACAAGAACAACAGGTTCGCCACCCAGGACAACACCGTCTTCTTCGGAAAGGACGGCGTCGAGAAGAACAACAGCTTCAATCTCAGCAACAGCGGGGACGACGTCTACCTGTTCAAGAACGGGAAGATAGTCGATGCCATGTGCTACGGGAACGTCACCATATCCGACTCCTCCCTGTGGACCGGGGAATCCGTCACCATCGCCAAGGACAAGTTCGTCCAGCGCGTCGGAAACAACGATACCGGAACCTCCGCCGACTGGAAGATACCCGGACAGACCGCCTACACCTTCGATCCCGACAGATCATACGATGCGACCGTCACCCCGTTCACATTCCCCGAGAGCGGCGGGATCCCCGTCTACCAGGCTATAGAATCGGCCGAGAAGAGCATCCTGATCGAGATCTACCTCCTGACCAGCAAGAACATGCTCGGACTGCTGGCCGACAAGGCGGAGCAGGGCGTCGAGGTCCGCATCCTCCTGGAAGGCGAGCCTCTCGGATACAGCAGCTCGATCACCGAGACGGCACCCTACTACAGGCACCTGGTCGAAGCTGGAGCGGAGATACGCTTCATAGGCGTGGCGGACGGCAAGGACTTCGACAGGTTCGACTACGTCCACGCCAAGTTCGCCGTCGTAGACGGAGACACCACGATCGTCACATCCGAGAACTGGGTGACGGACAATCTCAACGGAACCGTGAGGGACACCGAGTTCAACTCCAAGTACGGGAACCGCGGATGGGGATCCGTCATCGAGAGCGACGGCTACGCCGGGTTCATGACAGAGGTGTTCGACAACGACTGGTCAATGGACTACGGGGATGTCGCCACTTTCACCGAGACCTACCCCAAGGTCAAGAAGCTCGAACCGGTCTACGAACGTCCGGCGGACATCGGAGCATCGTTCAGGTCCTTCAACGCCGAGGTCGTTCCCGTGCTATCCAACGACAGCTCCTACGATGCGCTCGAATACTACGCGTCGAAGGCCGTCCACAGGCTGTACACGGAGCAGCAGAGCATCGGATCCAGTTACCAGAAGGATATCGATGCAGGCCCTCTCGGCATGTTCGCGAAGGCTGCGGAACGCGGAGTCGACACCAAGCTCATCTTCAGCACGAAGGCCGCCGATTCCAACGATTCATCCAAGACCTCCGCCCTCGTCGCCGACATCAACGCCAAGACCATGATCGAGGCGGCGATGATGACGGCTCCGTACGTCCACAACAAGGGAGTCGTCTCCGATGATACCGTTTGGGTGTCCTCTGTGAACTGGACGGACGGATCGTTCTTCAAGAACAGGGAGTCCTGCGCGGTCATCCGCTCCGCCGAGGTGGCGGACTACTTCGCCAGCTACTTCCTCAAGGACTTCCAGGAGTACTACGCCTACGACGGGATCAAGGCGTTCATATCGGAGCTGGAGACCAGCTACGAATCCGGATCGGAGATCACCGTGACGGTCAATGTGACCCCGTCCGGGAAATACACGTACGTATGGGACCTCGGAGACGGCTCCGAGCCCAGGACAACTACCACGAACAGGATCGTCGCCTCCCCCGCGGACGGCACGCACGTCCTGAAGGTCACCGTGACGGACTCGGAAGGAAGCTCCGTGACGATCCAGCAGGAGTACTCCATGGTCCCGTCGGAAGGGCTGACGAGCATGCTGGAGGACAACCTCTCCATCGTCGCGATAATCATCCTGATCCTATGGCCGTGATCGGGGCCGTATCGAAGAAGAGCGGCTCTTCGAAGAAAAAGAAGAAGGGCAAGAAGAGATGAGCGGGCTGTTCACGGTCAGGCGCGCGGGAGGCGCGGACGTCCCGTCCATGTTCAGGATCTTCAATTCCGAGCTGGACGACTACTTCGCTCCGGAGACCCTCGAATGGTCCATGATGCAGTGGCCTGCCGGACAGCTCGTGGCCGTCTCCTTCACCGGGGAGACGGCCGGAGCCATAAACAGCTACATCATCGAGGAGGGCACGGTCTCCCTCGCGCTGTTCGCGGTCGACCGCAGATACAGGGGCAGAGGTGCCGGATCGGCCCTCCTCGATGCTCTCGTCTTCGCCTGCAGAGGGGCCGGGATGCGCAGGATCCAGCTCGAGGCGCGGGTGGAGAACGCATCCGCCATCGCCTTCTACTCCAGAAGGGGATTCGTCAGGAGCTGCGACCTTCCCGGCCTCTACAGCAACGGAGGAGACGGGGTTAGGATGGTCCTGGACCTCGGCCCTTCCTCAGCAGCAGGTACACCACCGTGGAGGCGAGCACCACTATGAACACGGCGACGATGGTGTTGACGACGAGCGGATCGCCGAGGATGCCCTTGTCTTCGCCTCCATCTGTCGTCTGAACGACTCCGAAGCTGTAGACGCCGTTCCCGTCTATTCTGAACGTCGTCCCGGACTCGGATGTGTCCGTCACCGTCATGCGCCTCCCGTCAGGGCCCGAGACCACGCCCTCGTAGCCGTCGGTGGCCTTTATCGGAACCGTCAGGCTGATGGAGAGCAGCGACGAGGACATCGAATCCGCCACTGAGACATAGACCTTCCATGAAGCGGTCCATCCGCCTTCGGGTCTCGTCTCCTCCACCGAGATCACGACCGGATCCCCTTTGATGTACAGTCCCTCGGGAGCGCTGAGGAGAAGGCTGCACTTTATCCCCTCGACGATGACGAGCGCGCGGTTGAAGCTGATCTCTCCCGAGTACCCCCTCAGCGTGACCGCGCAGCGGGTGACCGTCATGACGTCTATCCTCTCGCTGGACGACGATTCGATGCATTGGGCTACGAAGCCGTCGCCTTCGGGATCCGATCCGGAATACAGGCCCGATCCCCTCTCCTCGATGAGTCCTCCGTTGCGCACAGAGCCGGAGTTCTCCATCGTCCCGTGGATCTGAATGGCGGAGGCGTTGAACAGGATCCCGCCCTCCCGGATCAGGAAGGCGGCGTAAGACCCGATCACGGCATCCGCGGTCAGATGGAATACCGTTCCCGGATCGACGGATGCTCCGAATGCCGAATCCCATACGCCTCCGTCGCCGTAGACCGGACAGGCGCTGTAGCTCCGGTAGTAGCTCACGCGGGGAGTCGATTCCGAAGGCGTCGAGCCTATCGAGTATCCAGTGAGCCTGAAGACCTTGCCGTCGGCGGAACCGAAGGAGCGGTCGAGCTTCAGGACATGGTCCCCCGCATCGACCCTTATATCCCTGATGACGGGGACCATGGGGGATTCGCCGCTGCACAGCACCGACGGGACATCGGCCAGACCGGCGCCGAGGATCATGGAGCCTATGTCCATGAGATCCCCTATGTCGATGGATGCTGAACGTACTGCATAGAACGACCACAGGTTCGCCATGTAGTAGCCTGCACCGCCCTCTGTATCGGCACCGAGGCACAGATAGTCCACCCGGCCCCTGACCAGGTCGTAGGACAGGTCCTCGACGACGGAGCTCTGATTCGAGACGTATCCCACGGTTCCGCCGGTCATGGTCATCCCGATATGACGATAGAACCCGTCCTCGCCGGAAGGGAACAGCCTGTCGATGCGCGCTCCGTCGCATACGGAGATCTCCAGAGAGGACACGCCTATGAGCGACGAGGTGGGACGGAACTCCCCCACGCTTCCGGACAGCTCGATGTCCACCTCCCCGAACGGGATCCATGCATCGAAGTACGACTGCGGGATCTTGGAGGACAGGAACGACTGCACCGATGCTACGCACAACCTGTCGATGCTGCCGGAGACGAGACGAAATGATACTGCAATATCGGATAAGGCCGGATCGTAGACGTCGATCTGCACCAGGGTCAGCTCCCCCAGTGATCCGCCGTCCATGACCACCGACAAGGAACCATCGATATCGCTGAGATCGGCGAGACGGAGCGATGATCCGGAAGCGACCGTACGGACGGAATATCCTCCGTCGACGTTCGGATTGCGGGTCGTTATCGAGACCCCTCTCACGCTCTCGGTTATGATGATGTCCGCATCGGGATACCTCTCCTGCGGAGACGGCTCCTTTTCCTCGCCGGCGCATGCGGACGGAAGCGCCGATACGATGATCGCGCCGATTAGGATCGCAAGAATGACTGCCGCCGTCCGCTTCATAGGGAGCCATGGACATCGCAGGTTAAAGAAATGCCGTGGAATGCTCGAAGAAGATGCGAAGAAAGATGCCGGGGACGGACCCCGGCGTTTGGCATCACGAGAACATGTTGTCGTCGAGATGCTCGGTCTGGAAATAGTACGAGGAGCGCTCCTTCTGGGCAGAGGAGACGTCCTTCCCGAGACCCTTGTTGTAGGATCCGTAGCGCTCGCGTATCTGCTCCTCGACGCTCCTGGACCGCCTGAGGGCGCGTTCGATGTGCTCCTCCGTGATCAGAGGGGCGTCCTCCATGACCGCGATGTCGCCTGCTGCGCGGATGAGACCTCCGAGCTCCCTGAGCCTGAGCGTGAGGGAGTTCTTCATGTTGTCCTCCTTGGCGCGCCTGCGGCCCTCCTCGATGATCTTCTCCACCGCGCCTATGGTGGCGTGGGGGATCCTGCCGTCCAGATTGACCTCCTGGGCGACGAACTGGGCGTATTTGGCGCGGCTCTTGGGATTGTCGGGCATCGCCACATCGACCAGGATCTCGTAGCCTCCTCCGATTATCCTGGAACGGAGCGGGGAGAGGATGTTCTCCAGATCCTGGATGTTGCATGCGGCCACCAGGATGAAGTCGCAAGGCACGTCCTCCACCTTGACGCTCGCTCCAGCGGACTGCGGATTGCGCCCGACGATCGGGAACGTCTTGTCCTGCATGGCGGTGAGGATGTACCTCTGAAGGTCGCCGAGATGGGATATCTCGTCGATGAAGAGCACGCCCTCGTGGGCCTCGTGGATGGAACCGGCGACGATCCTCTCGTACGGAGGGGTCCCGAGCTTCTCGTGGCCGCCGTACGGATCGTGGCGGACATCTCCCAGGAGCTCCGTCTCCGATGCTCCGGTGGCTAGGACGAACGGATCCCGATGGAGAGGCACGAGGACCTTCTCCTGAGAGGTCCTCTGGAGCTCCCCGCGCTTGTCGATGGCCTTCTGGTCGAGCATGCGGATCTTGTCGCCCGCGCGCTCGAATATGACGACCTCGTCCTCACCGTTCCTGGTGCGGGTGGTGTGGACCTTCTCCTTGCCTGCGGTGGCCTGAGGGAGAGCGGCCTCCAGCATCCCGCCCAGGATGTCCTGGAACGGATTGTTGCGGCCTCCCATCTCCATCTTGCTCTTGCTGCAGTGGGGACAGGTCAGATCCGAAGGCAGCGAATAGCCGCCGCACTCCTTGCACCTGTATCCGAGATGCTCGGCGACGTTGACCGGGGCATCGGAAGGTTCGAGGAGGATCCCGACGGACTCCGCCTTGATGCGCTCCTCGTTCTCGACCTCCTCCGCGTCCAATACCTCCAGGAACGGCCTCTCGGGGTTCTCGGGGTTCTTGACGACCCTGACCTCCTGCTTGGGTTGCGGGAGGTTCATCGACAGGGCGCGGGCGATCATGGACTTCCCGGTGCCGGGAGGGCCCACCAGGAGGAGATGCCTCCTCTGGCGGGCGGCGATCTTGGCGAGCTCTATCGCCTCCTCCTGCCCGAGCACGCGGTCGAGAGGATCCGAGGGGATGAGGATCTCCTCGGTGGAGGACATCCCCTCGAGGTCCTCCCAGGTCTGCACAGGTCTCTTCTCGGACATCTGCGAACCGCTCAGTAGAGGTCTTCCTTGGTCCAGATCACGACATCGGCGGGCATCTTGGTGATGTTGCCCTTCCTGGTGCCCACGACGATTCCGATGCCCTTGTCGGCGGACACGTCGAGGATCCTCTGGGAGATGACTCCGTCGAAGACGATGGCGGCGATCTCGTCGGTGAGCTCCTTGAGCGTGTTGACGAGGCTCTTCACGGCCACTTCGCGGATGACGGAATGGTCGGGGGCGAGGATCTTCGCGTTGTGGGTCGTGGACAGGCTGAGAAGCATGTCCCTGAACTCCTCCTGCTCCGGAGAGAGGTTCTTGTTGGAGGGCTTCTTGCCGCGGAGGGTCCTGCGGGCCTTGGGCTTCTCCTCGGGAACGGGCTCGGGAAGAGCCTCCTCCTTGAGGGCCTCGATGACGGGCTCCTCGACAGGCGCATCGACCGCGGGCTCCTCGACGGGAGCCTCGATCATGGCGGGCTCCTCCTTGGGGGCCTCGATTACGGGCTGGGCCGGGGCCTCGCGGATCATGAGACGGCTCTCGGGAGCATCGGCATCCTCTGCAGGATCCTCCTCGGGGACCTCCTTCTTCCTGAACTTGTCGATGGCGGCGGAGTCGAAGCGCTCCTTCCTCTCCCTGCGGTCCTCGCGCTCGCGGCGGTCCTCGCGGTCCTCTCTGCGCTCGCGCCTATCGCGCCTCTCTCTGCGGTCCTCGCGGTCCTCTCTGCGCTCCTTCCTCTCCCTGCGGTCCTCGTGCTCGTGCTCCGCGCGCTCCTCCGCGGTCTCCTCCACGGGAGGCTCGGCCTGAGGCGTGACGAGTCCGTTCATCTCCATGTACTGGTCCCCGGGCATCTTGTTCCTGAGGCACTTCACGAGCTGCTTGGCGCTGAGCTCCTCGACCTCGTGGGCGCGGGGTGCGCGGGCGACGAAGTCGATGTCCGCGACCTGGAAGAGCTCGCGGAGGATCAGCTCACCGCCCCTGTCTCCGTCGACGAAGGCGGTGGAGACCCTCTCGCGGGAAAGGTCCTGGACGGTCTTCGGGATGTTGGTGCCCTCCACGGCGATGGCGTTCTTGATGCCGGCCTTGAGCAGGTTGAGGACATCGGATCTGCCCTCCACGATGATGATGGCCTCCGAATCCTTGACGTTGGGTCCGGCGGGGCACCTGTCCTTGCCGTAGGTGGTAATCTCCTCGACCTGGACGCTCTGCCTGACGCTGTCCGTCAGATCGATGCTGGAGCCCTTGGACTGCTTGATGAGCTCGCCGAGCAGCTCCTTGGCGCGCTCGACGACCTTCTCCCTCTTGGTAACCCTCACATCCTCGATGCCGAGGACGTGGATGGAGGCCTTGCAGGGTCCGACGCGATCGACGGTCTCTAGGGCGGAGGCGAGGATGACGGTCTCCACCTGGTCGAGGCTTGAGGACATGTAGATGATACCCTCGGACTTGCCGGCCTTGGATGTTATCTCCACCTCGATGCGGCCGATGCGGCCGGACTTCTGGAGATCCCTGAGATCCAACTCGTCGCCGAGCAGGCCCTCCGTCTGACCGAAGATGGCGCCTACGACGTCGGGCTTCTCCACGATGCCGTCGGCGTTGATCTTCGCTTTCACCATGTATTTCGTTGCACTCGGATCGATATTCATATGAACCCTCCTGAAGGGCGTGTATATCAGGTAGAACAGCGACGCCTGCACAGTAGGACTATCGAATCTGGATCGCCTATGCTTCGGCGCATGTACTGACCGGGACGGGAGCTCCGTCGCCCGATGCGCCTTCGGCCTTCGCCCCCTCGCAGGGGACGGATGATGATAGTGAGTGTGAACAGGAACGCCTCTGCGTCTCCTACGGTCCCGAATGTCGGATGCCTTTATAAAGTGAACGCAGAAACGACAGCGAAAACGGAAAAGGGAGGGGCCCGGACCCCTCCGTTGATGATCAAGGACTCTCGACAGGGACCTTGGAGGCAAGTTCCGGATCGGAGATGCCGACGACCCACCAGAAAGGCGCGGCGGCTCCGCGGGAATCGCCGATAGAGGATACGGAGAAGTAGCGGACGTCGGAGAAGACGCTCTCGACGGTCTTCACGAAGGAATCCTGACCCTTGTCGATCAGGAATGGCCTGACATCTCCTGCCCTGAGCGGATGATCGAGGATGTCCGTCTTGGCGGCGACGACTGCGAACGGCGTGTCGGATACCGAGCCGGGGCCGACGCCCATGACGAGGTTGTAGATGGAGTAGAACGAATCGAACACCTCCATCGGGGTCTGACCCCTTCCGCGCGAGAGCGCGTTCGCATCGAACACGAACACTATGCCGTCGCAGTACCTGTAGTACTCCTGGAAGATCGACTTGCCCTCCCTCGGCTCGAACTCCGTTCCGGAGATGTCGTTGAACACGAGCTCCCTGTCGTCGAGGTCGTTGGACCTGATGAAGAGGCATTCGGAGTCCAGCTCTCCCTGTGCGCTGCGCGGGATGCTGTCCTTGGCCGCGACCATGTCCTTGGATATGCCCGGCGTGACAGGATCGGCCCCTATGGACCTGGACCTGGAGGCCTGGGAGATCTCGGAGACGGCGGCGAGCATGAGGGTCGTCTTTCCTGCTCCCTGGGCGCCTACGAGGGCGAAGGTCGTGGGCTTGGCCTCGCGAGTCTCGATGGGCTCTCCGCAATAGGGGCACACGGTGCGGAGGTCGGACCTCTTCCCCTTGACGCAGGGAATGTCATGGCCGTTGTTGCACGTGTGCACCTTGTAGCCGTATCTGTTCGGGAGAGGATAATCGAGGACGAGTCCGCATCTGCACCTGACCTTGGGGAGGTCGAAGGAGCGCTTGCACTTGGGGCAGACGGCCATCCTATCGGCAGAGGCCAGAGACTTCTCCTTCTTGCGGGCGGAGCGTATCCTGGCACCGGCGATCGCCCTCATCAGGACGAAGGGGATGACGATGACCGCGGACATGGCAAGGGTCCACGGCGCATAGAGCGGAAGCACCAGCACGGGCAGGACGACCAAGGGCTTCGACTTCCCCCAGCATGCGGGAATGAGTCCCCACGGCGCCAGGATGGCGCGGGCGAAGGCGTTGGGGCGATGCGTCCAGAGATACTGGGCGGGATTCTCGGTGCCTGATACCCCGAGAGCCCATGAAGTGCACATCCCGGCTGCAGCGAGAAGGAATCCGATAATCTCGAGGACGACGGGCACGAAATCCGAATCACCTGCTAATTCGGCCAACCGTGCGTAGACGTCGTCGAAGAAGCCGAGTAGCCCGAGATCCCCGTTGTCTATGTAGAGAGCGTCCCCGTGTGGGGCGAGGAGCCTGATGGTGGCAGAGCCTGCATCCATCGTGCTGGAGACCGTCAGCACGAGGGACGCGGCGCTGTATAAGAGTGCAATCCCGAAGACGACCCCCACGGTCGCCTTGTTGATCCCATTCATCGGGCACGGTATCGCCAACGAAGATTTAACCTTAGATGAGCACGCTTCTAGCATTAGAATGGAATAACGTTCATCCGCCCTTTGAAACGCGACCATTCCGCTGGTTTCAGACCTGCTTCCATCGATTCGTGCGTTCTGCACTCTATCATACGGCTTCATTGCGGCATTCCGTCAGGTCTCGATGGTCGAATCGCCCCGCACTAGGGCACATTGAACGATTAGTGCTGGATCTTCGTTCATCTGAGGTTTAATCAAATACACTACAACGGCCGTCATGAACCGCACGACAGATGATGATGGGTACCAAAGAGATGCCGAAACGACAGCACAAATCGCCCTACAGCTTCAGATATAAATGTTCTTGCGGCATTACGATTCCTAGGAATCGGACGATGAACACGGAGGGCGAAAGATGATATCCTATGGGAATGCAAGGCGTTCCGCTATGATCGGCAACAGCGATTTCAAGAAGCTGCGCGACAGGAACGGATACTACGTGGACAAGACCGCCCTCGTCGATGCGATCTACAGTAAGGAGATGGAGGTCTACCTCTTCACCCGCCCGAGGAGGTTCGGGAAGACTCTGAACATGTCCATGCTTGACGCATACTTCAATGAGAAGTACAAGGGGAACGCAT